>Ga0157371_10003534_pt1 | contig 14105 bp, 14 predicted proteins | sample C45metaG_FD_113462 | JGI IMG/M metagenome (GOLD analysis project Ga0157371, IMG submission 113462) | Corn rhizosphere microbial communities from Kellogg Biological Station, Michigan, USA - C4-5 metaG | ecosystem: Host-associated > Plants > Roots > Rhizosphere > Soil | place: USA: Michigan...
GACCCCGGTCATGGTTCAGGGTGATCTGACGGCGTTGGACCTTGGCCGGATCGATGTCTGCTTGCCGAGCCCAGCTACGGATGCGTTCATCCTCGCCTTGGCTGCCCACCAGGTAGATATCGAACGCCGTGTCACTGCTTTGCAGACGCTGCACTTCGGCGGTGCACGCGGGGCAGTGGTCCTCCACAAACAGGGCTTGGCGCGGCGCGACCGCTGAGCTGGCGGGGGACGGGGATGCCATGCCCTGGATCGGCAGCAGCCCAGGAAACAGCTTGGCCCAGGCCGCGGTGTAAGCGTTTTGGTAGGCCAACTCGCGCTCGGCGCGCTTGGCTTCCAGTGCTACCTGTAGTTCGGCATAGCGCTGGCGCTCTTGGTCGGTCTGGGCTTCGACTCCGAGTGCGGTCAACGGATCGAGGTTCGGGCTCCAGAAACCGCGCGGGCCAGCTTGGATCTGTTCAAAGCGCGTCCACTCCTGCTCCGTCAGACCCCAGCTCGCAGCCTGCTCAGAGTGAGAGCTCTCCAGCGGAGCGGACTGTGTGTCCTGGATCCGTGACTGTGTGGTGATGGGGTTACCCATCGCAACACCCGTGGTCAGCAGCGAAACCAGACAAACGACGAGGAGGAGTGGCGCTCTGTTCATGATTGCTGCTCAAGGGACTTGCACGGTCTGGTCTGGCTGAGCGGCCACCGCGAAGATGGCTGAGTTCAGCTCCAGCACTTTCAGACGCCAAGCGCCGAGTTGCTCACCGCTATGCAGCAGCCGGACATCCGTGAGCGAGCGACTGTCATGAGGTGCAACCGCCAGAAAACGCTCATCCCCGCGGGACTCGACACTCAACACTGAGAACGGTGGCGAGAGCGGGACGGGTTTGGGGCGAGCCTTCTGTTTCGGCTTGGTCGCGGAAGACGTTGGTGGTGGGGGTGATGGCTGGGTCTTGAGGTCCAGGAACTGCTGCTCGACGTACTCAAAACGTGCGCGTAGCGCTGTCAGGTCTGCCACGGTGGCGCGGTCTGCCAGACCGTCGTGCAGTTCCTGTATTTCTTGTGCCCATTGATCCAGCATCGGATCGAGGGTATTGGTCTGTTGCTCACCGGAATCGACCACCTGCTTCAGGTCTTTCAGCGCGTACTGCAGTTTTTCCTGTGCATCCTTGAGTGCGTTCGCATCACGTTGCAGGGTGTCCAGGGCTTGTTGGTATTGCGTGTTCGTGCTCTGTAGCTCGGCCACGCGCTGATACTGGTTATACAAACCACCACTCAGGCCGGCAATTACCAGGCAAAGAAGTCCGACAATGACGGTTTGAAACGTCGAGGCTTTCACGGGCGTGCCTCCGACTGATGAGGCAAGACGGGTGTGACCTGCACGACCCCGGCAACCATTTTCTGCTGTTCGAAGCAGACCGAACGGCTGACTTCGTCGGTCGTGAGTTGCCAGGCGGGGCCAGCCAGCACTTGCAACGCGCGGCGCAAAGAGATTGGGCCAAGCCGGTAATGGGCTGCGGGCAGAGACCGGGTAAAAAGTACCTTGACTGGATCGGCGGCAGGGCAGAGTGAATAACCCGAGCGCTGCAGCACAAAGTGCATTGCCTCCAGTACCGAAGGATTCAGGTTGGACGGGATACTCACGTCGATGATTTGGGCGAGAACATCGCGTTGTTCCGTGGTGGGCTCGGTGCTGACCAGCGTATAGCGGCCATAGCGGAGCACTCCCGGAGAGCTTCTTTCGGCTTTGCCCTTCCAGAGATAGGGTCGATTGGAGCCGCTGTCGATTTCTGGATTGATCGGCAATGAGGTGGGGATTGGCGCGGTGCAGGCGCTCAACAAGCCCAGCAGGCAGGCAGGCGTGAAAAAACGCTCCATGGAAAAAACCTCATGTCAGATTCAGTGCAGAACTTGACATGAGGTGATGGAGTGATTCAGTGATAAAACCGAGTCATAGCTAATCGCTTTAGAAGAGAGCGTTCGATTCATCCTCCATGATTTGATCTCATGATCGACTTGGGGGCATATCAAGGATCAAAACAGCGCCAGTGCATAGGAAACGATAAAGCGATTCTCATCGCGACGTCCTGTCGCATCACCGACCAGTTCGACGTTACGCAATCTGAACGACAGGTCTTTGAAGGTGCCGCTCTGGATGGTGTAACTGAGGTCGATGTTACGTTCCCATTCTTGACCGTCTTGTCCGTTAATCTTGAAGTTATCGCCATGAACATAACGTGCCATTGCCACCAGGCCTGGCAAGCCGACGCCTGCAAAGTCAAAGTCGTAACGTGCTTGCCATGAGCGCTCTTGCGCGCGATCGAAACGCAGCACCTGGACTGCGTTGGCCACACCGGGGAGGTCGGTGTCGTGAAGAAATGGCAAGGCGCTATCGCCCGCGTTGTACTGCAAACCAAAACGGAATGTTTGTGGGCCCAGATTGGCAGACAGCAGGGTCGACGCCATGCGACTGTCGAGCTTGCCTGCGAGTTCTTCGCCGGCTTCGCTGGAGGCAAGGTAATTGACCACGGCGCCGAGCTTCCAGGCGCCTACCGGTTGGTTGAGGGTGGTGGTGTAGAGCGTCTGACGATAAACGTCTTTCAGTTCGCCTTCCCACACGCCAACCGAGGCATTCGGCGCAATCCGCCAGGTCCCCCCAAGGTAGTTGAAACGGTCGCTTTCTACCGACAGGTAGTTACCGGTTTGCATCTTGCGGCTGCCGCTGAATTCACGATAGTTGACCGCGCGCATCTGGCCGAGATCGATATCGACATGGTCGAACTCGCGAACGCTGAGCATGGCGCCTTCGAAAAACTGTGGTAGCAGGCGCGCGTCACCGGCAGACACCAGCGGGATTTTTGGGAACAGGCCACCGACCTTCAGTTCGCTTTTCGATACTTTCATTTTTAGCGCACCGGTCGCCTCGGAATACTCATCAACGGAACGTGGATCGGCATTGCGCGGGCCGCCCGCGCGGTTGTAGGCACCGGGGAGCAAGGCCGAGCCGCTGCGGTCGGGCGAGGAGTCGAGCTTGATCCCGAGACCGGCATACATGTCCAGACCCAATCCGACCGTGCCTTCGGTGTAACCCGATTCAGCCTTGAGAATGAAGCCTTGCGCCCACTCCTCGATCTTCGATTGAGCCGGAGCTTTTGAATCCCGAAGGTCATGGTTGTAGTAAAAATTGCGCATCAGCACGGTGGCTTTGCTGTCGCTGACGAAATCGGCATGGGCCGCCAATGGCATGGCGCAGAGTGTCATGCAGAGGGTCATGGCGTGAGGCGATGAGGGTTTGATTTTCATTTTTTTGTTCTTTTTAGAGATGAGTGAACTCACCACCCGAGATTCTCGGGCGGGCAGGTAGGCGTCAGTTAACGGTTGAAGGTCAGGCTGAGAGGTTATCCGGGCCGTTGTGGGGGCTCGATCCATTCGAAACACAGGTCGGCCGAGAAGCATTCTCCAGGCGCCACGACTTGGGTGCCGCTCAGTTCTCCAAGCAGCGGTTGCAGGTTGAAACCATCCGCCAGGTGTGAAACCGGCTCGATGCACAGATAAGGCGAGCCTACTGGAGCGAACACCACCAGATGCGATAGTTCAGGGCTGGCTGTCAGGCGCAGGCGGCCCTGCGGATAGTCGAGATCGACCTTGCCCGCCCATTGCGACAGGTAATGGGCACAGGTCTCGGTTTGCCAGGACTGACTGTCGAATTGCATCGCCACGTCACCTGTCAGGTGCTGTCCGGTGCTCAGGTAATCCGCTGTGATCTGCCATTGGCGAGTGCAACTCAAACTGGCTTGCAGTTGCGGGTGAGCGAGGAAATACGGGTGCAGACCTAAACCGGCCGGCATCGGTGTTTCCCCTTTATTGAACAGTGCAAGCCGGATCCGCAAACTGCCGCCGTTCAGCTCGAAATGCTGCTCGGCCCGAATCGGCCATGGCCAGTGTGGGCCGCTGTAGTCCAGGCTCAGGCTAGCCTGGGTCGTCGACTGGCTATCGACTTGCCAGGCTTGGGTATGGCTGATGCCATGTAAGGTGTGCGGCAAAGCCTGCGGATGAGCGGGCAGCGCATAGTCCCGACCCTCGAAGCGCAACTGCGCGTTAGCAATTCGATTGGAGTAGGGGATGAGCGGATAGGCGCCGCCCTTGGGCCAGATCAGTGGGTCCAGCGACTGAGAGGCATCGATCGGCTGCAAAATTTCCAGGGCATGCTTGCGCACTTGCAGGCGACCGATTCGGCCGCCGTGCTCGGGGAGCAATTGCAGGCTCAGTTCGGCGTTTTGCAGGGTCAGTTGCTGAAAGCGGGTCGACATTGTCTGCTCCTGATTCAAGCGCGACGGAAGCGATCGAAGACGTTTTGATCCATCTGCTGGCCCAGACCAACGCCTTGCGGAATCTCGAACAAATGGCCTTTGCGCATGCCTTCGATGTCGTACAACCAGGCGTCCGGTTCGACGAACAGGTACTCGATCTGTGCGACCTGTTCTTGAGCGACCGCCAGGTGCAAGGTGGCGAGGAAGCCGGGGCCAAAGTAAGGGCAGTGTGGCAAGACCGGGGTGTTGTACTGCCGTGCGAGTTCGGCAATGCGCAAGCATTCACTGATGCCGCCGACTTTGGTCACGCTCGGCTGCACCGAGTCGACCGCTCCAGCCTTGAGCGCCTGCTCGAACTGGAAGGCGCTGCACCAGTTTTCACCGGCAGACAGCGAAACCCCCTGGCCGCGCAAGCTGTTCAAGGTCACGAAATCCTCCGGCGGGAAGATCGGCTCTTCCAGCCAGGCCAGCTGAAGATCTGCAAGCTTCGGTAGCCAGGCGCGGGTATCGGCAATTGACCAACTGCAATTCACATCAGTGGACAGCGGCACGTCGTAGCCGATGGCGTCCCGACATTGGGCGATTTCCCCCAGGGTCACTTCATGCAGCTTGATGTCCTTGAAACCCATGTTCAGTGCCTTGCGGCAGATGTCCGGCGCGACCTCGCCATCGGCGTAGCGCACCAGGCTCGCGTAGGCTGGCACATGGTTGCGCAGCTTGTCGGTAAACAGGCGATGCAGCGGCACGCCACGGCGCTGGGCCGCCAGATCCCAAAGCGCGATGTCCACCCCGGAAATGGCGAACATCGTCACGCCGTAACGACCGAACAGATGCAGCTGACGCTGAGTCTTCAGGTTCCAGGCGCCAATGTCCTCGACCGTGCTGCCCTCCAGCACTGGTGCGATTAATCGATCAATGGTGGCCTTGGTGGCATCTGCAGTGAAGTAACCAAATGCTTCACCCCAGCCTACATGCCCCTGATCATCCTCGATGCGCACCAGCACATTTTCCAGCGTGCGCCAGGTGGTGGGCGTGATGCCTTGGCCTTTGCCGCCGTCGTGAAAAGGGATTTCGACAATGAAGGTATCAACCTTGCGAATAATCATGCGGACTCCAGGCAGCTGGCCAGTGGGCTGACCGCATAGGCACCACCGAGGAGGTCTCGGCCGGAGCTTTGCGCGCACATGGCGTCGTAGTCGAGGTAGCCGGGAGCGATGAAGTCCTTGGCATTGTCCAGCGGGCGATAGCCCAGTTCCCTGGCTCGGGTGTTTTTGAAAAGTGGCTGTGGGCTTTCGGAGACCCCGTAAAGCACCTCGAAACGAATCTGCGGGTGCTCCATGCCGATGCACACCAACTGCGCCAGGTCACGGGAACTGACCCAGAGGCGCAACCGGCGGGCATCGCTGACCAGAGGGTCGGCGTTACCGATGCGAATCGCGCAGATCGCCATGTCGTAGCGTTGGGCATAGGTTGCGCAGGACGCCTCGCCAAACACTTTGCTCAGCGCGTAGTAGCTGTCCGGTGCCACGGGCAAATCGTCGAACGACTCGGCGGCATCAGTGCGATATTGCCCCAGCACATGATGACTACTGGCGAAGATAAACCGTTTCACACCGGACTTTTGCGCGGCCTCAAGCAATTGCATAGTCGCGTTGTAGTTGGGCTTGAGGGTGCTCTCGAAATGGATGTCGGTGCCGTGAGCGCAAGCCAGGTGCAGTACGCCGTCGACACCCTCGACCGCTTCGAGGATGTCTGCGGTGCGGGTCAGGTCACCGCAAAAGGCGCTTTCGTTTTCCGCCAAGTCGGTGATCGGCAGGCGATCGAACAGGCGCAGGGCGTAGTGCTCACGCAACAAGGGGCGCAGTGCCTTGCCGACAATGCCTGCGGCACCGGTAATCAGGATGGTTTGCATGTTTCGCTCCTCAAATGTGTTTGCGCATTGCTCAGCGAGGGTTCAGGCCGGCGAAAGGGATGGGGTCAAGGATTTTGGCTGGCCGACGAAGATCGCCACAATCAGCGCTCCGAGAATGCCCAGTCCACCAGCCAGGGCGAAGCCGCTGGCATAAGTACCGGACGTTTGGATGATGATCCCGGTGGCGGTTGGTGCGACGATCCCCGACAGGTTGGCCAGACCATGCATGAAGCCGCCGGCGGTACCGACTTGATGATCCGGCACGGCGTCCTGAATCAGCGACCAATAGGCGGGGGCGGTCAGCATCAGGAAGCCGATGGCGACGGTCATGACCACCACGCTTTGTGTCACGTCTTCGACCTGGCCGGTCAGTGCGATGCAGCACGCTGCTATCAGCAGGCAGGTCACCAGTACGACTTTGCGCGAGAACAACTGCTTGCCGGTGCGCTTGTAGATGTAGTCGATCAGCACACCACCACACAGGAAGCCGACGGTGCCCACCAGCCAGGGCAGCGCAGTGACGATACTCATGGACTTCAGATCGATGCCTTTGGCGTCGATCAGATAGCTGGGGAACCAGGTCATAAAGAAGTACAGGATGTAGTTGTAGCAAAACAGCGACACGCCGGTAACCAGTACCGAGCGCTGCAAAATGATTTCCAGCACCGGCGTACGTGGCGCTTCTGCAGCGGTCATGACCGGGACATCGCGTGCGGCGTTGATCAGGGCGATTTCTTCGGCGCTGACTTTCGGGTGTTCCTGGGGCGTTGAGGTTGCCATACGGAACCAGCAGACAGCCCAGATCAGGCCCATCACGGCCATCACGATAAAGGCCACGCGCCAGCCCAGCCAAAGAGCTAGGAAACCGACAATCGGCCCAGCCAATGCACCGCCCAGAGGGCCGCCCGCCTGGTTGATACCGATGGCGCGCGCCCGTTCCTTGATCGGGAACCAGTTGTTCACGGTTTTGTTGGCCGTGGTGGATACCGGGCCTTCACCCACACCGAACAGCGCGCGAACAATCAGCAGCGACCAGAAGTTGAAGGCCAGTGCGGTCAAACCGCAGAGGATCGACCAGCCGCTCATGGCGTAGGTGAGTACGCGCTTTGGGCCGTAGCGGTCGGCCAGATAACCGCCAACGAAGCAGAACAGCGCATAACCGATGAAGAAGCTGCTGAAGATCATGCCTTTTTCGGAAGGCGTGAGGTGGTATTCCTGGGTGATGAAGGGCATGGCGATGGACAGGGCAGCACGGTCCACGTAGTTGATGATCATGGCGATGAACAGCATCGTCAGGATCGTCCAGCGGTAGTTCTTTTTCTTGTGCATGTTGAATCTCCGGCCGGCATCTGGAGCATGCCGATTATTGTTTTTTTAGTGTTCGTTCGATCAGCTAGACGGACGTTCTTTTTGAGAACGCCCGTTTGAATCAGCCTCCATTCGGTGAAGTCCGATGAGGGCTCTGGCGACTGCTGACAGGTCAGTCGCTGTAATCGATGGCAGCCCATTCAAAGTATTTTTTCAGCTCTGCCACCAACGCCATGTGGGCAGGGTGAGGCAGGTAGCGCTGGACCGCTTCGGCATCATCGAACGTGGCTTCGAGCAGGTAGTCCCAGCAAATTGGCCGGTCCAGTTCGTTGGCCGAGACTTTCCAGTCGCGAACGAAATCGATGTCCTTTTCCAGGCCGTGCATCCACTGGACCAGGCGGGCTTCGAGTTCAAGGTTGGTGCTCACGTCGGGCAAACGACGGAACATCACAATGTGTTTCATCATGCTGTTTGCTCCTTATTCTTCGAGTGCCCAGGCCGGCGCGTCTTGCAGTGCCAGCGGCCGCAAAAAGCGTTGCAGAGCGGCATAACCGACCGATGTGGTTTGCGGTTGGGTCGACGCCGGCCATGGGCCGCCATGGTGTTGTGCGTGAGTCACAGCAACACCGGTCGGCACGCCGCTGAACAACACCCGACCGGCAATGCGTCGGGCGGCGCGGTACAAGCTTCGGGTCGGCTCGTCGGGGTTGTCGAAACCCCACAGGGTGACTGTCAATGTTCCGCCAATCGCCTCGATCACCTCGATTGCTTGCTCAATGGAGGCGACTTTGACCACTACGGCTGCGGGACCGAAGACTTCTTCGCGTAGTGTGGCGTTCTCGATAAATGCCTGCGCCGCTATTTCGAACAGTCGTGGTGCCGGGCCTTCGCCGTTGGCGTGAGGCGTAAACAGTGAGTGCGCGGCACTGGCCTGTTCCAGACTGGCAATGCCGTGATCGAAACCGCGACGCATGCTCGGCGTCAGCATGGGATGCGTTGGCAAAGGCTGCAAAGCGTCTGTCAGTTGCTTGATGAAACGCTCGCTGGCAGGGTGCTCCAGCAACACGATCACACCCGGGCTGGTGCAGAACTGACCGCAGCCCATGGTGATTGAGCCAGCCAGCGTTTTGGCCAGATGCTCACCGTCACGTTCGAGAATCTGCGGAAGGGCCACCAGCGGGTTGATCGAGCCCAGCTCACCAAAGAATGGAATCGGCCGAGGTCGCTCGTTGGTCGCTTTCCACAGTGCGCTGCCGCCCTGGAAGGAACCGGTAAAGGCCACTGCAGCAATCTGCGGATGTTCCACCAAGCGAACTCCGGCGGCCCGCGAAGCGCCTTCGACCAGCCCTAGAAGGCCTTGTGGTAATCCTTGTTCGGCGAGGACGCCAAGCGCGATCTCATACACGGCACGCGACAGTTGTGGATGGCCGGAATGGGCTTTGATTACCACAGGGCAGCCTGCGGCTAATGCAGATGCGGTATCACCTCCGAGCACCGAGAAGGCAAAGGGGAAATTGCTCGCGGAAAACATCGCCACCGGCCCCAGCGGTTCGGATACGCGGGTCAGCCGTGGCCGACCGACTGGAGGCGTGCCTGCTACCGCTTGATCATCAACACGGGCATAAGGCACTCCATTCAACACTTCAGTGGCGAACCCGCGGAGCTGGAAAGCCGTGCGGGTCACTTCACCGGTCAAGCGTGCCGTGCCCAAGTGAGTTTCCTCATCGGCCAGCGCAATCAATCGCGTTTGATGGCCTTCCAGTGCTGCGGCCAGGCCTTCGAGCAGTGCCGCGCGAACCTGAGGGCTGGATTGTGCCCAGAATGTCGCTGTGTCGGCGGCTTGCGCGACCACTTGGTCGATCTGAATCAGTTCTGATGTGCTCATTTCAAGCCTCCATTGAGAGGGTTGAGGTGGTAGCCCCGCGCTTGATAGTCGAAGTCCACCAGTTCATTGATGGCGACTTCCTTGTCTGCAGGCGAGGCGTAGTACGCCCGGATCTCTTTGATCAGTCCGCTGTGCGGGTCAAAGATGTACCACTCATCCCCACGCAAGGCCGTGCCGAGCTTGCCTTTCCAGTGGGTCCACTCGATCACCGCTTCGTGGCTGTCGTGGCTGACCAGAATTTTTTCGATGGTCCACTGCGAGCCCAGATTCTCCACACACCAGACCCACTTGGCGGCGATGGTTTCGGCGCTGCGCCAAGGGATTTCCGGCAAGCCGGCGGGGAAGTAATGCACGGCGTCCGGAGTGAAGCAGGCCACCAGTTCGTCGTGATCGGCGGCATTGCACGCAGCGAAGTAGCGGCGGATCAGGGCGGCGTATGGGTGTTCGGCGGGGGCTGACATCAGTTGCCCTCCTGCTGAGCGATGATGCTCGGAATCGGTTTGCGACCGTCAGCGATCCAGGCATGGTAAGCGGCAATGGCCTCCGGACCTGGCGGATAAACACCCCATAAGGCCTCGCCAGAAGCGATGCGCATGGCCAGGTAGTTTTCCAGATCGTCCTGGATCGAGCAGTACTCGGCCAGCTCCTCCGCGAGGTGGGCGGGAACCACGGTGATACCGTCCGCGTCGCCGACGATGACATCGCCCGGGTACACCGCGACGCCTGCGCAGCCAATAGGCACCTGCAAGTCCGCCACATGGTGGTACGAGATACGGGTGGTGGCGGTGATTTCCCGGGCATAGGCGGGTAGCGGCAGGGCGGCGATTTCGCTGCCGTCGCGCAGGGCTCCGTCGGTGATGATCGCTTTGGCGCCGCGAGCCAGCAGGCGGGTTACCAGAATGTTGCCGGCCGAGGCAGCGCGGGGATCATTTTGGCTGTCGATGACCAGCACATCCCCGGGCTGAATCTGCTCTACACCCTGCCATTGCAGGTTGTCGCCATTAGGCTTGGTGGTCATGGTGCCGTAAGTGTCGATGTCTTCCCGTGCCGGGATGAACCGCATGGTATAGGCGCGCCCGGCGAAGGGTTTGATGTTTTTGCTCAGGGCGCGCAGGCCGACCAGCGCCGGCTGGCGGAAACCGAGTTTGAACAATTGGGTGGTCAGCGAGCCGCTGCTGCAGCCGGCGAGCATGGTCAGCACTTCATCGCTGACCGTTACCTTGCGGTTCGCGGAATTGTCATACGCGTCAGCGTATTGGTGAATCTGCGTCATTCTTGTTCTCCTGGCTGAGTCATGCCGCTCAAATGCAGCGCGCATCTGGATGTTTATTCCCACAATTTGGGACTTATCTTCGGTGTTTTGTCTCGGGTTGAATTCGATGCTAAGACTTAATTGACTCGCGGAAAACGACGTTTATTCTGCGCAGACCGGTTTGTTCCAACGAGTGGGAATTTCTGATGACTACGTCCTCTGACGGCACTGGCGCCCTCGAAAAAGCCATGGATGTGCTTGAAGCCATTGGCTCAAAACCTGATGGCTTGTCCCAGGCCGATCTCGGCGCCCAACTGGGTCTGCCACGCACCACGCTGTACCGGATCATTGCCAGCTTGATCGAGCGCGGCATGATTCGCCGCGATCCGCTACGCAAGGTTTATCGGTTGGGGTTCCGCTATTTGGAACTGGTGCGCAACGCCTACCTGATGCCGGATCTGGTGGCCGCCGCCAGTTTCGAGTTGCGCTCGTTACGCGACCTGACCGGCGAAACGTCCTATCTTGCGGTACTCGATGGCAATCAGGTCATGTCGCTGGAGCGTTGCGATGGGGCACACACCCAGCGTTCGGCCGCAGCATTGGGTCAGAGCAAGCCGGTCTATTGCACGGGGCAGGGCAAGGCAATATTGGCGGCACTGGACGAAGTCAGCCGCGAAGAAATTCTCAAGGGGCTGACCCTCACCGCGCTTACCCCACTGACCATCATTGACCGGCGTCGCTTGCACACCGAACTGAAGATCACCCGGGCACGCGGTTATGCCATCGACGATGAGGAAATAGTGCTGGGGGTGCGCTGTGTCGCTGCCGCCATTCGTGACAACGCGGGCAGGGTTCGCGGCGCACTGAGTGTCGCCGGACCGGCTTACCGGTTGACCCTCGATCGCCTCGAATTGCTGGGCCCGGAACTGGCCGATGCGGCGCGGCGGGTAGGGGCGCAGCTGAGTGAATCCAGTGTTCGTATCGCCGACAGTGAAGTCGAGCTGGTGGAGGGTGCCTGGTCATTCAATGGCGCTTTTCCCCGTTGGTGTGAAGCGAGCCAAAGACTGTATTGGGCGGACACCCTGGCCCCGGCAATCTGGGTGCTCGATGCGCAGAGTGAACGAATTTTTGCCCGACTTGACGCCCCGATTTGTGCCATGGAACTGCATCGCGATGGCTTGCTGATCGCCCATGCCAACGGTTGGTCACTACTCGATAAGCAAGGGCAAGAGCATCCTTTGGTCAACTGGCCCGGCAAGCAACTGCTTGGCCTGGCCAGTCATCCCTCTGGCGCGCTTTGGGCTTGTCGGAGCAATGCAGGTGGCTGCTCACTTGGTGAGCTGGATACCCAAGGCGAGTTGCGTTCGTCATGGCAATTTCAGGAGCGCATCAGCGCGTTCTGTTGGGATGCGAACGGTGAGTCGTTGTTTGCCGTGGGACCTGACTCCGGCACCTTGTTCATCATGCAGACGGGGGCAAGCTCGGTGCGACGGTTCGCGTCTCTACCCAAAGGCTCAGGACGCTTGAGCGGCTTGGCGCTGGATGATCAGGGGGGCGTGTGGACGACCTTGCGCGATGGCTGGAGCCTGGTGCGCTTCAGCGAAGACGGCGGGCTCGACCGGACGATCGGTTTGCCGGTGCCAAGCCCCACGGATCTGGCGTTTGCTGGGCCGGAAAAAGACATGTTGTACATCACCAGTTCTCGTCACGACCTGACCATGGAAACCCTGAGCAACGCCCCTGCGTCGGGGCGTCTTTTTCGTGTTCGACCAGAGCTGACCGGTTTGGTGGCCAGGTGCACTGACTGGCGTGGTTAAAAGAACACTCGAATACGACTCACCCCCCTCACTCATTACACAGGCCATCCGTCCTATGAGCGTGTCTCAACGCGAGCGTTATCCTTTGTCACTCGAGATGCAGGAGTTTGTGCGCGTCAACCAAGGCTTCGCGGCCGCCGACGCCAGCCTCAACGCCAGACGTGAGGCGTTTCTACGAGGCTGTCGGCATTTCACCCCGGTCAAACCTCAGGGCCTGCAGGTCACCGACACGGCGCTTGGCAATCTACCTATTCGCCTTTACAAGCCTTCGGGCGGTGCCCCAAAACAAGCCTGGCCGGTACTGCTTTATTTGCATGGCGGCGGTTGGGATCTAGGCCACCTGGATACCCACGACTGGTTCGTTTATGCGCTGGCCAAACGGTTGAACCTGGTTATTGTCGCAGTGGCTTATCGTTTGGCGCCCGAGCATCCCTATCCTGCGGCGCTGGACGACTGCCTGACGGTCTGGAATGCCTTGCGGGCCGGTGAGTTAGGGGATGATTTGAGTCGCCAACAACTGGTGGTCTGTGGCGACAGTGCCGGAGGTACATTGGCAGCGGGACTGTGCATGACGTTACGTGCCAAGGGGGAGTCGCAGCCCTTGGGGCAGGCCTTGGTTTATCCCGTATTGACCACCGAAACCTTCCAGCCTTCTGCCACCCTCTATGCCGACGCGCCGTTGCTGTCGACTACGGGGCTAGAAGGTTCTTTCGAACGCTACCTCCCCGTTGCTCAAATGCGTAGCGAAGCATTGGCAATGCCGTTGATGGCCAACAATTTTAGAGGGCTCGCACCGGCTTTCATTGGTGTCGCCGAGTTCGACATTCTGCGTGACGAAGGCTACGCCTACCGGGATGCACTTGAGGCTGACCATGTTCCAGTCAGCCTCTACCTGGGCAAAGGCTTGCTGCACGGCAGTCTGCGTGCGCAGGGTGTCGAGCCAGTGGAGGCTTTTTACGATGCATTGGCGCAGTCAATTTCAACGTTTCTAGCGAACGCAAATGACTCCATTAAAGGGACGCCAAACGTTACAGATCTCGGTTGAGATCAGCTCTGATCTCAAGAGAGGGCAGTTCATAGTGACTCTCTGGACCACGAAAATGAACAAGGCGCCCGAAGGCGCCTGTAAGGGTTAAAGCCAGCCATGTTCGGCAAGGGAGAGAGGGTGACCTTCACCTACGATGAAGTGATCCAGTACGCGCACTTCGATCAAGGCCAAGGTCTCTTTCAACCGTGCGGTTAAGACGCGATCCGCCTGGCTGGGTTCTGTACAACCTGAGGGGTGGTTGTGAACTAAAATGGCGGCCGCAGCGTTATGCGCTAGGGAGCGCTTAACGACTTGGCGGGGGTAAACGCTGGCACCATCAATGCTGCCGTGAAAGAGCACTTCGAACGCCAGCACCCGGTGCTTGGCATCGAGAAAAATCACACCGAAGACTTCATGCTCTTGTTGCGCAAGGTGCAGTTTTAGGTATGAGGCCACAGCGTCAGGCGACGTCAGGTCAGGGCCACGGGTGAACAGCCGGCGATCTAGAATATGCAGCGCTTCGTCGATCACCTGGTTTTCTTGGACGATACGATCAGCCTCGAAATCCGAGGTTTCAATCAGTGTGAGTTGGGTGCTCATGGTGGTACCTCC
>Ga0157371_10003535_pt1 | contig 14102 bp, 11 predicted proteins | sample C45metaG_FD_113462 | JGI IMG/M metagenome (GOLD analysis project Ga0157371, IMG submission 113462) | Corn rhizosphere microbial communities from Kellogg Biological Station, Michigan, USA - C4-5 metaG | ecosystem: Host-associated > Plants > Roots > Rhizosphere > Soil | place: USA: Michigan...
GTTTGTTGCCTTTAGGAAAACGTTGTTCCATAAAAATCAATTTTGGTAAATATACATAACAAACAAAAAGGCACCCAAAAAGGGTGCCTTTAATTATCATTTGTAAGTAATTACTTATTTGTTCTTACCAAGGTCAATAACGATAGGGGTAGAGATACATAATGATGAGTATGTACCGATAATACGACCAATCAATAAGGCAAAGATAAATCCACGGATACTAGCTCCACCGAAGATGAAGATTACTAATAATACGAAGAATACAGTTAATGAAGTCAAAATAGTACGACTCAAAGTACTGTTCAATGCAAAGTTGATTAATTTATTACGTTCCTCGCCATGAAGATCTTCTTTACCGCTTTCAGCAAGTTTCTCACGGATACGGTCAAACACAACTACTGTCTCAGTCATGGTATAACCCATTACCGTTAGGATCGCTGCAATAAAGTCCTGTCCAATTTCTAATGAGAATGGTAATACGCCATCTAATATTGTGTAGAATGAAAGTACCAGAAGCACATCATGGAATAACGCGATAACCGCACCTAAACCATAGTTTAGTTTCTTAAACCTTACTACTATATAGAAGAACATCACTAAACAAGAGAATAGAATTGCTCCGTAAGCTCCGTAAACAATATCACTTGCAATAATAGGACCTACCTTTTCATTACTTTCAATAGTGTATTTAACACCGGTTTTTGCTAAACCTTCATGTAAAGCTTTCTCAACCAATTTATCAGCACCCTGATCCTGATCAGTAATGTGGTAAGTAGTTGTAATTTTTAATTCATTATCCGCACCAGCAGTTTTAACAATAGTTTCTGACTCAGGGAAAGATGAATTTAAAGTAGCTTTAACTTCTTCAGTGTGCATTCCCTTATCGAAGTGAACAATATAAGTTCTACCACCTTTAAAGTCGATACCAAGGTTTAAACCACCATTTTTGAAGTAGAAAATAAAACCTAAAACAATGATTGCTGATGAAATAGAATAGTAAAGTTTTCTATGACCAACAAAGTTGAAGGCAATATTTTTAAACGCGTGAATGGTGTATTTGTTACCAAAAGTGATGTTAGATTTTTTATCTAAAAGATATTCAAAAACTAAACGTGAGATCAATACCGCACAGAACAGAGATGATAAGATACCAATACATAATGTAGTAGCAAAACCCTGAACCGGACCACTACCGAAGATGTAAAGGATAGCACCTAATACAAATACAGTAACGTTAGAGTCAATGATAGATGACATTGCGTGTTTGAAACCTTCTTTGATAGCTACCGGAGTAGGTTTACCTAAAGTAAGTTCTTCCCTAACACGTTCAAATATAAGGATGTTCGCATCTACCGATAAACCAATTACCAACACGATACCAGCAATACCAGGCAATGTTAACACAGCACCCAGTGATACCAAGATACCCATGATAAAGAACAAGTTGATTACCAATGCAAGGTTAGCAACCCATCCGGCTTTATTATAATATAAAGCCATAAATACAAGGATAACAACAAACGCTAGTACGAATGATAATAAACCGTTGTGAATAGCAACCTCACCAAGTGAAGGACCAACAACGAATTCACCAACAATTCTGGCAGGAGCAGGAAGTTTACCCGCTTTTAAGATGTTTGCTAAATCCTGAGTATCGTTAACTGTGAAACTACCTGTAATAGAAGAAATACCGTTAGGGATTTCATTTTGTACAGTAGGAGCAGAATAAACAGTATTATCTAATACAATAGCAATAGATTTTTTATTGTTTGGATCGGCAGAAGCTTCAGCAGTAATTTTTTTCCACTTTGCAGCACCCTCACCAGTCATGTACATAGTTACCTCTGGGCGACCTTTTTGATCGTAATCATGACGGGCATCACTAATTGCCTCGCCACCCAAATCAGGTTTGCCATCAGCAGATAAAGATTTGATTGCATACAATTCAAAAATCTTTGCACCACCAGATTGAGCAATGTCCATCGGTTTAACACTCCACATGAATTTGTAGCTCTGAGGAATGATAGAAGCAATTTCAGGTCTTCTAAAGAAAGCGTTTACTTTAGCGGTATCTTTTTGAGCAACCCAACCAATAACTGGTCCCGGACGTAATGAAGGCTGTCCGTTCTGTCCTTGGTAAGTAGGAATGTTTAATACCGAGAATAAAGGATTAGATTTTGCAAGCTCAGCGTTTTTAACTCCGGCCGAATCTTTAGTGTCTTTATTTTTAGCTAAACCTGCTAATTTACTTTCTGATTTAGCAGCAGTAGTATCGGTTGAAGTTTTTGCTGTTGCAGTTGTATCAACAACTTTTAAAGAAGAGGCAAGTGTTTTGTTGATGTTCTCCATAACCGGATACACCTCTTCGTTGTTGTATACTTGCCAGAATTGTAATTCGGCAGAACCTTGTAGTAATTTGTGAACCCTTTCTTTGTCCTGAACACCTGGCATCTCAATAAGGATACGGTTAGTACCTTCTTGTTTCTGCATGTTCGGACTTACAACTCCGAAACCATCAATACGACTTCTGATGATCACGAATGAACGGTCAATAGCACTAGTAGCTTCTTTTGATAAAAAGCTTTTTACTTCTGAATTGCTGGCGTCAGGTTTAAGAAGTTTAGAGTTGTCTTGGTTAGAAAAGAAGTCAGCTAATTTTGCGTTAGGAGAAAGTTTTTCAAATTCGTTAACAAACAAGTTAATGAAATCTTTACCACCAGCGTTCAATTGAGTTTGAGCAGTAACCAACGCTTTGTTGAAATTAGCATCATCAGTATTTCCGGCTAAAGATTTAACCAGTTCTGATAACGAAATTTCCATCGTTACGTTCATACCACCTTTTAAGTCTAAACCAAGGTTTATTTCTTTTTCTTTACAGAACTGGTAATTAAATCCAAAAAGAGGATATACCGGTACTGTTGCCATCGAGTCTAAATAAGCTTTTTCCTTATCCAGGTCTCCTTTAGCATAAGCTTTTGCGTCTTTTTCAACTTTTGAAGTAACAAAGTTGAATGAGAGAGAATACACACAGACGATACCCAGAAGGATCGCCATAAATTTTATAAAACCTTTACCCTGCATTTGTTTGTAATTATTAGTCTATATGCTATATATTTTTTTAACAAGTCGGCAAATCTAATTATTTTTTTAATTAATAGGCCACGTTATGAAAGTTTTTATTATAGGCCTCCAACTATTTGCTTTAAAGATTGTTTAATACCGTTCAAGTGTCGAAAAAGTGTAAGCTACCACATTTTTTTCATCCGGTGCATGATCTTCAGAATTTATTACTTTCCATACTTGTTTATCAATTTCCGGAAAAAAAGTGTCAGCATCGTAGTTCTGGTGTACAGTAGTTAGATGAATCCTGTCGGTCTTGGCAAGAGCCTGTTCATAGATTTGGGCACCCCCAACAATAAATACTTCTTCATCGTTATCACAAAGGGCTAAAGCATCATCAAGTGTGGTTACTACCTCAGCTCCTTCAATAGCCAGCCCGGTATTTCTCGTGATTACGATGTTACGTCTATTTGGCAACGGCCTGCCAATAGAATCATAGGTTTTTCGGCCCATAATGATGGTGTGTCCGCTGGTTATTTGTTTAAAATGCTTTAAATCGGCTGGCAAATGCCACAATAACTTGTTGTTTTTGCCAATGGCATTATTTTGGGCAATGGCTACTACAATTGATACGATCATACCGCAACCACTCCTTTAATATGAGGGTGTGCTTCATAATCTTTCAAAGTAAAATCTTCAAATTTAAAATCAAAGATGTTTTTAACCTCCGGGTTTATTTCCATTACAGGCAATTTTTTAGGATCTCTGCTTAATTGCAGTTTGGCCTGTTCAATATGATTGTTGTATAAGTGGGCATCGCCAAGGGTATGAATAAAATCTCCATACTGCAAACCACACACCTGTGCAACCATCATGGTTAGTAAAGCATAAGAGGCTATGTTAAAAGGAACACCTAAAAATATATCGGCACTGCGCTGATATAACTGGCAGCTTAATTTCCCGTCTGCAACATAGAACTGGAAAAATGCATGGCAGGGAGGAAGTGCCATATGTTCCACATCTGCAACATTCCATGCCGATACAATAATCCTTCTTGAATCAGGATTGTTTTTAATGGTATTGATGATCTGCTCTATCTGGTCAATGTGTCCGCCATCGGGCTTAGGCCATGAGCGCCATTGCGATCCGTACACAGGGCCCAGGTTGCCATCAGCATCAGCCCATTCGTCCCATATCCTTACGCCATTATCCTTTAAATATTTAATATTGGTGTCGCCGGTTAAAAACCAGATCAACTCATGAATGATTGATTTTAAATGCAGTTTTTTTGTGGTAACCATAGGGAAGCCTTCCTGCAAATTAAACCTCATCTGATATCCAAATACACTGATGGTGCCGGTTCCGGTACGGTCATGTTTTTGTGTGCCATGATCAAGCACATGCTGCATCAAATCTAAATACTGTTTCATCTGATTAATTTAAAAAGGCTAATTGTTACAAAAGTACATATTATATGGAATCTTTAAAGTTATAACTGCTCAACTATGTTTTTGATTTTTGTAAGTTTGCCAACTTAACGATAAACGCAAAAAATTAATGCTTGCATTTGCTAATGCCAAAATCAACCTTGGCTTGTATGTAACAGAAAAAAGAACTGATGGATACCACAATCTGGAAACGGTATTTTATCCGGTAAAAATAAATGATGTTATAGAAATTACAGATGCTGAGGAGACGAGTTGTCAGATTAAAGGGATAGATATTCCTGGCAGTGACAAGGATAATATTTGCTTAAAAGCATTCGAATTGCTCAAAAAGGATTTCGATTTACCAGAGCAACAAATCACGCTGCTTAAAAATATTCCGGTAGGAGCTGGTTTAGGTGGGGGCTCATCTGATGCGGCATTCCTGATCAAACTAGTGAATGATAAATTTCAATTGAACTTAAGCACGGATAAAATGGAAGATTATGCAAGGCAATTAGGTGCTGATTGTGCGTTTTTCATTAACAATAAGCCGGTTTTTGCAGAAGGCAAGGGTGATGAATTTAGTGAGATTAAGGTTGATCTTTCGGGTTACAAAATTGTATTGGTTAAGCCAACTGTGCATGTGTCTACTGCCGATGCTTATAGTGGAATTGTGCCTCATAAATCTGGTGTGTCGTTAAAGGAGTTAATTCAATTGCCGTTAAAAGATTGGAAATCGAACCTGAAGAATGATTTTGAAAACACAGTGTTTTCAAAATACCCGGAAATAGCAGGGGTGAAACAGGCACTTTATCATGAGGGAGCAATATTTGCTGCCATGAGTGGTAGTGGTTCGTCAGTTTTTGCAATATTTGAACACGAGGTTAAATTACCCGGACTTGAAAAGGATAACAAGGTGTTTTATAATGTTTAATGCCTAAAAATATATTTACAAAAGCAAATTAGAAATTTACAAATGGAAATTAACCTGATACGTAAAAACAATAAATTTAATTTCGAGGCTCTGAACCCGGGTGGTCAAACAGTAGAACTGGATGCTAAACCTGAAATTGGTGGAGAGGGTAAAGGATTCAGGCCAATGGAGATGCTGTTAGTGGGTTTAGGAGGTTGCAGCGGAATTGATGTTGTGAACGTTTTAACAAAGCAAAAAGAGCCACTGGATGATATTAAAATCAATATCAAGGCTACGCGTAAGGATCAGGAGATGCCACCAATATTTGATGTGATAAACATTCATTTTGATCTGTATGGAGCATTAAATGTGCAAAAAGTAGAGAGAGCACTTGCTTTAACTTTCGAAAAATATTGTTCAGTATCTAATATTCTGGAGCGCTCAGCTTCACTCAATTTCACTTACGAAATTCATCAGTAAGGTTATCCTGATCTGAATCACGTTATGTCGATAACCCCGTCATCTCGACGACAGGAGAGATCTCTTGGTTATGCTTATTCAAGAAATCTCTCCTGTCGTCGAGATGACGATTTATTTTCTAGCTAATATAATCGCGGTCCTCATCGCTTAAAGCTCTTTTTCGATCTTCAGGTTTTATCGGCGTATCAACCCTGTCATATGTGCTTAGTGTAGTTTTAGGTCTGCCGGCCCAATACCCCAGTACAAATCCAACAAAAGTACATACACCCACTACCAGCAGTTTAGAAATTTCCTTCTTTACAAAAATGAAGTTAAATTCTACAGCGTCTGTATTTATCATTAAAAAAATAGTAATGATGGCGGTAAATGCGATGATGAAAATGGTTTTGGTCTTCATGACTTAAAAGCTATAGTTTAAAATTAATTCTAATATAGGATTTTGGTTATATACTTTGTTTACAAAAACACACCTGGCACCAACATCAACAATTGGCTGATAGCGCAGCAGGTTCATACTACTACGCAATTCGAAACCAAAAGTTTTAGGTTCTGCTAAATTTGTTTCCGGGCCAATGTTCTCGTAGTGGCAAAACAATCCTGCCCTCAGGTTTCTGATATAAGCCAGCGGGCCGATTTCGGCATCAGGAAAAATGATGGGGAAACGGTAATTGAAAAGCAGGGTGTTTCTAAGAATACTTTTTGCTCGGATGTTGCTGTAGCCATAAACCGTATTAATTTCCTGGTTGTACAGCCTGATGCCCGAGGTATTCTGGTAATTAAAGTTGGCAAGGAAGGAGTGGTTTTTTAGCACACCAGGGAAATACATAAATCCTTCGAAAGCAAATAAACTGCCTGCAAGCTTATTGTCGAACGGTTGGTGCATGTAAGAAATTCTGAATATCTGGGCCCATTTTGGAGCAATGTCTCTGGCTGCTTGTGCTGTGCTGTGGTTAAAAGTGAAATTGTATTCCATTGGAAAAATTAACTTGCTGATGAAATTTTTCGGCAGGTTTTCGGGCTGGTACCTTTGGGTATAACTGGTGAGTACGTTGAACGAAAAATTGTAACTCTCATTTAGCGCGTTTAAGCTTATTGGGACTGATGCCTGGAGCTGTATGTTGTTTTCTCTCCAATCACCTTGCAGAACGCCTGATTTCGTATTGTAGAGGGTTCTTCGGGGGCGGTTCCGGTATGTTGCCCGTAGTATAGGGTAAAAGCTTTTTAGAGTGAAGCCTGCGTTGTACTCAAATTTTTTCAGGTCGCGGTAATAATCAACTCCTGCAAAAAAGCCAAAAGTGTTAAGCAGATTGTCGGAATTTAACTGCAACCCGCCGCGGTATTCATTTTCTATAACGGGAATTATGCTGTGCACGTTAAACAGATTTGCCCACGTACGGTATGGCTTTGAAGTGTAAGCGCTGTCGGGAATGTTGTCAAAAACATTCGTGGTATTTTCCTGTCGTTGTGTTGCGGCTCCAAAATAAGCGAAGTTATTCTCGCCCGGAGTTTTTGGCTGTAATGTCATTTCTGAAATTCCATAGCCGGATAGGGTGTAGTTATTGAAAATAACAGAAGCAGTACTGTCGGCTTGTGTTGGATTAAAGGCACCGTATTTAGAAGCGCTCAGAGCGCTTATCTTTTTTGAAATGGTATCTATGCTGTAAATGTTGTCGATTCCGTTGTAGTGCGCGTTAAAAGCTATTCCTTGGTTAATGTATATGGGTCTGCTTATCTGTTGTTGTGTTTCCTTTAGCAGTTGCCTGGTTTTTTCCTCCCGGTCGGTAACCCATAAAGCTTTACCTTTTTCGCTAACGCTGATGTAGGTGATCAGGTTTGCTGTTGAGTTGTAAGAAGGCGTTTGCAGTATCAGGTTTTCCGGGTTTGGGATGGTGTTCAGAATTTTGCCGGTTTCTGCATCAAGTTCTATCAGGTTGCACTTGTTGCTGAGGTCGAATTTTACTGCGATTATTTTTTTTCCGTCGGCAGAGAGTGTGGGCGAGAAAATACGGCTTCGGGCAGTTAATTTTTTTTGTCGGCCGGTTTTTAGGTTGTAGCTGCAAATTACGCTGTAGCTGCGCTGGCGATATCTTGGGTCGTAACGAATCTCATCCCAAACCACAATGTCGTTTGCGTAACTAAACCATGGCTGCTCCTGGTAACCGATGCTTAGCAGTTTCGTTTCTTTTTTAGCGCTGTCGATTATTGTGAAATGTGCTGTCTCTGCCTTGCTTTGTTTCAGAGTCAGGATTTCGCCGCTTTTAATTTTTACAGGGAGGAAGTAGTTGGTGGCAAATTTTGAATCCTTGTTTAGCGCAGGGTAATTTTCTGTTTCGGTTTTTTCAGATTGCGCGATCCATTCTTTTTTTAAAGTTTCTGTTGTTTTGTTAAACCATTTTTTTGTGCCGCTTCCGGTGAACTTTTTTAAACTGTTCGAAAAGAGGTATGGTCTTATCGGTCTTTTACGGATATCGGTAAGCAGGCTGTCGAAAATATTTTTTCCGAATTCTTTTCTGATGTTCGATGCCATCAGGTACCCGAGTTGGTAGTAACCAGGGGTGATGTCTTTTTCAGATCCAAAGCTGACTTTGCTGTATGAAAATTTTTTGCCTTCGAGTAAGCTGGTTCGGTAAGGCATGATCCATGAAGGCTGTCTTCCGCGACCGGCATTTGTAAGTGCTGTTTCGATGGTTACTGCATCGCCTTCAAAAAACCAAAGTGGGATGCTAACTCCGAACCAGGCGAAGTAAACATACTCGGGAAAAGGGTAGGCCTGTCCGCCGGTTAACTTGTCAAATTGAGCAACGTGTCGGAGCTCATGAACGGCCAGGTTATTTAGCCAATCCTGACTGTCAAATTGCTGAGGAGGGGTGGTATAAAATTCAGACTTTTTTGGAGCCAGCTGAACGAAGCCGTTTGCCATCACTCCACGGTTTTGAAGTACCAGAGGAATGGTGGTTTTTTGCCTTCCAAGACTACCTCCAACACGAGGGTAAATTTGGCCTAAAGTATTGGCCATTCTTTGAGCCTCTTTTTCAAGTTCGTCCGGAAAGATGATCCTGAAGCCAGAGGCATTTATTTGTCGCCATTTTACACTAAGTGGGTTTTGTTCGCTGCCAAAAATCTGTGCAAAAGTGCTATGTGAAATAATACTTAATATTATTATTGTTATTGATTTGATTATCAGTTTATTTAATTCTTTATTTAGTGTCATATTTGGTGTTTACTAAAATAATTAGTAATTGTATTTTTTTACAGGCTTATTTTGATGATTTTTTAATTTATATATATTAATTTAATTTTCTGATTTTCAAATAAGTATATTAATTAATTAAAGAACTGATAATTCTGATTTTTGTGAATTTTTAGCGCCTAAATTGGGATTTTTGAGTTTCTTGCGCTAATTGATTTCAGGTTGTCGGAATCTGCTGTTAAGGTACACTAATTAAGCTTAAAATCCAACAAAATTTCTTCGCTAAAATTTCGGAATGTATACAGAAATAATAAATTTTTCAGTTCAGTATGCTAGTAAAAAGTGCTGTGTTTTGAGGTAAAATAGATGTGGATTTAGATGGTGTAATTGCCCTTCTCTCCCCTCTCTGGAAGTGGTAGTGCTATTGTAAATTCTTACCTTTGGGAAGCTCTTGGTGCGCTTTATTTTTGATGTAAATTAAAGCTCTTAAAAGGGAAATTAAGGTCCGTGTTTAGAAGACTTTCGGTGGGTTGAATAAGAGGCTTGAGTGGTCTGGAATGGTTAGGGTGATGCCGGTCTTAAAGGTCGGGGTGAGCGCGTCTGGGAGCTTATGAAATCCACTGATTTTATAGCTGTTTTCTCTATGTAAAGCAAGGCTTATAGAGGCCAATAATGGCTTCAGATAATGTGGTTTTTTTGATGTAATAGGGATAGTTATTTAGGCGCTTTTCTTAGCAAATAATAGCCAAGCAGGCCAAAGAATATTGTAGGTGCAAGCACTGCAAATAGCGGAGAAGTGCCCCCTTTTAGGGAGAACATTTTGGCGAATTGGTTCATTACAATGTACCCAAAGCTTAATAAAATACCTATTCCAAGGGGTAAGCCAACGCCTCCGCGAACCTTTCTGGAAGATAGCGCAACCCCAATAAGGGTTAAAACAAATGCCGAAAGAGGGTGTAAATACCGCTTATACTGTTCAAATAGCAGGTCGTTCCAGATACCTGTGCCTCTGGTTTTTTCTTTTCTGATTTTATCAGATAACTCTTTGTTGCTCAGGTTCTCAAATATATTGTCGTAGGCAGAGAAATCATCAGGTCTCATATCCAGAACAGTGTCTTTAGGTTTGGTCATTTCCCTTACAAAAGTCTCTTTAAGGCCATTAATATACCTTACAGAGTAGTTTGTTAGCTTCCATGATCTTTTAAGAGAATCGTACGATATTTCTTCTGCAACGAGCTTTTTGGTTAATACATCGCCTTTAAAATTATCTAATGAGAACCTGCTTCCCTTCTTAGTTTTGTTGTCAAAACTATCCATGTAGATGTAGGTATTTGCATCTAATTTCATGTGGATATTGTTCTTGCTTGGCGAAGCATTCTTCTTAACGTAGGTGTTTTCGAAGCTGTTTTTAAGTTGATTTGTATAGGGTAGTATGAACAGATTTGAGGCCAGATTTAAAGAAAATATGATAAATGCTGATATAAAATAAGGCAAAAGAAAGCGGTTAAAACTTACTCCTCCACTCAAAATAGGTACAATTTCGGTCTGATCAGCCATCTTAGCTGTAAAGAAAATTACAGCAATAAAGTTGATTAGTGGCGACAGCATATTAACATAAAAAGGGATAGAACCTGCATAATACAGGGTTACAACCTGCCAAAAAGTAAGGTTAGCACTTAGAAAATCGTCTAGCTTTTCCGACAAGTCAAAAATAACAATGATCACTACAAATAAGGTCAGGGTGTATAAAAACGTGCCCAGATACTTACTGATAATGTACCAATCAATGATTTTAATCCTGTCTTTAAAGAAACTCATCTATAATTTATTCCCTAAGATAGTTACCATTTTGTTTTTCCATGCATAAAACTCGCCTGTAATGATTTTTTCGCGGGCTTGCTTAACCAACCAAAGATAGAAATGTAGGTTGTGCAGAGTAGCTATTTGAGCCCCAAGGATCTCCTTTGAGTGCATCAGGTGCCTTAAATAAGCTTTAGAATACACTTGATCTGCATACAGATCGCTATCAGCTTCAATAGGCGAGAAGTCGTTCGCCCACTTTTTATTGCCTATATTAATGATGCCATTTTTAGTGAAAAGCATGCCATTTCTGGCATTTCTTGTAGGCATTACACAGTCAAACATATCTACACCTAACGCAATATTCTCTAAAATATTGATTGGAGTACCAACGCCCATTAAATAACGAGGCTTTTCGTACGGTAAAATATCGCATACAATCTCAGTCATTCCGTACATTTCTTCGGCAGGTTCACCAACCGATAAGCCACCTATTGCATTGCCTTCACGGTCCATGGATGCAATAAATTCAGCTGATTTTTTTCTAAGGTCCTTGTAAACCGAACCCTGTACAATAGGGAAAAGGGTTTGATTGAAGCCATATTTTGGTTCTGTTGAATCGAACCTTGCGCAGCAACGTTTTAACCAGCGATGGGTCATATTAATAGACGAAGCTGCATATTTATAATCACATGGATAAGGTGTACATTCATCAAACGCCATGATAATGTCGGCCCCAATGGTACGTTGTATGTCCATTGCATATTCAGGTGTAAACAGGTGTTTAGAGCCGTCAATGTGCGAATTAAATGTAACTCCTTCTTCTTTTATCTTTCTTACCTGGCTTAAAGAATATACCTGATAACCACCGCTGTCAGTTAAAATCGGACGGTCCCAGCCAATAAATTTATGTAATCCGCCGGCTTGTTCAAGTACATCTAAACCTGGTCTGAGGTATAAATGATAAGTATTTCCGAGGATTATTTTAGCATCGATATCATTTTTGAGCTCCCTTTGGTGTACTGCCTTAACTGTTCCAGCAGTGCCAACAGGCATGAAAATAGGGGTTTGTATCTCCCCGTGGTCTGTAGTAATTGTTCCTGCTCTTGCTTTTGAATGTGTATCTTTTGCCTCTAAACTAAACTTCATCTGTGTGCATTTATTGATTTTTGATTATTTGGAAGTTCGTGTATAAACTTCAGTTTCAGAAAATCAGGGCAAAAGTAGCAAAAAACCAGCTATTTACAGGCTAAATTTTTTATCAACATAAATGTACATTACAGATTAAAAATGAGAAATTTGCCGGTTACAAAAATACATCGTGGAATTAACCTTAATTGAGAGCTGCCTGCTCGGCGCTTTAATCTTTTGCTTTTTAGTACAGCTATATTTTAGCCTCTTTGTTCACTTAAAGCTAGCTTTAGTTAAAATAGATCCTATCCCTGAAACAGGTAAAAAACCCTTAAGCGTAGTAATTTGTGCGCGTAACGAAGTTAAGAATCTTACAGAATATCTGCCGTCAGTTCTTGAACAGAATTATCCTGATTATGAGGTTATTGTAGTTAATGACAGATCGTGGGACGGAACACGTGAGCTGCTTGAATCTTTTGAAAAGCAGTATAAACACCTTAAAGTTGTACAGGTAAGCGAGGGAGAGAAATTCATAGCAGGTAAGAAATTTGCGGTAACGATGGGCATTAAGGCAACCACAAATGAGTGGCTTGTTTTTACAGATGCCGACTGTTTACCAGCATCGCAGGATTGGTTATTGGGTATGCAGCAACCTGCAGATGAGCATATAGATATCCTTTTAGGCTACTCGCCTTACATGAAAAAGAAAGGAATATTGAATGCTTTAATTCGTTTCGAAACATTTTTTACAGCAGTAAATTACCTTTCATTTGCGTTAAAAGGTATGCCTTATATGGGGGTTGGACGCAATATGGCATATAAAAAGTCGCTGTTTTTTAAGAAAAAAGGCTTTGCTGCACACATGCATATTCCTTCGGGGGATGATGACCTCTTTGTAAATGCACATGCCACAAAAAGTAATACAGCAATTTCTATTAATAAAGATGCTCATGTATGGAGCGAACCTAATACAAGCTTTGGGGCTTATTTGAGACAGAAAAAGAGACATTTTGGGGCAGGTAAATTATATAAGGGAAAACATAAATTCATCCTTTCTTCGCAAATTGTTATTCAATTCCTGTTTTATGCATTATTTGTAGCCCTATTGTTTTTTAAAGCTACCTTATATATATCACTTGGTGTTTTTGTATTGAGCATTATAATAAGGTGTTTTGTTTATCCGCGTTTGTTAAAGCGGTTAAGTTATGGTAATTTGAGCTTTTGGTTTCCTGTTTTGGATATTCTATTGTTCATTTTCCTGGTGTTTAATGGCATTCTGTCTATATTTGTTAAAAAAGTACAGTGGAAATAAAGTCTACTCTTATACAGAAATATTTTAAAGGGCTAACTGATCAGCAGATAGCTCAATTCGATCAGTTGTATGAATTATACAGTTTCTGGAACTCCCAGATCAATGTAATTTCAAGAAAGGATATTGATGAATTGTATGAACGTCATATACTGCATTCGTTGGGAATTGCCAAATTCTGCAGTTTCAAGGCAGGCGAACGGGTATTGGATGTTGGTACCGGAGGTGGATTTCCTGGTATTCCGTTAGCTATTCTTTTTCCCGAAACCCATTTTCATCTGGTAGATTCTATTGGTAAAAAAATTAGGGTGGTTACTGAAGTAGCCACAGCATTGGGTTTAAAGAATGTTAAGGCGAGTCATTTAAGAGCTGAACAGATTACCGATAAGTACGATTTTGTGGTATCAAGAGCTGTTACCAGGCTTATAGATTTTTACCCATGGGTTAAAGGTAAGTTTAATAGAGACTCTAAAAATGCAATTCCTAACGGTATACTATACTTAAAAGGTGGTGATTTGAAGGAAGAGATTTCTGAATCACGACTGAAAGCGGAATTGTATCCGCTTTCAGACTACTTTGAAGAAGAGTTTTTTGAAACTAAATTCGTGGTTTATATCCCGCAGTAGTGGTTAGTTGACTGGCTTTGCTTCGAAAGTAATTGTGCCCTTTTGTATTGTTTTAGCCCCCTCCTTTGCTGGTTTCTCAGTTGTAAGGTTCGCTTTATATGCCACAATTATTGATTTTGCCGTTGAATTTATTTTTGTTTGTTCTTCGCTCTTAGCTGGCGATGCA
>Ga0157371_10003542_pt1 | contig 14084 bp, 16 predicted proteins | sample C45metaG_FD_113462 | JGI IMG/M metagenome (GOLD analysis project Ga0157371, IMG submission 113462) | Corn rhizosphere microbial communities from Kellogg Biological Station, Michigan, USA - C4-5 metaG | ecosystem: Host-associated > Plants > Roots > Rhizosphere > Soil | place: USA: Michigan...
CCGATCAGCAATGAAGAGATAATCAGGCGCTCAAAGCAAGAGCCGCGGAAGCGCCCCTAGCGTTCGGTCGCGGGCAACTCGGGCGGAATGACGCCCGCGCGCCTTAGGTCGTCCAACTCACGATTGAGCAGCGTGCGGGCGACTTCTCCCGGCGTGCCGCCGTAGTTTCCAAAGCGCGTCAGATAATCCAGCTGGGCATATGTCGGCACCGGAATCCGGAACTCCACCTTTCGAGTCGGATTTGCATTGCGAGCAGCCGTGGGCCGCCTTTAGCAGCCAATTGGCGGATAAGAAACGGACAACTATCCGCCAATTGGCGGTTGACAGGAACCGTTAAGTTTGGCTACTCCATACATGAAGAAAGGGCGGCCCCTCTTTCGAGAGACCGCCCAGAAAAGGGTGGGTGACGGACCGGAATTGAACCGGCGACCTAACGGGTACCAACCATTCGCTCTACCACTGAGCTACCGCCACCGCCTTACTGGGCCAGCAGCAATGCTGGCCCATCTTCCATTGGGCCTTTCGAATTAGAAAAAGTCAAGCCAGCGCCAGCCACAACGTGTGGATGAATCCGTGAAATGTTCACGGTTTTGCCCCACAAGATGTTGTGTTAGCGGGACCAGCGCTTCCGCCGCTCTCCGATCAGGCGCGGGGCCTTATAGAACTCAGGCTGTGGTGACGTCAGGTTGCCGGTACATGAGGCGTTTGCCGCGCGCACCTTTCAATGCCTCTGCGGTGCGGGCTGCGTCGTCGTAGCCGTTCGCGGCGCGGTACGTGTAGCGGAAATCGAACTCATGCATGTAGCGCTGCAGATGCTTGGAACTGCAATGCTGATAGATGCCTTTCATGCCGCGCTTGAAGATACCGAAAAAGCCTTCGATTGTGTTCGTGTGAATGGTGCGGTCGCCAGCATAAACCCACTCTTCGGCGGCGTGATTGACGCGGCCATGAGCGCGGAACTCTAGGCCAGGGCGCTTGTAGAACTGCGCTTCGTCGGTGATCAGGCGGCTGTCCCGAGATATGTTCGTGTAGAGGATGCCGCTGATCGTGTCGGCGTTGAGATTGTCGGTCACAACGAAGCTGCGAGCGCGGCCAGTCGAGCGATCTACCAGCGACACGATCTTGTTCATGTTGCGAATGGCCATTTTGGAACGGGGCTGGCCCTTGACCTTGCCGATGAATGTTTCGTCGGCTTCAACGTCGCAGCCTTCGCCGCCCATTGGGTCGCAATCCTGCCGCATCGCTTCGCGGATGCGGTGCGCCATAAACCAGGCCGACTTGTAGGTGATGCCGAGCGAGCGGTGCAGCTGGTGCGCCGAAACGCCCTTCTTGGAGCCGTTGACCAGCGCGAAGGCGAACACCCACTTGTTCAGCGGGATTTTGCTGTCTTCCATGACGGTGCCAACGGTGACGCTGAACGGGCTAGAGCAAGCGTTGCACTTATAGACGCCCTTGCGGGTGCTCTTTCCCTGCAGCTTCGTGGCTTCGCCAACAACGCCACAGTGAGGGCAGACGGGACCGTTGGGCCAGTAGAGCCGTTCAAGATGCTCGCGGGCCTTGTCGGCGTCGTGGTAGAGCGGATCGGTTAGGTTCACGGTCATGGTCTGTCCTCTTGCAGACCGCTTTACCGATTCCCGTTCGGTACGTCAAGTATATAATGTCCAGGAACATTGACATGAACTGCGACTCTATGTAAAGCGTGCTTGTCTAACAGGTAAGGACGCTTGACCATGGCTCATTCCCTCGCGTGGAAACGCTACAACGTTCGCGTGCTCTGGCTCAGCCTTGCATATGCGATCTTCCTTCTCGCCGCGGTTTATGCGTTCAAGCATCATCTGCTTGGCGGGCCGCTTGCTTATGTCGCCGCGGTCCTGCCAGCGTTGCCGATCGTCGGCATCTTCGCCGCGATCGGGCGCTATCTGGTCGAGGAGCCGGACGAGTATGTCCGGATGCTGATGGTCCGGCAGACGCTGTGGGCAAGCGCCATTGCGCTCAGCGTGGCAACCGTCTGGGGCTTCCTGGAGAGCTTCGAGCTCGTCGGGCACGTCGAGTTCTATTATATCGCAGTGATCTGGTTCGGCGGCCTTGGCCTCGGCGCCTGCATCAACCGGGTGACGCTCGGCGCACCGGTGCGGTGCTGAGGTGGAGAACCGCCTGAGAGTGCTTCGAGCGGAACGCGGCTGGAGCCAGGCCGACCTTGCATCAAGGCTCGAAGTCTCGCGCCAGAGCGTGAACGCGATCGAGACCGGCAAGTACGACCCGTCGCTCCCGCTCGCCTTTCGAATCGCCGAGCTCTTCGACCTTCCCATCGAGGACGTGTTCGTCTCGCCGAGCCGGCGAAGCTCGGCCGCGATCTGAGGACGAGCGAAGCCCCGCCGGGATTGCCGGCGGGGCTCCTGCGTGCCGCTTCGGGACGATCAGGCGCTCAGCTGGGCTGAGTCGTCGTCAGGATTCCGCTCTCCATGGTGAGCGTCTTAGGCATCAGCCTTAGCGTCCCGCCAGTCGGAGACGTGACGATCACCAAGCGGATGTTGCCACTGGTATCGGTCACCACCTGGCTGACCGTGCCGAGCGTTGTGCCGGTGCTGCTGCGCACGGTGACGCCCGTGGTCAGCCCCGGAAGAGCCGTCGCTGCAACTGCGCCGGCCGCGAGAACGCTGTGCGCGCTCGCACGGGCGATTCCGGTGGTCGACGCATGCATGGGGCCCTGGCTGACGGCAAGCGCGGTGTTGATGCCGCCGTTGATTCCGTTGAGCCGCGCGGTGGTCGTCAACGTGCCGTTGACGAGGCTGAGCTTGCCGGCGGGAATCGCAAACATCCGGCCGTTCGTGCCCTGGACCAGGACGACGCTGACCCTGCCATTGGTGGACGTGCGGATCTGCTGGACGGTGCCGACCGTCGTTCCGTTCGACGTCAACGTCATTCCGGTGGTCAGGCCGCTGAGCGAGCCCGACTGGACCGTGGTCGTCGTCTTCGTCCCCGGGAACATTCGGTCGGTGGCTGCCGAGTTCGTCCGAATGGTCGTGCCGGTCGTGCTATTCAGAGCGCTGTTCGCGCTGGCGTTCGCGATTCCTGTCGGCGAGGCATTCGCCGAGCCCATGCTGTTCATTCGCGCGTCGAGCGCCGCTCCCGCTGGTCCGCCGGCCGGACCCGAAAGCGCGCCGGCTCCGCCACCTGCGTTGCTGCCCGCAGCGCCGCTACCGCCCGCCGGACCGTGGCCGCCGCCCGGCACCGCAAGGAGCGGAGCCGAAGCCAGGGCGGTCGAGGCCATTGCAGCCATCAACATCTTGTTGAACATGATAAATCCTCCGTCTGGGCTTGCTTTATTCAGCCCCTGTCGGCCAACGCCGAAGTCGACCGCTCGCTCCAACAGCTGAAAGGCTGGGTTCATGTTCGAGCGGTGCAACGTGCAGGCGTCGCGCCGCTCTGCCCGCGAACCGTCGCCCGATCGGTTCGAAATCGCGCCATTTTCGCGCGAGTCGTCGTCCCGGCCTCAGCTTCGTGCTATCGGCGGTTCCGGGAGAGTCGGCCATGCGTGCAATCCGCCTTATTCTTCTCCTCGTCGTGCTCGGATGGAGCGCCGCCGCCAGCGCTTCGGTCGAGATTGCCTTTTATTCGAAGGACATGGCGTCCAGCTTCCCGCATGCCTACGTGCGCCTCACGGGGACCGACGATTCGACCGGCAAGCCGATCGACGTCAATTACGGCTTTACTCCGGTGAGCCTCGGTCCGGGCGTCCTGTTCGGATCCGTTCGCGGGATGGTCGAGTCCGCCAGTCCCGAATATATCGCCCGAAGCGACCGGCATTTCGCGCTGAAGCTGACCGACGAGCAATATCGCCAGGTGGTCGCAATCGTCGACCGGTGGCGAAACGCGCCCCAGCCGTCTTACCGGCTCAGCGGGCGCAATTGCATCGATTTCGTCGCCGAAATCGCCCAGGCCCTTGGTCTCGCCGCGCCGGTCATCCCCAGGCTGATGAAGAAGCCGAGAAGCTATCTCGACGCAATCACGCAGTTGAATTCAGCGCTGATCGCTGGTTGGGACTCGCGTCTGGCGGCAAGCCGGGCTGCACCTGCCGCCGCACTGCCGGCGCGCAACACGGCGACGACGCATTGATCAGGCGGCTTCGGCCGCGGTTCTCACCGTCAGCTGCATCTCGGCATTCAGCAGTTTCGAGACCGGGCAATCCGCTTTCGCATCGTCGGCGAGCTGCCGCAGCTTCTCGTCATCGATTCCGCGTACCTTGGCAGTCAGCTCAAGGTCGGATCGGCCGATCCGGAACCCTTCGCCTTCCTTATCGAGCTCGACCCGCGCCTTGGTCTCGAGCGTCGCGTCGGTGATGCCTTCCTTGGCCAAAGCGAAGGCCAGGGCCATGGTGAAGCAGCCGGCGTGGGCGGCCGCGATCAACTCTTCGGGATTGGTCCCCTTCTCGTCGCCGAACCGAGTCCCGAAGCCGTAGGGACTTGCGTCGAGCACGCCCGACTGGGTGGTCAGCCGTCCCTTCCCCTCTTTGCCCGTGCCATCGTAGCGCGCACTTGCCGTTCTCGTGATCATGATTCCGCCTCCTCCAGCTGGACCCTGAACCGGTGGCGGCGGCTGCCGTTCCAATTAAATGTCTGTCCTACGCCCCCGCTGGCGCGTTAACGGCCACGCCGTGCCTGCAGCCAGCCTTTCCACGGAGGTCAACGGGACCCGCCTCGCCTATCGGCTTCGCGAGGGCGGCTCGCCGACGCTGATGTTCCTGCCCGGCTATGCGTCCGACATGGAGGGCACGAAGTCGCTCGCGCTCGACGCCTTCGCCCAGGCTCGCGGGCTAACGATGCTCCGATTCGATTATTCCGGCACCGGTTCCTCCGACGGTGAATTCGAGGAGGGATCGCTCGGCGGATGGCTCAACGAGGCGCTTCACCTGTTCGACACTCTGACGCAGGGGCCGGTCATTCTCGTCGGCTCGTCGATGGGTGGATGGATCGCGCTTCTGATGGCGAAGCACCGGCCCGAGCGGATCGCCGCTCTGGTCGGGATCGCCGCGGCGCCCGACTTCACCGACTGGGGCTACAGCGACAGCGAAAAAAGGGTGCTTCGCGACACCGGCCGGCTGGAACGGCCGAACGCATATGCGCCCGAGCCCGAGGTGACCACCTTCCGCTTCTGGGAATCGGGCGAGGCCCTGCGGCTCCTCCACCAGCCGATCCCGGTCGATTGCCCGATCCGGCTGGTGCACGGCGACGCCGATCCGGACGTTCCGGTAAGCGTCGCGGTCAAGGCGATGCAGCAGCTTCGTTCAGCCGATGTCCAGTTGCTTGTCCTAAAGGGCGCAGGCCACCGCCTGTCGGCTCGCCACGAGATCGAGGCGATCCTTCGCACCGTGGCTGGACTGTTGGAGAAACCCGCTTGATCCTGGCCGTTGCCGCAGCCCTTGCCGCCACCCAGCCCGCGCCGTGCCCCGAGGTGGTCACAGCCGACGCCTTCATCTGCCGTGCCATCCACGCCACCGCCGATTCCAAACCGGATATCGCCGCGCAGGCGTTCGAGCAGGCGGCCCAGGCGCTGGATTCGTCCAACCCGCAGGTTGCGCGCCTCTATGCTGCTGCCGGCAACAGCTGGATCTCGGCCGGACAGCCGGGGAAAGCCGCGATCGACCTCGATCGAGCCCTCGCCGGACCCGGACTGGAGGCGGAACAACGCGGCGAAGTCCTGCTCGACCGTGCCCGGGCAGCGGAGGCGCAGAACGACCTGGCGACCGCCAGAGCGAAAGTGACGGAGGCCACCCAAACCATTTCCGACGACCCGTTCCTGTGGTTTTTCTCGGCGGCGCTGGCAATCCGCGAGAATGATGCGGCGACCGCCAGTTCGAGCATCGGCCGGGCGCTCTCCCTCGCGCCCGCCGATCCGTCGATCCTGTTCGAGGCGGGCCATGTCGCCGAGCTCAGGGGCGATACGGTCGGCGCCCGCGATTATTGGACCCGGACGATCGCTCGCGATCCCGACGGCGAAGCGGGCAGGCAGGCGCGCGAAGCGCTCAAGCTGCTGCCGGTCCCGCTGACGGTGCACGGCGTTCCCAAAGCGCCTAAATAGTCTCGAATGCGCTATCTCCACACCATGATCCGGGTATCGGATCCGGACGCGACGATCCGCTTCTTCGAGCTGCTCGGCCTCGAGGAACGGCGGCGGATCGAGAATGAGGCAGGGCGCTTCACGCTCATATTCCTTGGGTGTCCCGGCGATGACGCCGAGGTCGAGCTGACGCACAATTGGGGAGAAAGCGGCTATTCCGGCGGCCGCAATTTCGGCCACCTCGCCTATCGGGTGGACGATATCTACGACACCTGCCGGCGGCTGATGGAGGCCGGAGTGACGATCAATCGCCCGCCGCGCGACGGCCGAATGGCCTTCGTTCGGACGCCCGACGCCATCTCGATCGAGCTGCTCCAGGAAGGCGAGGCGCTTGCGCCCGCGCAGCCGTGGCTGTCGATGCCGAACACCGGCGAGTGGTGATGCTCGAGATCGTCCCCGTCCCGGCCTTCTCCGACAATTATCTGTGGCTGGTCCACGACGATGAGAGCGGCGAGACGGCGGTCGTCGATCCGGGCGATGCCGCGCCCGTGCTTGCCGAGGCGGAGCGGCGCGGCTGGCGAATCGACCAAGTCTGGAACACGCACTGGCACCCCGACCACACCGGCGGCAACCTTTCGATCAAGGGCGAGACCGGCGCGACCGTCTCCGGGCCGGCGAGCGAGACTATCCCCGGCCGCGACATCGACCTTGAGGAAGGCGGCACCATCCGCCTTGGCAGTCATGTCGGCCGAGTGATTGCAGTGCCCGGGCATACGCTCGGCCATATCGCGCTGATCTTCGACGAGGACGAACTCGCGTTCGTCGGCGACACTTTGTTCGCAATGGGTTGCGGCCGCCTGTTCGAAGGCACGCCGCAGCAGATGTTCCAGTCGCTGGCCCGGCTCGCGGCGCTTCCGGACGAAACCCGCCTTTATTGCGCCCACGAATATACGCTTTCCAACGGCCGCTTCGCCGCCCATGCCGAGCCCGGCAATGCCGACATTGCGGACCGTCTGGCTGCTGTCGAGCAGCTGCGCTCCCGCGGCAAAATTACGGTGCCGACGACAGTCGCCGCGGAACGCGCTACCAATCCCTTCGTTCGCGCAAGGGACTGGCACGAGTTCGCCCGTCTGCGTACCCACAAAGACAGCTTCCGTTCATGACTCGAAGCGTCTTTTCGAACCGGGGCTGACAGGTGCAACGAAGGAGGTCTGCAATGCGCAGCGTCGTTCCTTTGATCCTCATGTCTGCGGTCCTCGCAGGCTGTGCCGCTCCCTCGCCCCGCGAGACCGCAATGGCCCAAGCCAAAAGCCAGGCGAAGCTCAATCAGCTCCTGGCGGGCAAGGTGCCGGGGCGTCCGCAGGCGTGCCTGGCCAGCTATCGGGCCAACGACATGATCGTCATCGACGATTACACGATTGCGTTCCGCGACGGGACCAACCGGGTCTGGATCAACAAGCCGCCGGGCGGCTGCAACCTGCTGAGCGCAGGCCCCTACGCGCTGGTCACCAGGAATGTAGGCGGAATGGGCCTGTGCCGGGGCGACATCGGCAGGGTCGTCGACACGCTCAGCCACACCACCGTCGGAAGCTGCGTGATGAGCGACTTCGTCCCCTACATGACGCCGCGCCGCTGATATCGCTTGCCGCTCTGCGGCGCAGCCCGCATATTCTTCTGACCTTTGGGGGAGGGTTGGATGAGAAAAATCGTGGCTGCCTGCGGCGTTGCTTTGACTCTGGCCGCTGCCAGCACTCCGGCCGGCCCGCCGCACAGCCCCGAAGCTCAGGCGAAGCTCGACAAGCTCCTCAATGGGCGCGTTGCCGGTGAGCAGAGGGCCTGCATTCCGGTCGACAGCACGAAGAGCGCAATCGCGATCGACGAATCCACCATCGTGTTTCGAGATGGGCCGCGGATCTGGCTGAACAATCTGCGGGCCGGCAACGGCTGCTCGATGATCGGCCATCCTTATGCGATGGAAACCGAGAGCCATGTGCGCCAGGTCTGCAGCGGGACGACGATCAACGTGCTCGATCTTTCCGAAGCCGGCGGCGGCGCCGCGGTCGGCGCCTGCGTCCTTGGCGACTTCGTGCTCTACTCCAAGCCGTAGAAGTGGCCTCCAGCTAGCGGCGGTAGAGTGCCTCCAGCCGGTCGCCGTAGATTGTGTTGATGACGTGGCGGCGGATCTTCATCGACGGAGTCAGCTGTTCGTTGTCGACGCTGAACGGCGCGTCGGCGACGATGAACCGCCGCACCTTCTCGATCACGGAAAGGTCGGCGTTGACCCGGTCGACGGCCTGCGAAAGGAGTTCCTGCATGTCGGGGCCGTCGGCGATCTCCCGGTCCGGAACCAGGAGTGCGACGAGGTGGGGCTTGCGGTCGCCATAGACCATCGCCTGCGCAATCTCCGGCTGGAGCGTGAGCATTCCCTCGACCCGCTGCGGGGCAATGTTGTCGCCCCTGTCGTTGACGAGGATGTCCTTCTTGCGGTCGGTGATGACAATCCGGCCCTTGTCGTCGAAATGGCCGATGTCGCCGGTGGCGAGCCAGTCGTCCTTCAGCACCCGCGCGGTCTCTTCCGGGTTGCGCCAATAGCCGTGCATGACGAGCTCGCCGCGAACCATGATCTCGCCGTCCTCGGCGATCTTGACCTCGGTGTTCTTGAGCGGTGGGCCGACGCTTTCGAGGCGAATCCCGGCGCTCGGCCGGTTGCAGCTGATCACCGGCCCGGCTTCGGTCTGGCCATAGCCCTGGAGGAAGGTGATCCCGAGCGACTGGAAGAAGATTCCGATGTCGGGATTGAGCGGAGCACCGCCCGACACCCACGCCTTCACGCGGCCGCCAACCTTTTTCCGAAGCTTGCGCCGGACGGTCAGCTCGAGAAGCCGGTCCATCGGCAGGTCCCATGGCTTGAGCCTGCCGGCATTCCTGGACTGGCCTATACGGAGCGCTCGCCCGAACAGATAGCGCGACAGCCCGCCGCTCCCCTCCAGAGTCTTGAGGATTCGCGCGCGAAGCATCTCGAACAGGCGCGGCACCACGATCATGATCGTCGGCCGCGTTTCCTCGATGTTCGAAGCGAGCTTTTCCAGGCTTTCGGCATAATAAATTTGCGCCCCGAGCCCGATCGGGAACAGCTGCCCGCCGGTATGCTCGAGCGCATGGCTCGCGGGCAGGAACGAGAGGAACACCTCGTCGCCCCAGCCGAAATCACTCGAAATGATGTCGGTCGCGCCGGCGATATTGTGAAGCAGCGACCCGTGGTGCTGCATCACCCCGCGCGGCGCGCCCCCGGTGCCGCTCGTGTAGATGATGCAGGCGAGATCCTCCCGCTTCGTCTCAGCGGCGCGGCTTTCGACCGCTGCGGAATCGCCCTCACCTGAAACGAGCTTCGACCAGCTGTGGCATTTGATCCACTCGGGCGACTGGCCGACCCGGATCTGCTCCATTCCGATGACATGATGGCAGTCCGCCGACGTGAGCACCGCGGGGACGAGAGTCCTGGCGAGCTTCTGGTTCGAGACGATCACCGCCTTGGCGCCGGAGTTGCCGAGGACGTGCGCGTGGTCGCGAGTGGTGTTGGTCGCATAGGTCGGGACCGTCACGCATCCTGCCGCCATGATGGCGAGGTCGGAGATCAGCCATTCCGGCCGGTTTTCGCTGACAAGACAAACGCGGTCGCCCGGCTCAAGGCCGATGCTGCGCAGGGCCGTGGCCAAAGCGATCACCTGCCGCCGGGCCTCGGCCCAGCTCGTCGAGCGCCACTCGCCTTCGCGCTTCGCCCACAGGAACGGCGCGTCGCGCCTGGCGGCGGCGCGGAGCAGGAACATCTGGACGAGATTGTCGAAATGTTCGAGCTGGCGGCCCTGCTTCATTGCGCGACGGCCGCCCCTTCGCTGCGCGGATCGGCGGCGCCTGCCCAGCGGCCGTTCACCTGCTCGATCGCATTGGCCTTGAATGTACCGGGCGGAAGCATTTCGACTGTGTGGCCCATCGCCCGAAGCTTCGGCACCATGGCTTCGAGGAAGGTCCCGCTCTCGACGTACACCGTGTCGCCCGGCGCATAGAGCATCGGCAGAGCGAGCGCCTGCTGGGCGGTCAGGTGGAAGTCGATCACCCCGACAATCGCCTTGACGACCTGCGCGGGAATGGTCGAGCCTCCGGCGGCTCCGACAGCCAGGCGGACCTTGCCGTCGGGACCATAAACGATGGTCGGGCTCATCGAGCTTCGCGGTCGCTTACCGCTCTCGACCCGGTTCGCAACGGGGCAGCCGTCCTTCACCGGCTCGAAGCTGAAATCGGTCAGCTCGTTGTTGAGATAATAGCCGTTGACCATCAGCCCCGAACCGAAGCTGCTTTCGATGGTCGATGTCTCGGAAACGACGTCGCCCCACTTGTCGGCCACGACGAAATGCGACGTTCCGCGCTCGGGCTGCGCCGATGGAACACAAACCGGCGGAGCGCCGGGCGGAGTGCCGGCTTCGGCATGCGCCATCGCCTTGTCAGCCGAGATCAGCGCGGAGCGGCTGGCGAGATAGGCTGGGTCAGCCATTCCGGCGATCGGGACCTGAACGAAATCGCTGTCGCCGACATATTTGTCGCGGTCGGCGTAAGCGAGCCGTTCCGATTCCGCGATCAGGTGCCAGGCCACTGGCGAACGCGGGCCGAGCTTCGAGAGATCGAATGGCTCGAGCTGCTTCAAGGCCATCAAGACGGTGATCCCGCCGGACGAGGACGGCCCCATCCCGCAGATCCGGTAAGCGCGATAGGTGCCGCAGACCGGCGGCTTCTGCTTCGGATCATAGGTGGAGACGTCGCCGAGAGTCATCTTCGACGGATTGTGCCCGGCGGTGTCGACGGCGTTGACGATCGCCTGCGCATTGGGGCCCACGTAGAAGCTGTCCGGTCCCTGCCTTGCGATGCGTTCGAGAAAATCGGCGAAAGCGGGGTTCTTCACGATCGCGCCGACCGGCTTCGCGGTTCCGTCGGCATTATAGAATAGCGCCCTCGCTTCGGCGGAAAGAGCGCCGGTCGCCCGGTAATGATCGAGCGAATTGTGCAGCCTTGGCGTGATCCTGAAACCCTTGCGAGCGAGCCGGATCGCGGGCTGGAATAGTGTGGCCCAGGGAAGCTTGCCGTGCTCGCGGTGCGCCAGCGCGATCATCCGCAAATTGCCCGGAACGCCGACGCTCTTGCCGCCCGGCTGCGCTTGGCTGAACGGCATCGGCTGCCCCTCAACCAGCCACCAGTCGGGCCTCGCCGCGGCCGGAGCGGTCTCGCGGCCGTCATAGGTGACCGGCGGACCGCCGCGGTTCGAATAGACGAGGTAGCCACCGCCGCCGATCCCCGAGCTCTGCGGCTCGACGACGTTCAAGGTGACGAGAGTCGCGATTGCAGCGTCGACGGCATTACCGCCGGCGCGAAGCATTTCCGCCCCGGCCTCGGCCGCGCGCGGGTCGGCGGCGCTGACCATTCCTCCCTGTGAGACAGCAGGAGCGGGTTCGGCAAAAGCGGGAAGGGCGGAGCTGCCGGCAAGCAGGAACGCGGCGGCAACGGACAGGAACGGGTGGAGCATGGGCGCGAAGGGCTACTCGGTCCCCACCGCCTCGGCAATGCTGGAAAATCCGGCCTCGGAAAGCTTGTGCGCAAGGCCTTCTGCGATGCGCCGAGCGACGTGCGGGCCGTGGTACACCATCGCCGAGTAAAGCTGGACCAGCGAGGCACCGGCGCGGATTCGCTCCCACGCATCATCGGCATTGGCAATTCCCCCGCAGCCGATCAGCGGCAGAGCGCCGCCGCTCGCCTTGCGGAACAGCCGCAGCGTGTCGAGCGCAATCGGCTTGAGCGGCGCTCCCGAAAGGCCGCCCTGCTCCCCGCCCCATTGCGAGTTGAGCGGGGGCCGCGACACGGTCGTGTTGGAGACGATGATCGCGTCCATGCCCTGGTCGAGCGCCGCTCGAACGATGCGGTCAGGGTCGCCCTTCTCCAGGTCCGGAGCGATTTTCAGAAAAACCGGCGGGCCGTGTTTCTGCCGAACCCCGGCGACGGCCGAGAGCAAAGTGTCGAGCGCGCCGTGGTTCTGGAGCGCCCGAAGCCCGGGCGTATTGGGTGAGCTGATATTGACCGTGAGGTAATCGGCGACCGCGCTCATCGCCTTCACCCCGGCGACATAATCGCCAACCAGATCCGGGCTGTCCTTGTTGGCGCCGATATTGACTCCGACGGGGCCGCCAGCGCGGCTGCAGGTCTTCAGCCGCATGAACGCGCTCGCCTGTCCGCGATTGTTGAATCCCATGCGGTTGATGATGGCCCGATCCTCGGTTAGCCGAAACAGCCTTGGCTTCGGGTTCCCGGACTGCGGCCGCGGAGTCAGAGTCCCGACCTCGACGAAGCCGAAACCGAGCGTGAGCATTTCCGCGGGGACTTCTCCATCCTTGTCGAACCCAGCGGCGAGGCCGACGGGGGACGGGAATTCAAGGCCGGCGAGAGTCGTTCGAAGCGGCGTGGGAAGGTGCGCTGAATGCAGCGGCAACCACTTCAACGCGGCGATCGTCGCCCGATGCGCGGTTTCGGCATCGAGCGCGAACACGAACGGACGGAGAAATCGATAGAGCCGCATTGGCACTAACTTAGCTTAATATTGGATATCAGCGAAGCGGCCAATCAGCCGTTAACGGAATTCCTTCTGCGCTTCCTGGAACCAGCCGCGCTGCGCCGTTCCGAGCTCGCTCTGCTGGGGTTTTGGCCGAAATTCGGGCTGCGAGCCGGGCCAGGCGACGACGGCGAACAGGATGATGAGGATCGCCAGCACCAGCATCGTCGCAACGAACGGCAGCGTGCTGAGCATCAGGCGCGGAGCTTCGGGCTCGGTGCGAACGGCAATGTGCCGGCGGCGTCTCGCCGTCTCTCGCCGGGCGAGCGCCTGGACGTAAGTATCGATGCGGGTCCAGCGGCGTTCATTCGCGGCTGCCAGGTCCGGCTTGTCCATCGCATTGCAATTGCGCCCGACAGCGCGGCTTCGCAATCTCCTTGTGACGAAACTCCGCTCAGTGGAGGCATCCGCAGGCCGTCCGGATCGCCGTTCAGGCGCCTTCAATCGTCTCATTGTTATTGGTTCCAATCTGCCTATCTTGGCGTTTGAGCCATGAAGGATGGCTCGAGAACCGCTGGAACGAGAGACGGATGAACGAGAAAAAGCCGACCAATCCCTGGGTGAAGAGCCTCCTGATCTGGGTCGCAATCCTTTTCGGGCTGGTCCTGTTCGTGCAGATGATCGGCGGCAGCACGCGAAGCGCAGCCGGCGAGCAGATCGCTTATTCGGAATTCGTCCGTCAGGTGAATGACGGCACCGTCCGCTCGGTGACGATGACGACCACGTCGGACCGCAACAGCCTGATCACCGGCCGTCTGACCGACGGCGGCGTTTTCCGCACCACTGCGCCCGCCGATGCATCGGTCTCGTCCATGCTCATCGACAAAGGCGTCGACGTCCAGGTGAAGGCCGACGAGGGCTCGAGCATCTGGCTTCTGATGCTCTACAATTCGCTTCCGCTGCTCCTGATCATCGGGATCAGTTTCTTCGTGATGCGCCAGATGCAGAAGAACTCCGGCTCCGGAGCCATGGGCTTCGGCAAGAGCCGCGCCCGGATGCTGACCGAAAAGCAGGGCCGCGTGACCTTCGCCGACGTCGCCGGGATCGACGAGGCCCGCGAAGAGCTCCAGGAAATCGTCGAATATCTGAAGGATCCGGGCAAGTTCGCCCGTCTCGGCGGCAAGATCCCCAAGGGCGCGCTGCTTGTCGGCTCGCCCGGCACCGGCAAGACCCTTCTCGCCCGCGCGATCGCCGGCGAAGCGGGAGTGCCCTTCTTCACCATCTCCGGCTCCGACTTCGTCGAGATGTTCGTCGGCGTCGGCGCCAGCCGAGTCCGCGACATGTTCGACCAGGCCAAAAAGAGCGCTCCGTGCATCGTCTTCATCGACGAGATCGACGCCGTCGGCCGCCATCGCGGCGCCGGCCTCGGCAACGGCAA
>Ga0157371_10003543_pt1 | contig 14079 bp, 16 predicted proteins | sample C45metaG_FD_113462 | JGI IMG/M metagenome (GOLD analysis project Ga0157371, IMG submission 113462) | Corn rhizosphere microbial communities from Kellogg Biological Station, Michigan, USA - C4-5 metaG | ecosystem: Host-associated > Plants > Roots > Rhizosphere > Soil | place: USA: Michigan...
GCCAAGAGCTTCCAGGCCGCCGCCGCCACCGCCGACTGGAAGAGCGCCAAGGACTTCAACCTGTTGATGACCAACGCCCCGGGTGCCGATGCCTGGCCGATCACCGCCACCACCTGGATCGTGATGTACAAGGAGCCGAAGAACGAAGAGCGCAGCAAGGTCACCTTCGACTTCTTCAAGTGGTCCCTGGAGCATGGCCAGAAGGATGCCGCGGCCCTGGACTACGTCCCGGTCCCGGAGACCCTGGTCAAGCAGATCGAAGGCTACTGGGCGTCCGACTTCAAGAAGTAAGCACGACTGTCCCGCCGCCTGGGTCCCTTGGGGGTCCAGGCGGTTTCGCGCGTCCTTCCAGGTAGACGGAAAGCTCCATGACCGACCAAACCCTGCCCCTCTCCGCCGCTCAGGAACAGCGCATCCGCCGGGATACCCGTGCCGATGTCTGGTTCCGCCGGCTGCTGTTTTCCGCCGCGCTGCTGGTACTGCTGGTACTGGTCGGCGCCGCCGCGTCCACCCTCTGGGGCGGTCGCCACGCCTTCATGACCTTTGGCCTGGACTTCATCACCTCGACCGAATGGGATGTCGGTGCCGAGAAGTTCGGCGCCCTGGTGCCCATCTACGGCACCCTGATGACCTCCTTCATCGCCCTGCTGCTGGCCGTGCCCACCGCCTTCGGCATCGCCCTCTTTCTGTCGGAGATCGCGCCGCCCTGGTTGCGGGGACCGGTGGCCACCGCGGTGGAACTGCTGGCGGGTATTCCCTCGATCATCTATGGCATGTGGGGCCTGTTCGTCTTCGGTCCCTTCATGGCCGCGCACATCTCGCCCTTCATCAACGACTACCTCGGCGCCATCCCGGTGATCGGGGTGCTGTTCCAGGGCCCGCCGCTGGGCATCGGCATGCTCACCGCCGGCATCATCCTGGCGATCATGATCCTGCCCTTCATCACCTCGGTGATGTACGAGGTGTTTCGCAGCGTGCCGGCCCAGCTCAAGGAATCGGCCTATGCGCTGGGCTCCACCACCTGGGAAGTCTGCTGGGACATCGTGCTGCCCTACACCCGCTCGGCGGTGGTCGGCGGCGCCTTCCTCGGCCTGGGCCGCGCCCTGGGTGAGACCATGGCGGTGACCTTCGTGCTGGGCAACGCCCACCAGTTCTCCCTCTCGCTGATGATGCCGAGCAGCTCCATCGCCTCGGTGATCGCCAACGAATTCAACGAGGCCTACACCGATCTGCACCGCTCTGCGCTGATCGCCCTGGGCTTCCTGTTGTTCGTGGTGACCTTCTTCGTGCTGCTGGCGGCGCGTCTGATGCTGACGCAGCTGTCGCGCAAGGCAGGTAACTGATGCATATCGACGCCTATCTCTATCGCAAGCGGCGGATCAAGAACGGCATCGCGCTGATCTTCGGCAGCGCTGCCGCCGTGCTCGGCCTGGGCTTCCTGGCCTGGATCCTCGGCACCACCCTGGTCAAGGGCGTCAGCGCCCTGAGCCCGTCCATCTTCTTCGAGATGACGCCGCCCCCCGGCTCCACCGACGGCGGTCTGGCCAACGCCCTGTTCGGCAGTGTGCTGATCACCCTGCTGGCCACCGCCATCGGCGCGCCCATCGGCATCCTCGCCGGCCTCTGGCTGGCCGAGTACGCCCGCCATTCCAAGCTCGGTCTGGTGGTGCGTTTCGTCAACGACATCCTGCTGTCGGCGCCGTCCATCGTCATCGGCCTGTTCATCTACACCGCCGTGGTGGTGACGCTGAACCATTACTCCGATGGCAGCCTGGGCTTCTCCGGTTTCGCCGGCTCCCTGGCACTGGCCATGCTGGTGGTGCCGGTGGTGACCCGCACCACCGACGAGATGATGCAGCTGCAGCCGCCGGCCATGCGCGAAGCGGCCCTGGCCCTGGGCATCCCCCAGTGGAAGGTGACCCTGCAGATCCTGCTGCGCGCCTCGCGCGCCGGCGTGGTCACCGGGGTGCTGCTGTCCATAGCCCGCATCACCGGCGAGACCGCGCCGCTACTGTTCACCGCCTTTGGCAACCAGTACTGGAACGCCGACGTGCTCAAGCCCATGGCCACCGTGCCGGTGACCATCTTCCAGTTCGCCATGAGTCCGTTCGAGAACTGGCAGCACCTGGCGTGGGCCGGCGCCCTGCTGCTGACGCTGTTCGTGCTGTTCCTGAACCTTTCCTCTCGCTTCTTCTTTCGTAACCGGGACTTCAAGTGACTACCATGCAGACGCAGATACCGGAACTGCAGGCGCGCGACGTCGGCTTCCGTTACAAGGGCCACCAGGCGCTCAAGTCGATCAACCTGGACATCGCGGCCAAGCAGATCACCGCCATCATCGGTCCGTCCGGATGCGGCAAGTCCACGCTGCTGCGTATCTTCAACCGCATCTACTCGGAGTACCCGGGGCTGGAAGCGAGCGGCGAGATTCTCATGGACGGGGAGAACATCCTCGATCCCAAGTACTCGCTGAGCCGCCTGCGCAGCACCATCGGCATGGTGTTCCAGAAGCCGGTGCCCTTCCCGATGTCCATCGCCGACAACGTCGCTTACGGCATTCGCCACCACGAGCGACTGTCCCGGGTGGAGCTGCAGGATCGCGTCGAACAGGCCTTGCGTGGCGCGGCGCTGTGGGACGAGGTCAAGGACAAGCTCAACCAGAGCGCCCTGGGTCTCTCCGGCGGTCAGCAGCAGCGCCTGTGCATCGCCCGCACCATCGCCCTGCGCCCACGGGTGCTGCTGCTGGACGAACCGACCTCGGCCCTGGACCCCATCTCCACCGCGCGCATCGAGCAGCTGCTGGCCGAACTCAAGCAGGAGTTCACCGTGGTCATCGTTACCCACAACATGCAGCAGGCGGCGCGCTGTTCCGACGTCACCGCCTTCATGTACCTGGGCGAGCTGATCGAGGTGGACAAGACCGACAAGATCTTCACCAAGCCGGACAAGAAGCAGACCGAGGACTACATCACCGGTCGCTTCGGCTGAGTCTCGCCGCGGTCGACGAAGGCCACTCCTCGGCGTGGCCTTTTTCATGGGCGGCCGGAAAGCAGCGGGCCAGGGCCTCTGGGCGTCGCTGTCCATCCTGGCGCCCCGCGGAGCCGTCCGGGGTGGATGAAGGTTTGCGTGGGCCTGACCTACTTCCTCGCCGCATCCGACACCGCCAGCCGCTTCCGCCGCGACGCCGACGTCAAGACCCTGCAGCTGGACCTGGAAGCCAGGTTCTAACCCTGGTCTTGAGGTAATGCTCCTCTTGAGCCGCCCTCGGGCGGTTCTTTTTTGCCTGCTCGATGGTGGGAAATGGTGGGCGTCGCTGCGCTCGACCCACCCCAACCAACACCGGAGCCGGAGCCACTCTGCTCCCTCTCCCTCCGGGAGAGGGTTGGGGTGAGGGCGCATGGCGATCAAGGTAGCCCGCTCCCTAACGCTCGACCCGGATCTCCACCAGCTTGCCATCGATGAACCTGAGGCGACGCGAGGCGCCGTTCGCCGGGCCACAGGTGCAGAACTGGATTCCGAGGGAGCAGCGGACCTCCAGGAACATAGGACAGTGCCTGGCTGTTATCCATCAGCCGGGATGCTTGCCGAAGCCGCGACTGAGATAGCGCGAACCAGCCAGGCCAAAGCGCCAGGGCACTTCGCGAGCGCGACTGATGCCGATGCGTGGGCCCGCGATCACCGTCACCTCGGCCGCCGCCGGTTCCAGCAGAAAGGGCGATTCATCTAGGGGCAGGCCGTCGTGGCTGCCATCGATGCCCAGTGCCTGGCACAGCCGCCCTGGCCCGGCGCAGAGCAGGCGATCGGCCAGGCCGCCCCGGCGTTCGCGCATCACCTCCAGTCCCCACAATGGCTCCAGGGCGCGGATCAGCACCCCGGCGCCATGGCCGGCTTCGCGGCAGACCAGGTTGAAGCACCAGTGGATGCCATAGGAGCGATAGACATAGGCATGACCGGGCGGACCGAACATGGCGCGGTTGCGCGGTGTGGGACCGGAAAAGCTGTGGGAGGCCGGGTCCTCGCCATCGTAGGCCTCGGTCTCGACGATGAGGCCGCCGACGCCCGCGACCCTGAGCGTCGCGCCGATCAAGCGCCGGGCCACCTCGTCTACCGGTCGATTGAAATCCAGGTCGCTCACGCCTCGGGCTCCGGGTCTTCCAGGATCAGCGCCGCATGCACCATCGCCAGATGGCTCAGGCCTTGGGGAAAATTGCCCCGTGCCATCACCGGGATCACGCATCTCGGTCTCGACGCGACAGGCGGCGAACAGGGCCATGGCGAAAAAACCGCCAGCTGGGGCCTCCAGCAAGAGTTCGAACAGCGGCGTGGAATCAGTGTTTGGTTCGCACCACCCGTCCAGCGAGCCGTCCGGGGCCGCCAGGGGCGCGTAGCCGTCCTGGCGAGCCGCGTCGAAGGCCGTCAGTCCATGCCTCCGGTGGCGCCATAGACCTCACCGGTCACATAGCTCGATTCCTGGGAGGCCAGCAGCACATAGATGGGCGCCAGCTCCGCCGGCTGACCGGGGCGCTTGAATACCGTCTCGCCACCGAAGGTGGGAATCTTCTCCTGGGGCTGGCCACCGCTGGGTTGCAGCGGCGTCCAGAAGGGACCGGGGGCCACGGCATTGACGCGGATACCCTTGCCGGCGACCTGCTTGGCCAGGGCCTTGGTGAAGTTGGTGATGGCCGCCTTGGTCGAGGCGTAGTCCAGCAGGAACTCGGAAGGCTGGGTCGCCTGGATCGAGGTGGTGTTGATGATGGCGGCGCCGGCCGGCAAGTGCGGCAGCGCGGCCTTGCACAGCCAGAACAGGGCGTAGACGTTGGTCTTGTAGGTGGCGTCGAACTGCTCGGTGGTCAGCTCGGCGATGTCCGGCACGGCGGTCTGCTTGCCCGCGACGTTGACCAGGATGTCGAGACCCCCCAGCGCCTCCCTGGCCTTGCTGACCAGTTGGGTGCAGAAGGCTTCGTCTTTCAGGTCACCCGGAACGCAGACCGCCTTGCGACCCTCGGCTTCCACCAGCTTGACCACTTCCTGGGCGTCGGCCTCTTCCTCGGGCAGGTAGTTGAGCACCAGGTCGGCTCCTTCACGGGCATAGGCGATGGCGGTTGCCCGACCGATCCCCGAGTCCGCACCGGTGATCAGCGCCTTGCGCCCGGCCAGACGACCGAAGCCCTGGTAGCTGGTCTCGCCATGGTCGGGACGCGGTTGCATGGCCTGCGCCAGGCCCGGGGCGTCCTGGGGCTGCTTGGGAAATTCCGGCTGCGGATACTGGGTGAGGGGGTTCTGCATGCGGTACTGGTTGTCGCTGGACATGACATCTCCTGAAGGGGGCGAAAAGGCGCTTGTTTGGCATCTTTTCGATGACGTTCAAGGAAATGGAGCGACAACGTGCGGAAGAGGTTCCCGCTGATGAGGGATGGATGCATCGAGTTCGAGAGCTTTCTGACCCCACGTTGCCCATGGCTATCCCTCTTCCCGTCAGACCTGGCGTCCAATGACGCGGAGCAGAGGAAATCCTGGCAGCGATGGAGAACATCGAGGTGGGCGACGAGCGCTAAAGTGGCCGTGCTGACCGCACTGTGGCTGTGGCCCTTGACCGGAGGGTGGCTGTACATGCCGCCCGGTAGCGGCCACGAGGGTGGGCTTGGAGGCGGCGCCCCGGGATGGGTGGGACCCCGCTAGCCCATGCACCTCAGGCGTCGAGTGGTTCCAGGCGCAGGGCGACGCCGGTCCGCTGCAGGGTGAGGATATCCGCCTCGCGACAGCCGATCAGGCGGCCTTCGGCAGTGCGCAGCTGGTCATCCTCCAACTGGGCATAGGACTGCGGCTGCTTACCATCGCCGGATACCATGATGTAGAGCTGTCCACACAGCAGCTGGCCAGCCAGGCGACCATCGTCCAGGCCGATCAGGCGATAGCTGCGGCGGGCATCGTAGGTAAAGCGCATGGGAGCGTCCATTCGGGTGTTTCAGTTCAGAACCGCTCTGGCACGCAATGTTCAATTCCTTGTGTCCAGGCATCGAGCCCTGGCTGCTGCCACCGCATGTGCAGCCTGCCGCTCGCCGGGGCTAGGGCAGGCCGACCGCTGGTCGGAAGTTTTCCGAACGTCCGATCAATAACGAAATTGTGCCACCAGCCCCTGGAAGGAATTGGCCAGTCGCGACAGTTCCTGGCTGGAAGCCGCGGTTTGCTGGGCACCGGTGGCGGTCTGGGTGGACAGGTCCTGGATGTTGACCAGATTACGGTCCACTTCACGTGCCACCTGAGCCTGCTCTTCGGCGGCACTGGCGATCACCAGGTTGCGCTCCTCGATGCTGGCGACCCCGGCGGTGATGCGGTCCAGGGCTTCGCCGGCACGGTTGGCGCGCTCCTGGGTATCGCCGGCCAGGGACTGGCTCTTGTGCATGGCGTGCACGGCCTCTTCGGCGCTGTCGCGCACGGTGCTCATCATGCGCTCGATTTCACCGGTGGAGCCCTGGGTGCGGTGCGCCAGGGCACGGACCTCATCGGCCACCACGGCGAAACCGCGACCCTGTTCGCCGGCGCGGGCCGCTTCGATGGCGGCGTTGAGCGCCAGCAGGTTGGTCTGCTCGGCGATGCCGCGAATCACATCCAGCACCTTGCCGATCTCGCGGACCTGGCCTTCGAGGGTCTGCACCTTCTGGGTGGAATCGCTGATCTCGCTGGTCATCACCGCCATGGCCTGGGCAGCCTGCTGCACCTGCTCGCGCCCCTGCTGGGCTTCGCGGCTGGTCTCCTGGGAGGCGGTGGACGTAGAGGCGGCGTTGCGCGCCACCTCTTCCACGGCGGCGGTCATCTCGTTGACCGCGGTAGCGGCCTGCTGCACCTCGTCGTGCTGGCGGACCTGGCCCCGAGAGGTCTCTTCGGTCACGGCATGCAGTTCCTCGGCGGCCGCGGCGAGTTGGCTGGCGGCACCCGCCATCTGCTGCACCGTATCCTTCAGACTGCGCTGCATGCCGCCCAGGGCCTGTAGCAACTGGCCGGCCTCGTCGCGGCGTTCGCTCTGGATGGCCTGGGTCAGGTCACCCTGGGCGACGCGTTCGGCGCTGGAGACGGCCTCGCGGATCGGCGCCACGATCAGGCGGGTGATGATGATGCCCAGGACCAGGGCGCAGAGCATCGCCAACAGTATGCCGCCGCCCAGTGTCCAGAAGGCCTTCTCATAGGCCGCGTCGGCCGCGACACCGGACTCACTGCCCTGGCGCCTGTTGGATTCCACCATGATCTTGAAGGACGCCATGGTCTTGCGATAGCTGGGTTGCACCTGTTCGTCGAGCAACTGGTTGGCACCGGCCACGTCCTTGGCGGCCAGTCGCGCCAGTACGGCATCGATACCGGTCAGGTAGTTTTTCCAGTCACCCTCGTAGGCATCGCCCGCGACCTTTTCATCAGGCTCCAACGGCGTGGCGCGGTAGTCGGCGAAGGGTTTTTCGGCCTCTACCTGGTTGGCACGCAAGGCGGCGATGATGCGATCCTGCTCGGTCTGGGGCGCGTTGGCATAGACCATGGACATCAGGCGGAAGATATTGCGGTTGTGGCTGATCACGTTGCTCTTGGCGTCGTTGAGCAGGGTGATGGAGCGCAGATTGTTGTTCAGCACCGAGTTCAGCAGGGCGTTGAGGTTGTTGAGCCCACTCATGCCGACCGCGCCGATGCCCAGGGTTATGAGCGTACAGAGGCCAAAGGCTACGGCGAGTTTTTTCGCCAGTGCCAGATTGTTGAACCAGACCATTGGAAAATCCTTTCAGCGACGTGGATGCCAGCTAAATTGCGCCGGATGCCTTCACTATCGGCAATGATCATTTGGCCTTTAGACGCCTTCGGTCGCCGGTGATCAGCGCCTAGACGCGTCCATAGAGTCGATCCAGCACCCTGTTGGCCGCCAGGGCCTCCTCGAGGGTAGCCAGTTCCGGACGCCGCTGACCGAGCAACTGATCGAACACCGCCTGGGCCCCCTGGGGCACGCCCGGGTCCACGCCCTCGGCCAGCAACTGGCGATGTCCCTTGGCGTCGTGCCGCAACAGCCGTCCGGCGGACAGCTCCAGGGTTCCTGCACTGCCATCCAGGCGGATGGCCAGCCGCGGACCGCGCAGGGTGGCACTGGCCCGCAGATGGATCGGCAGGTCACCGGCCTGGAGCAGCGCCTCGCCGCCATGGTCCAGTGGCCAGCGAGGATCGCGCTCCAGGCGGCTATGCTCGATCGTCAGGGGCTTACCGGTCAGCCAGGCGCTGAAATCCAGCAGGTGCACCGCCAGATCGCCAAAGGCGCCGTAGCCCATGCGTCGCTCGTCCAGATGCGCCGGCCAGTCGCTGAGCCAGCCCTCCAGCAGGCCGGGATGGCCCGCCGTGAGCGACAGATGGCTGAGGCTGCCGATGACGCCGTCCCGCGCCAGCTGGCGCAGCTGCTGCAAGGCGGGATCGGTGCGCAGATAGAAGCCGCTGAAGCAGGAACGGCCGGCCAGTCGTGCGGCCAAGGCCGCGGCGCGGGCCGCGGAGACTGCCAGGGGTTTTTCCACGAAGAGGTGCCTGGCGCGTGGGAGCAGGGCGGTCACCGCCGCCTCGTGATCCTCGATGGCGGTGGTGACGAAGGCCAGGTCCACCGCGGGCAACTGGGCGAAATCGTCCAGTACCGGCAGGCCATGGGGCGCGGCGAGACGCTGGGCGCGGGCGGGATCCCGTTCGCTGGCCACCGCCACCACCTGTACCCGCGGATCGGCCAGGCTGGTCTCCAGGTAGTCCTGGGCGTGAATCTGTTCGCAACCGACGATGGCGACGCTGAGCATGAAAAAGGGTCCTCTAACGGTGGTCGTACCGTTATGGACCCCTGGTGCGCCGCTAGGCTTCGTCGATCAGACCGGCTGGTAGGCCTTGCCGAAGCGATTGGCCAGGAAGGCGTCCATGTCCACCTGCTCCTGGGCGATGAAGCCGCGCTGCGGCAGCTGGCCTTCGCGGAACAGATCCAGGGCGGTGCAGATGCCGGCTGCGGTGGTGATCTGGATGGCGCTGGTCAGGCGACCGTCGCGTTCGGCGGCGAAGATCTTGCGGCTGAACACCTCCTGCACCAGCTTGCCGCCGCGCATGCCGCTGACAGTGACGAACACCAGCACCACGTCCTGCATGGTGGTGGGCACCGCGCCGCGCAGGATGTTCTTGAGCTGCTCCTGGTCACCGGCCAGGCGCAGGTCTTCCAGCAGGAATTTCATCAGGTCGCGGTGACCGGGATAGCGTACGGTCTTGTAGTCCAGGGTTTCCACCTGGCCCTGCAGGGTCTCGCAGAGGGTGCCCAGGCCGCCCGAGGTGTTGAAGGCCTCGTATTCCACGCCATCCAGGGAGAAATGCTCCAGGCCTTCCAACGGCTGCACCAGTTGCAGCTCGCCATTGCGCACGGCTTCGCAGGGATGGCAGTACTCGTTGACCAGGCCGTCGACGCTCCAGGTCAGGTTGTACTTCAGGGCGTTGGTAGGGAATTCCGGCAGGGCGCCGACGCGCATCTTCACTTCGCGCACGCTATCGAAACGCTTGGCCAGCGAATGGGCGGCGATGCCGATGAAGCCGGGCGCCAGACCACACTGGGGCATGAAGGCATTGCTCGCGCCCTCGGCCAGTTGGCGAATGGTCTTGGTCGCCCTGACGTCTTCGGTCAGGTCGAAATAGTGGGTGTTGGTGGCCTTGGCCGCCTGGGCCACGGGAATCGCCAGGTGATAGGGCAGGGCGTTGAGCACCACGTCCTGATCGTCCAGGGCCGCGGCCAGGGCGCTGGCATCGGCCGTATCCAGGGTGCGGGTCTGCACGCCCAGGGCCGCGATGGCCGCCAGAGCGCGCTCGTCACGATCCGCTACCGTCACCCGATAGTCGCCACTGGCGTGCAGCAATTGCGAAATGGTGTAGCCGATGTGGCCGGCGCCGAGCAGGGTGACGTTCATGGCGGATCCTCCGTGGTTGAAGGCTCCAGCTTAAAAAGCGGCGCTGCCAGATGTGAGCGTCAGAGCGTCGAATCGTTGTTATTTATTGGTCGTATCGTCATCGTTTTCGTCGTTCCGACGATTCCTCCCGTCTAGCCCTAAGTCATCGTCACTGGAGCAAGGTTCGCATCCTAGCCCGCGCTTGATCGCGATCTTGCCGGGCTGATGGAGACGAGCGCCTGCTCGGATAGCTCCCTCTCCTTGCGGGAGAGGGGTGGGGTGAGGGCGCCCTTCGCTACGAAGTCCCGGTGGAAAAGGCTCTACAGGCCGTTGAGGTGCTTCTATAGCGATAAGGACAGTTGCCACTACAGGGCAACCCGTACCCGTGGGAGCCGCCGCACCGACGGATCGCCATCGTCGCGATAACCCTGCCAGCCCTACCCCGGCACCACCCGCAACAGTTGGCCGTCTTCGCCATCGGTGAGCAGCCAGAGGTTACCGTCCGGTCCGCTACGCACATCGCGCAGGCGTTGGTCCAGCTCCTGGAACAGCAGCTCCTGGTCGCCAGGTACACCGCCTGCCAGCGGTATCCGTCGTACCGATTTCTCCCGCAGCGCCGCCACGAACAGACTGCCGCGCCAGGCGGGAAAGCCCTGGCCGTCGTACCAGGTCATTCCGGCGGGTGCTATGGAGGGCGTCCATTCCAGCAACGGCGGGGTGATGCCGGGCAATTCGCGAAAGGGCGAGATGCGCGCGCCGGTGTAATCCACACCGCCCGTGGTCAGCGGCCAGCCATAGTTGGCTCCAGCGCGGATCAGATTGAGTTCGTCGCCGCCCTTGGAGCCGTGCTCGTGCTCGTAAAGCGCCTGGCGCTCGGCCACCCACACCAGGCCCTGGGGATTGCGATGGCCGAGGCTATAGATTTCCGGCAAGGCCCCCGGGCGATCAACGAAGGGATTGTCCGTCGGTACCTGGCCGTCGCGGGTGATACGCACGATCTTGCCCAGATGGGTATCCAGCCGCTGGGCGTCGGTACGCTCCACATTGCCGTCCCCCAGGGCGATGGCCAGGGTGCCGTCGCCGAGCAGGGCCATCCGCGCGCCGAAGTGCTGGCCGAAGGACTTGGCCGGCTGGCTGGTGAACAGCGTCTGGACGTCCTGCAAACGCCCGCGGTCCAGTCGCGCTCGTATCACCTGCAGATGGTTGGCCTGGCGCGTACCGGCGGCATAGGAGAGATAGATGAATCGGTTGCGAGCGAAGTCCGGGTCCGGCAACACCTCGAACAGCCCGGCCTGGCCTTCGCTGTACAACTCGGGCAGCCCGCTTACCGCCTCGGGCTGCAGGGCGAGGCGTCCCTGGCCATCCGGCACCAGCACGCGCAGGCGGCCAACGCCCTCGGTCACCAACGCCCGGCCATCGGGCAGAAAGGCCAGCGACCAGGGTCTGTCGAGCCCGGTCGCCACCGTCTCGATCCGATAGGCCGGCGCCGCCGTGGCCATTGGGCTTCCCAGCACAACCATTAGCAACACAAACCAGGCCCAGTGCCCGGAAGCTTTACGTAACGGCCGGGGTCTACCGCAGGCATCCGCTTTCGCTACCATCATTACCTCTCTTCGAGACTGACCGATCATGTCCAAACCGCTCTGGCGTGCCTTAGCGAGACCCCGCCTGCTACTCGCGTTCGCCGCCGCCCTGTTACTGGCTGCCGCCTGGGGCAGCCTGGTGCAGACCCAGTACAACCTGGCCGCTCTCCAGGGGCTCGGCCAGCCGATCGACCTGGCCACGCGCTGGCGGACCTCGCTGGAGGATCTGCTGGGCTTCGGACCCGTCTACGCCGCCATCGTGCTCGCCGCTTGGTTACCAGCCTTTGCCGTGGCCTTCTGGCTCGGTCGTCGCAGTGGTGCCTACCGCGCCTGGCTGCTGCCGCTGGCCAGCAGCCTCAGCCTGATCGTCGCCATCCGCCTGATCGACGCCTTCGCCCCCATGCCGGTGCTCATCTACGCCACGCGCACCCTGGAAGGGCTGCTGGCGATGGCCGTGGGCGGTCTGTTCGGCGGGCTGCTGTTCAGCTGGCTGGCCCGCCCGGTGATCCCGCGCTAGGGAAGGACGCTCAGGACGAGGTCAGCTTCATCAGCACCAGCCCGCTGACGATCAGCGCCGCGGCCAGGATGCGCAGCGGACTCGCCGCCTCGCCCAGCACCAGGATGCCGACCATGAAGGCGCCCACCGCGCCGATGCCGGTCCAGATCGTATAGGCGGTGCCCAGTGGCAGGCTGCGCATGGAGATCGACAGCAGCGCCACGCTCGCCACCATGGCGACCCCGGTGATCACCGTCGGCGTGAGGCGGGTAAAGCCCGCGGACTGCTTCATGTAGAACGCCCAGACCACTTCGAGCAGTCCCGCGCATACCAGATAGAACCAAGCCAAAGACGGCCTCCTGTTGAAACCGGGCCGTCCCGGAACGCTGCCCACCGATTACCGGAGTCGTCCCCAGGGGCTGAGAGAAAAGGGCGGCAAGCTGCCTCCCGCCTGATCGGTCCCGTTATCCTAGCCGTTCACGCCGCGGCCTTTCGACCCGTCGTGCGCTCCGGCACGCTCAGGAAGCGGTCATTGCGCCTTTTGCGGCTGGCACAGCTGCGTAGCGATTCCGTCGAATTCCCGGTCGAAGCTGGCCCGCTCGGCCGCGCTGAGAAAGCCTTGCTGGCTGACGAACGCAGCGGTCTGGCTGCGCACCGCGGCGATGCGCTCGCTGAAGGCGGTCGCCTGTTCCTGACTGATCCGCCGCGCCTTGCGCGCCGTGCTCACATCCGCCGAGAGCACATTGGCGCGCATGGAGAGATGCGCCTGCCGCGGATCGCTGATCGACCCGCCCAGCTCGCCCGGCAGGTCACGCTGCTCTGCCAGATGGCAGCTGGGCAGGCCAAGATCCTCGTGCTGCCCCTGCTGACCAGTGCAGGCACCCAGGGCGAGGGGAAGCAACAACAGGGGAATCAGGGATTTCATCCGGGTCTCCTCGGGCGCGACCATGGTGGAAACCTTGAGAGCCCAAGGTAGGTGCTTCGTTCAGGAGGGGCTCTACGCCGACCCTCGGCAAAAGCCCTAGAGGCGTTCCTGATCGTCCGTCCGCGCTTGTCGCTCCAGCCCGGCCAACTGCAGGCGCGCCTCGTCGGCCATTGGGCCTCTACCGGCAGCGGTGCTTTGCAGGAGCGACAGGTGCAGCGCGTGGGCCGCTGCCTCTATCCCCGGGCGCATGGCATGACCGGCCTGGGCCAGGGCAGTGTCTTCGGTAACGACCGGGGCGGCGAGAAAGAGGGTGATCGAACTGGTCAGGAGGTATCTCATGCGGGCGTCCTTGCTGGGTAATCCCAGGGTATCGGCATCCGGCCGGCTGGGTTTAGCGGATTCACGTCGTCAGAGCCTAGCCTAGGGTCGCTTGGGCGACGATGGTGATGGTCAGGCAAATCGAGCCAGTGATCGGGCGACCTCCCTCCCATGAACACTCTCTGCACCTTGAGAAAGCATGAGCGATCGCCAGAAACGACAAAGCCCGCTCGATGGCGGGCTTCGCTGACGTTCACGCGACCGCAACGGCGGTGAACTTAAGATGGCGCACTCGGCGGGATTCGAACCCACGACCCCTGCCTTCGGAGGGCAGTACTCTATCCAGCTGAGCTACGAGTGCAGCGATTCGATGACGCTGAATCGGTCGCCATCATACTCACCTTGCCTCCGACCGTCCATGCCCGGATGCACGATGTTGTTGATTTTGAACGACTGTTTCGCGGGTCGCGGCAAGGGCTGCATAAACAAGAGGGAAGGCGACGCGAAAACCTCGCTAGCGCTCTTGCACGGGAGTTCAATATTCTCCTAGGATGCGTTCGATATTTCGAACGCTCAGGGCGTTTCGGACGCTTTCCAAGCGGGCACTGAACGGTGGCCATGCCAGCGTTGCCAGGCCTGACCCTATCGCAGGCGCAGGGGTGTCATTGCCCTTGCTTCCGGCCCTTTCTGCCAAGGAGACCGTAATGCAGCTCAAAGACGCTTCCCTGTTTCGCCAGCAAGCCTATGTCGACGGCGCCTGGATCGACGCCGACAGCGGTGCCACCGTCCAGGTGGACAACCCCGCCACCGGCGAGACCCTGGGCACCATTCCCAAGC
>Ga0157371_10003545_pt1 | contig 14074 bp, 9 predicted proteins | sample C45metaG_FD_113462 | JGI IMG/M metagenome (GOLD analysis project Ga0157371, IMG submission 113462) | Corn rhizosphere microbial communities from Kellogg Biological Station, Michigan, USA - C4-5 metaG | ecosystem: Host-associated > Plants > Roots > Rhizosphere > Soil | place: USA: Michigan...
ATATCTCGGGCTCGAGGACACGCGGCTCAATCTCGCCTCCAACTGGGCGCGGTTGTTTCCGCGTGAATCCGCCCCGCGTGCCGGGCTTGCCGCCGTCCGCAGCGGTCACGTGATGTACATCGAAGCGGCCGCCGGCAACGGGCAATGGCAAGTCCGCGACTACAATTCGGGTGGAGGGTTGTCGCGCGTGCACGTGCGCGACGTACGCGGTTACGTGTTCGTCAATCCGCGCGGCGGCTCCGTGGCAAGCCGCTCCTGACAGCCCGGGCGCGTGTGCGTTGGGGGGACGTGCACGCGCCTTAACTTGCGAGCGATTTCCGCAAGCTCAGCACTTCCTCGTCGCGCTCGTGCAGCGCGCCCTCCAGACGCTTGATGTTGTCGAACAGCCTCGCCGTCGACAGGCGCAGGAAGTAGAATCCGAACTTCGGGTTCTGATAGTAGAGCTCCTCGATCTTTTCATAGGAAATCGCGAGCACCAGACCATTCTCCGTGCATACAAGCGTCTGCGTACGCGTGCGCTCGGGCGCAAGCATCCCGAGTTCGCCGACCACCGCGCCCGGCGCGAGGTCGAGATTGATCTCCTGCAGGTGCATTTGGCCGGAGACCAGGAAATAGAGATGGTTGGCCTTATCGCCTTTGCAAAACAGCGTTTCGCCGACGCTGATGGCGCGCTCGGTCATGAACGGCTTGAGCCAGTCGAGCGACATATCGCCTTTGCTGGCTGCCTCGACCTGTTTGACCAGCTTGAGCATCTCGTGCAGCCGGTAAACGTTGAGCGGAAATAATATCCCGTGAAGGATCACCGTCGGCAGGCTGCCGAACAGCACGCCATAAGTGACGAATGCAACGTTGCTGGCAAGGCCGATAACGCGCAGCGGAATCATGGTCCGCATCGAGAGCGTCGCAATGACGAGCCCCGCTGCGAGAAAACCGACCATCGTGACGTAATTCATGTGCCCCCCAACCAAGTCGCCCCAGACCGTCCCGGGCGAAGGTAACCAGTGCCTCCCGGGCAGACAACGAGGTTGTGAGTTGAAAAATGCCGTGGCTCCGGGCCTAATTCAGCCAAGGCAACGGGGCTGTATCCGCATCCCTTGACCTAGATCAATGCGGTTTGGGGAGAGCCACTAGAAATAATCCCAACTTCGTTTACGTCCACTACTGCAATCCTGACCGAGCAGAGGTTGACGTCATGCGCAAAGCGGTTGTTTCAGGCCTTCTGTCGTTTTTTCTCGCTTGGCCGGCAGCTGATTTGCGTGCGGCTGACGAAAAGGGACCATTTGGGATGGACCAGGTGGCGGCGCCGGAAAGCTCGCCGACCTGGACGGAGTGGAAAAAAATAATCGCCGCTGCCGACGTTGAAATCCAAAAGCTGGAAAAGTGCCGCGCGGAAAAGAATTGCAACGTCGCCGAAGAAAAGTATTCCGCGATTGTGAAGGAAGCCAGGCCGAAAGAACCGTACCCCAAGGTCGAATTTGTCCAGGGACGGATCAATCACGAAATCCAGTATGTGCCAGATAACGCACAATGGGGGAAAGCGGATCGCTGGTCACTGCCGGTCGACGGCGAGGGCAAAGGCTCCCTAAACACGGGCGTGGGCGACTGCGAGGACTATGTGCTCGCGAAGTACCTGGTGCTTCTCGATGCCCTGTATCCCTACAAAAGCATGCGCATACTGCTGGTGCACGACAATTTCGTACATCAGGATCATGCCGTTCTGGCCGTCAAGCATGATCAGCAATGGCTGATCCTCGACAATCGTTGGGACCGTTTATATGAGGACAAACACCTTAAGCAGTTCAAACCGTTAATGTCTGTCGATGCGGAGGGTGTCCATTACCTGTCCAAAATGTTTCGCATCGCCGATTCATATGATCCGTAACAGACGTAAGGTCGAAGCTTAATGTGAAGCTCCGGGCAATGCCCGGAGCTTTTCTTTCAGGCGCGGACAAACAATTAATGATGGCGCGCTGCGACTACTGCGTCGCGGTCCGCATGCTGTCATCCGGTCGGCAGCTCACAACCCGCGTCGTCATGACGGCGCGGGCGCGCAGATTGCAGTTCGTTCCAGTCGGCTCTTGCGAAGACACGCACAAGATCGCGTTCCGAGATGATGCCGACCATGCGGGAGTCCCGTTCGCAGACGGGCATTGCGCGGCAGACATGGGAACACACCCATTTGACTTGCAATTAACAGAACGGAGCGTTTGAGTTTCCGATCAAATCGAGGGTCCAAAAATGATCCGAGGACTTCGCCTTACAAGACGCTCTGCATGTTTTTCTTTTGCGGCAGCGGTGGTCTTGCCGTCCAGGACATGGGCTGCGTGGCCGCTAATTACGGTTCACAAAGATCCGACTTGCGGATGCTGCGGAGGATGGATCGCGCATCTCGAATTGAATGGATTTCAAACGAAGACCATCGAAACGTCAGAAATCAATCGTGTCAGGGCCCGGCTTGGCGTTCCTTTCGAATTAGCAGCCTGTCACACCGCCGAAGCTGGTGGGTATTTGATTGAAGGCCACGTTCCGGCGAAAGCGATCCAAAGGCTGCTTACCGAGCGGCCCAAGGCGCGGGGCCTTGCGGTTCCCGGTATGCCGAGCGGGTCCCCCGGTATGACCGGAGAGTACGAGGAATATGATGTGATCTTGTTCGGACCGACCGAACGCCGCGTCTACGCCCGGTTTAAAGGCGAGACGCAAATCTAGGCTACAGGAGCTCACTATGAGATACGCGCGGGCCGCCGCCACGTTATTTCTCTGTCTGTTTGGGTCCTCCGGGTTTGCAGCGGAGGCCGATGTCGCTCTCGGCGCAAGAGCCTTCCGCGCCTGTGCAGCGTGTCATTCAGTCGAAGCCAACCGCAACATGACCGGGCCGAGCCTTGCGGATATTTGGGATCGCAAGGCCGGCAGCGTGTCGAGTTTTCCGCGCTACTCAGAGGCGATGAAATCATCCGACGTGATTTGGAACGAAGACACTTTGGATGGCTATCTCGAAAATCCCGCCAAATTTATGCCTGGCAATCATATGACCTTCCCCGGCGTGCCCGATGAAAAGACGCGCAAGAGTATCATCGCATTTCTCAAGGAGACGGGTAGCAAATCGGGCGATCAGCAAACCGCTCAAGCGCCAATGGGTGGCATGTCCGGCATGCAGCGCCCGGCTCCCAATTTAAAGAATGCTGAAGCTTCAAGCCGCATCAAAGCCATTACTTACTGTCACGACACCTTCAAGGTGACGACGTCCGATGGAAAAACGCGCGACTTCTGGGAACGCAATCTTCGCTTCAAAACGGACTCCAGCGAAGAAGGCCCGGACAAAGACGCGCCCGCAATTGTCAACGCCGGAATGATGGGCGACCGCGCTTCCATTATTTTCTCATCCCCCGAGGAGATCAGCCGTTTCATCATTCGGGCATGCTGATTGCGGAGAATGTCGGCTATTGGACGTCAGCTTTTGACGCAAAGCGGACATGCCCCTTCAAGGGGATAAACGGAGCCTGTACGGTATCGTGTCCGCGAGCCGGGAGGGGGGAGTGAGAAGCAACGACAAGGTCGTCCTTATCATCCTTTCGATCGCGATGATCGTTGGCGGTCTGTACTTGCTCTCGATCACGTCTGCCTGGCTCTGGGCGATCGCCTTGGTGCAGTGGGTGATCGGCATCCTCTGTGCGATCGCCATCAAGATTTGGTCCATCATTCTTTGGACAGTCTGGATTTTGGTCGTCCTCGTGGGCGTCGCGCTTACCATCCTCGGCGCTGTCATTCTGTGGAAGCTGCTCGCTTCACCGGGCCGACCGGTGCGGCGAACCTTCTTGATACTTGCGGCGCTGCTGGTCCTCGGAGCCGTCGTGCTTGCAGCGATTGGGCCGCATCCCGGGCATGTCCAGGATGAAGCCATGCGGGCCGGCGTTCCAGCCAGCGCCTTTGAAGCTGCCGCCGACCGTTATTTCGACGGCATGGATCCCGGCGTGACGTTGAGCGAGCGCGAGATCAAGGGCCGCAATATGTGGCTCGTGTGGACAGGCGGTAACGACCGATTTTGGGACACGACCGTCAAGGAATCCTTTGGGACATTCGACCTTCTGAAAACCATTTCGTCGGCGCCCGGGCTGCCCTACAGCCGCGACAATCGCTGGAAACATTTCGGCATCGTCAACGAGCCATGCTTCGACAAGCCGACCCAGCCTGACCCGAACCGTTTCGGGCTGTGGCTCGATCAGCGACGCGCCGACTGCCCGCCTGATCCGTTCGCGGATCCAAAGAAATATCCTGGCGTGAAGTTGGGCGCGCGCGGTACTTCCGGCCTGCCGGTCGGCTCATACTACGGCGAGCCAACCGGTATCGTCGGACTGCGGCTGTTTCCCAACCCGGATTTTGATGAGGCGGCGCGCCGCCGTTGGGACCCGAGACGCTATTACAACGATCCAAGCTATTATCTGCAGAAGGACCTGGTGCGGCCCTACCGCGTCGGCATGGCATGCGGTTTTTGTCATGTCGGGCCCAGCCCAACGCACCCACCGGCTGATCCCGAAAATCCAAAGTGGTCAGAACTGAATTCGACCGTCGGTGCCCAGTATCTTTGGCTTGATCGGGTATTCGTTTGGAGCGCCGATAAATCCAATTTCGTCTACCAGCTTGTGCAGGCTTATAAACCCGGCACATTCGACACCTCGTTCGTCTCCTCCGACAATATCGTCAATCCGCGCACGATGAATGCGCTGTACGATCTGAAGCCGCGGCTCCGGCATGCCAAACCATTCGGCCGCGAGCTGTTGACCGGAGGAGAGCTCAACAACAAGCAGTTCAACGATTTCAATTACGGCAGCTGGCTAAATGAGCTGTACGAGAAGCCGCACACTTATACGCCCCGCATTTTGAAGGATGGTTCGGATTCGGTCGGCGTGCTGGGTGCGCTCAACCGGGTCTATCTCAACATCGGGCTGTTCAGCGAGGAATGGCTGCTGCATTTCCGGCCATTTACCGGCGGCAAGCGGTTGACCCCGATTCGCATCGCGGATGCGAATCGTAACTCGGCGTACTGGCAGGCCACCGAACAGCAAACACCCTATATGGCGGAGTTCCTGTTGGCCGCTGCGCAGCCCGATCGGTTATCCGATCTGCCCGACGCCGACCGTGCTCGCTACTTGACCGCCGACAAGGCGACGCTCGATCGCGGCAAGGTCGTGTTTGCCGAGCGCTGCGCCCGTTGTCATTCCAGCAAACTGCCCGAACCGTTGGAGGGCATGCAAGGACCGGGCAGCGAGCAATGCAATGGACCAAACTATCTGAGCTGCTGGAACCGCTATTGGGCCTCGACCAAGACCGACGATTTCAAGCGCAAGATGCTTGCGATCGTGCAGAAGGACGACTTCCTCAAGGACAATTTCCTCTCGAGCGATTTTCGTGTGCCGGCGAGCCTGCTGCAGACCAACGCTTGCAGTCCACTGGGGCGAAATGCGTTGGCCGGCAACATTTGGGATAACTTCTCTTCGCAAAGCTACAAGAGCCTACCACCGGTCGACGATATCATTACGCAGGATCCATTCACCGGCGAGAATCGCCCGATTAAAATGCTGGCCGGCGGCCGCGGATACACGAGACCGCCTTCGCTCATCAGCCTGTGGTCCACGGCGCCCTTCCTGCTCAACAACGCACTCGGGCCGTTCAACTACAACCCCTCGGTCGCAACGCGCATGGCTGTGTTCCAGGCCAGCATCGAGCAGATGCTGTGGCCAGAAAGGCGGACACCCGACGACATACTGAGCAGCAAGGACGTTGGACTGATTCAGCGCACAGATTCGACAAGCTGGATCATAGTGCCGTCGGGCTTCCTGCCTGGATTTGTGAAGGCGCTACGCGGACCGATCGAACTGGTATTTCCCAATCTGTTTGCCGAGAACGGCGACGTGAAAATCGGGCCGATCCCCAAGGGGACGCCGGTGGGTCTGGTCGGTAATTTCGATCCGTTACCTGAGGAAAGAGGCTGGTGGGCAGGTTTGTCGCGAGGGTGGAAGCTGCTCGGATTGGTCTGGCAGGTGCGGAACACCCTGGCGGCGATGCCGGACAATGCTGATGACGCGACGGCGGCGCGTGTCTTCGGGCTGTTGGGACGGAACCTCTATGAATTCAGCGCCTGTCAGGACTACGTCGTCAACCGCGGTCACTACTTTGGCACCAATAAGTTCGGCGAGGAGCCAGGCTTGAGCGATGCCGACAAACGCGCGCTGATCGAATTCCTCAAGACGTTCTAAGGGAGACGGCCGGCGTTACGGCAACTTGTCGTATTCCCGGCGAAAGGCTTCATCAATCTGTTCGGCTCCCGCGCCGAGGGATTTATAGCCGCAAGAATCGCAAATATTGATGGCTACCGTCACACGAAAGTGGACATAGCCTTTGTCGCTCAATTGCCGAAGATTCAGCTCCCTGAAGGAGCTGGAGAGTCGCCCCCGCTTGCATAAGCTGCAAACAGCGACATCGTCTTCGGTTGCCATTGGCCAACCCCTGACCTTGGAAACCAGTAAGACCAGTTTGCATGGGGTTGTTTAGTGCCTGTATGAGCTACTTCACTCTCGGGCGCGGCGGCGATCTTCGTCGAAGCTCTCATTGCCGTTCGGCTCCCGACGCGGCGCGTCGTTCAGTTTGTGCCGTAATTTGCTGATTTCGTGATAGGCGATCTTGCGCACGCGGTTCACCAGGCCGAGAGGCCTGTGCTCGGGCAGGGAATGCCACGGGCTGAACGACAGATTCTCGCAGAAAACGGCCTGTTCCGGCGACATGCAGTCCTGGATCGGAATCATGATCGTGCCGACGCGCTCCGGCTTTGAATCGGCTTCTCGCCATAGCTTTTTCGAGTTCTCGATCGGCGTGCTGCTCTCGTCGACGTAGCGCTGGATATAGAAGTCGAACCACACCTCGTTTCCGGCCAGCGTCTTGTTCATTTCTTCCTTGAGGGAGAATTTCCAGCCGAACCGGGCGAGCTGGCGGCTGAAGATATTCGGCTTGTTGTGCAACCGCGGCTTGGCCGTGTATTTGACGGCAAATTTTTTCTCGGCATCGACGCCGAACCGGTACGGCGTCATCGACCAATATTGCTGATAGAGCGGGTTGTACATGAAATTAAGGTTGGCGAGAAAGGCCTTCGGCGCTTCCGACAGCCAGCGGAGCTGAAGCAGCGACACCAAATATTGGTCGATCCAACCGCCGCGCAGAAACCACTCCAGCACTTTTCTGTAGCGCTTCAGATCATCGACGAAGAAACGCGGATGGCTGATCAGGATGAAATCCTGCGTGTGCTTCTCGTCGTCCATCAGTTTCGCGCCGGGCACGCCGGTAAGCTTGATCGCCATGCCGCGCGCGTCGAACATCCATGCCGGCCGCGGCTCTGAATTGCCGTTGGAGAACCGGATCCAGGCTTTGTACTGGCGCCCCCGCACGAAAACGCCCTGGCACAGCTCCTCGCGAAGATTCTCGTCCACCTGAAAGATCGCGTGCACGCAGCCATTGTCAAAGGCGTGCGCGTCGCGGCGCGCCGGGCCGCGACCTTCCTCGAAGTGTCCGGCAATCGCACGCTTGATACTCTCGACGAGCTCGTCTGTGTATTGCTTCTCGAGCGCCCGGCTGCCCTCGTAATAGCTTTCGCCGAGAGCGACATCGAGATCCGGCTCGGTAGTCTTGGTGTTTGGCACGGCTTAGATTTTCACGGAGGGGTTCTGTTTCGCGCCAGTGGTTCGACCGGTGCTGGCTTCGCGCAGCGCGTCGAGCGATTCCATCGCTTTGAGCTCCCACATCCGGGCGCCCTGGCGGCGCGCGATCGCAATGGCGGATTCGTAGCAAGCCTCGATCTCCGAGGCCGGCTTGTGCTGACCGCGCAAAATATCGCCGCGCAAACGGATCACTTCGGCTTCGTACCAACGGCCGCCGCCGGCCCTGATCTCGGCCGACAGCCGGTCGACGATCTCCGCGGCCTTCGACCATTGATGGTCGGCCGCAAGCGCGCGCGCCAGCAGGTAATGGGAGAATTGCATCCAGATCAGCGTTCCGGTTTTCTCCAGGGCACGGATGCTGCTTCGAATGTCGGCAAGGCCTGCCTCGAGTTCGCCGAGACCGAGACGCGCCCAGCCGCGCAGCATGAGCCCGCCCGCAACCCATTGCGGGAAACCAAGCTCATTTGATTGCGTGACTGTCCGGTCTGCGACCGGAAATGCGGCTTGCGGATTGCCGGCACAAAGATAGGTGCCGGCAAGGAACGAGAGCACGTAGCATATGCTGTGGGGATGACGCAGATGCTGCGCGTAACCGAGCGCGTCGAGGGAGTGGCCCACGCCCTCGTCGATGTCGCCCGAAAGCGCCATCACGACACCGAGATAAACCTGTGCCGTTGCCTTGAAATCGTGTGAAAAAATCAGTGCCAGCGGAGCGTGTTGCTCCGGATCATAGAGAGCCATTGCCTCCTGCAACTCGCGTTTCGCCGGGGCCAACTCGCCGAGCATGAAAAGAGACATTCCGAGCACGCGGTGTCCCATCAGCAAGGCGGTCTTGTCGTTGCGCTCCGTGGCGAGCGCCAGGAGATCCTGGGCCACCGCGCGCGCTTTTTGAATTTCGTCGCCCATGAGGTGGGCGCCGACGAGTCCGTTCAAGACGGCGAAAATCTGCGGGCCGCTGCCGAGCTCCTTGCACAGGTCCAGGGCCCGGTTGAAGGCAACAATGGTCTCCGGCGCGCCGAAGCCCTTGGCCGCGATCGACGCGTTTGCGAGGGACTGTTGCAGCTGCAGTTCCAGATCAAGCCGCGTCTTGTCCTGCGGCAGCTCCTCGAGCAGCTTGAGGGCGGTCTCAAAATGGGTAATCGCTTCCATGAAGGCCGAGCGTTTGCTCGCCTGCCGGCCGGCCTTGAGCCAGTGGTTGATCGCGGGCGTGAACTCGCGCGCCTGCGTGAAGTGGTAGGCGACGACCTCCGGTGCGCCATCCGCGACGTCGATGAATTTGGTGGAAAGCGTCTCGGCGATGCGCATATGCAGCGGCTGGCGTTCGCTGCGCAGCATGCTGGCATAGGCGGTTTCCTGCACGAGCGCATGTTTAAAAGAGTAGGTCTCAATGGCGCTGAATTCGCGCCGCGACAAAAGCCCGGCCTCACGGAGGCGGTCTACCGCTGCGCGGACCTCGTGCGGCGGTGCCGGGGCGGTTGCCTCGAGTAGGTCGAAAGCAAACTCGCGTCCTATGGCCGCGGCGATCTGCGCGACGGTCTTTGCGGAAGCCAACTGATCGAGCCTCGCCATCAGCGAGTCATGCAGGGTGTCGGGAACGGCCGTGCGCCACGGTGCGCCGCCCGAGGCGCCTTTTTCGCCGCTGGCCAGAACCGTATTGGTGACTTCCTCGACGAAGAGCGGCACGCCGTCGGTCTTGGAAATGATCTCGCCAACCACCGGTGTCGGCAGCTTGCCGCCCTGGTCGATCGCTTCGACCATCGATGCGACCTGCGTCGGTGAGAGCCGGTTGAGGCTGATCGAGGCGTCCGCCCCGCCCAGCGCGCGGTATTCCGGCCGGAACGTCGCGATCAGCAGCATGCGCCAATTCGGCAGGCTCTCCCGGATCATCTCCAGCATCTGCGACGAGATGTGGTCGATCCAGTGGATGTCTTCGGCAATCAGAATGACCGGCTGCTGCTCGCAATGCGCGCGCAGCATTTCGACCATCGCCAGGAACGTCCTTTGCTTCTGCTTCTGCGGCGTCAGGTCGAGCGGTGGATATTGTCCCTCCTCGGTCGGAATTCCGAGCAGCGGCGCGAGCAGCGGCACGATCGACGCGCGTCGCGTCGGCGAAATGTCGTCGATCAGCGCTTCAAGGCGTTCCAGTTTGGTCGATCCGCGGGCCTCGTAGCCGCTGCCCAGGACGTCATCGACGTGGCGGATCACCGGATACCAGGGACTGCTCATGTGGTAGGACGAGCATTGGAACAGGAACACGCGGCAACTGCCGTGCGGCATCTGGTGCCGGAAGCTGTTCACAAGCCGTGACTTGCCGATGCCCGGCTCGCCGGAGACGGCGACCAGCTGTCCCTGTCCCGTCTTCGCTTTCTCAAATGCATCGCGCAGTACCGTCAACTCGGCCTCGCGGCCGATGAGCGGCACAATGCGTCCCGAACGGCGTGCCTCGAACCGGCTCGCCTTGCTGCGGCGCAGGACGCCCGAGACCGCGATCGGCTCCAGAAATCCTTTGACGTCCTGATCGCCGAGGTCCTCGAACTCGAACAGGTCGCCGATCAACCGACGTGTGGCCGGCGCGACCAGGATCTGGTTGGGTTTTGCGAGCTGCTGCAGGCGGGCGGCGAGGTTAGGCGCGTCGCCGACCAGCGCAAATTCGCGGCTCGGTCCGTCCCCGATCAGATCGCCGACGACGACGAGGCCGGTCGCAATGCCGACGCGCATTTCCAGGTGCGGCACGCCCTCGAAGGACAGTTCCGAAACGAGCCTGATGCCTTCCAGCGCAGCCTGGACAGCGCGCTCGGCGCTATCTTCGTGCGCGGCGGGAAATCCAAAATAGGCCAGGATGCCGTCGCCCATATAGCGGGCGATTCGGCCGTCAAATCCGAAAATTGCGCTTTCGCAGGAACGCTGAAATGCGCGCATGATGTCGCGCAGATCCTCGGGGTCGAGCCGGCTCGAAAGCTCAGTCGAGCCAACCATGTCGCAAAAGACAACGGTGAGATTCCGCCGCTCTGCCTTGATAGCACGTGACGCGGACGGCGACCGTTCCTGACTCGACAACTGCGTCACTCTCGGCCCTTTCGCGAGTCGCCCGAACAAACGTTTTATCGTTACTTTATATCATTCTTTCGTGACACGATCATCTCGCGCTTGCGGTCAATTGTCCGGGCATCCGCAATGATGACATCAGCTGCCTTTTCCGCAGCCATGTAAATCGCACTCAGAATAAACAAACCTGGAATTTTCGGAAAAATCGACGCATCGACGACGCGCAATCCCTGCGTGTCCCGAACCTTGAAGCGCGCATCGAGCACGGCGTCTCCGTCGTCATCGGCGCCGATCTTGCACGTCCCGCAGGCGTGATGACCCCATGCGTAGTCCCGCACGAACTGGGTGAGCTGCGCGCGCGTGCGGACGTGCTGGCCTGGGGCGATCTCGTGCATGAGGCTCGCCGTGCGGCCGGTAATTTTACGGACGAATTCGATGCCGGCGGCGATCGCGTGCGCGTCTTCGCCGACATCGGGCGTCGTCGGGTCGAAGTAGTTGAGATTGATGATCGGTCGATCGCGCGGATCGTCCGTGGCAAGCTGCACCCGGCCGGCACGGTTCTTCGTGTGGCCCTTCAGGATGCACCAGGTGAAATAATTCTTTTTGCGTCCCCATTCGGAATACCGGGGCTTGTAGCCGGCGAAATGTCCGGGAATTCCGAACACGAACAGGTCCGGATCCGGCTGACCGAGATTCGAACGCTTGATCATCGCCAGCACGACGCCGTTGGTCGTGTACAGGCCGTGACCGTTGCGCCAGTCAGCGAACTCCCTGTCATGCGGCTTTAGCTTGGCATGCTTGAGAATGGCAAAGTCGTTGTCCATCTTGTGGACGACGCCGACCTCGAGGCGATCCTGCAGATTTCTGCCGACGCCGCGCAGCGCGACATTGATCCTGATCTTGTGTCGGGCCAGTTCCTTAGGATCGCCAATTCCCGACAGCATCAGGAGTTGCGGCGTGTTGAAGGTCCCTCCGGCGAGAATGACCTCGCGGCGGGCATAGACCTGCTTCGGAGCGGAATTGGATTTGTGCCGGTGTGCAACCGGGTCGGCGCGATAAAGATGCTTGCCTTCCAGAAATTCGACGCCAACGGCGCGATTGCCCTCGAGCAGAACTCGCGTCGCAAGAGCGTTCAACCGAACCTTCAAATTCTTCGGCATCCGATTTACGGCGTCGCGGATGTGCTCGCGTGTTCCGGCGCGCATGCCATCCTTGGCCGTCAGGGGCACGAAGACAGGGCCTTCGGTGCCGTCGCGCAGGTTCAGCCAGCTGTTCGGATCCAGCAGGCTCGACAGCCAGGACAGCGCGCGGTGCATCACGCCGATACGCTTCAGGCCGGTCGGATCGCCGAAGCTTTCCAACAGGGACTTCAAGCGGTGCTGGAGCCCCAACGCATACCAGACATTGGAGGTAAAGCAGGTCTGCGCGGCCGCCATCACCAGGCGCAGCAGCACGGAATCGCGCAAGAGCAAAGTTGCGTCCGCTATCGCCGTCGGCATCCAGCCGTGGAATCCGTGGCGACCGAAATTGACCCTCCGGTACCAGGGGCGGTTCAGATATCCGCAGCGTTCGAGCTTTTGGAAATACTTCCGCATGCGCCCGCCGCGCCAGGTCTTGTCGCCCGTCAACTCCGCGATGTGGTTCCAGTCGTTGTTATGGGGCGCGATGAAAATCAACGCGTGATGCGCGGTGCAGCCGCCGAGCGTGCCCGCGCGCGGATAGAAGATGCCCTTGCCCGGCAGGTAGTTGGTTTTATCCCTCTTTTCCTGCTCGGGATCGGCGTAGTGGTGGACGAAAAATTTCCACGCGAGTTCATCGTTTTCCGAGCTGAGCGCATGAAAGGCGGGGACCTTGTAGTCGTAGGGCTCCTTGTCGTCGCCGGCTTCGAGAATGAGGACGCTATAGCCGGCTTCGGCAAGCCGCACGGCTACCGGCCCGCCACCGGCGCCGGATCCTACGACAATGTAATCGTATTCATTTTCCAGCTTGTCTGCTGACATGCGGGGCCTCGCGCACAAGGAACTATAGAGGAGCGGGAACTTTTGCGTAAGCGCGCCGGGCCAACACCACTAATCGGCGATGAATAGAAACCCGGGAAGTACGGGTTCTTGCTCAAGGCCAGAACTGACGCGCCGCTTCGACAACCAATGCAAGTTTCCGGCGCTCGTCGTCTTCGGTGACCGGATTGCCGGCAACGGTGCTGGCAAAACCGCATTGCGGGCCGATGGCAAGGCGGTCGAGGTCGATGTGGCGGCTCGCTTCGTCGACGCGGCGTTTGAGCGCATCGAGGCTTTCCAGCGCGGCCGTCTTCGAGCTGATCACGCCGAGCACCACGCCCTTGTTCTTCGGCACGAAACGCAGCGGCGCGAAATCGCCGGCGCGCGGCGTGTCATATTCGAGCAGGAAGTGGTTCACCTTGGTGTCGGCGAAAAAGCGTTCGGCGACCGACTCGTAACCGCCGGCGCCGAGATAGTGACCCTTGAAATTACCGCGGCACATATGCACGCCGATGGCCACCTCCGCTGGGCATTTGGCGACGGCGTCGTTGATGCTCTTGATATAGAGATCGACGAGCGCGTCCGGATCGCTGCCTGAACGCTTGATCTCGTCGCGGATTGCCGGATCGCACAGAAGCGCGACGGCGACTTCGTCGAGTTGCACATACCGGCAACCGGCCTTGGCGAGCTCGGCAATCTCCTGCTGAAACACTTTCGCAAGATCGGCAAAAAATGAATCGACGTCGGAATAAGCCGCACGATCGGCGTAGTCATTGCAGCGGTAGAAGTGCATGGTCGAAGGCGCGGGGAGGGTGATCTTGCCGGTCAACTTTGTTGCGCCGCGCAGGAACAGGAATTCATCGAGCGCCAGCGGCTGCAGCCGCTTTATTTTTTTCGTGGCATACGGCGCCGTAAACTCGACCTCGTGGCCGGCGTCGTTGCGGAATTTGAACGAAGCCGGCTTGATGGCGAAGCCATCGGTACGCTCGACGAAGCGCCCCCAATAGGAGCCGCGGCGGAATTCGCCATCGCTCACCACCTTGAGCCCGACCTGCTCCTGCATCGCGAGGACGTCGCGGATGCACTGGTCCTGCAACTTGCCGAACTCGGCATCGCTGATTTCCCCGGTGGCATGCCGGCGGAACGCCTGCCGCAGCGCGGCGGGGCGCAGCAGGCTGCCGACGTGATCGGCACGGAACGGCGGACGGCCTTGGGCGGCGGCACTCATGCACGCGGTCTCCGGAAAATTCTATAGTCCAATAGACCGACTGTAGATCGCCGGTACGGCGGAAGACAATGGCCTCGCTGCCGAAAGCATGCGACAATCTC
>Ga0157371_10003547_pt1 | contig 14073 bp, 11 predicted proteins | sample C45metaG_FD_113462 | JGI IMG/M metagenome (GOLD analysis project Ga0157371, IMG submission 113462) | Corn rhizosphere microbial communities from Kellogg Biological Station, Michigan, USA - C4-5 metaG | ecosystem: Host-associated > Plants > Roots > Rhizosphere > Soil | place: USA: Michigan...
AGATGATGTAGTAGTGCTGGATGCGAATCATGAGCTTGCAGGGAAGGAGTTGGTATTTGACATTGAGTTGGTGGAAATTTCTTAGGAAGAACACGAAGAAGAGATTTTACCGCGAAGGCTCGAAGGACACGAAGAATTTTAACAGGGACACCTTTTCGAAAAGGTGTCCTGTTTAAAATTTACATCTATTGCCAGCAGTTTCTCGCAAAGAGCATGCAGTGCGTTTTCAATTTCTTTTTTACGTGCAGCGTAAGGTTTTTTGATACTAAACCAATTTTTTTAATTGTATCCTTATTATTTTGGTTTAATCGCCATCGTATTCATTCCGACGGGCGATGATAATTTCCTTATTTTCATTAACAATCTTTTCAGCAGGTTTCAGATCTTTTTGTTTCAAAATTTTGCTTTACCATCGGCATTTTGAACATGAATATGTATAGGCAAATACTCCTCTGAATAAAAATAAAACCGCAACCGAAAAAGAATAAAAAGTGCCGGCATTTTATTTAGATGAATTAAAGATAAGGGTCGGTGTATGCCCCATTCATTTAAAGTTATGCAATCAACGGCAAGACCAAAATTTCTGATTCACCGCCATTCTTCACTTCTGCATGTTTGATCACGTTTTTGAAGAAATCAATTAATTCATCGGCATGATGATCGAACGTGAATAAATGCCTTTGTCGCCATACATTATTTCTAATCTCCTCCATTAATTTTTTGTCGGATAATAATATTTTCAATTCTTTCATGGTATTGAAGAAGAGCCCCAGGCTTAATTTTTTTGCCAACGATTGAATCGCAACTGTGTGACCGTCATTATTTTTCTGAAGCATGGGCAATCCTGATAAAGCAAGCGTTGCAAGTCGCGCCGGAATGTTGAGGTCATCCCAATTGGCGCGCGCTAATTCGCCCTGGTTTTCGCTTTGAAAAAAATGTAACCAGCCTGCATCATACTGAGAGAATTCAGTTACCCAGTTTTCCTGGTCAACGTTGGGATGCATGTGCAAATATCCGGGAGCTATCCGGTTTGTTTTTTCAATCCATTCCCGCCATTGCCCATGGGTGAAATCGCCATAAAAATGAAGGTGAATATTTTCATCAGCAAGCTCTTTTACATTGTAAGGATGCAAGCCGATTGGCCTTCCCGGAACAACGGTATGAAAGGCGCCGTCTTTTTCAGACAACAATGGGGAGCGCTCTGCATCAAACCAATCTTTCTTTGGAAGATCGCCATCCAATACAAGGCTGAAAGCATTTTCATTGTTCTGCAAAAACTCTTCAAACCAGTTTTTCATTTCTTCGCTGCAATAGATTCTGCCATCGGCTTTTGTATATAATTCTATCAATTCATCCCAGGTTCCTTTTTCCCTGCAGATCATCGGGCCTTCTTTGAAATGCCACACGAAAGGTATTCCTGTATTGGCTTTCAACACTTCATGTGCAATCGGAACTGCCTGGAAGTTCAGCAATGCATAAATAATATCCGGCTGAATTTTCTTTACTTCTTCTTCCCAGTTGTTGTAATCAATGTCCTGTACATTTCCAAAAGGCAACGGGCCAATATAATTGTACCAGTAAGGTTCGCGCAGCCACAAGCCGTATAATTTGTGTCCTCTTTCTTCAAGTGCTAAAATGCGTTCTGCATTGTAGGCCAACTCACCAACCAACAAAATCTTCAAACCATTTTTAGATGAAGATGCCACCGTTTTTTTTCTGTAATCAGCATATCTTTTTTTTTCGTCCATTAAATTTCCTTTGCTGGTATGATAGCGCAAGGGAACGGAAATATTATAAAAAGAACGGAAAGTGTTGATGCCCCCGAGTGGCTCCTGCATGATCTTGTGGCGCTGCTTTGGATGATCCACCCATTCACAGGTCAGTTGATTTGAATGAATGTGTTTCCCTTTTATTTTGTTCCAGAATAATTTGTTCAGATCATCACTTTCAATTTCGTTACGTTCTTTCCAGCGCTGCGAATTTTTTGTATGCACCACCTGCACTAATTGATACCATTCATTATTGAGAACGCCTTCGCATTTTCGATTGTAGTGATGAATAAAAGAAGCGTAGACGAGTGATGCATCCTGATTTGCAATGAGGATGTCAACCAGCGATTGAAGATGATCTTTATAAATCACATCATCAGAAGGGAGATAAGAAATGTATTGGCCACTGGCTTCTTCCAAGGCATCGTTAATAGAAGCGCCAAGTCCTTTATTGGTTGGATGTTGCAGATATTTTATTCTTTTATCCTGAAAATATTCCTTCACGAGATGATAGGTGAGATCAGTAGAACCGTCGTTCACAATGATCAATTCCCAATTCGTGAATGTTTGTTTTTTTAAAGAATGAATTGCCCTGCAAATAAATTTATCCTGGTTATAAGTAGGCATAATGACCGTTACCAAAGGATTTGCAGTGTCAGTCATAAATTATATTTTTAAGAATTCAGGCGCATTTATTTTTCTGTCAGTAATAGAGGTGGATAGTTCCTGGTGATAAGCACCACTTGGAATGATCCCACATCCGCCAAACATTTTCATCACTCTGAGTTGCGCCAACACATCTTCACCACAATGTTGCTCAGGCAGATCTTTCCAGAACTGGAAGCCGCCGGCTTCCTTTAATTTCTCAGTATCATACATCACACAACCGCCTACCCACGCTACTTTATAAGCTTTAGGGTTATCAGGAGTACAATGATATTTTTCCTGGATGTGAAGAATATTCGCGGCATTATGTAAGGTGTATCGCTGCCACTGCAAGCCTTCCGGCGTGATCGTTTCTGGTTTTATCTCATCATCCCAAAATTCAATTTGCTGTTGATTAGGACGAACATCATTTCTGAAACTCAAACCAGTCAATGCTGAACCAACAAAGCCACACTTATATTTCTGCAAAGTTTGTTTCATGTTTTTTAAAACGTAAGGCTCTAAAATTATATCGTCATCAAGAAACAAACTGTATGGACAGCCGGAATGTTCTAACAAAAATTCTCTTTGCTGCGCCATTCCTTTTGCCGGAAGATTCTTAATAATGGAAACAGGATGTTCGTGTAATTCCAATAAACGGATGATCGTTTGAATGGTCCGGTCTCTCATTAAACAATCTTCAAAAGACTGATCTGAGATCAGTACCTGAAAGCTTTTTTCTGTTTGGAAGCAAAGACTGCTAAGAGTTACAGCAACTGCTTTCACTCTTTCCAATGTTGGTATGAGAACATGAATATCTTTTATTTCTTTCATTATTTTTTAATTAATGTTTTAATCAATTGATTAAACAAAAACTTACAACACACTTTTTTCTCCTGCCATTAATTTCCCTGTCTTTTTCACTTCGTTCTTTTGCCCGGTTTCTTCAACAATTTCATTGATCCGGTGAATCATATTGGTTGTTGAAATGTCAGACAGGTAAGGAATAATTTTAACCTCACAGGAAAGCTTTTTTAGAAGCGGCATTTCCGGAATTGATTTCTCTGTATAGTCGGCACCTTTTACAAAAACATCGGGATGGACCGCTTTGATCAATTGCAGCGGGCTTTCTTCTTCAAAAGAAATTATGTAGTCAATACTTTGTAATCCGGCAAGCACAGTGATCCTGTCTTCCAAAGTATTTACAGGCCGGTCAGGACCTTTTACTTTTCGGGCACTCTCATCATTGTTTACTCCGACAATTAATACATCTCCTGCTTCCCGTGCTTTGTTTAACAACGCAATGTGTCCTTTATGAATTAAATCAAAACAACCATTTGTGAATACGATTTTCTTTCCTTTTTTTCTTAAATCATTGATGGTACTCAACAATTCTTCAGTGTTGGAAATGTATTTTGGGACAGCATTAAAATAAGATTTGAGTTGAATGTTTGTGCAAAAAGCGGTTTCATCCTTTTGCACAACAATCGATGCGGCAGCAGCGGCAATCTCAGTTGCCTCTTCCATTCTTAATCCCAGTACGGCAGCTAATGTTAATGCACTGATGAACGTATCTCCAGCGCCAATAGTATTTTTTGAATCTCTCGGAATGCAATTAATGTGGAAAGGTTTTTTCCCTTTTTGAAATAAGACAACACCATCGATATCCAGGGTAACCACAACATTCTCAGCGCCACTATTTTTCAATAAAGCATCTCCTTTTTTCGTTACCTGTTCAATGCGTTTATTTTTTGCAACTTTTGAAATTTGCAGAAGCTGAAGTGCTTCTTCATAATTGGGTTTTACCAAAAGCGGATGAATATTTTTAAAACGGGTTACCTCTTTTGAGTCAACAACTACCGGCTTTGAAAAAGCCGTACCAAAGGATTGAAGAGAGCGAATGAATGAATTGGTGAGGACGCCAAATCCATAATCAGAAATAATGACCGCATCAACAAAATCTTCGATCTCAAAAAACTTTTGCAGCAATTCATTTTCGAGTTCTTCATCAATATCAGTAACCGTTCCTTCGTCCAGACGAAGAAGAATATTTGAGGAAGCGATCACTCTTTTTTTTGCGATCGTTTTGCGGGATTTATCTTTCAGAATAAATTCGGTGTGAACATTGTTCCTGTGCAAAATATCCAGCAGGCATCGTGCGTTGGAATCTTTGCCAAGCACGGTTAAATAGTACGCATCAGCACCTAATGCTGAAAGATTGATCGCAGTGTTTGCAGCTCCGCCACAACTGTATTTTTCATCTGTTGAATTAAAAACGGGCACCGGCGCTTCCCTGCAGATCCGATCAGTAGTTCCATATATATAAGTGTCTAAAATTGCATCGCCGATTACAAGTATTTTTAGATTCTTAAAATGGTCAATAATATTTTTTATTTCTTTTTTCATATCCGTTTCCTCTTTTCATTCTTATAAAATCATTTTGAAAAAATTCAACATTCTTCAATGTTTCTGACAACTTTACGGCCATGAAGTTTCACGCATTGGAAGAACCATTACTTCCGGGATCACTGTTTCTGCCGGCTGACATAAAACATATTTGATCGTCTCTGCCACATTTTTTGGATCCTGCAAAACATTCGGATCTACTTCCGGAAAACGTTCCAGAATAAATGGTGTTTGCATTCCGCCGGAAACCAAGGCCGTAACTTTTATATTATCTTTTCTTGCCTCAGAATGTAATGCATGACTTAAACCAAGCAACCCCCATTTGCTGGCATGATATGCTGAAGCATTGGGCCATGCACGCTTTGAGGCCGTTGAGGTGATATTTACAATATGCCCGCTGCCATTTTTTTTCATGAAAGGATAAACTGCTTTTGAAACATTGAAAGGCCCGGTAAGATTTACGCTGATCACTTTGTTCCATTCCTCATACGTAATTTCTTCAATTGATTTAGTGTAATCAATTCCTGCATTATTTATCACTACATCAATTTTTCCATGCTCCTTTATGATCAGACTGATCACCTTCTGGACATTTTCTTCATCTGCAACATTCATTGAATAACTCTTAATATCTCCGCCCGAATCTGTGATTTCTTTTACCACATTTTGCAGTTTATTTTCATTGACATCACCTGCTATCACTTTCGCTCCATCTTCTGCCATTGCCCGACAAATAGCCGCTCCAAGTCCTTGTCCACCGCCTGTTACTAAAATCACTTTTCCTTTTACGCTGTTCATTTTTGATTCCTTTTTCTTTAATTATAAATAAATGTGCTCATGCCATTACCTGTTTTGAAATATGGTTTTTTTTCTTCGGTTACTGTTTTAAAAGCTTGCAACCAATCTTGTGTAAATCGCTGAATATTAAATTTGTGCAGCGCCGTTTCTTTCGCTCCTTTTCCTAATTCTATTGCTTTTTGGTGATCTTCCAAAAGCATATCCATTTTTTTGATCAGCACATTTATATTCGTGTCAACAAAACCTGAATAATTATTTTTGATCGTTGCCGGCATTTCTGTTGTTGCCAGTCCAATGATTGGAATACCAGTCATCATTGCTTCGCAGACGGAAAGGCCTAAACTTGTATACCTGATTGGATTGAAGAAAAAACGATATTGTGCAATGAATGCCGGCAATTCCCTGATGGCAATTTCGCCTAAACCACCTATTTCTTCAGAACCCATTCCAACAATATCAAGCGGAATTTGTTTCCTGACTTTTTCAAAAACGTCAAGCCCTAATCTTCTTCCTCTTTTTACAATTCCATTGATCACGACAATTCCTTTTTTTATTTCCCCGGTATAAGAAACATTTTCATCAACCATCACACCGTGTTCGATGACATTTGTTGGCGTGCGGTTGTTGTTCCACATCAGCTCATTGAAATAAGTAACATGCACCAGCAACATTTCAGGATCGTCTACGACATGTTTTGTGTCTGTCGGAATTTCTCTTGGGGGGTCGTGTTCCAGGTAGATTTTTGGCAATGCTCTTTGTTCTTCTGAAAGAATTTCAAACTGGTCGTGGAGGTAATTTTTTTTTGATTGAAAAAGAATGCAATCAAAGTCCAGATCCTTCACATCTTCTGCATTCACGTTGATCACGTTATCGCGCCAGTGAAATCCTCTTGTCCGGCCACCATAGCCTTCTTCAGCGCTGCCTTCTTTGTAAGGGAGATAAAATATACAATCTGTTTGTGTAAGGTAATAGAGATAACTTCCATGAATATGCCAGGTTAAAACTTTCAATCTGTTTTCTTTATTTACCATACGATTTATTTTAAGATCACGTTTTTGATTTTATTTTTTTAAACCAAAACGCTTTCGTTTTTTTCAGCTATTTTTTTTTCAAATAAAAGTTCTTCAACAGCCTCTTTCACTGCCCCTACGGTAATATCTCTCACAAATGAAACGTTGTGTGTACAATTATTTTGCGGCAAAAAAGGATAAGGATGATTTGGAATGATTCCGCAAAAAGGACAAGCCATATTCCATGAAATCACCGGCCTGTGGATGCTTCTTGAAAGCGGTCCCCAGTTGATGAGATTTGGCGCCCAGTAAATTCCTACAGTTGGTGTATTCACCGCTCTTGCCAAATGTAACGGGCCGGTGTCAGCCGCAATTACCAGTGTTGCCTGCATCAAAATTGCTGCTAATCCTCCAAGGCTTAACAATCCGGAAGCATTGATGGCCTTGTGGTTCATCATGGAAATAATTTCTTCAACCCCTTTGCAATCATCTTTTGATCCTGTGAAAACCACTTCAATATTTTTTTCTTTTAACCAATCTGCAAGAGGAGCATAATTTTCAACAGGCCATGTTCTCCTGATGTCAAGAACAAACGGATGCAAGACCACAAAGGGTTTATTATCAAGAAAAGAAAGTAACCCTTTGATCTCTTCCTGGTCTCCTGACAACACATTCATACTCGGTTCCCAATCATCTGTTTTTGCATCAATTAGCCTGGCCACTTCGAGAAAACGCAATACTTCACTTTGGTAATAATAGAATGGAATGGACTTATCTATCGACTCCGCACTTTCACATGCTATGCCTGCCGTCATTCCTGCGTTGAGTCGATTGATAAATGGATTTGCAGAAATGCCATTTCCCTGGAAATGAATGGCAATATCAAAATGTTCTTTTTGCATTTTGTCAAAAAACATTTCCTGCTCTTCCAAATTTTCACATTCATTTATTTCATCCCGAATTCCTTTCATTACCGGAACTACAATCACACGGTCAACCGGGGAACGGCCCGGAATTAAAAAATGTTGATGCCATGGTTTTCCCAACAAAACAATTTCTGCTTCAGGATAAGTTCTGCCAATTGCCTGAATTGCAGGAAGTGTAACAATAAAGTCTCCCAAAGCATTGGCACGTAATATGGCTATCTTTTTAATATTTTTTAATCCGGTCAAATAAAATGTTATTAATAATAATGAAAAAGCAAGTCACATTCGAATTTCAAATTGCGTGCCTTTTAAGTGATGGGATGTTCCTGACTGAATCAAAGATGGGAAGAGAGAATATCCGAAAGGAATTACTTTTAGAAGATAAAGTTTGTAGAAGAAATTACACAAATTTTTTTTGAGGCGGGGGAAAAACAGTAAGTGCCAATTAAGTTTGTTTAGAAAAAAATATTTAAACCTTATAAAAGATGAATGAAAAGCAAGAACCTGTTGGAAATAATTTTTGTAAAGCAGTAATATTTGATATGGATGGAACTCTTGTTGACAGTACAAAATCAGATTATCTGGCATGGGAAAGATTGTTTTCCTTTTATAACAAAACACTTTCTTATGAGGATTATCTTCCGATGCTTGGAATAAGGAGTGCTGAAATTGTAAAGCAGTATTTGCCTGTTAAAAATGATGAAGAAGTCCAGTTTGCGTTAACGAAAAAATTGGTTTTTTTTCATGAGATTATTTCTGCAAATGGCATTGAGCCTGTCCCTTATGCTGATATTTTTTTGAAACAAATCAAACGATTAAATGTTCCTGTTGCTCTTGCAACCAGCTCGCGGAAAGCAAAAATGGAAATGGTGATGGAGAAGCTCAACCTCCTGGTCTATTTTGATGCAGTTGTGACCGGAGGTGATGTAAAAAAAGGAAAGCCTGCCCCGGATATTTTTATTAAAGCAGCAGAAAAATTGAATGTGCCGCCCCAGGATTGTATTGTTTTTGAAGACGCTTCAAATGGAGTTAAAGCGGCCAAGAATGCATTCATGAAATGTGTTGCATTTTCTTTGGCACAACCACCCGAAGCCTTGCAGGAAGCGGATTTGATCATTGATACATTTAAAGATCTTTCTTTTCCAAACTTATGTTTTCAGTTGAATGAAGAAGCGTGTTATTAGTAAGCCTATTCATTTGGATCATTTTTTTATTTTTTAAAAATCAGGCTGCAAGAGGTTTACTCTACGGTATGCTGGCATAATTTTTACCGCTTCTATTTTTTTGACATTTAAAAGATCAAAGCATGGAAATTAAAAGTGAAGCTTTCAGCAATGGCGGCATGATTCCCGGAAAATATACTTGTGAAGGGCCGAATATTAGTCCGCCATTACAATTCTCAAATATTCCTGAAGGAACAAAAAGCTTGGTGCTGATGATCGAAGATCCTGATGCTGAAGCGAAGCCCTGGGTACACTGGATGGTTTTTAATATTCCACCGGATGCAAAAGGCTTTGAAGAGAATTCAATTGCCACCGGTGCTCAGCAAGGATTATGTAATGGGAATACCCTTGGTTATGAAGGTCCGTGTCCGCCCGAAAATGCACATACTTATCTTTTTAAATTGTATGCCGTTGATCAAATGCTTCCGGCCGGTCCAACTCCGGACAGGAAGAAAGTATTGGAGCAAATACAAGGTCATACAATCGATGAAGCAGTGTTAGAAGGAAGATATGAAAAAGGAAAATGAAGAATTCATTCAATTTATTTAAAATAAAAACCATCTCCGTTACTGAAGATGGTTTTTTAAAATTCCTGTTTGAAATTATATTTCTGTAATAATTCTGCTGGCAGGCTTTCCCTCCATCATTTCAACATTACGATTTATAAAAGTTGTCAACTCATTCCCTTTCAATAAACCTTGTGAAAGCAAAGCCAGGTCAGTTAAATTCCTGACTAATTTTTCCTGTTGATCTTTGTTATTTTCCTTTAAGATCTTTTGATAAATAGGATGGTTTCCATTCACAGTTAACGTTACTTCTTCAGGAAGATTTCCATAAAAACTTCCCATGCCGCCGCCACCATTCATCGCCATATCTTTCATTCTTCTCATGAACTCCGGACGTGTTGCGATCACGGGTGCCGCCTCTGCAGATAAACCTTTTATTTCAATGGTCGTATGCAGCTCCGGGATCTCTACATGAAATAATCCTTTCAGTTTTTCCTGTTCCTCTTTGTTTAAAACGCTTTCAACATTTTCATTTTTGTCAATCAGGTTTTCAGTAATATCCGCATCCACTCTCACAAATTGAACATCAGTCCATTTCATTTCCATATTGTTGATAAATGCTGCATCGACAATAGTTTCAAGCTTTACGACAATATATCCTTTTTGCTCTGCGGCAGTTATAAAGCTGTTTTGCTGAACCGGATCGGTTGTATATAACATCACCAGTTTCCCTTCTTTATTTTTCTGTAAATTTTCTGTAGCGGTTCTGTATTCATCCAAGGTGTAGAACTTGTCGCCTTTGGCATCTTCATACAAATTAAACTTGTTGGCTTTCTCCAAAAATTTATCGTCAGTGATCATTCCATACTTTACAAACAGGCCGAGGCTTTCCCATTTCTCTTCAAAAGACTTTCTGTCTTCTCTGAAAAGTTCATCTAATTTATCCGCAACTTTTTTGGTGATATAAGAACCAATTTTTTTCACATTCGGGTCGCCCTGCAAATAACTTCTGCTTACATTTAAAGGAATATCAGGGCTATCGATAACGCCGTGCAACAACATCAAAAATTCAGGGACAATGTCTTTCACTTCATCTGTTACAAAAACCTGGTTGCTGTATAATTGAATTTTATCCTTCTGAATTTCATAACTCTTTTTCACTTTTGGGAAATACAAAATTCCTGTAAGATTAAATGGATAGTCAACATTGAGATGAATCCAAAATAAAGGCGGCTCGCCGAATGGATATAATTCTTTATAAAAATCCTGGTAATCTTTGTCTGTAAGTTCAGAGGGCTTTTTTGTCCATGCAGGATTAGGATTATTAATTTGTTTGTCTTCAAAGAAAATAGGAACCGGTAAAAATCTGCAGAATTTTTCCAGCATGTGGCGGATTCTGTCAGGCTCTAAAAATTCTTTACTTTCTTCATTAATGTAAAGAACAATATCAGTTCCGCGGCTTTTCTTTTTGGTTTCTTCCAAAGTATATTCAGGACTTCCGTCACATTCCCATCTTACTGCTTTTGCACCTTCCTTATAGCTTTTTGTAATGATCTCTACTTTATCGCTGACCATGAAAGCTGAATAAAAACCGAGACCGAAATGCCCGATAATATTGGCTTCGTTCTTTCCTTTGTATTTTTCAAGAAATTCTTCAGCGCCGCTAAATGCGACCTGGTTAATGTATTTATCCACTTCCTCTTCGGTCATTCCAACACCTTTGTCAGAGATGGTGAGGGTCTTTTTATCCTTGTCAATTTTCACATGAATATCAGTATTCCCTACGTCGCCTTTTACCTCGCCAAGAGAAGACAGCGTTTTCAATTTTTGTGTAGCATCGACTGCATTGCTCACCAATTCGCGAATAAAAATTTCGTGATCGCTGTAAAGAAATTTTTTAATGATTGGAAAAATATTCTCTGTTTGTACGCGTATACTTCCTTTTTGCATAATATTTTTTTACCCTGTGTTTTACAAAACAAGTGCCATTCATTTTTTTATGTCATGCTGGCATTTAATAAAAATCCGCTCCGGAAGGAACGGAAATTTTTTCATTTTTTATGATTGAAAATTCCTTTTACATTGTTTTTGCCATATCAATCATGGTAGAAAGTTCACTAACTAATTTATCATCGCTGCCATCAAAACCAATGGCTTTAAAACGGATCACTCCGTTTTTATCAATCACAAATTTTGTTGGAATTCCACTCACTTTAAATTGTTCTACAACCTTGCTGTCATTGTCCATTAACACATGAAAATCATATTTGTTGGCAGCAATAAAATCCGCAGCATTTTTTTCTTTTTTATCAGTATTCTCCCATGTGTCAACAAAAACAAATTTTACGTTGGGATCATCTTTATATTTGGTAACCATTTTTTGCATTCCGGGAAAAGAAGCTTTGCATGGGCCACACCAGGTTGCCCAGAAATCGACAATCACTACTTTGTCTTTTAAATCGCGGATGTTTATTTTATTTCCTTTCAGATCTGTCAAAGTGAATGCCGGAGCTGCTTCTGAAAGAATCCCTTTTTTCAGATCTGCAACCATTTTCAGATAGCTGTCTTTTTCCAGAGCAGAGAGATAATCGTCATAGCCGGTTTCTGATGAATGTTTTTTTACATAAGCGCGTTTCAAAATGTCTTTTATTGAAGACGTAGCTTTTCCATCTTTTACAAATTGTTCCAACTGAAGAACATATTTTCTGGCAGGTAAAACTTTTTCTGCAAGCAAAGCATAAGTGTTGTTTTCATCAGCGCTGTTCCCTTCTGAAATTTTGATTGCGGCATCTTCGGTGTATGGGAAAGCTTTTTTATATTCGCCCAATTTATAAAGAACCATTGCATAAGTATCAGCATATAACGCATAAGAATTAGCCCGTGATTTTTCCCATTGAGATTCAGCAAGGTAATCCGGTTTTTTTTCCGAAGGATTTTTCCATTCTTTTTTTGCAATCTCAACAGCAGTTGCAGACATCTTTTGGGCGACTTCTAAATCTTTATCTGTTTGTTGAATTTCCCACGCCGCGTTATTATAAATTCCGGCGAGTTGCATTCCCTTTAGATCATATTTTTTAATCGCATCTTCCATTCCGGTATAATCTTTATTTTGCTGAAAAGCAGTAACGACGCTGCTTATGAAATATGGTAATGATCCTTCAAGATATTTCCATGCAGAATCATTTTTTATTTTTGAGGAAATATAATCGAGCATTTTCTCTTTTTTTGAAAGATCTTTTTCTGCGTTATATTTCCGGATATAATCTCCTTTAGCCATCTTTCCGTCAGGGAATTTTTCTTTTAAAAATTCGCTGATCAGTATTGATTGCTGCGGAAGCTTTGCAATCGAATAAAGATTTTGTAACCTTATATAATCATCTTCATCTTTCAATCCGGATTTAATTTCTGATTCAATTTCTTTTTGAATGAAAGCCGGCGCTTCGTCTTTATTCACCTGGGAATATAACCTGACATAAGAGATCAGGTCCTTCTTTCTTAAAGCAGGATCCGTTTTAAATTCTTCTTCCAGATATTTTAAAGCTTTTTCATTATCAGGTTGAATTCCTGTGTTTCTTCCAAAGAACTGGTAGAATTGCGAAAGCATCAAATTGGCGCCTTTCTTCAGATTATCACCGTCATAAAGTTGAATCCAGTATCCATTATTTGCATTATCATCCAGTTTTTTGTCAGCAGAGAAACTAAAGAAAACAAAAGCATCTGAAGTGTCTGTTTTGACTATACCTGAATAATTATTCCCGGTTTTTTTCAACCCAAGATCATTTACTTTTTGTGCAGCTCCGAGAATATAAACTATTGATTTGACAGGAGATGTTGTATTGGCAAGGGTTCCGGAAGGAGTGTAGCTGATAGTGATCACATCTCCGGCTTTTGGCTTTTCCGGAGAAAAAGTAAAATTGCTTTGGCCAAAAGTTTGAAGGCCAAAAAACAGAAGAACTGCAAGAAAGGAGTTTTTTATATTCATAATAGAAGTTTTAGAGGTTAAATATAACGAAAATTTTAGTTGATTGAAGAAAAAAAGAAAATAATTTATCTAATAAATGCTTTTCTGGAAAATAAAAGAGGCAATCATCTTTTCTGGGTGAATCTGATTTGGTGAAAAATTTCTTTACCAATAAAAAAAAGCCATGCAGATTGCATGACTTTTTTACAATTATTTTTTTGAGAAAGCGAATTAATAATTTCTCAATTTCATTTCCACTCTTCTGTTTTTTGCGCGTCCGGCAGCAGTTTTGTTATCTGCTATGGGGCTTGTTTCGCCATATCCGGTTGTGGTAATTCTGCTGGCATTTATCCCAATTCCGGTCAAATATTGTTTTACGGAATTTGCACGGTTTTCAGAAAGTTTCTGATTGCTTTCATCAGTGCCAACATTGTCTGTATATCCATTCACATCAATGTTGTAGGAAGGATTGTTTTTTAAAATTTTAGAAACTTCTTTTAATGATTTGAAAGAAGTTGCCAGTAATTTCGCGCTTCCTGTTCTGAAGAAAATATTGTGTGCCGCTTTATTTACTTTTTCAACAACTACAGTGTCAATAACAGGACATCCAAAGTTAGATGCAGGACCTGCCTGGTTCGGGCATTTATCTTCTTCATCATTTACGCCGTCATTATCAGTGTCAGGGACCGGACATCCCTGGTAACGTGCCACACCAGCAACAGTAGGACATTTATCTTCTTCGTCATTTATTCCATCAGCGTCCGTATCAGGAATTGGGCATCCATTATATTTTGCCAGACCGGCTACATTTGGACATTTGTCTTCTGCA
>Ga0157371_10003548_pt1 | contig 14072 bp, 14 predicted proteins | sample C45metaG_FD_113462 | JGI IMG/M metagenome (GOLD analysis project Ga0157371, IMG submission 113462) | Corn rhizosphere microbial communities from Kellogg Biological Station, Michigan, USA - C4-5 metaG | ecosystem: Host-associated > Plants > Roots > Rhizosphere > Soil | place: USA: Michigan...
ATGCTCTTTTTTCCGTTGCTTTTCTGATTCGGTTAAAACCCAACCAGGGTTTATCTGGTTTACCCGCACATGATTATCACGATTTAATGTATCGCCGAGATTTCTTGTCATCGTCATTAAGGCTCCTTTGGAAATGCTGTAAGCAAGTAGGTTAGGCTCTCCGCACCATGCATTCACTGAGCCGATATTTAAAATGCAACCATGCAGCTTTGTCAAATGCGGCAACGCTTCTCTTATCAAATGAAGTGGCGCGATGGTATTTACCTCTAAAACTTTTCTCAAAAAAGCTTTGTCAGTGGTTTGAATATTTGAAGAAGCAACATCGGCTGCGTTATTTACAACAGCATCCAATTTCCCAAAAGTTTGTAATGCAAGCTTGACCAGCCGCTCTGTCGCCCCTTCAGTGGAAATATCTTCAATATGCAACACGGCCTTATCCGGTCCTAATTCTGTAACCACTGATTTTCCCCAATTTTCTTCAAGGCCATGAATCACGACTTTTGCTCCTTCCTGTACACAACGCTTTGCAATTGCTTTTCCAATTCCGGTAGTGCTTCCGGTTATGATAATTACTTTGTTTTCAAGCTGCATATTTATACCGGTTTAAGTACACTTTTAACAATTGCACCGCTGTGCATTTCTTCGAATGATGTTTTCCATTCGCTGATCGGCCAGATCCCGCCGATAATCGGTTCTACATCTAGCCGTCCATTCGACATTAGCGAAATTACTCTTTCCCATACCGGCCAGTTGTGACTAAAGCTTCCCTGCAGTGTAACATTTTTCTGAACGATCGGGTCAAGGGAAAACCCAAGTGGTTGACGTCCCCACCCTACTTTCGTGATTTTTCCTTTTGGCCTTACCAATTGCATGGCAATTTTTAAAGTAGCACTTACTCCAGCTGCATCAATAATGACGTCTGCGCCAAGGCCGTCTCTTTTACGCGCCCATTCAGAAGCGTCGCCTGTAATGATTTCACATCCGTATTGTTTTGAAACCCGCAGCCGTGTTTTATCTGCTTCCAATCCAACCACTGCTACTTCTGCTCCGCAAATTTTAGCGATAGCTGCACAAAGGATTCCAATGGTGCCAGGACCCAGAATAATCACCAGGTCGCCGGGTTTAATTCCTGTATTTTCAACTACTGCGTTGTAGGCAACACAGCAAGGCTCTGTGAGACAAGCAAATTTAAAAGGCAGATTTTCGGGAAGATAATGAAGACATCTTGAAGGTACGGCAACAAATCTTGTCATTGCCCCATTTACTCCATATCCAAAACCTTTTCTTGTAGGATCAAGATTATAAAAACCTGCGCGGCTCATGGGATTGTTCTGATCAATCACTGCCGCGGTTTCGCTTACTACTCTGTCACCCTTTCTCCAGCCTACAACTTTTTCTCCCACCTCAACAATAATTCCAGCAAACTCATGGCCAAGAACAACAGGATAATTTACCGGCCAGCTATGGTCAGCAGTCCACTGATGAAGATCGCTGCCGCAAACGCCTACGTTGGCTACTTCGAGAAGTACGTCATCTTCATTAATAGACGGCTTTTCAATTTCCCTTATTTCAACAGAGCCTTTTTCCGGTGAATAATTCACAACTGCAGCAGATTTCATAATTCAAAAAGATTTTATATCATTTATAAGAGTGAAATTTTAAGGCAGACATATAAATTGAATTTTGTTGAAAATGAAAAGATCACGAGAAATTTGAAAACAGGAGTAATTTATTTTACGATTATTTTCTGTATTTATAGTAAAGCAACAAGTAAAATAATTTTATCTCTTGAAAATTTACGGCAAAGGTTTCACCATAATATATTGAAAAAGACAGCACTTTTTGGATCATGATCTTGGAATGCAAACAATTCTTGCCGGATGTCGATGCACAAAATCATCCGGCTGCGTCCAATCGGCTACAACATCGTTGTTGATCTTGTTCAAATAATGCACGCATATGAACCGAATTCTCAAAATTATAAGTATGTCGAACAAAGCCTTTCTCCAATTTTCGAAGCAAAATAATTGAAAAGACAGCTTCCAGAAGACAGTGTAAAGAACTACGCTACAAAATAATTTATTGCCAACGCGGCACTGATAATAAGCAACCCAAAAAATTCTCTTGTTTGTTCAATATAAGGTTTAGTTGCCTGCATACTTTCCACGATACTCGGACTTTTGTATTTTACAATCCAATCTTTCACTCCATCTTTCACGAAAAACAGCCGTATTGCATAAAGAAGATAAAAGCAGATAGCGACAATGTAAAGTATCGGGAAATGTCTTTGAAATGCCGCCAGTCCGCAAAGGATTGATGCAATCAAATAAATACTTACCCATAACCAGGCATCTTTATCATTCAGATTTACATAAGCAAAAGCTGCAAAAGCGAGGCAAAAGAAAGCATTAAGAATAATTAAAACCATAATTAAAATTACAATGATCAATGACGCCAGGTAGTTTCTATAAGAATCAAAACTTACTTTACGATCACTTTTATTTTTAAATTTTAAATAGCAATTGAAGCTTCAGGTGAAACTGAAACCTGGCTTTCCTTTTTCTTTTTTGACCTCATATAAATGTAAAGGAAAAGAAAGGCAAAAACAAGGATCAAAGGAATAATGTTAGTGGCTTTGATAACCTGGGGACCAGCAACCAGTTGTGCATGGACATAAGCAGCCGCCTTTTCAGTTCCGGGAGCGGCGGAGCGGTAACTATCTACATTTGCACCAGCGGGTAAAACTGCTGCTATCAGATTATCATAATATCCGCCCATAAAAAACATGTATATTGATACGGCAAACATTCCTGCTCCACCCAGTAAATTAATACCTAAAGCACCGGATTTAGGAATATTTTCTGATACAAATCCTAGCATAGTAGGCCAGAAATAAGCCACCCCAATACCAAAAATGATTGCGCCGATAAATATAGCGCCACCGGTCAATGTTCCTAATAAATAGATGCCAAGAGTAGAAATGATTGCTGAGGCCAATAACAGGCCGGCGGGAGAAACTCTATGTACTACAGGCCCGGCAAGACTACGCGCTAAAGCCTGAACAGCAGCTACGAGTGCCAAAACCAAAATAGCGCTTTTGGTAACATTTTGAAGCAATACTCCTACCCATTGATTTGTAAATAGCTCAGTAATGGCGGTACCTAACATGCATATAAACATAAAAATAAACAATGGAGTTAAAACCGCTTTATACATATCTTTCGTTGATACGCCAGAAGATACACGTTCAGTAACTGGAAAATCAAGTTTGAAAAATAAGTATCCGTAAATTATAGTAGGAATCAGCATAGTAGCCATTTGCCAATGCCAATCGAGATTGATTTTTGCAAAGCCAAATGAAATGAGTGTACCAATAACAATTCCTCCCGGAAACCAGAAGTGGAAATGATTCAATTTGGTAGTTTTATTATTTGGATAAATACTGGTTACAAGCGGATTGCACGCTGCTTCTACTGTTCCATTTGCAATACCAATAAACAAAGTAGAAACATACAGACTTATAAAGCCGGTAGAAAAAATGGTAAAAATAATGCCTACTAAATGAAGTAAAAAAGCCAGCAATAGTAATCGTTTCATCCCTACCATATCTACAATCATTCCACCGATAATAATCGCCAGCGGAAATCCCCAAAAAGCCGTTCCGGCTATCAATCCCATTTGCTTTGCATCTAAATGAAATTCAACCATCAGATTATTCATAATACCTGCACGAATACCAAAAGATAAAGAGGTAACTAATAAACCGAGGCAGCTTGCGACAAATAACTTGTTTTTGTGAATTGTTTTTTCCATGACTTTTATTTTTAAATGTAATACAAAAGGATGCTATGAAAATTATTTAAGAATGAAAGTAAATAATTATTTGCAATCAATAAAAATTGAAGATATTTTTTTGATGAAATAAAAATTCGTTGTGTTTACACAATTTCGTTCATTAAAAATCCGGCTTTATATTTTGGTTTCAGCTAGCTAGTAAGCAAACAAATAATGATATTTCTTAGCTTGCTTTTTCATAAAAATGATTTTCAGGATTAAGCAAATCTATTTTATGATGAAATTTCTTCTTTAAAAACTGAAGTTTTTGCAATTTTAAATAAATGAACAGATTCAAAAGGAACAACTCAAACCCAAAAAATACATCCTCCACGGGTATAGTGAACAAACGAATATTCAGGTTTTGTGTTTTGTTATAAATAACTACCGGCTCCTCCAATCCTGTTCCGGTAAGAATTCCATTTACAATTAAGAAGGGAACCAGCAGAATCGCATACACGCTTATTGCTTTTCCAAACCAATCTATTTTAAATACGAATTTCACTAAAAGACAAACAATCGCTGTACTGATGCAGGTTACAGAGGTATAAAGCCGCTGCAAAAAAACAAAGCCCGTTACCAATAGAAGTATTGAAAAAGCTATGCAAAAAATATTCTCTGTATTTGATTTCCAGGTAAGATTATAAAATTTGTCAAGACAATAATAAGTAAACACACAGGAAAAGGGAATACAAATGAAAAACAGTATTTCTTCCAGCGGAAGGTTTAAAAAATATATTCCGGAAATATAACGAGCATTAAAATTCCAAACTTTAAGATTGGTAAAAATTGAATCCCAGGCAATAAAGAGAATGCCAACACAAATGAAAGCAATTGCCAGCTGCTTCCAGGTTCTATAAAATTTTATTTTTGGATGAAAAGAAAAAATGATTGGAATCAGCACCGTAAAAAAATCAACAAGAAGATATAGAAATTTCATGTGTGGATTTAATTTTTGCTGATTGGTACTGCTGTCTTAGGTAATTGATATTTTTTATTTTTTACATCCCGCAAATATTTAAAAGGAACCCAAAGCATTCCAAAGCATTCGCCATCTTCTTTCGCCAAATGTTTATGATGCATTTTATGTGCGCGCCGGATCGCTTTCAGATAAGTATTATCGGAGTTTCTAAAAATTTTAAAACGCTGATGAATAAATATATCATGAATCAGAAAATAGGCCAGGCCGTATAACGTGATTCCTACTCCAATCCAAAAAAGAAAATTATAATTATTCATTCTTCCAAAAAACAAACTTGCAATGCCGGGCAACGCAAAAATTAAAAAGAAGAAATCATTGTGCTCTATAAATCCATCTGATTCTTTTTTATGATGATCCTTGTGCAACTTCCAGAGAATGCCGTGCATGATATATTTGTGTGCAAGCCAGGCAACGCCTTCCATACCAATAAAGGCAGCAAGGACAATAACGGAATTAATAATTATGCTTTCCATTTTCTTTAAATATTTTATTTAAAACTTCTTTTCTGTCATTAAAGATCCGTCGAGTTTTCCGTGGATAAAAATTCCGTGCTTTTATAATAATACAATTTTATCAGGAGGATATTTGAAATTTTTCGGTAAACTGCCTCTGCACTTCAGGTAAACAAATTTTTAACCAGGCAGTATAATTTTCAGGATTCAAAGAAATATCCTCCATTAATTTTTCCAAATTGATATATTTCCAATTCATTACTTCAGTTTTATCCGGTTCAGGAAGTTTATCGCTGGTACCAAAATAAACGTGGTCTAGTTCATGTTCTTTTAATCCATTTTCAAGATCAACGTGGTAAAGAAACTTAAATTGAAATTGAATCTCAGTTTCTAATCCCATTTCTTCCTTTAACCGCCTCGACACCGAACTCTCGATCTGCTCAGAAATTATTGAATGGCTGCAACAAGTATTGCTCCATAATCCCGCTGAATGATATTTTTCATTGGCTCTTTGTTGAAGTAACAATTGATTGTTTGAGTTGAAAATGAAAACAGAAAATGCCCGGTGAAGCAATCCTTTTTGGTGAACCAATAGTTTTTCCATCTGGCCAATTTGTTTATCGTTTTCATCCACTAAAATTAATAATTCCTTCATTTTATAGGTTGTTTTCAAGAGCCGTTAAACATTTACAATTTCGAAAATAAACGGTAATCATGTTTTTTAATTCGGGATCATTTAAAAAAGAAATCGATTCTAATAAAATCTTTTTATCGCTTTCAATAAAGCCGTGGTATCCGAGGAAAGAAGGAATGTTTGTTTGAACAGCGAATCTCAAAAATCTTAATTCAATACTTGTACTATCCGCACCAATTGCATTTTCAAGCATCTTTTTACCCTTTTGAAAATACGACCATTTCGAAAAAGGATTCAACGTATATTTCGCCATCATCATGGTAGCGCAACCATTGTAGCCCTGAAGCAAAGGGTTGGTATTGTTATTATACGGCGACAAAATTTCAATTAAATTCTTACATGACTTTTCATTTATAGCAGCCTTCTGATAAAGACTTCTGACTGACTTTAACGACGGCACTCCTGCAAAACTCACAGTAGAAGAAATCAGTAAAGCAACTAAAAACATGTTTTTCATACCCAATTCATTTTATTTATGATCAAACTGTTTAGCATTAGGCCAAATTTTTTACTATTATTAATCCTTACTCTTTCGTTTAATATTTTATGAGCCGGTAATTTCTTTATTTTGTTAAATAACGAGCGGTAATATATATATGCGAGGTAAACTCCGCCTTTGCTGGAAGATGGAAGCTTTTTTATTCCAATAAGGGCCATTCTGAAATCTTTTTCTATTTCTTCTTCAATTTGTTTTTTTGCAGACATGCTGAATTCATTCATATCTACGGCCGGAAAATACGTTCTTCCAAGCAGATGGTAATCTTCTTTCATGTCCCTTAAAAAATTTATCTTTTGAAAAGCTGCGCCCAACTTCATTGCAAAAGGCTTGAGATCCTGATACATTTTTTGATCGCCCTCTGTAAAAATATGAAGGCACATTAAGCCGACAACTTCAGCCGAGCCCAGGATATACTGTTGATATTTTTCGTTTGTATAATCTACTTTTTCAAGATCCATTTCCATACTTTTCAAAAATGTGTTAATCAATTCCTGGTCAATACGATATTCATGAACGGTGTGTTGAAAAGAATTTAAAATAGGATTGACTGAAATACGTGATTCTATTGACTGAAAAGTTTCTTCTTTAAATTTTTCAAGAAGGTATCGCCTGTCAAATCCTTCAAAACTGTCTACAATTTCATCTGCTACACGCACGAAACCATACACAGAATATATTGCATTTCGAAAGCGGTTATTTAAAAAATAAATACCAAGTGAAAAGCTCGTACTGTACGCGTGGGTGGTCATTTTACTAACGTTTACCGACAAATTATCAAATAACTGTTTCATAGTTTTTACTTTTTAAATATTTTAATAATTGTTGAGCCGCAATCTTTCCTGAGATAAGGGATGGAGGAACGCCTGGCCCCGGAACCGTTAGCTGGCCTGCATAAAAAAGGTTTTTTATTTTTTTATTTTGAATTTTCGGTTTCAGAATCGCGGTCTGCATTAATGTATTTGCGAGTCCATAAGCATTGCCTTTGTAAGAATTGTAATCGGTCACAAAATCATCCACGCAATAACTCTTTTTAAAATCAATATGCGTTATTATTTCTTCATCAACGTGTTTTTGCAAACGTTCCATCATTATTTTAAAATACTTTTCGCGGGTCGCATTATTATCTTCCAATCCGGGAGCAATCGGCATTAAAAGAAAAAGGTTTTCGTGATTGACCGGCGCTACAGACGCGTCTGTTTTTGATGGGCAACATACATAAAACAGTGGCTTTGTCGGCCATTTTGGCTTTTTATAAATCTCTGTTGAATGTTCAAATAAATCTTCGTCAAAAAATAAAGTATGATGCGACAACGATTTTATTTTCTTATTGATTCCAACAAAATAAATCAGGCATGAAGGTGCAAAGGTTTTTTTCTGCCAGAAATTTTCCTGGTAATTTCTGTAAGCCGGCTCCAATAATTTTTCTTCAACATGATGGTAGTCAGCAGAGGCAACAATAGCATCGAAATCAATTGATTCACCATTAACAATAACAGAAGTAGCGGTATTATTTCCAATCAAAATCTTTTCTACAGGCGAATTAAAATGAAAGTTGACGTCGCTTGCTTCAGCTACTTCGATCATCGCTTCTATCACTTTACCAAAGCCACCCGAAGGATACCAGGTTCCTAATTTCAAACACGCATAATTCATCAGGCTATATAATGCAGGCGTTTCCTGCGGCATCGCTCCCAAAAATAAAACCGGGAATTCCATGAGTGCGATCAGCTTCGGATTCAAAAAATATTTACGCACATGTTTACTAAAAGAAGAAAAAATTTGCAGCCGCGACGCACCTTTCATCATATCCCAGCTGAAAAACTCTGTAACCGAAATGCCCGGCATTCTGGATAAATTCTTCATGCCCGTTTCATATTTGTATTTCGCTTCTTCTAAAAATCTTTTAAGTTGCTCGGAAGCACCTTTCTCAATCGATTCAAATAATTCACATAGCTCCAAAAAATCTGCTGGAACCGGCACAGATTGATTTTCAAAAACTACATGAAAAGACGGATCAAGCAATGTCAATTCATAAAAATCAGAAACTTTATATCCAAAGTCATTAAAAAATTGTTCAAATATTTCCGGCATCCAATACCAGCTAGGGCCCATATCAAATAGATAACCGTTATCTGTTTTAAATTGCCTGGCTCTCCCACCTGCAGTTACGTTTTTCTCAAACACATGAACTTGGTGGCCTGCAGCTGCTAAATAAGCTGATGCACTCAAGCCGGAAAACCCTGAACCGATGATAGCAATTTTAGCCATGCAATTTTTTTTAATTAAGATCTGACTTCTCCAATGATGACAGATGATGAATAAGAGCCTCTGCTGAATTTAAAAAACAAATTTTTTTCAACTTTGCTATCTTCTCTCCAAGCTGACTGTGGCTGGCAACAAAAATATTTTTTTCTTTAAACTGATTAGCCAATATGTGCAGGTATTTGATGGCATCTTCAGGAAAATCCGAATGCACAAAAAACATCAAAAGATTTTTGGATGAAGTATTTTGAACAGCCATTTTTAAAGATTGAAAGGGAATATTGCTGCCAAGGTAAATTACTTTTTTCCCGTAAAAACGAATAAGAAAACTGGCAAAAAGCAACCCCATTTCATGAAATTCATTTTCCGGCAAAAACAGCAACCATACATCGGATCCCGGCCTTGCCAGGGGAAGAGAATCAATTGCAGTGAGAAACTTTTGCCTGAGCAGATTACTGATAAAATGTTCTTCTGCTGGCGGCATTGTGTCAGCCGACCACATCAAGCCAATACGAACCAACACCGGATATATTATTTTCAGATAAGTATCTTTCATTCCATATCGAAGGATGCAATGTGAAAATATTTTTTCAAACCCTGATTCATCATAGTTGATGCCCGCATTGATCAGTTGCGCCACAAAATATTCATTCGTTTTATTCAGATTCTCAACATTTAATTCCTGTATCAGCCTGAACAACTTTTTATCCGGCATCATAGATAATTCGGATACTTTATAATCAAGTTCAGCCAGGCTAACGATATTTAGCAGACGGCGTAATTGTTGATTGTCATAATAGCGGGTATTTCCTTCAGTCCGGTTGGGTTTCAGTGCATTATATCTTTGCTCCCACATCCTGATGGTATGAGCTTTTACTCCGGAAAACTGTGCAAGTTGTGAAATAGAAAATGAATTCATTTGTTTAAATATTTTCAAAGATATTTAAACATTATTAATTTTACAAAAAAATAAATAAGAAGTTGAATACGAATGCAAGTAGTTTATATGCCGCATGCAGTAGCATTCCATATATGCCCGTTTTCAAACATGTAATTCAACTAAGTTCAAATTTTTAGATAAGAATTTAAACATAACAGTTACAAAAAAGATAACGATAAGTGCTATTTTCTGATATGAAGATCGCTTATTTTCGGTTGCAGAGTGGCATTTTTTAAAATAGAAGTATGAAGGAAAAGTTTAATGCTTCACTACAAGGAAATGGTAAGCGTTATACATTAAACAATAAATTATTTTCCTCCTCACCTGATTTTTTGTTTAATTTTAATGAGTCAAACGCCTCTATTCAATTTTTAAATTATTTTTTATGATTGAAGTTATTAAAGGGCTGCCCCCTTATGTTGCTGCTTTCCAGGCAAATGATGTAATTACCGGCCAGGATTATGATGAAATCATTAATCCTCTTGTAGAAAAAATTTATAAAGAATTTGGGAAAATAAATTACCTCCTTGTAATGAATACCTCACTTGCCAATTATACCGTGCAGGCTTATATAAAAGATGCGCTTCTCGGCTTTGTATATCTTACGGAATGGAGGAAAATCGCAATCGTTTCTAAATCAGATGGAATAAAAAAATTCACTGATATTTTTGGAAAACTTATTCCGGGGGAAACAAGAGGTTTTATGATGGATGAACTTGCGGAGGCAAAAGAATGGATTTCGAAAAAAGATTAATGGAATAATGACCCAATAAATTCATTTTATTTATTGCTTTACTGTAAATGATGTTTTTTGATAGTAAACGAATAAGTTCGCCCTATTTCTTGTTTTCCAGATCCTGTTTTTATTAAAGCTCAAACGTTTACATTTTCATTCCGGCCATGTTCATTCCTTCCATTGGGCTTGCTCCTTTTCTGAAAACATATTCACTTTGTAAAAGGTAAGCACCGGACGTTACTACCACATCATTTGGTTTAATGCCGGATTTTATTTCAATGTTATTTCCGGCTTCCATACCGGTTTCCACCATTACACTTTTAAATTTATTCTGAGAGGTTTCCAGCCAAACCATTGCCATTTTCCCGTCTCTCAATACGGCATCAGATGGAAGAAAAAGGCCGTTCACTCCGCCGGTTTTTACTGTTACAAATGCCGACATTCCAGGTTTAAGTTCATTGTCATTATTAGGAATATTTACCCTGATCAAATTGATTCTTGTGCCCGGATTCAATTCAGGATTGTGAAAAGAAATCTTTCCCGGAATAATTTTTCCTGGAATATCCGGAATTTGTACGGTCACATCTTTTGCATTATTGAATTCTGAAAGTTGTGAAGCATATACCTGCGCCTCAACCCACAAATCAGAAAGGTTTACAAGCTTTACAACAGTTCCACCTTCAGAAACATAATCGCCTTCCTGTACATTTAATTGGGTTATATAACCAGATGCAGTACTGTAAAAAGTAGTTTTAGTATTTGCCAAAGTACCTTCATTAAGATTCTTTATTTGTTGTTCACTCATACCCCAAAGCAACAGTTTATTTTTAGCGGCTTCAATAATATCATTAAAATTTACCAACGAATTTCCAAGAGTCGCCTTCTTTTGTTTTGCCAGCAAATATTCCTGTTTTGCGGTGTTTAATTCTTCGCTGTATATTTCATAAAGTGGCGATCCTTTAGAAACAAAATCGCCAATCTTTTTGAAATATAATTTCTCAATCCGCCCTCCAACTCTTGCGCTCACATCATTTACTTTAGTTTCATCAAAGGTTACCGTGCCGGTCAACGTTATTTGATTACCGATAAACTGTTTCCCAATAGTATCTGCGTGGATATTTCCGAGTTGCATTTGTTCAGGACTTAACTGAAGTTCATTATCATTTTTTTGGGCCGCGCTTTTTTTAACCGCGGTTAATTGCATGTGGCAGATAGGACATTTTCCCGGTTTTGATTCCACTACTTGCGGATCCATTGAACACGTGTAATAAATGTCGGAATCGGTGGCTTGTGATGTTATCGTTTTGTTTTTGCATGAAACGATTAGCATCGCCATCAATAATATCAAAGATGAAAAAAGAAACCAGTTTTTAATATTGAAATCCGATTGAAAAGGAAAATGAAAATAGATTTTATTTCTTCCTTTGTTATCTTTAAAATTATTTTTCATGACTATTTTTTTACATTAATGAATCCTTCGCTGTCAATTAAAAATTGTGCGTTTTCCGCTATACTATCTTTTGCATTTAAACCCTGCGTAACCTGAATTAAATTATTGCTGGTAATTCCTGTTGTTATTGGGCGCGCTTCAAAAACATCACCTTTTTTTACAAATACAATTTTGTTCAATCCAAGAGAAATAACTGATTCTTTTGGAAGCCAGCTTGCAAATTTTGTTTCAATGTTTAAAGTAGCTTTTACCTGGCTTCCAACAGGAATCATCAACCTTGAATTATTCAAATAAATCCTTGCTGATACGGTCTTTGAATTGTTTTTATAAAATGGTTCTATAAAATCAATTTTGGAAAAGATCTTTTTATCCGGAGCGGTTTCTGGAATAATCGTAACCGGCGTTCCAACTTTTATCAATGAATTTTCTCCGGGAAAAAAGTTCAGTTCTACAAAAACATTTTCCATATTATTTACCTGGAAAACCGGCTGCCCTTTTTCTACATACATGCCTTCTTTAATAGATAATTCATCATTGGCATTCACCTGGTTTATTGCTTCAGATGAATTCATATTTCCAGCCTCATGCACATGACCGGAATAAGGACTGTAAACGGTAACACTGAAAATTGTTTTGCCGGTCGAGATAATCTTTTGAAGTTGGCTTTCCGTCATTCCGAGCAATAACAATCTTTGTTTTGCTGCATTTATTAGTGTCGAATTTGAGGGATCATTTTTTACAAGGAACAAAAGATTTTGCTGTCCTGTTAATAATTCCGGGCTATAAATTTCCATAATTTTATCGCCGACATGAACAGGCTGAAAACGATATTTGATATACAGTTTCTCTATTCTTCCGCCAACTCTTGACGAAATAGTTTTCATAAACCGTGTATCATAATTTACGCTTCCGAGCGCTTCTAATGCGATTTTTTGTTTGGAAAATTGCATCGTCGTAACTGGTATGGAAGATATGACCGTATTGTTGCTTGATTGAAGAACAGTAGAAAGACTAATATTAGAAATCTCCCTTCCTGCATTTTCTTTTTTTACCAATGGCATTCCACAAATAGGGCAATTGCCAGGCTTATGTTCAATCACCTGCGGGTGCATCGGACAAGTATAAACTTCTTCTGAAACTTGCTTTGCGGAATTACCGGAATTGCTTTTACAACCAGGTGAAAAAAACAATACCGAAAGGGCAAAAGGCAAAAAGTAAATAAGCATTTTTTTCATGATTAATCTATTTTATTTCCAAAACTTTATCCATCTGCACCTGCAGATCCAGTAATTGCTGCAACTGGTCCAAATAATCAAGCTCAGTCATATTCAGTGTTTGCCATGCATCGAATAATTCAAAAAGTTCTCCGGTGTTTTGCTCGTAGGCCAGCTGCATAACCTGGTAATTCTTTTTCAATGCCGGAATAATATTATTTTCAAATAATTGTAATTGCTTTTTTTTACTGTCAATAGAAGAAAGCAAACTTTCAGCCTGGCCGCTTGCTTCATTTATTAGGACTTGTTTTTGTGCTTCAAATGATTTTTGCTTCCATTTCAAACTTTCGATGTCGGCTTTATAAGAACCGGCGGACCATGGCGCCAAAGGAATTTTCACCATCGCCATCACCGAAAAAAGCCATGGCGATTTTCCAAATCCCGACATGTGTTCATATTGAATTCCAAACTGTGGCAATTGCTTTGCTTTCTGCAGATTCAATCGAAGCTGGTTCACTTTTATATTCTCCTGTATGGCTTTAATATCGCTTCGCGACTGCATTAGATTACTGGTATCAATTGAAGCGTAATTTTTAATCGTATAATTTGTATCAATCTCAAAATCATTATTTTTATCGCGGTTCATTAACGTGTTTAATGTGATTTGCTTCTGTTTAATTTCATTGTTCAAAGCCTCTCGCTGGCTTTCTATTTTACCCAACTCTGCTTTCGCTTTGTAATAGGCATTCAGTTTTCCAAGACTATTTTTATACCTCAATTCGGTACTTTGAATCATAAAATTGAGCAGCTTTTCATTATCATTTATTACCGATTGTTTTTTTTCAATAACCACCCAGTCACAATAATTTTTCTTTGCTTCAGCATATAGTTCATTGAGTGAAAACTGTTTATTTTCTTTGTCTACTGAGGATAAAGATTGCAAATATGCTTTGTTGGCATTTTGTTCTTTTTTATTGGGAAACATTTGCGAAGCGGAAATTATTAATGA
>Ga0157371_10003551_pt1 | contig 14069 bp, 11 predicted proteins | sample C45metaG_FD_113462 | JGI IMG/M metagenome (GOLD analysis project Ga0157371, IMG submission 113462) | Corn rhizosphere microbial communities from Kellogg Biological Station, Michigan, USA - C4-5 metaG | ecosystem: Host-associated > Plants > Roots > Rhizosphere > Soil | place: USA: Michigan...
CACCTGCGCCGCCAACGCCAACAGCTCGGGAAGTGACGCCATGACCGTACAACAGGAAACCGACCTGCCGACCCAGGCCGGCAGCCGCAGCACCCTGACCATGATCCAGGCCATCCGCTCGGCCATGGACGTGATGCTCGAACGCGACGATAACGTGGTGGTGTTCGGCGAGGACGTCGGCTATTTCGGCGGTGTCTTTCGCTGCACCGAGGGCCTGCAGGCCAAGTACGGCGCCTCGCGGGTGTTCGATGCACCCATCTCGGAAAACGGCATCGCCGGCGCCGCGGTGGGCATGGGCGCCTATGGCCTGCGACCGGTGGCGGAGATCCAGTTCGCTGACTATGTCTATCCGGCCATCGACCAGATCGTCTCCGAGGCGGCGCGACTGCGCTATCGCTCGGTGGGCCAGTTCACCGCGCCGCTGGTGTTTCGCATGCCCTGCGGTGGCGGCATCTACGGCGGCCAGACCCACAGCCAGAGCCCCGAGGCCATGTTCACCCAGGTCTGCGGCCTGCGCACCGTGATGCCGTCCAATCCCTATGACGCCAAGGGCCTGCTGATCGCCGCCATCGAGAGCGACGACCCGGTGATCTTTCTCGAACCCAAGCGCCTCTACAACGGCCCCTTCGACGGCCATCACGACCGCCCGGTGACGCCCTGGTCGGGCCATCCGGCCAGCGCCATACCGGACGGCTACTACCGCGTCGAGCTGGAACGGGCTGCCGTGGTCCGCCCCGGCAAGCAGGTCACGGTGCTGACCTATGGCACCACCGTCTGGGTCGCCCTGGCGGCCGCCGCCGAGACCGGCATCGACGCCGAGGTGATCGACATCCGCAGCCTCTGGCCGCTGGATCTGCAAACCCTCACCGATTCGGTGAACAAGACCGGGCGCTGCGTGGTGGTCCATGAGGCCACCCGCACCTGTGGCTACGGCGCCGAGCTGGTGTCCCTGATGCAGGAACACTGCTTCCATCGCCTGGAGGCGCCCATCGAGCGGGTGACCGGCTGGGATACCCCCTATCCCCACGCCCAGGAATGGGACTACTTCCCGGGTCCGTCCCGGGTCGGCGCCGCGCTCAAGCGCGTGATGGAGGTCTGAGATGGGTACCCATGTCATCAAGATGCCGGACATCGGCGAAGGCATCGCCGAGGTGGAACTGGTCAAGTGGTACGTGGCGGTGGGCGACGAGGTCAGCGAGGACCAGACCCTGGCCGACGTCATGACCGACAAGGCCATGGTGGAGATCCCCTCCCCGGTGGTCGGCCGGGTGCTGGCCCTGGGCGGCGAACCCGGCCAGGTGCTGGCGGTGGGCGCCGAGCTGATCCGCCTGGAGGTGGCTGGCGATGGCAACCAGCGCGCAGACAGTCGCCCCGCGCCGGTGGAACCCACTCCGGCACCGGCAGCCAAGGTGGAAGCGCCCGAACCCGAGCCCGAGGCGGCGCCGGCCCCGCGACGTCCGCAGCCAGAGGCCCCTCGCAGCGACGACCGACCGGCTTCCCGCCCAGCCCCGGGCAGTCCGCCGCTGGCTTCGCCGGCGGTGCGCCAACACGCCTGGGACCTGGGCATCGAGCTGAGATTCGTCAACGGTACCGGTCAGGGTGGTCGCATCCTGCATGGCGACTTGGAAGCCTATATCCAGCAACGCGACGCCGGGCTGCCACCGGCCACGGGGGGTAGTGGCTTGGCAAAACGCAGTGGCGAGGAGCGCATCCCGCTGATCGGCCTGAGACGCAAGATCGCCGAGAAGATGCAGACGGCCAAGCGCCACATTCCCCACTTCACCTATGTGGAAGAGCTGGATGTCACCGAGCTGGAAGCCTTGCGCGCCACCCTCAACCAGCGCTGGCAGGGTCGTCGTGCCCATCTCACCCTGTTGCCCTTCCTGGCCCGCGCCCTGGTGGTGGCGGTGCGAGACTTTCCGCAGATGAACGCCCGTTTCGACGAAGAGAGCAGCACCCTGACGCGCTATGGCGCCGTGCACCTGGGCATCGCCACCCAGGGCGAACAGGGCCTGGCGGTACCCGTGGTCCGCCACGCCGAGGCGCTGGATCTCTGGGGCTGCGCCCAGGAGGTGGCGCGCCTGGCCACCGCGGTGCGCAGCGGCAAGGCCGGTCGCGATGAGATGTCAGGCTCGACCCTGACCATCAGCAGCCTCGGCCCACTGGGTGGCATCGCCTCGACGCCCATCATCAACCATCCGGAGGTGGCCATCATCGGCGTCAACCGCATCGTCGAGCGCCCGGCCTTCCGCCATGGCCTGGTGGTGCCGCGCAAGCTGATGAATCTCTCAGCCTCCTTCGACCACCGGCTGATCGATGGCCAGGACGCCGCCAGTTTCATCCAGGCCGTGCGTCAGCTGCTCGAACAACCCGCCACCCTTTTCCTGGAGTAGCCATGGACACCCGACTCCTCATCATCGGCGGCGGCCCCGGCGGTTATGTCGCCGCCCTGCGCGCCGCCCAATTGGGCATCGCCACGACCCTGGTGGAAGGCGTCGCCCTGGGCGGTACCTGTCTCAACGTCGGCTGCATTCCCTCCAAGGCGATGATCCATGTCGCCGAGGAATACCATCGCGCCTGCGGGCGGGCCGACCAGGGCTGCCTGGGCATCCGTCATGGCCGCCCGGAGCTGGACCTCGGCCAGGCCGTGGCCTGGAAGAACGGCATCGTCGATCGCCTCACCACCGGGGTCGCCGCCCTGCTCAGGAAGCAGGGGGTGACGGTGATCGAGGGCTGGGCCGAGATCCTCGACGGCAAGACCGTCGAGGTACAGGGTGCCGGCGGTGAGCGGCTACGCATCCGCACCGAGCACCTGGTACTGGCCATGGGCTCCACCTCGGTGGAGCTGCCCAACCTGCCCTTTGGCGGCCCGGTGGTCTCGGCCACCGAGGCGCTGTCGCCCACGGAGATTCCCGAGCATCTGGTCGTGGTAGGCGCCGGCTACATTGGCCTGGAACTGGGCATCGCCTATCGCAAGCTGGGCGCCCGGGTGGCGGTGGTGGAGGCCCAGTCGCGACTGCTACCCGGCTACGACGCCGAGCTGACCGCGCCGCTGCGCCAGCGGCTGGAACGTCTGGACATCGCGCTGCACCTGAACTGCACCGTCGCGGGTCTGGCGGCGGACGGCGCGGGCCTGCGAATGACCACCCGCGATGGCCAGGAACAGGTCCTGCCGGCCCAGCGCATCCTGGTGGCTGCCGGCCGCCGCCCCCGCACCGAAGGCCTGGAGCGCCTGCCGCTGGACTATGATGGCCGCTATATCCGCGTCGACGACGGCTGCCGCACCAGCATGACCGACGTCTGGGCCATCGGCGATCTCACCGGTGAACCCCTGCTGGCGCACCGCGCCATGGCCCAGGGCGAGGTGGTGGCCGAGCTGATCGCCGGCAAGCGGCGGCGCTTCGCCCCGGTGGCCATTCCGGCGGTCTGCTACACCGATCCGGAGATCGTGGTGGTCGGTCTCACCCCTGAGCAGGCCAAGGCCCAGGGGCTGGAGACCAAGGTCGCCAGCTTCCCCTTCGCCGCCAATGGCCGCGCCCTGACCCTGGAGGCACCGGAAGGCTTCGTGCGGGTGGTGGCCCGGGCGGATGACCATCGCATCCTCGGCTGGCAGGCCACCGGCCAGCAGGTCGCGGAGCTGGCCACGGCCTTTTCCCACAGCCTGGAGATGGGCATGCAACTGGAGGACGTGGCCGCCACCCTGCATCCCCACCCCACCCTGGGCGAAGCGGTGCAGGAAGCGGCGTTGCGTGCCCTGGGTCGGGCCCTGCATCTGTAACGGACGTGCTTGGCCTCGCGGCGGTCGGGGTCAGGCGCCGCTCACGCCGTGGTCTCTCGCTTGGGGGGCTGAGGGCCACCCCCTGGCCGCGTCACAACTGCGCGGCTATGGCTGCCGTGTCGACCAGCGAGCGCACCTCACGGATGCGCCCCGCGTCGAAACGATAGAAGACGTGCTCGCTGAAGCGGACTCGACGTCCGTTCACCGCCAACCCGAACAGCTCGCCATGCGGCGTGCAGTCGAAGTCCAGCTGCGCCGCGAGCCAAGGCGGCTCGACCACCAGCAGGCGTGCGACGAATTGCAGATCGGGAATGGCGGCATGATCGCCTTCGAGCATGGCCTGGTAGCCGGCCAGCCCCAGGGGGCGACCGTTATGCTCGACTGCCGCGTCGACATGCTGGCCCAACTCCGCCCAGGCCTGGCGATTGAGACAATCGAGATAGGCCTGGTAGCGGGTGCCGAGTTCGGTAGAGGTAAGGGGCATGCTGAGGTCTCCACGGGTACTGTGTGCTACAGGGACCTCACCCACCCCATAAGGCTCCCCTCAACCCAGGCGATTCTTCACCAGGCGGCCACCCTGGAGGATGACGTCCAGCCGCTCGCCTTGCCCTACCAGGCACCCGATGTCGGCCAGCGGATCGCCGTCCACCACCAGCAGATCCGCCAGGGCGCCGGCGGCGATGCAGCCCAGTTCGCCCTCACGCTGGAGAATGCGTGCGGCGACGCTGGTCGCGCTGCGCAAAGCCTCCAGATTGCCCAGCACCTCGGCGCGGATGCGCAGTTCCTGGGTCTGGTACTCGTGCATCTCGCCCAGCAGGTCGGAGCCATAGCCCATGGCGACGCCCGCCTCGGCGTACAGCTCAAGGGCGCGGCGACCGGCCAGGCGCACGTCTTCGATCTTGGCCACGGAATCCGCCGGTAGCCCGTAGCGGGCACCGTGCTCCGCAAGCCTCTCGTAGGTCACCTGGGTCGGCACGGCGAAGGCGCCGCGCTCGTGCATCAGCTGCGCCGTCTCCCGGTCCACCAGGTTGCCGTGTTCGATGGTGCGCACCCCGCACTCCACGGCGCGACGGATGGCCCGGGCGGTATAGGCATGGGCCATCACATAGGTGTTGGCCGCCTCGGCTTCCTCGACGATGGCGCGAATCTCGGCCTCGCTGTACTGGGTATTGGCGATGGGATCGGTGGGTGAGGACACCCCGCCGGACGCCATGATCTTGATCTGGCTGGCGCCCTGCTGCAATTCTTCGCGGACCGCCTTGCGCACGTTGTCCACGCCATCCACCACCCGGGCGATGGCACCGGCGCGGAAGCAGCAACTGCAAGGCTCGTTCAGCAGGAGTTCGCCACGAGCGCGCATGTCGCCGTGGCCGCCGGTCTGCGACAGCGCCTTGCCGGAGGCAAAGATCCGGGGTCCCGGCACCAGCCTCAGGGCGATGGAGCGCGCCAGGGCCCAGTCCGCGCCGCCGGCATCGCGGACGGTAGTGAAGCCACGGGCGAGCATCCCCTCAAGGATGGGCAGCGCGCGGTACATGATGATGGCGTTGGGCTGCAAGGCGTTGAAGCCCAGGTTGGCGCTGGAGGCCAGCACGTGCACGTGACAGTCGATCAGCCCCGGCATCAAGGTTCGACCGCCCAGGTCGATGACCGTGGTGCCAGCCGCAGGGGTGGCGCCCTGGTCGCGCACCGCGGTGATGCGCTCCCCTTCCACCAGGACTTCCTTGCCGGTGACCAGGGTGCCGCTCGCCAGGTCGAGCAGCTTGCCGTTGCGCAGCAGCAGAGGGGTGCGTTGAGTCATACGGATTCTCCCGAGTGAGGACCGCTGGCGGCGTCGCGGAACAGCGCAGCGCCTCCGGCACTGATGGCCGCGGCGAACATGATGTAGAAGGCCGGCGCCAGATGGCTGCCGGTGGTGGCGATCAGCCAGGTCACGGTAAAGGTGGCGAAGCCGCCGAACAGGGTCACCGCGAAGTTGTAAGCGACCGACAGCCCGGTGGAGAGCACCCGGGTCGGCAGCAACTCACCGAAGGCGGCCAGCAATCCACCGAGGTAGCCGGAGATCAACAGCCCCAGCACGAGCTGGAACACCAGCAGTGACGCCACGCCCGGCCAGCGATTGAGCATCCAGAACAGCGGCCAGGCGGCGCAGAAGATGGCGATGGCCGAACCCAGCAGCCAGGGTCGCTTGCCGTAACGATCCGCCAGACGCCCCACCAGCGGCGTCGCCACCAGCAGCACCAAGCCACCGAGCACGCCGGCGGTGAAGCCCAAGCCACTCGGCAGGCCCAGCACCCGGGTGGAGTAGGACGGCAGGTAGAACAGCACGGCATAGGTGCAGACCGTCCAGAGCACGATCATGGAAAAGCTGATTGCCGTCTGGCGGGGATAGATGCGTAGGACCTCACGCAGCGGCGACTGGGCGCGCTCGACGTTGGCATAGGCCGGGGTCTCGTCGATGCGGCTGCGGATGTAGAAACCTATGGGGCCGATCAGAGAGCCGAACAGGAACGGCAGGCGCCAGCCCCAGCTCTCCAGTTGCTCCGGGGTCAGCAGCGCTGACAGCAGGGCACCGAAGCCCGCCCCCAGGGCCACCGCTACGCCGATACTGGCCTGGATCCAGCTGGAGTAGTAGGCCTTTTGCCCGGCGGGCGCGTGCTCGGTGAGGAAGGCGGTGGCGCTGCCCATCTCGCCGCCCGCGGAAAAGCCTTGCAGCAAGCGGGCGAAGACGATGAGCGCTGGGGCAAGCAGGCCGAACTGGGCATAGCCCGGGGTCACGGCGATGATCAGGGTGCCGGTGGCCATCAACAGGATGGTCAGCGACAACGCCGCCTTGCGACCACGGCGATCACTGTAGATGCCGAGCAGGATGCCCCCGACCGGACGCATGAAGAAACCGACACCGAAGGTGGCCAGGGCCAGGAGGTAAGACGTGAGTTCGCTGGCGGTCGGAAAGAACACCTTGGCGATGATGACGGAGAAGAAGCTGTAGACGGTGAAGTCGAACCACTCCAGACCATTGCCGATCACCGTGGCGACGACCGCCTTGTTGGCCTGGCGGCGCTGGACGAGGGACGGTTGCCCCGGGAGAGTCGTGCTGCTCTGCATTGTTGGCTCCTGAATGCTGCTGGCGCAGGAAGCCCAGGCCTCCTACTACGGCGACGGCAGTTTCAATGGGGAAACAGGACGAGGATCTCTGCCCTCTGCTGCCGAGCTTAAGAGGCCACCACGAGCGGTGAAAACGCTGATTGCAGGGGTTTGCATGCGCCTGGCGCATGCAAAAGGCGCTAGCACGGCGCCGCCAGGCTTTCGTTCAGCCAGGCTTCGAAGCGGCGTGCCGCCAGGCCTGGCAGACGATCGCCGGGCCACAGCAGGTAGTAGCCGCCCTGCCCCTGCACAGAGTCCGCGCAGGCCGGCACCAGGGTGCCCGAGCGCAGATGACCGTCGATCATGGGGCGCCAGCCCAGCACCACGCCATGGCCGGCCACGGCCAGGTCGACCAGGATGGGATACTGGCTCACCGTCAACCGCTGGCGTATCCGCGGCGCGGGATGGCCCAGGCGCGAGAACCACTCCTCCCAGGACAGCCAGCGCCGCTGCCCGTCCTCGATCATCAGCAAGCGCCGGTCGAGCAACTCCGCCGGTGACAGCTGACGCCCGCCCAGGTAGTCCGGTGCGCAATAGGCCCCGACCCGCTCGGGAAACAACTGGCGCCCGGCCAGCCCTGGGGGCGGCAATTCACGCAGGAAGTAGAGCGCCAGATCGAATTCCGGCTTGAGCAGGGTATCCAGGTTATCGAGGACCCGCAGGCGCACGTCGATGGCGGGAAAGGCAGTGGCGAATTGGCCGATCAAGGGGCCCAGCCACAGGGCGGCGACGCCTGACGAGCAGGCCAGCACCAACTGCTGCTCGCCGCTGTGATCCATGACCTCGGCGGTGGTTTCCGCCAGGCCCGCCAGCAGTTGCTGGACCCGCTCGGCATAGCGTTGCCCGGAGACCGTCAGGTGCAGGCGCTTGTGCTCCCGGCGGAACAGGGCGCGCCCGAGGAAGGCCTCCAGTTGCGCCACCTGACGGCTGATGGCGCTCTGGGTGAGATTGAGCTCCAGCGCCGCCCGCGTGAAGCTGCCCAGCCTGACCGTTGCCTCGAAGGCGATCAGAGTGGGCAGGGGCGGCAAGGGGTCGATACGCATCCGAAGGCTCTGCGACGCTGGGCTGGACGGCCAGTCTAGCGTCTCTGGCAGGCGGCTGGCGTTCAGCGATGCTCGAACTTCGCCGGACGCTTCTCGACGAAGGCGCCCATGCCCTCCTTTTGATCGGCGCTGGCGAACAGCGAATGGAAGACCCGGCGCTCGAAGCGGATACCCTCGGCCAGGCTGGTCTCGAAGGCGCGATTGATGCTCTCCTTGAGCAGCAGGGTCGCCGGCAGGGAACGACTGGCGATGCCTCGGGCAGCCTCCAGGGTGCGCTCGAGCAGCTCATCGGCGGGAAACACCTGGGCCACCAGGCCGGCCCGCTCGGCTGCGGCAGCGTCCAGCTGCCGCCCGGTCAGGCACAGCTCCATGGCCTTAGCCTTGCCCAGGGCGCGGGTCAGGCGCTGGGTGCCGCCGATGCCGGGGATGACGCCGAGGGTGATCTCCGGCAGGCCGAAGCGCGCCGTGTCCGCGGCGTAGATGAAATCGCACAGCAGCGCCAATTCGCAGCCCCCACCCAGGGCATAGCCGGCCACGGCGGCGATCAGGGGCTTGCGCCGCTCGGCGATGCGGTCGGCGACGCGGAAGTAGTCGTCCAGGTAGATCTGCGGATACCCCTGCCCGACCATTTCCTTGATGTCGGCACCCGCGGCGAAGGCCTTGGCCGAGCCGGTGAGCACCACGCAACCCACCTCGGGATCGGCGTCCAGGCGCGCAAGCAGGGCATCCAGCTCATTGAGCAACTGGGCATTGAGGGCGTTGAGCGCCTTGGGACGGTTGAGGGTGATGAGGGCGACACGCGCCTGGATGTCCAGCAGCAGGGTCGATTCGGCAGAGGGCTCGCTCATGATCTTGTCCTTGTCTAGTCGTTGAGTTCCAGCGCCAGGGCCGTGGCCTCGCCACCGCCGATGCAGATGGCCGCCACGCCTCGGCGCAGACCGCGCTGGCGCAACGCCTGGATCAGGGTCACCAGGATCCGCGCGCCGGAAGCACCGATGGGATGGCCCAGGGCACAGGCGCCACCGTGCACGTTCAGGCGCTCCGGGTCCAGCCCCAGGGCGTCCTGGGCGGCCAGGGCCACCACGGCGAAGGCTTCGTTGATCTCGAACAGGTCGACATCGGCCAGTTGCCAGTCGATGCGCTCGAGCAGCCTGCGGATGGCGCCGATGGGGGCGGTGGGGAAGTCCCCCGGCGCCCCGGCGTGGGCCGCATGCCCACGGATGGTCGCCAGTGGCGCCAGGCCTTCACGCGCGGCCATGCTGGCCCGCATCAGCAGCAACGCCGCGGCGCCATCGGAAATGGAACTGGCGTTGGCCGCGGTCACGCTGCCGCCCTCTCGGAAGGCCGGCTTGAGCGTGGGAATGCGGGCGGGATCGGCGCGACGGGGTTGTTCGTCGGTAGCGATGCTCAGGGTTTCCTTGCGCCCCACGACCTCGACCGCCACGATCTCGCCGGCGAAGGCGCCGCTGGCCTGGGCCTGCCGCGCCCGTTCCAGGGAGCTGAGCGCATAGGCATCCTGGCGCTCGCGAGCTATGCCCAGCCGCGCCGCGCAATCCTCGGCGAAGGTGCCCATCAGGCGACCGGGCTCATAGGCGTCTTCCAGGCCGTCGAGGAACATACTGTCGATGAGGGCACCGTGGCCGAGGCGATAGCCACTGCGCGCCTTTTCCAGCAGATAGGGCGCCCGGCTCATGCTCTCCATGCCGCCCGCCACCACCACCTCGGCGCTGCCGGCGCGCAGCAGGTCATGGCCGAGGATGGCCGCCTGCATGCCCGAGCCGCACATCTTGTTCAGGGTGGTGCAGCGCGTGCCCTGGGCCAGACCGGCGCCGAGGGCGGCCTGGCGTGCCGGTGCCTGACCGAGGCCCGCGGGCAGCACGCAGCCCAGCAATACCTCGTCGACCTGTTCCGGCGACCAGCCGGCCCGCTCCAGCACCGCCCGGACCACGGCGCTGCCCAGTTGCGGCGCCGACAGCGCGGCCAATTCGCCACCCAGGGCGCCCATGGGCGTTCGAGCGGCAGCGACGATGACGATGGGGTCGTTCATGGCAGTTCTCCTTGGCTCTGTACGACAAGTGCCTAACGCGGGGCCATGCGCAGGGCACCGTCGAGGCGAATCACCTCGCCGTTGAGCATGGGATTCTCGATGATATGGCGGACCAGGGCGGCGAACTCCTCGCCCCGCCCGAGCCGCGGTGGAAAGGGCACACTGGCGGCCAGGGCGTCACGGACCTCAGGGGTCATGCCGGCCATCATGGGGGTCTCGAAGATGCCCGGCGCTATGGTCATGACCCGGATACCCTGGCCTGCCAGTTCACGCGCGGCGGGCAGGGTGAGCGCGGCGACGCCGCCCTTGGAGGCGGCATAGGCGGCCTGCCCGATCTGACCGTCGAAGGCGGCGATGGAAGCGGTGTTGATGATCACCCCCCGCTCGCCGTCCGCCACGGCCTCGCCCTTCGCCATCGCCGCGGCGGCCAGGCGCAGGACATTGAAGCTCCCCACCAGATTGACGTTGACGATGCGGGCGAAGGCCGCCAGATCGTGCGGTCCGTTGCGCCCGAGGATGCGGGCGCCACCCACGATGCCGGCGCAGTTGATCGCGCCCTGCAGACTGCCCCAACCTGCCAGGATGGTATCGATGGCAGCGCTCAGGGCTTGCGCATCGGTCACATCCACCGGCAACGCCAGGGCGCGCTCGCCCAGGCGTTCAGCCTGTGCCTGGACGGCCTCCGCCTGCAGATCCAGCAACGCCACCCGGGCGCCTGCGGCTATCAGCAGCTTGGCCGTAGCGGCGCCAAGGCCCGAGCCGGCGCCGGTTACCAGAAAGGTTCGCTCGTCGATGCGCATGGTGACACTCTCCTGGGTGGTGTCTGCATCTTCGAGCCTCGGCAGAGGTCGGACAAGGGCCAGAACGCTCAGGGGTATTGAGCGTTCTGGCCCCCATTCAGCATGGCAGGGAGCGCCCCTGATAGCCGAGGAAAGCGCAGCCGCCGGCCGCTCGTCCAGCCACAAGCCACCGCCTTCCGCCAGGCGATGCAACGCACTGCGTGAGGGCTGCAGTCCAGCTACTCGACCAGGCTGACGCCCGCATCCACTCAGGGTGAGCGCCGACCGCGGACCACCGCCATCCTGTTCGGCGAAGACCCTAGCGGTCGAGACGCTTCTTGATGGCAAGGGCAGCAGCCGGTTGATGGAAAAGTGCCGCTCCACGGCGCCGAGAAAATTCAGGTAGCCGAGACCGTCTAGCCATTCGGCGGCGTCTACCACCTGGGCGCGACCCTGGCCATTGCCGACGTCCAGGTAGCGGTGAAAGGCCTCGGTGATGCCGGCGCGCCTGGCGGTTGGCGACTGCGAACCGCTCGCCCTGCCGCTTCGACCAGACGTCGCACCTCCTCTGGCGGGGGCTGAACGAACGGCGACAGTGGCGTTCCGACTCCTGTCCTTTGCCAGCAGTATCGAGACGCAGAGATGAACGCACCCGCTCCACCCCGCGAGATCCCCAGCGCCGCCGTGGCGCTTCCAGGTGTAACTGGACAAGGAAAAACCCTTGCGTGAAAGGATCTCGCTGATGAAACGCATCACGCCGGCCAACCTGCTGTTGCTGCTGCTGTGCCTCACGGTGCTGGCCTACGCGACCGACCTGATCGGCTAGGTCGACGCGCGGCCTGACCGTCCGGCGATCAACCAGGTCATCATGTGCCGTTGCCGGTTGCCCTCCAGCGACTCTTGGCCTAGCGTTCAGGGCCTGTCCGTCGAAGAGCTACAACGCCATGCCCAGCAAACCCTCCAGCATCGTCGAAAGCCTCGAGCTGCTGGCCTCACTGGATTCCGTCGCCGCGCTCCTGCGCGTCGTCTGCGATATCAGCGGTCTCGGGGTGGCGATCGTCGCGGAGGTCACTGAGGAGCGCTGGATCGCTTGCGCGGTGGAAGACCGCGTCGCCTTCGGTTTGCGGCCCGGTGTCGAACTGGACCTGACGTCCACCCTCTGCAATCACGTGCGCTCGTCCCATGATGCGGTGATCATCAGCGACGTGGCGCACAACCCCACCTACTGCGACCATCCGGCGCCGGGCCTCTATGGCTGGAAGAGCTATCTGTCGGTCCCGGTGTTCCGCCCCAACGGCACCTTCTTCGGTACGCTGTGCGCCTTCGATCCCCAGCCCGCGCCGCGGTTGGAGCAACGCGCGGTGATCGAGACCCTGGAGGGCTTCGCCCGCCTGCTGGGCGAATTGCTCGCCCGCGAGGAGCAGCGCCGCGAGGAGACCCCCGGTCCGCGCGATGAAGGCGATCTGCAGACCCTGCGCGAACAACTGCTGGTGCTGTTCGAGCAGGAGCTGCAGCCCCCACTGGAAGCCCTGGCGACGAGTACTCTTCACGCGGATTCGGCGGACGCCCAGCACTGGCGAGCCGAAGCCCGCCGCCTGGCCGAACGCAGCGCCGAGGCCGCCGACTTCGTACGTGCGCGCCTGGGCCATGGCCTGCCCTTGAAGCCTGCCCTGGTGGACGGCGTCAATGAACGCCTGGTTGAGCTGATCGCCACGCTGCAGGCCCGTTTCCCCGACCAGGCCTTTCGCAGCGAGCTGCCTCCGCTGCCCGCCGCCTTGCGCCTCGACCTGTCGCGCCTGCTGCAAGCCATGGCGGCGTTGCTCGAGCAGGCGGCCAGCCATGGCGAAGCGTCCGGCGAGATCGTCCTGCGCGGCCTGATCGCGGAGCGCAGCTATCAGCTCGAGGTGGAAAGCAACGCCGCCGCCCTGGATCCCGCCACCCTGGGCCAGCTGTTCCAGCCCGCGCTGATCCCGGTCGACACCCCGCAACCGGACCGCCTGGACCTGGGTCTCTATCTCGCCCGGGAGATCGCCCGCGGCCATGGCGGCAGCCTGGTCGCTCGCCTGGAGCGTGGGCGCCAGCGCTTCATCCTCACCCTACCCACTGCCCTGGATTGATGCCCTTGCCCTTCCCCTCCCCCTTGCTGGTAATTCGGCACGGCGAAACCGACTGGAACGCCAGCGGCCGCCTGCAGGGTCGCCAGGACATCCCCCTCAACGCCCGTGGCCGCGCCCAGGCCGAAGCCGTGGGCCATGCCCTGCGCGAGCGCCTCGACGTCGCCACCTTCGCTTGCCTGAGCAGTCCGCTGCAACGCGCCAGCGATACCCTGGATCTGATCCTGGCCCGCTTGCCGGGCACGCCGAGAAGCCTGGGCCGCGATGCGCGCCTGATGGAAAAGGCCTTTGGCGACTGGGAAGGCCTGGACATGCCCACCATCGCCCAGCGCTATCCCGAGCAGCACGCCCAGCGCCTCGCCGAGCCCTATACCTTTCGGGTGCCCGGCGGGGAAAGCTATGCCGACGCCGCCGAGCGGGTTCGCCCACTGCTGGAAGCACTCGAAGGGCCCACCCTGCTGGTGGCCCACGGCGCCCTGATCCGCAGCCTGCTGGTGACCACCGGCCTGGCCAGCCCGGAGGTGGCGACCCGGATGGTCATCCACCAGGGCCGCTGGCTGGAGCTCACGGCCGAGGGCTATGAGTGGTACAGCGCCCCTGGTTGGGACGAGCAACCTTAGGCTTTGTCTGAAAAGTGCCTGCGCTCGCCCATGCTGCGTTAAAGATCCGCTGGATCGCCAGCCCGGCCGGAATGCTCATTTACCAGTTGTAAACTCGAGCGCGAGTCCGCTCCGCTTCCTCACGAATTTGATTCGCTGGCGCTCACCCTGCGGGCCAGCCGTTGGCTGTTACTCCCGTGGGTCGTTGCGCCTTGCCTGACCTTCGCTCGGCGACTTTTCAGACAAGCCCTAGCTCAGCCGCCGGGCGAACTGGCTGACCGCGCCCACCACCTGGCGGGCGCCATCCTGGATCTCGGTGATACGCACCCCGGCATTGCTGGCCAGCTGCAGCCCCTGCTCCGCCTGCTGCCGACTGGCCGCCATGTTGCTGACCGCGGTCTGCGCCAGTTGCTGGTTCTGCTGCACCACCCCGACGATCTCCTCGGTGGCCTTGCTGGTGCGCCCGGCCAGTTGCCGGACCTCGTCCGCCACCACGGCGAAGCCGCGGCCCTGCTCACCCGCCCGCGCCGCTTCGATGGCGGCGTTGAGCGCCAGCAGATTGGTC
>Ga0157371_10003552_pt1 | contig 14069 bp, 8 predicted proteins | sample C45metaG_FD_113462 | JGI IMG/M metagenome (GOLD analysis project Ga0157371, IMG submission 113462) | Corn rhizosphere microbial communities from Kellogg Biological Station, Michigan, USA - C4-5 metaG | ecosystem: Host-associated > Plants > Roots > Rhizosphere > Soil | place: USA: Michigan...
AGAAGTCCCAGACGTAGTACGGGATGCCGATGATGTTGGCCGCCCGCTGCGCGTCCATTGAGTCCTCGATGGTGCAGCATCCGCGACTCCCGGTGCGCAGGGTGCCCGGCATGCGGCTGAGCGCCAGATGCACTCCGACCACCTCATGGCCGGCGTCCACGGCGCGTGCAGCGGCCACGGCGGAGTCCACCCCGCCGCTCATCGCCGCCAAAACCTTCACCAGTCGAGTCTACGCGCGGGCTCGCGGTCGGAGAGGCCGGCGCGGGCCGCTCCCGCGTGAGCGGCGGGCAGGGCGGCGAGGAACGCGTCCACATCGGCCTCCGTCGTGGTGTGGCCGACGGTGATGCGCAGGGCCCCGAGCGCCTCCGACTCGCCGAGCCCCATCCCGAGCAGCACGTGCGAGGCTTCGGGGATGCCCGCCTGGCAGGCCGAGCCGGTGCTGACCGACACGCCCGCGGCATCCAGCAGGAACAGCAGCGAGTCGCCCTGGCAGCCGGGGAAGGTGAAGTGCACGTTGTTGTCGACCCGGTCGACCGGGTCGCCCCGCAGCACCGCGGACGGCACCGCGGCCCGCACTCCCGCGATCGCCCGATCGCGCAACGCGGTCAAGGAAGGTGCCGGATGCCGCGCCGCGACCCCGAAGGCGATGGCCGCGGGCGCATCCTGGGTTCCCGACCGCACATCGCGCTGCTGCCCTCCCCCGTGGATCAGCGGGACCACCGTCGCGGTGCGGGACAGCGCGAGCGCGCCGATGCCGAGCGGGCCGCCGATCTTGTGGGCGGAGACGCTGAGCGCGGCAAGCCCGGAGGAGGCGAAGTCGATCGGCAGGTGCTTGTAAGCCGACACGGCGTCGGCGTGCACCGGGATGCCGAGGGAGGCGGCGAGCGCGACCACCTCGGCGATCGGCTGGAGCGTTCCCACCTCGTTGTTGGCCCAGAGCAGGGTGACCAATGCGATGTCGTCGTAGCGGTCGAGCGCGGCGGCGAGCGCGGCGAGCGACACACGCCCGAGTCGGTCGATCGGCAGCCATTCGATCAGCGCACCCTCGTAGCGCTCCAGCCACTCGGCGGTGTCGACGGTCGCGTGGTGCTCACCGCGGGGGACGAGGATGCGGTTCGCTCCGGAAGCGGCCCTGCGTGCCCAGTACAGCCCCTTGATGGCGAGGTTCACCGACTCCGTGCCGCCGGAGGTGAACACCACCTCGATGGGGTCGCAGCCGAGGGAGGCGGCGACCTGTTCGCGGGCCTCCTCCAGCATCCGCTTAGCATTCTGGCCCTGGCTGTGGATCGACGAGGGGTTGCCGACCAGGCCGAGCGCGTCGACATACGCGGCACGCGCCTCGGGCAGCATGGGCGTGGTCGCCGCGTGATCGAGGTAAACGGCCATCCCGCCCTCCCAGTGCGCCGGTGGTGACGTCTCCACCCTCGCAGTCATTACTCTAGAACGCATGCCCGAGCCAGAACCGACCGCAGCCTCCGAGAGGGATCCGCTGAGGGACCTCGGCGTCACGGCAACCGCAGACGGCGGCGAGCTGCGGGTCTACTCCGCCAGCGCCGGCTCGATCGAACTGTGCATCTTCGACGACACCGACGCCGACTGGGTATCGGAGAGCATCCCGCTGGCGAAGGATGCCGACGACGTCTGGTCTGCGACCTCGCCCCGACTGGTCCCCGGCACCCGCTACTCGCTGCGCGCGGACGCTCCGCCGCACCCCCACGCGAAGGACTGCTTCGACCCGAACCTGCACCTCATCGACCCGTACGCCCGGGGGCTCGCCCGGGCGAGCAGCGGCGAGTGGCGCTCCTACGTGCAGGACAATGCGTTCGACTGGGCCGGGGTGAGCAAGCCGAGCATCCCGCTCGACCACACCGTCATCTACGAGGCGCACGCCAAGGGCATCTCGAAGCTGAACCCCGCCGTGCCGGAGGACTTGCGCGGAACCTACGCCGGCCTCGCCCACGACACGGCGATCGACTACCTCAAGAACCTCGGCGTCACCGCCATCGAGTTGCTGCCCGTCCACCAGTTCGTGACAGAGCAGCGGCTCACCAAGATGGGGCTCAGCAACTACTGGGGCTACAACACGCTGAACTTCTTCACCCCGCACGCCGCATACGCTTCCCGCTCCGCCCAGTTCGGCGGCACCGGCGCGGTGCTCCGCGAGTTCAAGGGGATGGTGCGGCTGCTGCACGACGCCGGCCTCGAGGTGATCCTCGACGTGGTGTTCAATCACACCTCGGAGGAGGGCGTCGACGGCCCGACCACCTCGCTGCGCGGGCTCGACAACGCGAGCTACTACCGGCAGGACCCCACCGGCAACTTCATCGATGTGACCGGATGCGGCAACACCGTCAACTTCGCCTCCGCCGTCTCCCAGCGCCTCGTCCTCGACTCCCTGAGGTACTGGGCGAACGAAGTGCAGGTGGACGGCTTCCGCTTCGACCTGGCCGTGACGCTGGGGCGCGACGGCAACGTGAACTACGACCGCGATCATCCGCTGCTGAAGGCGATCGTGAACGATCCCGCCTTGGCCGGGGTGAAGATGATCGCCGAGCCGTGGGATGTCGGCGCGGGCGGATGGCAGGTGGGCTCGTTCCCGGACGGCTGGTCCGAGTGGAACGACGACTACCGCGACCGCGCGCGCAACTTCTGGCTCACCGACATCGCCGCAGCACGGGCGACCGGGGCCGCCCCGATCGGAATCGGCCAGCTCGCCGCGAAGCTGTCCGGCTCATCCGGCACCTTCTCGCCGGAACGCGGACCGCTCGCGAGCGTGAACTTCATCACCGCCCACGACGGCTTCACCGCGGCCGACCTGGTCTCGTACAACCAGAAGCACAACCTCGGCAACGGCGAGAACAACCGGGACGGGACGACCAACAACCACTCCTACAACTACGGCGTCGAGGGGCCGAGCCACGATCCGGGCATCATCGCCTCCCGCGAGAAGGCCATCCGCAACCTGCTCGGCACCCTGCTGCTGTCGGCCGGCCTGCCGATGATCACGGCCGGCGACGAGTTCGGCCGCACTCAGCGCGGCAACAACAACGCGTACTGCCACGACAGCGAGCTCACCTGGCTGCCCTGGGAGCACGAGGACTGGCAGGAGGAGCTGCTCGCGATCTCGACGACGCTGCTGCGGCTGCGGCGCGAGAACCCGGCGCTGCGCCCGGTGCGCTTCGGGGTGTTCGGCGAGACGATCCCGTCCGCGAGCCAGATGGACTGGTTCAACAAGGACGGCGCCACGATGTCGATCGAGGACTGGGACTCGCCGGCCGAGCGCACCCTGCAGTACATGGCGGCATCCACTCCGGAGTTCGAGGAGTTCAACCGGATCCTGCTCATCGTGCACGGCCTCGAATCGGACGAGACCGTCACGCTGCCCGCCCACGAAGGGGTGACGTCCTACCGACTGCTCTGGAACAGCGCGGCGGACGACGCCCCGGCCGAAGAGCACGCGCCCGGCACCCGGCTCGCGATCGCCGGCGCCTCGATGCAGCTGTTCCGCGCGCACTGAATTTCCGCGCGCACTGAACCGCCGGCCGTCGGGTGCTGGCAGACTGGAGCCATGGCACTGGGCACTCCCGCGACGGTCGCGCTTGCGGGAGCCGGGATCTCGTTCACCGCACACGCCTACGAGCACGACCCGGCGAACCGCAACTTCGGCGAAGAGGCGGCAACCGTTCTGGGCCTCGATCCCGAGCAGGTGTTCAAGACCCTGGTCGCGGATGTCGACGGCGGCCTGGTGGTCGCGATCGTCCCGGTCACGGGCAAGCTCGACCTCCGCGCCCTCGCCGCGGCGGTCGGCGGCAAGCATGCGGCCATGGCCGACCCCTCGCGCGCCCAGCGGAAGACCGGCTACATCGTCGGCGGCATCAGCCCGATCGGGCAGAAGACGCCTCTGACGACGGTGCTGGATGAGACGGCCGAGCTGTTCGACACGATCTTCGTCTCCGGGGGCAAGCGCGGCTTCGACCTCGAACTGGCCCCCGCCGACCTCATCGCCGTGACCTCGGCGACCGTTGCGGCGATCGCGAGGGCCTGACCGCGAAGGGCTATCGGGGAGCCGTGCCCGGCTCCTGCTGGCGGAACCCCGTGCGCAGGTAGTCGAACAGCACGCTCGTGTTGGTGTCCGACACCTCCGGGCGCACGCTGAGCGTCCCCGCGACGAGCTCGCGCAGCGCGGCGGAGTTCTCGACCGCGACGTGCACGAGGAAGTCGCGGTCGCCGGTGACGAAGTAGATGCTCTCGACGCTCGGAATCTGGGCCAGGTAGTCGCGGAAGGCGGCGATCCTCGGCCGCGCGTGCGAGTGCAGCCGGATCGAGATGAGCGCTTGCAGACCGCGGCCGAGGGCCACCGGATCGATATCGGCGTGGAAGCCCCGGATGACGCCGCGGTCCCGTAGCGCACGGATGCGCGCGAGGCAGGTCGAGGCGGCGATTCCGAGGCGGGCGGCGATCGCGTTGTTGGGGGTGCGGGCATCCGCGGCGAGCATGGTCAGGATGCCGCGGTCGACCTCGTCGAGCTCCGACCGAATTTCCTTCGGCAGGCCCTGCCCCGAAGCGGACCATGCCGTCGAAGAGGTCATTTTCTACATCCAATACAGAATTATCAGCGGTCAGATTGAGTTTACACGGAATCATCTTCAGAATTGAGCTGACATAGTCGTCTATCCGGCTGCCCCTACCGCAGAAGGCCCGGACCGCAGAAAAGAGAGCTGAACATGAGCGCCAAGGCCGCACCGCCGAAATCCGCCGTCGTCGTAGGAGCGGGCATGGTGGGCCTCGCGACCGCCTGGCACCTGCAGGAGCACGGCGTGGAGGTCACCGTCCTCGACAAAGCGGGGGTGGCCAGCGGCTCGTCCTGGGGAAACGCGGGGTGGCTCACCCCGGGCATGGCGATGCCCCTCTCCGACCCCTCGGTGTGGAGCTACGGGCCCAAGGCCCTGCTCGACCCGAACGCCCCGCTGCACGTCCCGTTCCGCGTGGACCCGAAGCTGTGGAGCTTCCTCCTCCGCTTCGTGAGCCGCGGAACCATGCGCGCGTGGGACCGCACGATGGCGGCGCTCACCCCGATCGACAACATCGCGCTCGAGTCCTTCGACGAGCTGACCGCGAACGGCGTCGACTCGGTGACCCACGAGGGCCCGTTCATCATCGGCTTCAAGAGGGAGAAGGACAGCCGCGGCTTCGTCCACGAGCTGGAGAACGTCGCCCGGCACGGGCAGACGGTGCCGCTGCACCGGTTGGACAACCCGCGCGAGCTCGCCCCTCAGCTCTCCGACAACGTCTCCACAGTGTTCGCCCTCGAGGGCCAGCGCTTCATCGAGCCCGGTCCGTTCGTCGAGGCGCTCGGCCGCGCCGTCGTCGCCCGGGGGGCGCGGCTGGAGAGCGCCGCGACCGTCACCGGTGTCAGGTACGAAGCCGGCGGCGTCGTCGTCGACATCGCCGGGGGCGAGTCGGTGCGGGCGGATGTCGCGGTGCTGGCGACCGGAGCCTGGCTGCCGAAGCTGGCGAGGCCCCTGGGGCTGCGCACCCTCATCCAGGCCGGACGCGGATACTCGTTCAGCGTGCCGACCGAGCAGCGCACGGAACACCCGGTGTACTTCCCGATCGAGCGCATCGCCTGCACGCCATACGAGGGCCGATTCCGCATCGCCGGCACCATGGAGTTCCGCGGGCCGGACGAGCCGTACCAGCCCCGCCGCGTCGAGGCGATCCTCAACGCGGTCCGCCCCCTGTTCACCGGCATGGACCTCGACGACCGCAAGGACGAGTGGGTGGGCTCCCGCCCGGTCACCCCGGACGGGCTCCCCGTGGTCGGCGCGAGCAACACCCCCGGCGTCTACATGGCCGGCGGCCACGGAATGTGGGGCATCGTGCTCGGCCCCGCGACGGGCAAGCTCCTCGCCCATCAGATCGTCACGGGCGAGGTTCCCGCCGAGCTGGCTCCGTTCGACCCGCTACGCTGAGCCGTGCCTCGTTCCAGCCTGTTCCCCGTCGCCGACGGACCGCGCGCGGTCGTCGACCTCGACGCCGTCCGCCACAACGTCGGGGTGCTGCGCCGCGCGGCGGGAACGGCCAAGGTCATGGCCGTCGTCAAGGCCGACGGTTACGGGCACGGCGCGGCCGCTGTCGCGCGGGCCGCACTGGATGCCGGTGCCGCGGAGATCGGCGTCGCCACCGTCCCCGAGGCGCTGGCCCTGCGCGCGGAAGGGCTGACCGCCCCGCTGCTCGCCTGGCTGCACCATCCGGGAACGGACTTCGAGGCGGCGTTGGATGCCGACGTCACGCTCGGCGTCTCCTCGCTCGATCAGCTCGCGGCCATCCGCACCGCGGCGAGGGCGCGCGGCATGCGGGCCCGGGTCGATCTCAAGCTGGACACCGGACTGAATCGCAACGGGTGCCCCGCCGCCGAATGGCCCGCCTTCTTCGAGGAGGCGGCGCGTGCGGTGGCCGCCGGGGAGCTGCACGTGCGCGGGGTCTTCTCGCACCTCGCCTGCGCCGACGAGCCGGGCAATCCCGCCACCGACCGGCAGCTGGCCGTCTTCCGCGAGGGACTCGCCGTGCTCGAGTCGCACGGCATCGCCCCCGAGCTGCGTCACCTGGCCAACTCGGCGGCGACCCTCACCCGGCCGGACACCCGTTTCGACATGGTCCGCACCGGGATCGCGATGTACGGCCTCTCCCCCGTGAGCGGCCGGGATTTCGGGCTCGTCCCCGCGCTCTCGCTCGTGGCGCCGGTCGCCCTGGTGAAGCGGATCGCCGCGGGCGAGGGTGTCTCTTACGGCCACACCTGGACCGCACCGGTGGACACCACGATCGCGCTGATCCCGCTCGGCTATGCGGACGGCATCCCCCGGGGGCTCTCCGGACGGTTCGACGTGGCGATCGGCGGCAGACGCTATCCGGCCGTGGGCCGCGTCTGCATGGACCAGTTCCTGGTGAACCTCGGCGACGACGCGAGCGTGGCCGATGGCGACTCGGGCGGGACCAGCCCGGTCCGGGCGGGAGCCGACGCCGTGATCGTGGGCGATGGCACCGACGGGCTCACCGAATGGGCGGAGCGGCTCGGCACGATCCACTACGAGCTGGCGACAGGCATCCGCGGGCGCGTCGAGCGGGTCTACCTGGGACTGTAGCCGCCACGCAGCGTCACCGACCGTCTCCCCAGCGGGCGACCAACTGATTGGCGCTGCGGAGAACCCTCGAGTCGAGCAGCGCTTCCGGGTCGAAGTCGGCGGCCGAGGCCACCTCGAATACGGCGGATTCCCCGGGCAGCAGGGTGAGAAGCATGTCGTCGACCACGGCATCCGGATGCAGCTTGTCGGCGAGCAAGGCCAGGTCGCGGATGAGCGAACCGGCCTCCACAGACACCCGGTAGCCGTCCGCGGTGCGCTCCGCGCTCGCGGTGAGCCGTGCGGCCCCCAGCTCGGAGTCACGGTATTCGGCGAAGAACCACAGACCGCGGGCACCGCCGATCGTCGCGGCCAGAAGCTCGCCCGCGGCATTGCCCGCCGTCGCGATCTCCGACGGGATGACCACCGTGGTGCTCTGCCGAGCGCCGAGTTCGATGCCGACCGTTGTGCTCGCCAGCTCCGCTCCGGCGAAGTCGAGCCGGGCCAGCCGGAGCTCACCGCGAAGCGCCTCGGGGTGATCGTTGACGAGGATCGCGGCGAGTCCGCCGTCGCGCGGCTGGATGGTGACCAGCCGATCGGCGTAGGAGTGCCGGATCGAGTACAGCAGCGGCTTGGGATGGCCGTCGCCGTCCACCGCCGACCAGGAGGTCACCGGCCAGCAGTCGTTGAGCTGCCAGACGATGTTCCCGCTGCACAGCGGGCTGAGCGAACGGAAGTGCTCGATGCCCACCCCCACCGCCGTGGCCTGGTTGAGCGACATCGCCCAGTGCCAGTCCTCGATCTCGCCCGGCAAGGGAAGGTGGTCGATCAGCCCGTCGATGAGCTTGACGTTGCCGCCCACCGCCTTTTGATGAACGAGCATCCCCGGCGACTCGGGCGTCAGCGGTTCGTCGGAAATCGATCGCGTGAGCGTCGACCAGGTGGGCGGCCCCTGCCAGCCGAACTCCCCCACGAAGCGCGGTCGGTAGCTGCGGTATTCCGGGTAGTCGCGCCGGTTCCACAGGTCCCAGATGTGCACGGAGCCGTGCGCGGGATCGTTCGGGGCCTGCCCGGTACCCGGCGAGAACGGGCTGCCCGGGGTGTACGGGCGAGTGCCGTCCAGCTCGGCGAGGAGGGCGGGCAGCAGCTCCAGGTAGTAACCGAGCCCCCAACTCTTGCCGCGCAGGTGCTTCTCCCAGCCCCACTCGTCGTGGCCCCAGATGTTCTCGTTGTTGCCGTTCCAGAGCACGAGGCTCGGATGCGGCAGGAGCCGGACGATATTGTCCCTGGCCTCCGCCTCGACCTCCGAACGCATCGGCTCCTCCTCCGAGTATGCGGCGCAGGCGAACAGGAAGTCCTGCCAGCCGAGCACGCCCAGCTCGTCGCAGACGTCGTAGAACTCGTCGCTCTCGTAGATGCCGCCGCCCCAGACCCTCAGCAGGTTGACGTTCGCCGAGACCGCTTGGCGGATCCGTTGCTCGTAGCGGGCACGGGTGACGCGGTGCGGGAACGCGTCATCGGGGATCCAGTTGGCGCCGCGGATGAAGATCGGGACCTCGTTGACGACGAAGGTCATGCTCGTGCCGTGGTCATCCGGGATCGTGTCCAGGCGAACGGAGCGGAAGCCGACCCGGCCGGACCATCCGTCGATCGTCTCGCCCGCTCGCAGCAGCTCGACCTCGACGTCGTACAGCTCCGCCTCCCCGTAGCCTCGCGGCCACCAGCGGCGCACGCTCGCGAGCGCGATCGTCGCGGTCGCGGCATCGCCCTCGACGGCGGCCTCGACGCTTCGGCCGTCGATCGTCGCGCGGAGGGTGAGCGGGGCATCACCGGCTCGCTCCACGCCCGCCGTGACCGTCAGGGTTCCGCCCGCGCCATCGACCGTGGCGATCGGGCGCACGCTCGACAGGCGCGCGGCGGACCAGGAGTGCAGCTCCACCGGGCGCCAGATGCCGACGGTCGCGGTGTCCGGCCCCCAGTCCCAGCCGAAACTGCACGCCATCTTGCGGATCGCATTGAACGGATGCTGGTTGGCCTGCGGACGATAGCCCTGCTCGAGGCTCATCCGGTCCGCGTACGGCACCGGGGCCTCGAACTCGACGACGAGCTCGTTGCGCCCGACGACGAGGGCGTCGCGCACGGGAACCCGGTAGCTCCGGTGCATGTTGCGGCTCTCCAGCACGACCACGCCGTTGAGCCGCACGGTGGCAACCGTGTCCAGCCCGGAGAAGACCAGCTCGACCCGTTCGTGACCGGCGTCCGCCCACTCGAAGCTCGTGCTGTATCGCCAGTCGGTGCTGCCGATCCAGGCGAGCAGACGCTCGTGGTCGTCGAGGTACGGGTCGACGATGAGTCCCGCGGCGAGCAGGTCCGTGTGCACCGAACCCGGGACGGATGCCGGCACGGACGCGCCGGCGATCTCCGGGGGAACCCGGCGGCCGCCCACCGCCTCGACCGTCCATCCCCCGTGCATCGGACGATGCTCTGCCAAGACTTCAGTCACTGCCTCGCTCCTTCGCTGATGCTGTTACCGATGGGCTTCCTGCCTGTGGCGGGAGAAACTATCCCGCGGCGGGAGTCGTTGCCCCATACACGAGATGGTTTCTCCCGCCACGGGGGGGGTGCCGATCCCCGGGCTCAGTGCGCGACGGCGATGAGCCCCAACTCGGCGGGCGATGCGAGCAGCGGATGCCGCGGCACGACCCGCACGTTGTAGCCGAAGTTCCCGGCACGGGCCAGCGTCACGGTGCCGGCGAACTGCACCGCGCCGAGCGCCGCGTCGGGGCGCCCCGACGGCGCGGCCGCCTGCGCGGGCACCGCGGCCAGCTCCGTGTGCTGTGGATCGATCAGCTCGTCCCCGTTGCGGGCCCGGCCGTGCACGACCTGCACCGACACGTCATCCGGGCTCAGTCCGTCGAGGTACACGTGGGCGCGCACGTGCAGGATGTCGCCGACCTGGGGCACGACATCCACCCCGCCCGACTCCACGTACGGCACGGAGACCCGCGGCCAGGCCTCGATCAGCCGCGCCTTCCAGGCGGCGAGCTCCCTGGCCCCTGCCGCCGAGTCGGCGAGCATCCGTCGCTCCGCGACCGCGGCGGGCAGGTACAGCCGCTCGACATACTCGCGCACCATGCGGTCGGCGGAGAGCGCCGGCGACAGGGTCGACAGGGTGTGCCTGATCGACTGGACCCAGCGGGTGGGAACGCCATCCTCGTCCCGGTCGTAGAAGCGCGGGGCGATCTGGTGCTCGATGAGGTCGTACATCGACTCGGCCTCGAGCTTGTCCCGCTCGGCCGAGTCCCACGCCGCGTCGGCGCTGGGAATCGCCCAGCCGTTCTCCTCGTCGTAGAACTCGGCCCACCATCCGTCGAGGATGGACAGGTTCAGCGAGCCGTTCAGCGCAGCCTTCATGCCGGAGGTGCCGCAGGCCTCGAGCGGGCGCAGCGGATTGTTCAACCAGACGTCGGTTCCGGGGTACAGCTGCTGGGCCATCGCGATGTCGTAGTTGGGCAGGAACACCATCCGCTCGCGGATCTCCGGCTCCTGCGAGAACTCCACCAGCTTCTGGATGAGGCGCTTGCCCTCGTCGTCCGCCGGATGCGACTTGCCCGCGATGACGATCTGCACCGGGTGTTCCTCCGACAGCAGGATCGAGCGCAGCCGCTCCGGATCGTGCAGCATGAGGGTGAGCCGCTTGTAGGTGGGGACGCGGCGGGCGAAGCCGATCGTGAGCACCTCCGGGTCGAGCAGGCGCGAATACCATTCCGGGGCGCCGACGCCGGGGTTCTGCGCGGCCCAGGCCGCGGCGACCCGGCGGCGGGCATCGGCGACGAGCCTCGCGCGCATCCCTCCCCGCACATCCCAGAGCTCGCCGTCGCTGACGGCGGCGGATGCCCAGTCGGCGTTCGTCGCGGGCGTCCCGAGCCGGGACACGGCCAGTTCGTCGAGGGCGGGGTCCGTCCAGGTGGGTGCGTGCACCCCGTTGGTCACCGAGGTGATCGGCACCTCGTCCTCATCGAAGCCCGGCCAGAGCGCCCCGAACATGTGCCGGGAGACCTGTCCGTGCAGTTTCGAGACGCCGTTGGCGCGCTGGCCGAGCCGCAGCCCCATGACCGCCATGTTGAAGGTGTCCGGGGTTCCGCCCGCGTAATCCTCCGCACCGAGGGCGAGCACGTCACCGACATCGACCGCCGACAGGAGGCCGGCCGTGAAATACCGCTTCACCAGGGACGCCTCGAAACGGTCGATCCCCGCGGGAACGGGGGTGTGCGTGGTGAACACGGTGCCCGCCCGCACGGCCTGCAACGCCTCCTCGAAGCCGAGTCCGGCGCCGATCAGGTCGTTGATGCGCTCGAGCCCCAGGAATCCCGCGTGGCCCTCGTTGGTGTGGAACACCTCCGGCGCCGTCGCGTCGCCGAGCTCCACCAGCAGCTTGATCGCCCTCACCCCGCCGATGCCGAGCAGCAGTTCCTGCAGCAGCCGGTGCTCGCCGCCGCCGCCGTAGAGGCGGTCGGTGACCGAGCGCAGGGAGTCCTCGTTGTCCGGGATGTCGGTGTCGAGCAGGAGCAGGCGGATGCGGCCCACCGCCACCTGCCAGATCCGCGCGTACAGCGTGCGGTCGTCCGGCAGCGACAGCACCACCCGAGCCGCGGTGCCATCCGGATGCCGCAGCACCGTCAGCGGCAGTCCGTCCGGGTCGAGGACGGGATACGACTCCTCCTGCCACCCATCGGGCGAGATGGACTGCGCGAAGTAGCCGGAACGGTAGAACAGCCCGACGCCGATGATGGGGACGCCGAGGTCCGAGGCGCTCTTCAGGTGGTCCCCGGCCAGGATTCCGAGCCCGCCGGAGTACTGCGGCAGCGCGGCGGCGATCCCGAATTCGGGAGAGAAGTAGCCGATCGACTGCGGGGCACCCTCGGGAAGCGACTGGTACCATCGCGGCCCGTCGAGGTAGGCGTGCAGTTCGTCGAGCAGACCGTTCGCCTGGGCCACGAATTCGGCATCCCCCGCCAGCTCCGCCAGGCGGGTCGGCTCGACGGCTCCGAGCAGGCCGACCGGATCGTGGCCGGTCTCCTCCCAGGTCTCCGGCGAGATCCGTTCGAACAGCCGCCGGGTGGGTGTGTGCCACGACCAGCGGAGGTTCGTGGCCAGCTCCTCGAGGGCGAGGAGCGACTCGGGCAACACCGCGCGAACGGTAAATCGACGTATGGCTTTCACGGTCATCCAGCCTAGGCGCACTTGTCCGAACGTCGGGTGAGCGCTTCGCCGACCAACACCGCGGAAGAACCCCAAAACACACCGGAAGAGACTACCCTCGCGATATGCAGCAGGACCACGGATACACGATCCCGGCCCGCGACGCGACCCTCGCCGAGCCGGTCCTGCTGTCGCGCATCCGCGACAGCGTGATCGGCGACGACCGGCTCATGGACGGGCCGTACGGGCAGAAGCCGGTTACCTACGCCGACTACACGGCCAGCGGAAGGGCCCTCGGCTTCATCGAGGACTTCATCCGCGACGAGGTCCTCCCCCGCTACGCGAACACCCATTCGGAGAGCAGCGGCACCGGCCTGCAGACGACGCGGTTTCGCGAGGACGCCAGGGAGGTGATCCGCAGGGCCGTGGGCGGCGACGACGACACGATGGTGATCTTCACCGGCAGCGGGTCGACCGGCGCGATAGACAAGATCGTCGGCATCCTGGGGTTGCGGCTGCCGCGAGAGCTCGACCGCAGGCACGGCCTGAGCGCACGGATACCGGCCGCCGAACGCCCGGTCGTGTTCATCGGCCCGTACGAGCACCACAGCAACGAGCTGCCGTGGCGGGAGTCGATAGCGGATGTCGTGACGATCCACGAGGACGCGGACGGCCACATCGACCAGGCCCAGCTGACCGCGGAGCTGCTGCGCTACGCGGACCGGCCGCTCAAGATCGGCTCCTTCAGCGCGGCGAGCAACGTCACCGGCATCCTCAGCGACACGCACGCCATCACCCGTCTGCTGCACGAGCACGGCGCCCTCGCCTTCTGGGATTTTGCCGCCGCGGCGCCCTACGTCGACGTGGAAATGAACCCGCGGCCCGTCGGCGACCGCCCCGGTGATCCGCTCGCCCGCAAGGACGCGATCTTCCTCTCCCCGCACAAGTTCATCGGGGGGCCCGGCACGCCGGGGGTGCTCGTCGTCAGCGGCGCACTCCTGACCAACGCGGTTCCGGATGTCGTGGGGGGCGGCACGGTCAGTTACGTCGGTCCCGACGAGCACAGCTACCTCACCAACAAGGAACACCGGGAGGAAGGCGGGACCCCGGCGATCGTCGAGTCGATCCGCGCCGGACTGGTCTTCGGGCTGAAGGCCGCCGTCGGCATCGACACGATCACCGCCCACGAACGCGACTTCCTGCGCCGGGCCATCGCCGCCTGGAACGGGCACGCCGCCATCCAGGTGCTCGGCAACCCCGCGGCCGAGCGGCTCTCGATCGTGTCGTTCGTGGTGCGGCGGCCCGGTGGCAAGTACCTGCACCACAACGCCGTCGTCGCTATCCTCAACGACGTGTTCGGCATCCAGAGCCGGGGCGGATGCTCCTGCGCCGGTCCGTACGGGCATCGCCTGCTCGGCATCGACATCGAGCAGTCACACGAGTTCCAGCGTGAAGTGCTCCGCGGCTGCGAGGGCATCAAGCCGGGCTGGGTGCGCGTCAACTTCAACTACTTCCTCAGCGAGACGCAGTTCCAGTTCATCATCGACGCGATCCACCTGGTCGCCAACGAGGGCTGGCGGCTCTTGCCGCACTACACGTTCGATCCCGACACCGGCGAGTGGCGCCACCGCCGCGCCACCAACGCGAGCGTCATGCGGATGGCCGAGGTCAGCTACCGCACCGGCAAGATGGAGTATCGCTCGCGCCACGCGACCGAGCCCGAGTGGGCACTGCCCGGCTACCTCGACG
>Ga0157371_10003559_pt1 | contig 14046 bp, 11 predicted proteins | sample C45metaG_FD_113462 | JGI IMG/M metagenome (GOLD analysis project Ga0157371, IMG submission 113462) | Corn rhizosphere microbial communities from Kellogg Biological Station, Michigan, USA - C4-5 metaG | ecosystem: Host-associated > Plants > Roots > Rhizosphere > Soil | place: USA: Michigan...
CAGCGTCGTGCTGGCGGCCATCGCGGCGCTGGCCCAGGTGGCACCGGCAATCAGCAGGCCCATCAACATGTAACGGCTCGCATGGCGCATGACACGGCCCCGGACGGATTGGATTTGGTTGGTCATTGCATCAGCCCCTGTCTACCTATTCGCGTCGAGCGCGATGCTGGCCGGACGTTCCATCCAGCCGCCATTACCGTTGGATACCAGCTCGACCAGGTCTATGTGGTCCTCGCTGATCGCCGTGACGTGCCCGTAGTTCTGACCCATGTATTCATTGACGTGTACACGATGAATCACGCCACCCGGATCCTTGATCAGCACTTCCATGCCCGCGCCGCTCCCCACCGTGCCCACCATTTTCAGACTGTCCAGGGCAAACATCTCCAGCGGTTGCTTGGCGCGATTGGCATCCGGCCGGGGGCCATTGGTGGCGCTGTTGGTCTGCAGTTCGGCCGTGCTCGGACTGAACGGATCACGCCTGTTCTGATCGTCGTACTTGAATGTCTCGAACGTCTTGATCACGGGAAGCGGCTCGATCGGCGCTCCCTTTTTGGCTTTTTCCTGCGCGACCCAGCTGCGCAGGTCGGACATGCCCTTGGTGCATCCGCCCAGGACCAGTGCGACACCCAGCATCAGCAACACGCGAATCACCCGGGCCGACTTGATGGCAGCAATCCTGTTCATTTCTGCCCCCCGGTGGCGTTCTTCGTCGCTGCGGCGCTCTCTTCGTCATCCAGATAACGGTAGGTTTTCACCGTGCCCTGCAAGATGAGCTTGCCGCCCGAAGAACTGCCGTTGGTCGGCGCCGCCGGCGTCAGCGAAACATCGTGCAGAGTCAGGATGACCACCCTGGGGAGCGAAGCCACGCCGCTGATGAAGGTGCCGAACTGGTGGTAGGTGCCGGTCATCCGCAGCTTGATGGGCTTTTCCGCGTAGAAGTCTTTCGGCGTCTCCGGACCCGGCTCGAACAACTCCGTTTCGAGGCCTGCCGACAGCGCCGTCTGCGAAATGTCGATCAGCAGTTCGGGCATTTCGGTCTTGCTTGGAAGCTGGCGCAGCAACTGGCGGAGCATGTCCTGCATCTCGTCGAGCTGCTGCTGCAACGCTTCCAGGTTGACCGCCTTGGCCTGCTTGGTCGAAAAATCCTGCTTGAGACTGACTTCCTTGTTGGCCAGCGAGGTGAGGTTGTCCTGCTGGTCGCTGACGAAGAAGTACCACCCGAGCAGCAGCACCAACGCGAACAGCAGCACGGTGAAGAACACCTTGACCGACTGCGTCCAGCCGCCGACGTTGTTGCGATCGAGGTTGCGGATATCGTCGAGGAAACTCATGATCCGGCCCCTCCCTTGGCAGCGGGCGCACTCACCGGCTTGGCTTCCGGCGCGGCGGGTGCCGTCGTGACGGAAGCGGGCGCAGCAACCGCCGAACTGGAGCTGCTGCCTGCTGGCAGGTCCACCGCCTTGTCGGCGTCGACTTCGTCCGTCTTCGGCCGACGCAGCGTCACGTTCAGGCCGAAGGTGTACGGCATCCGGGTGGAGTTGTGGCTGTTTTCGGTCTTGCGCAAGTCGGCGTGCCCCATCCACGGCGAGGCTTCGATATTGCGCATGTACTCGGCGACGCTGGCGTTGGACTGCGCCACGCCATCGAGCGACATCGACTGACCGTCCTGCTTGAGGCCGCTCAGACGGGCGCTGGAGGGAATCGTACGCACCAGCTCGTCGAACAAATGCACCATCTGGGATCGATCCGCCTGCAGTTGCTCGATGATCTGCTTGCGGGCCAGCAGATGCTCGCGGACTTTTTCCAGGTCCTTGATCTTGGTGATGCGCACGTCGAGCTGCGCGATCTCGGTCTGCAGGTACGAATTGCGCTCGGTCTGGTTGTCGATGCGCTGGTTCATCCAGAACATCCACAACAGCATGACGCCCAGCGCCGCCACGAAGGCGGCGACGAGCTGCATGTAAAACTCGCGCTCACGCTGTTTGCGCCGCTCGGCGCGCCACGGAAGCAGGTTGACGTGTGCCATCAGTCGAAACTCCTCAGGGCGAGGCCGACCGCGATCATCAGCGCAGGTGCGTCCTGCGCCAGCGACTGCGCCTGTACCCGTGGCGAAAGCGACATGCGGGCCAGTGGATTGGCGACGACGCAAGGTACGCCCAATTGCTCTTCCAGCATCGGACCCAGCCCCTCGATCGAGGCGCAACCGCCGGCCAGCACCACCTGGTCCACCTTGCTGTATTCACTGCCCGCGAAGAAGAACTGCAGGAGCCGGCTGATCTGCTGGATCAGCGACTCCTTGAACGGTTCCAGCGCCTCGGTCTCGTAGGATTCCGGCAGGCCACCCTTGCGCTTGGCGCGCCCGGCCTCCTCGTAGGAAAGCCCGAACCGGCGCATGATCTCGTCAGTCAGCTGCTTGCCGCCGAAGACCTGCTCGCGGGAGTAGATCGTGCGCTGGTTGCGCAGCACCGACAGGGTGGTCATGGTGGCACCGATGTCGACTACCGCCACCAGCGCATCGCGCCCGACATTGAGCTGGTCGGCAAGCATCGCGAACGCGTTTTCCATCGCGAACGCCTCGACATCCATGACACTGGCGGTGAGGCCGCCGAGGTCAAGTGCCGCCACGCGCATGTCGACGTTCTCGGTGCGCGAGGCAGCCAGCAGCACGTTGTTCATGTCGGGGTTGTCGCGAACCGGGCCGAGCACCTCGTAATCGAGGCTGACTTCATCGATCGGATAGGGGATGTACTGGTTCGCCTCGACCTGGATCTGACCTTCCAGATCGTCGTCGGAAAGCTCGCTCGCCATGGGGATGATGCGGGTGATCACCGCCGACCCGGCCACCGCCGCAGATGCGTGCTTGAGTTTCGAGCCCGATCGCGCCAGCGCGCGGCGTATCGCGTCGCCCACCGCCTCGACCTCGACAATGTTTTTTTCGACCACGGCATTGGGCGGCAACGGTTCGACCGCGTAATGCTCCACGCGATAGCGACCGCCGGCCTGGCTTAGCTGCAGCAGCTTGACGGCGGTCGAACTGATGTCGACACCAATCAGCGCCGGCTTCTTGGGTGTAAAGAGCCCCACGGTGTTTCCCCCTTGCCCCTGGCGCCCGACCAGAATCCTGGCGGGATGCGCAATGGCATTAAATCGAAAAATTGACGCAATGGCAACGGTCTACGGGAACTTTCTCAAGTAATTGGCGTGATGTCCACCACATTCACGAACATGTCTTGTCTGGCGCATCCCTTGCTTGTGATCGGCCTGCATCATGTGACAAATACTGCTACATCTATACTCTGTGATGTTTTGACTCAGGTCTCGCTATCTCCCATACCATGCAAATTTTCAAGCGTTTGTTGCGCTGGGCGCTCGTCCTGGCCTTTTCCGGTTTGCTCCTGGCAGTTATCGCGGTTGGCGTGGCGTATTGGCTGATAGCACCAAGACTCCCCTCGGTAGCGGTTCTCAAGGACTATCACATGCAGGTGCCGCTGCGCGTGCTGAGCGCCGACGGCAAGCTGATCGCGAGTTTCGGCGAGACGCGGCGCATCCCGGTGGACATCGAGAACGTGCCTGACCGCCTCAAGCACGCGGTGCTGTCCGCGGAAGATGCGGACTTCTATCACCATCCGGGCGTGGACTGGCACGGCATCGCCCGCGCCGCCTGGCATGTCATCGTGACCGGCGGCGACAAGGGTTCGGGCGGCTCGACCATCACCCAGCAAGTCGCGCGCAACTTCTTCCTCAGCCCGGAAAAGCTGTATTCGCGCAAGATCACCGAGATATTCATTGCCTTGCGCATCGAGCACGAACTCACCAAGGACCAGATCCTCGAGCTCTATCTCAACAAGATGTTCCTCGGTCACCGCTCCTACGGGGTGGGCGCAGCGGCGGAGTACTACTACGGAAAGACGCTCGACCAGCTGACCGTGGCCGAGTGCGCGTTGATCGCCTCGACCTTCCAGTTGCCCTCGGCGGTCAACCCGATCAACAGCCCGAAGCGCGCGATCGCCCGGCGCAACTGGGTGCTGAGCGAGATGCTGCGGCACGATTACATCACCAAGGCCGTGTACGAACAGGCGATCGCCGAGCCGAATCACGCCTATCCGCATGAACAGCCGATCGAGGTGGATGCGCCGTACCTGGCCGAGATGGTGCGCCGGCAGGTACTCGACCGTTTCGGCAACGACGCGCTGACGGAAGGCTACGTAGTCCGGACCACCGTACAGAGCGGGCGTCAACAGGCGGCGGTGGAAGCTCTCCGCGACGGGCTGGTTGCCTACGATCATCGGCATGGCTGGCGCGGGCCGGAAGCCCACCAGGACCTGCCTGCGAACTCAGGCGAGAGCGAGTTCGACAACCTGCTTTCCAGCTACGGCATCATCTCGGGCATGCAGCCGGGCCTGGTCACCGCCAGCGACGCGAAGCAGGCAACGGTTTATCTGCCCAGCCACGAGAGCGTGATCCTCGACCTGGCAGCGGTCGCGTGGGCGCGCCCCCACATCAACGACGACCGCGTCGGCGCCGCCCCGACCAAGGTCGACAGCGTACTCAAGCGCGGCGACATCATCCGCCTTTCGCGCGACGACAAGGGCGACTGGCAGCTTGCGCAGATCCCGGCGGCGCAATCGGCGCTGACTTCGATCAACCCGGAAGACGGTTCGATCCAGGCACTGGTGGGCGGCTTCAACTTCGTGCGCAGCAAGTTCAATCGTGCGGTGATGGCCGCGCGCCAACCGGGTTCCAGCTTCAAGCCTTACCTGTATTCGGGCGCATTCGATCGAGGTTTCACACCGGCATCGATCATCAACGACGCACCGCTGGCCCTGCCCGACCCATCGAAGCCGAACGGCATCTGGACCCCGGCCAACGACGACGGAAAGTTCGCCGGCCCGATGCGCCTGCGCGAGGCGCTGGTGCAATCGAAGAACCTGGTCTCGATACGTCTGCTCGATGCCATCGGCGTGCGCTACATGCGCGAATATGCCACCCGCTTCGGCTTTTCGCCCGATGCGATTCCGGCCAACCTGTCGATGGCGCTGGGCACCGCTTCGGTGTCGCCGATGAGCATGGCCCGGGGTTATGCGGTCTTTGCCAATGGCGGTTATCTGGTAACGCCATATTTCATCCACGAGATCGACGACCGCAACGGCAAGCCGGTGTACGTGGCGAACCCCGCGCGCGCCTGCCGCAACTGCCAGGAGCGCCTGCTCGATACGCGCCCGCCCGGCCCGCCACCAGCCGACATGAACCTCACCCCCGCCAACAACCTGGTCGGCACGGAAGGCCCGCCGGCGGAATCCAGCAGCGTCGATGGCGTCGGCGAGGCGGTGCTGCCCGCCGACGTGCATGCCGACAGTACGCATCCGCCGGTGCTCGCGCCACGGGTGCTTGAGGCGCGCAACGATTACCTCATCACGTCGTTGATGAAGGACGTCATCCTGCGGGGCACCGGCTCGGCCGCGCGCGCACTGGACCGTGCCGACCTGGCCGGCAAGACGGGTTCCACCAACGACCACCGCGATGCCTGGTTCGTCGGTTTCAACGGCGACCTGTCGACCGCCGTATGGGTCGGCTTCGACGACTACAGCTCGTTGGGCCGTGGCGAGTTCGGCGCCAAGGCGGCCTTGCCGATCTGGATGGAATTCATGGGCAACGCCCTCAAGGGCCTGCCGCTGAACGCGTTGCCGATGCCGCCGGGAATCAGTACGGTAAGGATCAACCGCCAGAGCGGCCTGCCTACGTCCGCGGACGACCCGGATGGAATGGACGAAATGTTCAAGGTCGAGGACATCGATCGCCTGCGCAGCCAGGCAGCACAGAAGAAGGAGCAGGATCAGCAACACGCCTATGACATCTTCTGAACCACGGATCGCCCCGCCAACATGCGGGGCGCTGTCCATCGAACGATGAGGAGCGCGCCATGTCCCGAGGCGAACACCACCGCATTCACGCCCACGATCGACTGCAGCGCAATCGCCAGCGCATCGCCCAGGAAGCCGCCCGACTGATGAGCGAGCACGGCATCCGCGACTTCCATCATGCCAAGCTGAAGGCGGCCGAGCGGCTCGGCATTCTCGAGACGCAGGCGTTGCCGCGCAACCTGGAGATCGAGCAGGCGCTGCGCGAACACCAGCGACTGTTTCTCGCCGACAGTCAGCCACAACTGCTGCGGCAGCGGCGCGAGGCCGCGGTCGACGCCATGCGTTTTCTCGCCGCGTTCGAACCGCGACTGGTCGGCGCGGTGCTCGAGGGCACCGCCGATGCGCATTCGGCCGTCTGCCTGCACGTGTACAGCGACGATCCGGAAGCGGTCGTGCTGTACCTGCGCGAAAACGGCGTGCCGATCGAAACCCAGGTACGCCGGTTGCGCTACGGCCGTGACGAACAGCCCGAATACCCGGTACTGCTGTTCGCCGCCGACAAGCTGCCGTTCGACCTCACCGTGCTGCCGCGCGACGCGTTGCGCCAGGCGCCGCTGGACCGCACCGATGACCGACCGATGCGGCGCGCCTCGATGGCACAGGTGCAGAGCCTGCTGGACGAAGATGCCGACGAAGGTTTCGAGCAACGGCTGAGCGCGACGTTGCGCTGAAGCGAATGCCCGCTCCATGAAAAAACGCCCCGGTCGAAACCGGGGCGTTCCTGTTTGTCCCGGCGAAAGCCGCCGATCAGCGCCTGGCGGTCGGCACGTAGTCGCGCACATCCGCGCCGGTATAGACCTGGCGCGGGCGACCGATCCGCGATCCGGGGGTTTCATGCTGCTCGATCCAGTGTGCGATCCAGCCGGAGGTGCGCGCGATGGCGAACATCACGGTGAACATCTCGGTCGGGATGCCGAGCGCCTTGTAGATGATGCCGGAGTAGAAATCCACGTTCGGATACAGCTTGCGCTCGACGAAGTAATCGTCCTTCAGCGCTGCCTCCTCCAGTTTCATCGCCACGTCCAGCAGCGGGTCGTTGACACCCAGCTCGGCCAGTACCTTGTGGCACATTTCGCGGATGATCTTGGCGCGCGGGTCGAAATTCTTGTACACGCGATGGCCGAAGCCCATCAGGCGGAAGCTGTCGTTCTTGTCCTTGGCGCGCAGGATCGCCGACTCGACATTGTCCGGCGTGCCGATTTCTTCCAATTGCTTGAGCACCGCCTCGTTGGCGCCGCCGTGCGCCGGACCCCACAGCGCGGTGATGCCGGCGGCGATCGATGCATAGGGATTGGCGCCGGTCGAACCGACCAGCCGCACGGTCGAGGTCGACGCGTTCTGCTCGTGGTCCGCGTGCAGGATGAACAGCAGGTCGAGCGCCTTGGCCGCGACCGGATTCATCTGCAGCGGCTCGCTCGGCACCTCGAACATCATGTGCAGGAAGCGGTCGACGTATTCAAGGTTGTTGCGCGGATAGCGCAACGGCCAGCCCACCGAGTAGCGATAGCAGGCCGCGGCGATCGTCGGCATCTTGGCGATCAGGCGGATGGCGGCGAGCTTGCGATCGGCCGGATCGTCCACACTCAGGTCGTCGTGGTAGAACGCCGACAGCGAGGCGACCGCCGCGGCCAGCATCGCCATGGGATGCGCGTCGTGATGGAAGCCCTGGAAGAAGTTCTTCAACGACTCGTGCATCATCGTGTGATGCGAAACATCGTGCTCGAACGAGGCGAACTCCGCCGGCTTCGGCAACTCGCCGTTGAGCAGCAGGTAGGCCACTTCGAGGAAGCTGGAATTCTCCGCAAGCTGCTCGATCGGGTAGCCGCGGTACAGCAACACGCCCTTGTCGCCATCGATGTAGGTGATCGCGCTCTTGGTGCTGGCGGTGCTGCCGAAACCGGGATCGTAGGTGAAGTGGCCGGTGTCCTTGTACAGCGTGCCAATGTCGATGCACGCCGGGCCGAGCGTACCGCTGACCAGCGGCAGTTCGCTGCTGCGGTTGCTCGACTCATCCAGCAACTTGACGATCTTGGGATCGGACACGGAAACCTCCTTCATGTGGGTCACCGCCGACGGCAACCGCGATGACGGCGCCGTCCGGCGAGGGAATTACCTGGCATCGCGTGCCGGGGAAAACATGCGATGCGACGGACGCGTTGACGTCGGCTTACCCACCATTATCGCACAAGGCCTCACTTGCATTCGATGGCGGATGGCCGAAACCGGAACGCGAAAAAGCACGGGGCAAGCCTGCGCTCGCCCCGTGCCTTGAATCGGATCCATGCAGCGCTCGCGAAAGCGATGGCTGCCGTTCCCGCTTATTCCTTGACGGAACCCGCGTAGCGGCGGCGGAACTTGTCGACGCGACCGCCGACGTCCAGCGACTTCTGCTTGCCGGTGTAGAACGGGTGCGAATGGCTGGAGATATCCACCTTGATCAGCGGGTACTCATTGCCGTCTTCCCACTTGATGGTTTCCTTGCTGGACATGGTCGACTTGGTCAGGAACGCGAAGTCGGACGACAGGTCCTGGAATACCACCGGCTTGTTGTTCGGATGGATATCAGGCTTCATGACAGGCTCTAAAGCGGTGGTGAAAAGAGCGGCATTGTAACGAGAATGCGACCCTGGCCGCAAGCCGCGACCACCCGGCAGCCAGCCAGGGCAGCTGCGCGCCGATCAGCCCGGCACGCCCAGCGCACGCCGTACCATCGCGGCAAAACGCATCTGATCCACTTCCAGCACGATGTTCGCCTGCGCCGGTCGGCCCAGTCGCGCCTTCCAGTCGACCACGGTGGCGCCACGGGTCAGCCGTCCGTCCAGCTCCACGGCCACCGCCCTGGTCTCGCTGCGGGTCACGATGGACGGATCGAGTGCCACCGCCATCGCCAGCGCATCGGCGGCCACCAGCCCGTGGCGGTCATGTTTCGCGTTGTAGCGGCGCGCCGTGGCCACGATCCTGCGGAAAAAGTCCGCGCGCCGGTCGCCGGCCGCCAGCCAGCCATCGAATTCGGCGTCATCGAACGCATGCCGCAAGGTGGCTTCCCAATCGACCAGGTCGAACGCGGGGAACGCCTCGAACACCACGTGCGCCGCCTCCGGATCGAAGCCGATGTTGAATTCCGCCGGCACCCTGCCGGTATTGCCGTGGCCAGTGACGGCGCCACCCATGACCACCAGGCGAGCTACCCGCCCGGGCAGGCTCGGATCGAGCCGCAATGCCAGTGCCAGATTCGTCAATGGCCCCAGCGCCACCAAGGTCAGTTCGCCCGGTCGTTCACGGGTCAGCCGCAACAGGGCCAGCGCGGCCGCCTCGTCCGCCAGCATGGCGGCAGGCTCGGCAAAGCCGACATCGCCGAAACCGTCCTGGCCGTGCACGAACGCGGCATCTTCGTCGGGCGCCCGCACCAGGGGCGTGGCACAGCCGGCGAACACCGGCGTGGCCGCGCCGACCAGATCGACCAAGGTGCGCGCATTGCGCACGGTATGAGCGAGACCGACATTGCCTGCGGCAATGCTGAGCCCGGCAATATCCGCATGGGCGTAAGCCATCAGGATCGCCAGCGCGTCGTCGACGCCGGGGTCGGTATCAATCAGGAGTTGCGGCTGGGTCATGAACTGGAAGGGCCGGAAACGGGTTAGCTTAAAGGGAACGGGGAATGGGGAACAGGGAACAAAAGCGAAGCTTCACGACATCACTCCCGTTTCCCGTTTCCCGTTCCCCGCTTCACGCATGCACGAACCGCGCGGCCCCGCCGATCCAGCGCTCGATCAGCTGTTCGGTCTGCCGCGGATGCTTCACCAGCATGTGTTCGCCGACCTGCTGCACCGCGGGCAGCAGGTGCGCGTCGCGGGTGAGGTCGGCGATGCGGAAACTGAGCTGGCCGGTCTGACGGGTGCCAAGCACTTCGCCCGGACCGCGCAGCTCGAGATCCTTCTCGGCGATGCGAAAACCGTCGTTGGTCTCGCGCATCACCTGCAGCCGCTCGCGCGCCAGCTGGCCCAGCGGCGGCTGGTACAACAGCACGCAGTTGGACGCCACCGCACCACGACCCACCCGGCCACGCAGCTGGTGCAGTTGAGCCAGGCCGAGCCGCTCGCTGTTCTCGATCACCATCAGGCTGGCGTTGGGCACGTCCACGCCCACCTCGATCACCGTCGTCGCCACCAGCACGGCCAGTTCGCCAGCCTTGAACGCGTCCATCACCGCCTGCTTTTCCTTCGGCTTCATGCGGCCGTGGATCAGGCCGACCTTGAATCCGGCCAGCGCGGCGGACAACTCGGCATGCGCCACTTCCGCGGCTTGCGCCCGCAGTTGCTCGGATTCCTCGATCAGCGTGCACACCCAGTACACCTGGCGCCCCTCGGTGCAGGCGGCGTGGATGCGATCGATCACCTCGGCCCGCCGCGCGTTCGAGATCGCGATGGTCTGCACCGGCGTGCGGCCGGGTGGCAGTTCGTCGATCGAGGAAACATCGAGATCGGCATATGCGCTCATCGCCAGCGTGCGCGGGATCGGCGTGGCGGTCAGCACCAGTTGATGCGGCACCAGTTCGCCGTCCTTGCCCTTGTCGCGCAGTGCCAACCTCTGCTGCACGCCGAAGCGGTGCTGCTCGTCGACGATGACCAGGCCGAGCTGCGCGAATGCCACGCCTTCCTGCATCAACGCGTGTGTACCGATCACCACCGGTGCACCGGCCGCCACCCGCTCCAGCGCCTGCTTGCGCGCCTTGCCGGTGACCTTGCCGGCCAGCCATTCCACTTCGATGCCGAGCGGCTGCAGCCAGTGCCGGAAATTGTGCAGGTGCTGTTCGGCCAGCAATTCGGTCGGCGCCATCAGGGCGACCTGATGGCCCGACTCCATCGCAGCCAGCGCGGCCAGCGCCGCGACCACCGTCTTGCCGCTGCCGACATCACCCTGCACCAGTCGCAGCATCGGCTTGGCCTTGGACAGGTCGCGCGCGACCTCGGTGCTGACCCGCTGCTGTGCCGCGGTCAGCCGGAACGGCAGCCCCGTCAGCAACCGACCACGCAACACACCATCACCGCCCAGCTTCGGCGCGTGCCGGCGCCGCACCGCGGCGCGCATGCGTTTCAGGCTCAGGTGCTGGGTCAACAATTCCTCGAACGCCAGCCGCTGCTGCGCCGGATGCCGCCCCAGCAACAGCTGGCCGAGATGGGCGTCGGGCGGCGGCCGGTGCACGTACAGCAATGCGTCGCGCAGCGAAGTGAGTCCGTGCTCGGCGCACAGCTCGGGCGGAATCAATTCCAGCTGTGTCGCCGGTGGCAACAGCGCCAGCGCCTTGCCGATCACCCCGGCCAGCCGCTTCGAACCCAATCCCTCGGTGGTCGGATAGACCGGGCTGAGCAGTTCGTCGACCTTGGCTGCTTCATCCCCACTCAGGCGCTGGTAGTTCGGATGCACCATCTCCAGGCCCTGCGCACCATGACGCGCCTCGCCGTAGCAGAGCAGCCGCGTACCCGGCCGCAGTTGCTCGGCCTGCGCCCGATTGAAATGGAAGAAGCGCAACAGCAGGGCCTGCCCGCTGGCATCGCCGATCGCGACCTTCAATTGCGGGCGATAGCGGAAACCACGTTCGACCGCCTCGACCACGCCTTCGACCTGCGCCCGTTCACCCACGCGCAGATCGGCGATGGCGGTGACGCGGGTCTTGTCTTCGTAACGCAGCGGCAGGTGGAACCACAGGTCCTGCACGCGCTCCAGCCCGAGGCGGGCCAGCAAGGCGACCAGTGCCGGGCCGACACCGGGCAACGCGCTGACGGGAGTGGTGCCCGGATCGGTGCCGACGATGGAAGCAGGACGGGCAGTGCGGGTGGCCATGACCTGCAAGCCTAACCGAGTACCGTCTGTCGTCGTAAGTCAGCAGCCGACAATATCTGTCGGCGCGGACCGCGCATGAAGATCAGCCTGCCCCGATTACGGCAATACCATCACCGCGTCGACTTCGACCTGGGCCGCCTTCGGCAAGCCGGATACCTCGATGGTGGATCGTGCCGGATACGGCTGCTGGAAGTATTCGGCCATCACGGCATTCACGGCGGCAAAGTTCACCAGGTCGGTGACGTAGATGCCGACGCGCACAATCTGCGCCAGCGAGCCGCCCGCTGCCGCCGCGACCGCGCCGAGGTTGTCGAATACACGGCGGGTCTGCGCGGCAATGTCGCCATCGATCAGCGCGCCCGTGGCCGGATCCAGCGGAATCTGCCCGGAGAAGTAGACCGTGTTGCCGGCGCGCACGGCCTGCGAATAAGGACCAATCGCGGCCGGAGCCTTTTCGGTGGAGATGATGCTGAGGGGCATGGGGTTTCCTTGGAAATCGGGAATCGGGAATCGGGAATCGGGAATCGGGAATCGGAGACTATCGTCCAATCGGCACGACGCCAACTTCCGTAGCTGGCCGCCTCGAACCATTCCCGGATTCCCGGCTTACAAAGGATAGCGATGCGCCCCGCTGACCACGCCGGTGCGGCGCACTCGGCGGATCACGTCGGCGAGATGCTTGCGGTTTTTCACTTCCATGGCGAACAGCAGGGTCGCGGCGGCGGCGTCGCGCTCGACGTATTCCACGTTCTCGATGTTCGAATCGGCGGCGGCGATCGCGGCGGCCACGGTGGCAAGCACGCCGGGGCGGTTGATGACTTCGATGCGAAGTTCGGCGCGGTAGTCGCCTTGCACGTCGCGATCCCACTCGATCGCCACGCAGCGCTCCGGTGACTTGCGCAGCTCCACCACGTTCGGGCATTCCTCGCGATGGACCACGATGCCCTTGCCGGAGGACAGGTAGCCGATGATGTCGTCGCCGGGCAACGGGTGGCAGCAATTGGCGAAACTGAGCACGCCGCGCTCGGCGCCGGTGATGCGGATCTTCTCGTGCGCGTGCGGGGACGGCTGTGGCGCATCGCCGGCCCGCTTCCCGCGCGACGCCAGCAGCTGGCTGGCGACCACGTCGGGCATGCGGTTGCCCAACGCAATGTCGGACAACAGCTCTTCCAGCCGCTTCAGCTTGGAGGTCTCCAGGAACCGCTCCAGCACCGCCGGCGGAATGCCGTCCAGGCTGCTGCCCTGCGCGTCCAGCGCACGATCGAGCATGCGATGGCCAAAATCGACGGCGTCTTCGTGCTGCAGATGTTTCAGGTACTGCCGGATCGCGGCGCGCGCCTTGCCGGTGACCACCACCTCCAGCCATGCCGGGTTCGGCACGGCCGACGGCGCGGTGATGATTTCCACCAGCTGACCCGATTCCAGCCGGGCGCGCAGCGGCAGCAGTTTCTTGTCGACCCGCGCCGCCACCGCGTGATCGCCGACATCGGTGTGCACGGCGTAGGCGAAATCCAGTGCGGTGGCGTTGCGCGGCAGCGACAGGATGTCGCCGCGTGGCGTGAACAGGTAGACCTCATCGGGAAACAGGTCGATCTTGACGTTCTCGATGAATTCCGACGACGAGACGGTGGCCGCCGAGCTGTCGACCAGCGAGGACAGCCATTCGCGCGCCCGCGCCTGTGCGCTGTTGGCCGGGCCGCTGTCGGTCTTGTAGGCCCAGTGTGCGGCGACGCCGCGTTCGGCGACCGAGTCCATTTCGGCCGTGCGGATCTGCACTTCGATCGGTGCGCCGAACGGCCCCAGCAGCACGGTGTGCAGCGACTGGTAGCCGTTCGCCTTGGGAATGGCGATGAAGTCCTTGAAGCGCTTGTCGACCGGCTTGTACAGCGCGTGCACGACGCCGAGCGCCATGTAGCAGCTCATCGCGCTGTCGACGACGACGCGAAAACCGTAGACGTCCATCAGCTGGGCGAAACTCTTGTGCTCGCCGCGCATCTTCGAATAGATGCTCCACGGCGACTTGATCCGTCCGACGACATGGGCCGGCAGATGATCGGCGGCCAGCCGCGTGGACAGTGCGGCCTCGATCTTGCCCATCGCCTCGCGGCGATTGCCGATCGCTGCACGGATGCGCTCGCTGATCACCCGGTAGCGATCCGGATACAACGCACGGAAACCCAGATCCTGCAGCTCCGCCTTGAACTTGTTCATGCCAAGCCGTTGCGCGATCGGGGCGAAGATCTCCAGCGTTTCGCGCGCGATGCGGCGGCGCGAGGCGTGA
>Ga0157371_10003561_pt1 | contig 14045 bp, 10 predicted proteins | sample C45metaG_FD_113462 | JGI IMG/M metagenome (GOLD analysis project Ga0157371, IMG submission 113462) | Corn rhizosphere microbial communities from Kellogg Biological Station, Michigan, USA - C4-5 metaG | ecosystem: Host-associated > Plants > Roots > Rhizosphere > Soil | place: USA: Michigan...
CAACATCTCCTTCATCGCTCTTGGAACATCCTTTAAGGATAAGAGTGGTGCTACGGTCTCGAAGTTATACAACCAGTTTATGGCCAACCGCGCTGTCGTGTCGCAACGTCTGGGTGCAGAAAATGTGAATTCGAGAGGTAGCGATGGTACGTTTGCAGACGGTTACGACAAAAATGCACAGGATGTTGTTGTGGCTTCCTTCCTCGCAGCTTATACCGGGAAGGATGCCTCTGATGTACGATTGAAGTCGTTCCCTAAGATCCCACTACCGAACTGGCGCATTAACTATGGTGGCTTGTCTAAGCTGGATTTCATACAGGAAGGTTTCAAATCGATAGACATTCGCCATTCCTACCGGGCAATGTATAGCGTGAATGGTTTCAACTCCCTGCAGCAGTATCAGGAGAGCGGAGGGGATGTGAGCAGCCGGGATCTGAACAACAACTTCCTTCCGTACTACCAATATTCACAGGTAACGATCTCGGAGCAGTTCTCTCCGTTGATCGGGATTGATACACGGTTTAAGAACAACCTGACAGCGAATTTCGAGATCGGTAAAAGCAGGTTGTTAGGCTTAAGCCTGGCGAACAGTCAGCTTGCCCAGCTTTCGGAGAACAATCTGGTCTTTGGATTGGGCTACCGGACAAGCAAGTTCAGGTTCCCGTTTGGTTTGTTCAGGCAGGTCAGGATGGACAACAATATGGATTTCAAACTGGATGTGGCGGTGCGCGATAATAAAACCGTGATCTACCGGGCCGATATTGCAGAGGCGGAAGTATCCTCAGGGGCAAAGAACATCGCCCTGCGGCCAAGCGTGGATTACAGTCTGAACCAGCGGTTCACGATCAAGTTGTTCTACGATTCGAACATTACGAAGCCATATACCTCCCAAAGCTTCAATACATCGTACAGTAACTTTGGATTCAGCCTTCGTGCAACATTGAACTAATATTTTGTGTTCCATGTGTGCAGATTCTTAGTTTAATCTGATCCGTAGTAAATAGGGGATGTTTAAAGCCTGAATTTTCTGCATCAATGGCTATGAATAAGCGCAAATAGTAGTAAATTCGCAAGCGACAAATAACCATATGCATATGAACTTTCCATCAGAATTAAAATACACCAAAGACCACGAGTGGGTTAAAATCAACGGCGATGAAGCCATTATTGGCATTACTGATTTCGCACAGCGTGAATTGGGAGATATCGTGTACATTGACATCAACACCATTGGTGATGAAGTAAAAAAAGACGACGTCTTTGGAACTGTTGAGGCCGTAAAAACGGTGTCAGATTTATTTATGCCAGTAACAGGAACAATCCTGGAAGTAAACGCGGCTTTAAACGACAATCCTGAACTGGTGAATACAGACGCTTATGGTGAAGGTTGGATGGTAAAAGTTTCCGTTGCTAATGCTACTGAGATCGCAGACTTACTAGACGCAGAAGGCTATAAAACCTTAGTTGGCGCCTAGTAGATGTATATAGTTAAACAGTTAAAATATCAGGTCTGGGCAATTGTCTGGACCATTATTATTTTAATCTTTTGCAGTATAAAAATGCCAGAAACCCAAGGTTCTGGTTTTTTCTTCCAGGGCTTTGACAAACTGGTCCATTTAGGCTTCTTTTTTGTGCTTACTGTGCTGATGTTTTACGGAAAGATCACCTTCCAGCACAATTACAACTACAATAAGATCACCATTCTGAAGATTATTTTTCTAGCTGCCTTTATAGGTGGTGGAATAGAGTTTCTTCAATACTTCTTCTTCACTTACCGTTCTGCCGAATGGTGGGATTTTGGTTGTGATATGATCGGAGTTTTCATGGGGGTTTTCAGTTATGTTTTACTGCATAATTCTGCATTTGATGAAAAATAAGATTGCGATCGCATGTATAATCATTTTTACCACAAGCCTTAGTGCTTGTGGTATCTTTAAGCCCAACTGCGGCTGCCCGAAAGTAAGTTCAACTTCGAATCATTCCCCGATTCACCACAATTCCTAAGAATTTCTTTTTTTATTCAATAATTCATTCGTCCGGTATAACTTTTTATAGTTGTATTTAAAATGTTACGTCCTTTTTAACACCTACGAGCAAACTATTGGCCCGTTCCGGAGTCCATTAAAAATATCTTTACACTTTTAAATTAAACATGAAGACTCTTACTAAAGTAGTACCCTTATTACTTCTCCTTTTTAGCGGGTACTTTGCGATTGCTCAAAGCAAGAATGCCTCTGTAACAGGCAGAATCGTTAACGCCAAAGACAAAACACCTATTGATTATGGATCCATAGCTATTAAAAGCTTAAAAGACTCGAGTGTCGTTGGTACAAGCAACACCGCCAAAGACGGATCTTTTACGGTAGCGGGATTAGCTCCCGGATCATACCGTTTGTACGCCGCTTACCTGGGTTTAAAAACCGTGACTAAAGAATTTACGGTTACGGCATCAAACAATAAGGTGAATATGGGTGATCTGGCCATGGAAGATGGAGGGCTGAACCTAAAGACCGTTGAAATCAAAGGTGAAGCACCACCCGTGGTTGTAAAAAAAGATACGCTGGAGTTTAATGCCAGCTCGTTTAAGGTACGCGAGAATGCCGTAGTAGAGGATGTACTAAAGAAATTGCCCGGTGTTGAGGTTGCTAAAGATGGCTCGGTCAAGGCGCAGGGTGAATCCGTAACGCGTGTAAAGGTAGACGGAAAAGAGTTCTTTGGCAACGATCCATTGCTTGCCACAAAGAACCTTCCCGCAGATATGATTGATAAGATTCAGGTGATCGACCAGATGTCAGATCAGGCCCAGTTCACTGGCGTAGATGACGGAAACCGGGAGAAGATCATCAACATTACAACCAAAAAAGATAAGAAGAATGGCTTTTTTGGTAATTCAAGCGTAGGCTACGGTAGTGATGACCGTTATGATGTGAATTTAAATGTGAACAAGTTTAAAGGGGAGGAGCAGATGTCCATCCTCGGCCAGTTCAACAATGTGAACAAACAAAGCTTCGGCGGTGGTGTTGGCGGTGGTCGTGGCGGTATGCAGATGAATTTTGGTGGAGGTGGTGCCGGTCAGCAAGGAATTACAACCACCAATGCGGCAGGGATCAACTATGCCAATGTATATAAAAGCGGAACACAGTTTAATGCAAGTTACTTCTTTAACAAGACATCTTTGTTCAATGATCAGAATAGCTTGACGCAGAACCTGCTTGGAACCACGGTAACCACCTTCCGGGATGCATTGAAAAGCACAACAGAAAAAGTTAACCACAGACTGAATTTTTTATTGGACACGAAGATCGATTCGCTGACTTCTATCCGGGTACAGCCGAACTTAAGCTATACAGAAACGGATCTGAACCGGTCAGAAGACTATGTCAACAACTTTAACAATCAGACGGCAGTGGGTACGCAAGGCTATTTGAATAAGTCGACCGCACCGACACTTTCCAACAACTTGTTGATCAGAAGAAAATTCCTCCGCAGGGGACGTTCGCTTTCCTTAAACGTAAATACGAATCTAAATAATAACGAGTCGGAAAACTTCAACAAGAAGGTGGAGACCACGACCAGTTTATTGGATACAGTGTTGAGGAACACGGATCAGTATTATGATCAGAAGGCAAACTCCTTCAGCAATACATCCAGATTGGTTTATACAGAACCCCTGTCTAAAACTCTAAGCCTGGAGATCAACTACGAGAACCGGTTTAACTATGATAAATCAAACCGGTACACGTATGATTTCAACCCGCTTACTTCGGAGTATGACTTGCTAAACACGGAGTATACGAATACGTATGAAAACACGACACTAACCAATGCGGCTGGTTTGAGCTTGAATAAGACAGGCAAAAAATACGTTTGGAACGCAGGCTTGGCAGTCCAAAACACAGACCGCGAGAACAAGAACTTAAGCACCGGAAATATCATTAACCAGAATTTCTACAACCTGACACCGAGTGCACAGTTCCGTTATACCTTTAGTAACAGCAAGCGTTTGAGGATCAACTATCGTGGTACAACACAACAGCCGTCGATCAATCAGATTCAACCCATTCGGGATAACTCAAATACGCAAACCATTCCATTTGGTAATCCGGGATTGAAACCATCGTTTACCAACAACTTGCGTGTGTTTTATAGCAACTTTGATTTTGCACATTATCGCTCACTTTTTGTTTTCGCGAACATCAACCAGACAACGAATGCTTTTGGAAACAGCAGCTCCATCATTGACAATGATCCGGACTCTACGAATAATGGCAAGATTGGCGTAACACCGATCAACGTTCATGGCGTGTACAATGGTAATTTATTCGGTAGTGTTGGCTTGCCACTCATTTCTGGTAATAAATTAAACCTGAACATTACGTTGGGTGGTAACTTTGCAAGAGGCGTAAACGTGACGAACGGCATTGATAATATAACAAACGATATGGGCATAACCCATGGTTATAAGTTGGTGTCCAGTCTGGAAAAGTTTGACGTTACGGCAGGGATCAATGGGTCACTTAACCGCGCGACTTACTCGGCACAGCCACAAAATAACACGACGTATTATGTGTTAAACCCAACACTAGATATCAGTTATTTATTCCCGGGTAACATCCGGCTGGCTGTCGACCTGGATTACTACCAGAACACGGGGCGTGGTGGGCAATATGATACAAACTATACCTTGCTTAATCCATACATCAGCAAACAATTCTTCAAGAACCGGGCAACGTTCAAGTTTGCGGTAAATGATGCTTTAAACCAAAATCAAGGTGTGTTACGTACAAGTGGTAACAACACCATTACAGATTTGAACTATAATGTATTGAAACGGTACTATATGTTCTCGTTTACCTATTCGCTAAACCGGATGGGCGGGAAGAATATGAGTCCGAACATGGGTGGCGAGAGACGCGGACCCGGCGGTATGGGCGGGCATTTCTAGCCGCAAGCCCTTCATTAATCAGGGTCAAGAGCCTAACAAAGAGGTTGCACATTTTTCATGTTGCAACCTTTTTGTCTTTTACGGCAGTGCTATTTCGAGCAGAAAGCATTTTGGTGCTGGTAGCAAATAAATAATTCGTTGGCGGCCAGGAGGCAATATAGTTGTCCTGAAGGCAGGAGCAGGGTGGTTTACCCGGATTACGTACAGATAAACCAGTTCCTTAAAACTAGATTTTCGGCCTTTATTGGTTTATTGTAATAATAAGTGGCACTGCCGTTAAAGGGTCTCTTTATTTGGATTTATTATAGATAAAGGGTAAATTGCACACTTATTCTTATTATGAAACTATCACAGTTAAACCCCGGAGAACAAGGTACGATTGTAGCATTTACCGATTTGGAAATGTCTGTAAAGTTGATGGAGATGGGCTGCCTGCCAGGTGAGATTGTGCAAGTAGAGCGCTTTGCACCCCTGGGCGACCCGATGGCTATTCGCGTGGCCGGTTATCAATTGTGTTTACGTAAGAACGAAGCGTCTGTTATAATAATTCAGTAAGAAGCCTTGGCATCCACTATTAAAATTGCCTTAGTTGGTAATCCTAATACGGGCAAATCAACTTTATTCAACATACTTACCGGTTTAAACCAGAAGATTGGAAACTTCCCTGGTATAACTGTAGATAAGAAGTTAGGCTATTGTAAGCTTGATTTCGACAAGCAGGCTGAGATCATCGACCTTCCCGGTACGTACAGCCTGTATCCGAAAAGCCGCGATGAACGTATTGCTTTTCAGGTTCTGGCCGATTCCAGTAATCCGAGCTACCCCGATATCGTTATTGTAGTCGTAGATGCGACTAACCTACGCAGGAATTTACTGCTGTTTACGCAGGTTGCCGATCTGGGCATTCCCGTGATCCTGGCCTTGAATATGACTGATATGGCCACCAAGGAGGGGATAGAGATCAACGTAGATAAACTTGCCGAGCGTTTGGGCGTGCAAGTGGTTTCCATTGCCGCAAGAAACAACGTCGGTATCAACCAGCTGAAACAAGCGATCCTGCATACCAATATCGCGACACAATCGAAGGGTGCCGATATACATGCGCTCGCGCCAGCAGCCATTCAGGATGCAATGGAATTGGTTGGTAGTGATAACGAGTACTACTGCATGCAGGTGTTGCATCAGCATGAACACTTAGACGTCTATACGGAGGTAGAACACGAAGCCCTGGAAGAGATCAAGGTGGCGAATCAGTTTGAATCCAATAAGCTTCAGGCGGCCGAGACGATTGCGCGATACCGGTACCTAAGTTCCGTCTTAAGTGGCGTGGTAGTCGATACCGGTGCTAAGCGGAAGTTTGCGTTCAGCGATAAGCTGGATTCAATATTAACAAATAAATTTTGGGGGTTTATCATTTTCGTGCTGATCCTCTTTTTCATATTCAACTCCATTTTCTCCTGGTCGACTTACCCGATGGAACTCATTGAGGGTGCTTTTGTCTGGCTTTCGGATTATGGACACCAGCATTTCCCGGCGGGGGTACTAACCAATTTGTTTTTTGATGGTATTGTAGCAGGCCTGGGTGGTATATTGATCTTTATTCCGCAAATCGCGATCTTATTTGCCTTTATTTCTGTCTTGGAGGATACTGGCTATATGTCCAGGGTGACCTTTATGATGGATAAGGTGATGCGCAAGTTTGGTTTGAGCGGGAAATCCGTAGTTCCGATGATCGGCTCTTTGGCTTGTGCGGTTCCCTCGATCATGAGTGCGAGGAACATTGAGAACTGGAAAGACAGGATCATTACGATTATGGTCTCTCCGCTGGTGAGCTGTTCGGCACGCCTTCCGGTGTACACGTTGCTGATCTCGTTGATCATTCCGCAAAAGATGCTTTTTGGCTTCATCAACCTGCAAGGTTTAACCCTGATGGGGATGTATGTGATTAGTATCCTGGCAGCGGTTCTGGTTGCGTTTGTGATGAAATTCCTGATCAAGGCTAAAGAGAAATCCTATTTCATTATGGAATTACCGGTTTACCGGATGCCCAGATGGAAGAACGTGGCTTTCACGATGTATGAGAAGTCAAAAACCTTCGTGCTTGAGGCAGGTAAGGTGATTATTGCCATTTCCATTATCCTTTGGGTTTTAGCCACCTACGGGCCGCCGAAGCGATTTGCTGCGATAGATAAGAAGTACGACCAAATGGAAATGCCTAAGTCGCCACAGGAGCGCGTGGCACTTGAACGCGACCGTGCAGCGGAGCATCTGGAGAATTCTTATGCAGGTATTGTGGGTCATACGTTGGAGCCAGTCATCAGACCATTGGGTTTTGATTGGAAGATCGGCATAGCACTGGTGACTTCCTTTGCTGCCCGTGAAGCCTTTGTAGGCACAATGGCAACGATCTATAGCGTTGATGGAGCCGATAAGGGTGATACCATCCGCAATAAAATGCTGGCTGCCAAAAATCCGGATACAGGCTTACCGGTGTTTACTTTTGCTACCGGGTTCTCCCTGATGCTGTTCTATGCCTTTGCCATGCAGTGCATGAGTACGGTGGCTGTCGTGTTCCGGGAAACTAAATCCTGGAAGTGGCCGATCATTCAGATCTGCTATATGACGGGAATGGCATATCTGGCCAGCTTACTGGCATTTCAGCTATTAAAGTAAATTCAATATCTTAGTCTTCAGGCGGTCTGATTGGACCTGTTAATTGATTTAAATTGGAAAAAGTTGAGTTACTAGCACAATATATGCCTGCAGAAGCCGCACCGGTTATTGCCAGATGGATCGATTATTTTCAATGCGAATTTAAGATCTCCAGAAATCGCACCACCAAGCTGGGCGATTACAGACATCCTTTTAGGTCGGCCGGACACAAAATTTCGGTTAACAATAACCTGAACCCCTATGCATTTCTTGTGACTACCGTCCATGAGTTTGCGCACCTGCTAACCTGGAACGAGTATAAGAATAAGGTAAAGCCGCATGGGGCGGAATGGAAGCATAACTTCAAGCGAATGATGAGTCCGTTTCTGGATCAGCAGTTGTTTCCGGAAGATATCCAGCAAGCCGTATTAAGCTACTTACAAAACCCGGCAGCTTCCAGTTGCACAGATTTAAACCTTTCCAGGACTTTGCGCAGCTATGATGTAAAACAACATCAATTTGTACGTCTGGAGGAGATTAAACCGGGTGTACTGTTCATGATCAAAGACGGAAGAAAGTTTAAAAAAGGGGAGCAGTTAAGGAAGCGTTACCGTTGTACGAGTGTGGACAACGGGCATGTGTACCTGTTCAACCCGCTTGCTGAAGTTGAAGTCCTGTCTTCAGGAACCTAAAACCTGTGATTTAATAGCTTAGAAGCTTGGTTATGGTTTCATGCAGCCTGCTTTTAGCCAGGAAGCTTTCTTCCAGAGTTTTGTTCATGGGGATAGCGGTGTCGAGGCTACCGCAACGCATCACCGGCGCATCCAGCGCGTTAAAGCAATGTTCAGAGATCCACGCCGCCAGTTCGGCAGCAAAACCACCAGTCATCGTATCTTCATGTAGTACGAGTACACGTCCCGTTTGTTCAGTTACTTGCTTTACGGCTTCTTTATCCCAGGGTTGCAGGCTGCGCAAGTCCAGCAGTGTGGCGCTGATTTCCGGATGCTGTTTTAAGTAATCCAGTGCCCAATGAACACCCAATCCGTAAGTAACGATGCTAAGCTGACTGCCACTATGTAGGATATGGGCTTTGCCGATCTCCAGGGTATAGCGGCCTTCAGGTACTGGTCCGCTTAAACTTCTATACAGATATTTATGCTCGAAGTACATCACCGGGTTCGGGTCATCAATAGCGGCAATCAGAAGTCCTTTGGCATCATAGGGGAAGGCTGGATATACGATCTTCAATCCGGGTGTTTTAGTGAACCAGGCTTCATTACTTTGAGAGTGAAATGGTCCGGCGCCTGTTCCCGCACCTGTCGGCATACGAACAACCACATCCGCTTTTTCTCCCCAGCGGTAATGGGTTTTCGCCAGGTTGTTTACAATCTGGTTAAATCCGCAACTAACGAAATCTGCAAACTGCATCTCCACAACGGCTTTGTAGCCGTTTATAGATAAACCCAGACCGGCTCCGACAATTGCAGATTCACAGATGGGCGTATTGCGAACCCGTGATTTTCCGAACTGTTCCACAAAGCCTTCCGTGATCTTGAAAGCACCGCCGTATTCTGCAATATCCTGTCCCATGATCACCAGGTTATCGTGCGTCCGCATAGATTCCTGTAAACCTTCGGAAATGGCATCCAGATAACGGATCTCCCGCTGACTTTTTTCCGGGTTTTCTACTGCGGCATCATAGGGCATGTACATGTCCTTAAGCTCATGCTCGGGATCTGCAAGGGGTTCAGGTTCCAGAAAGGCGGCCTCTACTTCGGCGTCGATCTGTTTCTTATATATTCTAGTGATATCGTTAATGCTGGTCTCGGAAAGGATCCCGAGCTCTACAAGGTACTGTTCGTAGTTTTTAAGCGGATCTTTTGTTTTCCATTGCTCGAAGCGTTCCGCGGGAACATACTTGGTGCCGGATGCTTCCTCATGACCACGCATGCGGAAGGTCAGGCATTCGATCAGCACAGGGCGCGGATTCTTCCGGATCCCATCTGCAACCGTATGAATGGTATCAAAGACTTCCAGTACATTGTTTCCGTCGATCTGTATGCCTTCAATGCCGTAGCCATGGGCTTTGTCGACCAAATCCTGGCATCTGTACTGTTCTTCTGTCGGGGTGGAGAGCCCATAGCCATTATTCTCGATAAGAAAGATCACCGGGAGGTTCCAGACTGCCGCTACGTTGATGGCTTCGTGGAAGTCGCCTTCACTGGTGGCGCCATCGCCGGTATAAACCAGCGTGGCCCGCTTATTATCAGCAAGCAGATCAGCCAAGGCGATCCCATCGGCAACAGCCATTTGGGGGCCCAAGTGGGATATCATACCAATGATCTTGTATTCCTGGGTGCCGAAGTGGAAGGAGCGGTCACGCCCCTTGGTGAAGCCTGTTGCTTTCCCTTGCCATTGCGCCATCAATTTCTTCAGCGGGATTCCTCTGGACGTGAATACACCCAGGTTTCGGTGCATGGGCAGGATATACTCATCCGGCTGCATAGCCAAAGTACTGCCGACGGCAATGGCTTCCTGGCCGATACCGGAAAACCACTTTCCGATTCGCCCCTGGCGCAACAGGATAAGCATTTTTTCTTCCACCATCCTCGGGTAGAGCAGGTGTTTATAGAGATTTAAAAGCGTAAGGTTATCCTTGTTTTTCCGGTCGAACTGCATCTTTTATGTAAGCTATTTATCGGCCTTGTTGCGTTCTTCCCATTGTTTTGCAAAGGATTTATCGGCTACCTCTGGTCTGGCGCGGTGTTTACCCCAGATTTTAGAGAAAAGCGTCTTGAGAAAGAAGTTCTTGATCTTACCGCCAAACAGGTCCATTCGCCCCCTTTTGGCCATTCCTGCCTTCCAGATCTTCCAGCCCACCTCTTCGCCTTTGGTGTTCACGTGTTGTTCTGCAGCATCTCTTCTGTTTAGCAGCAGCATTTTCTGAATGTCTATCTTAACCGGGCAAACCTCTGAGCATTTGCCGCAAAGCGAAGAGGCATAGCTCAGGTGTTTAAACTCCTTCATGCCTTGCAGATGCGGCGTGATCAACGAGCCGATCGGGCCGCTGTAGGTAGTGTTGTAGGTGTGTCCGCCGATGTTCTTGTAAACCGGGCAGGCATTTAAGCAGGCACCGCAACGGATGCAGTACAAGCCTTGGCGCTGCTCCTTTTGAGCAAGAAGGTTGGTGCGGCCGTTATCAAGCAGCACGACGTACATTTCCTCAGGTCCGTCGGTCTCGTCTTCCTGCCTAGGGCCACTCAGTATGGTATTGTAAACCGTTAAATTTTGACCGGTACCATGACTAGCCAGTAAAGGCCAGAAAAGGTCCAGATCTGCCATGGAAGGGATGATCTTCTCAATCCCTACAATGGCAATATGTATTTTCGGGAATGTGGTGCATAGTCGCGCATTACCCTCATTTTCAGTCAAAGCTATACTTCCGGTATCCGCAATCAGGAAATTACCGCCTGTGATGCCGATATCAGCGTTCAGGTATTTCTCGCGAAGCAGTTCCCGGGCTTTCTGTGTCAACTGTTGTGGGGTAGCGTCAATTGGTGTTCCAAAGCGCTCATGAAAGAGCTTGGCGATCTCTTCCTTGCTCAGGTGCATCGCCGGTGTAACGATATGGTAAGGTGGCTGCCCAAGCAGCTGTACAATGTATTCACCGAGGTCACTTTCAAGCGATTCGATCTGGTTCTTTTCCAGGAAGTCGTTTAAATGGATCTCTTCAGTGGTCATGGACTTGGACTTGATGACGGTCTTTCCACCAGACCGCTGGATGATATTCAGGATCTCCTTTTGGGCTTCGGCCACATCATTGGCCCAGATGACCTTGCCACCGCGTTTTTGAAAGTTCGATTCAAACTCCGGAAGGAACTTGTCCAGGTTCTCCATCACACGCCATTTGATCACATGGGCCTTCTTTTTCGATTGCTCCAGGTTCTCGAACTTGGATAAACCCCGTTCTACAGCTGCATCATACTTTCCGATGTTGTGATTGATGGTTCTTCGATGTGCCAAATCAAAAACCTTCTCTTCAGATTTTTCAACAAACTCTTCAGCAGTTTTCATCATGTTCAAATATAATTAAATGTGGAAAGCACAGCATATATATCTAAAACAAAAAACCTGCCTTAAGGGGGCAGGTTTTTCTTTAAAGGTTGGTTAATTATCTTGTTCCACCGTCATCTACTTTATCTACAACCGGGCGTGTTGCACGATTTGCAAGCTCCCAGGCAGTATAGTAAGTGAGTTGGGCACGTTTAGCCAACAATGGGAAGTTGATCTTGCTGATCTCATCACTTGGCTTGTGGTAGTCCTCATTCAATCCGTCGAAATAGAAGATAATTGGAATGTTATGTTTAGCGAAGTTATAGTGGTCAGAACGGTAGTAGATACGCTCGGTATCGCTTGGGTCATCATATTTGTAATCCAATACCATTTTGGTGTACGTCTTGTTAACCGACTCGCTGATCTGCTTTAATTCGGTGCTCAGTTTATCTGAACCGATCACGTAAATGTAGTTTGCTGAATCTGGTTTGCCCTGGTGTTCAAAGCCGGTACGACCGATCATATCGGTATTTAGATCCGCAATCGTGTTTTTCAATGGGAAGATCGGGTGCTCTGAATACCACTCCGAACCCAATAAGCCTTTTTCTTCACCTACTACGGTCATGAACAAGATGCTTCTTTTTGGTCCTTTACCAGCTTTCTTTGCTTTAGCGAAAGCTTCAGCGATCATAAGCACACCGGTTGTTCCAGAACCATCATCGTCTGCACCGTTGTTCACTTTATCGGTGCCTGAAGTTGTTAAACCAATATGGTCATAGTGACCCGTAACAACCAGGATTTCTTCTTTTAATTTAGGGTCTGAACCTTCCAAAAATCCAAGTACGTTTTCTGCACGCACTTTCACTTCCTGTTTCATCGCGCTAGCTGAAACGCTTGCCTTGATCAGTTTGCTTGCTGGTTTTGCAGAACCTGCGATCTGTTGTTGTAAACCGGCAACAGTTAAACCAGATGCTTTAAGGATCTCATTGGCTGTAGCGGTGTTCACGCTAACCACGTTCATGCCTTTTTGATTTTGCATTCTGGCGATGTTTGCAGCGGTTTTCATGGTAAGCTGACCATTACCCGCAAGACGTTGCTTAGCTTCTTCAGACATATTGTCGATGGTTGGATCGATCAGGATAACACCTGCCGCATTCTTTTCCATCAGGTTTGCCAACCTTGCACGGCGGGCAGACATGGCTGCCATCATACCAGCACGGTCTTTCGGTGCCTCATTGTCTTTCGCTGTTGGTCCGCCTGCGGTGAAGATCATGACAACTTTACCTGCAACATCCTGACCAGCCAGATCATCATAATCTGCACGGGTAATGCCGTAACCAGCAAATAAAACCTGGTCTGCACTAAAATTGAAACCATTCATGGTCACGTTGTTCGGCTGGATAACGAAATCCTTTAAGGCTTCTTTATTCTGGCCATTTATAGTTAGTACACTCTTGCTCAGGTTGTACGTAGCCATATCGATCGGCTGGAAATATTCGCCATTTACCGGCGGAGTCAGCCCGAAGCTTTTGAATTGACCTTTGATGTAATCAGCGGCCATCCAGGCGCCTTTTTTACCAGTTTCACGGCCTTCGTATTCGTCAGATGCAAGTATGGACAAGTGCTTATAGGCATTGTCCTTAGATATACTCTGACTAAACTTAACCGCTGTTTTGTTCTGAGCGCATGCTCCGAAAGCCAGCAGTACTGCAAAGCTTGTGTACAGAAATTGTTTTTTCATTCGTAATTTATGGATTAGTAGGGTTTGAAGCGGAACATAGCCTTACTGCAGGAAAAAGATCATGCAAGGCTTGTGTTCCCTTATGTATTAACAAGACATTTTGGATACGCGGGTCTGATGCCTTCCGCCTTCAAAGGCTGTATTCAGGAACGTTGTGACCATTTCTTTTGCGGTTTCTTCAGAAACAAAGCGGGCCGGTACGCAGATGATGTTTGCATTGTTGTGCAACCGGGCAAGCTCTGCAATCTCGGTTTGCCAGCATATGGCGGCACGTATGCCCTGGTGTTTATTCGCCGTGATCGCCACGCCGTTTGCACTTCCACAAACCAGTATGCCGAAGATGGATTCACCGCTTTCCACGCTCTCTGCCACCGGGTGGGCAAAGTCGGGGTAATCAACAGATTCGGCTGAATAGGTGCCGAAATCCCGCACGTCATAGTCGCTTAAGAATGATTTCAACATTTCCTTGTAGTCGAATCCCGCGTGATCAGCGCCTATCGCTATTTTTATTGTAGAAGACATATCCAAATCTATAAAGAATAAGGTAGATCAGGCGTAAATTTTTTGTTAGATATTGGGTTTCGTTGTGCCGTACAATTCCTTGTTCTTTTTCTTCTCGATGTTCGCCGAAATATAGATACTTAATTCATACAA
>Ga0157371_10003562_pt1 | contig 14043 bp, 7 predicted proteins | sample C45metaG_FD_113462 | JGI IMG/M metagenome (GOLD analysis project Ga0157371, IMG submission 113462) | Corn rhizosphere microbial communities from Kellogg Biological Station, Michigan, USA - C4-5 metaG | ecosystem: Host-associated > Plants > Roots > Rhizosphere > Soil | place: USA: Michigan...
GCCGGAGGATGCCGGCGCGGCGCGCTCACACGTCTTTCATTGACGAGTCGTGAAGCTCCAGACGCGATCGGCCGCGAGCGGATTGCCAGCGAGATCTTTGATGCCCGCCGTTCCTCCCACGACCCGCGCCGTGAACTGAGTTAGTGAGGAAAGCGTTGCCACGGGATCTAGTGTCACCGTGCGCCCGTTCGAGCTGATGGAAAGCGTCGCGGACACGGCGGCGCCGGTCGCCGCGTTGACCAGCGCGAAGGTGTTCGCGTTGACGGTGGCCGGATCGACCACTTCGCTGAACGTTGCGGTGACGTTCGCGTTCCGGTTGACGTTGGTCGCGCCACTCGACGGCGAGATATTGCTGATCGTCGGCGGCGTCGTATCGAATACCGTCGTGAACGTCCACACCCGGTCGGCGGCCAATGCGTTGCCCACCAGATCCTTCGCACCGCCAGAGCCACCCAGTACGGTCGCGGTATACGTCGTCCCCAATGCCAGCGACGCCGAGGGATTGAGGGTCGCAACGCGGGACGTCGCGTTGTAGCTCAGGGTCGCCGGCACGACGTTGTTCGCCGGGTCGCGCAGCGTCACGGTAGTGGCGTTGATGGTGGCCGGATCCATCGCTTCGCTGAACGTCGCGGTGACGTTCGCCGTCCGCGAGACCCCGGTAGCACCGGCGGCTGGCGACGTCGCGGTAACCGTCGGCGCCGTGGTGTCCGCAAGTATCGTGAACGACCATACCTTGTCGACGGCGAGCGCGTTGCCGGCCGAATCCTTGACGCCCGCTGCGCCGCCGACGATGGTCGCCGTGTACGTGGCGCCGCCCAGCAGCGTCGGCGCCGGGTTGAGCGTCGCCACGCGCGACGTCGCGTTGTAGCTCACGGCCGCGGTCACGAGGTTGTTCGACGAGTCGCGCAGCAGGAAGGTACCGGTGTTGATCGTGGTCGCGGTCATCGCCTCGCTGAACGTCGCCGTCACGTTGGCGGTTCCGCTGACGCCGGTGGCGCCATTCGCGGGCGACGTCGTCGTCACCGTCGGCGGCGTCGTGTCGCCGGTCGTGAACGACCAGCTCGCGCTCGCCGCGAGCGCATTGCCGGCTGTGTCCTTCGCGCGCGGATCGGTCGCACCGCCTGCAACGGTCGCCGTGTATGTGGTGTTGCTCGCAAGCGCGCCGCCTGGCGTCAGCGTTGCGGTGAACGAGGCGACGTTGTACGCGACGGTCGCCGTCACCGAGGCGCCGCCGGACGTGCGCAGCGTGAACGTCGTCCCGTTGATCGTGGACGCGTCCATCGCCTCGCTGAACGTCGCGGACACGGTAGCCGTTCCGAGGACGCCGGTCGCACCGTTGACGGGGGTCGTCGCCGTGATCGTCGGGGGCGTGGTGTCGCCCGCCGCGCTCGTCGTGAAAACCCACGAGACGCTGGCAGCGAGCGCATTCCCCGCCACGTCCTTGACGCGCGGATCGCTCGCACCGCCGACCACGGTTGCCGTGTAGTTCGAGCCGGGGGCGCGCGCGATACTCGGCGCGAGCGTCGCGGTGCGCGTCGCCGCGTTATAGGTCACGGTCGCAGCAACAGGTTGGTTGCCGGCATCGCGCAGGAAGAACGTCGTACCGGAGACGGTTGTACTGTCCATCGCCTCGCTGAACGTCGCAGTCACCACCGCTCCCACGCTGACGCCGGTCGCGCCGTTGGCGGGGGACGTCGTGGTCACCGTCGGCGGCGTCGTATCCGACGCACCCGAGGTGAACACGACGTCCACCCAGTAGTTGGTGGCGTTGAACGTCGAGCTCGGGAAAGCATTGCCCGCGCCGTACGTATAAACGCCGTTGCCGCCGTTCACGCCGTTGCGAAGGAAGTGCAGCGGTGGCGCATCGACGCCGGCGTTCGAGAAGAAGTTCACGTCCGCCGCGTAGTGGCCGTTTGGCGCGAAATAGGACGCGACGTAGACGGTGCCCGCCGTGATGGCGACCGGGGTCGTGAAGTTGACCTGCTGCCATCCCGATGCACTTTCGCTCTGGAACGTCGCGCTAGCAAGAAGCTGCCCACCCAGGGTCCACAAGCTGCCGACGTGCGTGCCCGTGTTGGTCGTTCCCTTGTAGAACCGGATGCTGGTGATCGAGCCCGCGACGTCGGAGGTGAATTTCACGCCGAGCGTCACCGGGGCGGTATCCGAATCGGCGACGGTCCCGGGCACGATCGACGCGGGCCATACGCTGCACGGACACCCCCCCCCGCCGGAACCCGATCCGACCGTAACCGGGACGCCCGCGCCGGGCGCTTCGAGATTGCCGCTGTCGTCGACGGCACGGCTCCGGATCGTCGTGGAGAAATTGCCGGACGGCGTCCAGCTGTAACTCCAGTTCGCACGTCCGTTGGCCGGGTGCCATGTCGCGCCGTTGTCCACCGACACTTCCACGCCACCGACGACGCCGCCGCCCGTATCGGCCGCGGTTCCCGTGATCGTGACCGGCGTCCCCGACTGCAGCGTCGCACCCGACGCCGGTGCCGTGATCGCCGACGTCGCAGCGACGGTATCGGTCGACGCCGAGGCCGCAACGAGGTTCGGCTGCAGCGTCCTGGGCTGCACGTTCATGTCAGCGAGCAGGTTGACGGTGGCCTGCTGCATGCGCACGTCCGCCGGGGCATTCCCGCGATCGTGATTCGAATCGAGACCCCACGGCCATTGCACCGTGCCCGCACCGAAGACGCGCGCACCGTTCGGATGCTTGTAGAACGTCAGGTAGTGGGTGGCCGTTCCCGATCCGTACGTCGATCCGAAGTCGACCAGGACGGGCGCGTTTGGCACGACGGTGGTCGACAGGCGGAAGAGCCCCGCAGGACGGAATCCGTTGTCGAGATCGCTGTCCCATTCGTATCCCAGTGTGCTGTTCGGCAGCGTCGCCGTCTGCCCTGTCGCCAGGTTGGCGATGCTGGTGTTCCGCCAGAAGCGCATCTTGCCGTCGGCCGCAGGAACGGTGATAGCAGTGGTCGCCCCGTCGTTGACGTAGAACAGCGTGCCAGCGAGTGCATTGCCCGGCCTGCCGCCATCCGCCGTGGGTGAGATCGAGCCACCCGGACCGAAGCGCGGGTCGAGCCACGTCGCCGTAGCAATCGGCGGATCGGCCGGGTCGATGCGCGCGTTCGCGTGCGTCTCCTTGTACGTAACGAGCGTGCGTAACGGCGTGCCCGATCCGTCGATGCTGTTTTCCCAGCGCGTCTTCCAGAAGATCTCGTTGCCGCTGAAGAACGCGAGGTTCACGCCCGCATCGCGGGCCGCCTCGACGTTCGCGCGCTGGCCACTCGACCAGTATTCGTCGTGTCCGACGGACATGAACACGCGATGATTTCGCATGAGCGCGCCCGCGCGCTCGCTATCCACGCCCGTCGTATAGCTGACGTCGTACCCGTTGGATTCGAGCCAGCGCACCATCGGATATTCGGCGTTGAACACCCAGTCCTGCCCGCCGTCGACGGCGCGCGTGTTGAAAGGCCGGTTGTAGCTCACCTTGTACGCGCGGCCCGGGCTCGTCCCCGGTCCCCCGGTGTACAGGCTGTTGCCGCCGTAGTTGTTGTACGCCTGCCACGTCGTGTCGGAGGTCTGGAACAGCACGTCGGACGTGCCCGCGTCGTCGCGCACGACGAACACGATATGGCTCGCACCGCCGGTGTCGGTGCGCACCGCGCGTGCGAAATAGATGCCCGACACCGCCGTCTGCGGGACCGCCCACGAGCCGGAGACGCTCCAGTTGCCGCAGTCGATCAACCCGGTGGTCGTGGGCTGGGTGAGGCAGTTCGGCTGGTTTCGCGACGCCGTGATCTGCGCCGACGTCGGCGTCACCGTGGCCACCTTGCGTGCGCCGAGGCCGCCGTAATACCCCATCCGGTAGATGTCGAACCGGAAATTCGTCGCGCTGGTGTCGACCTTGAACGTGACCGTCGAGCCACGATCGACGCTGATGTCGGTGGCGAAGCCCTGGATGGACGAATCGCCGGCGCCGCTGACATCCCATTCGCTCGCAGCGTTTCCGGCAAGACAGTTCTCGGCAACGACCGCGTTCGGCGGCGCTGCGCAGATGCCGCCGGTCGGCGACGTGGTGAACGACCACGTGAAGTTCGACGCCAGCGGGTTACCCGCGAGATCCTTGACCCCCGACGCACCCCCCACGACGGTGGCGGTATATTGCGTCGACGCCGCGAGCGCACCGCTCGGCGTCAGCGTGGCCGTGAAGGTCGCGGCGTTGTAGCCAAGCGTCGCAGCGACCGCGCCCCCGCCGCCGGTCGGCTGCAGCGTGAACGTGCTGGCCGTGATCGTGCCCGCGCCGATCGCCTCGCTGAACGTGGCCGCGATCGCGGAAGTTGCGCTGATTCCGGTCGCGCCGTTGACGGGCGACGTGGCGGTGACCGTCGGCGGCGTCGTATCCGAGCCGCCACCGCCCGCGCTGAATACGACGTCCACCCAGTAATTCGTCGCGCCGAACGTGCTGGACGGGTAGCTGCTCGACGCGCCGTAAGCATAGACGCCGTTGCCGCCGCTCGCCCCGTCCTGCAGCAGGTGCAGCGGCGCATTGTCGACGCCGCCCGCGGCGAAGAAATTGTTGTCGCCGGCATAGTGGCCGCTCGGCGCGAAATACGAGGCCACGTACACCGTGCTCGCGGTGATGGCGACCGGAGTGGCGAAATTCACCTGCTGCCAGCCGGTTGCCGTCTCGTTCGCGAACGTCGCGGTCGCGAGCAACTGCCCGCTCAGGCTCCACAGGTTGCCGATATGCGTGCCGGTGTTGCCCGTTCCTTTGTAGAAGCGGATGCCGGTAATCGTGCCGCTCACGTCGGATCGGAACTTGACGCCGAGTTCGACCGCTCCGGGATCCGAGACCGACGGATTCGCCGGCGTCGCGGTGCCGGGCCACACGTTGCATGGACAGTTGGGACCCGCCGCCGTCGTGAACGACCACGTGACATCGGCCGCCAGAGCGTTGCCCGACACATCCTTCACGCCGGCTGCACCGCCCTTCACCGTCGCGGTATAAGTGGTGTTACCGGTCAGCGCGGCGCCGGGGGCGAGCGTGGCGGTGCGTGTCGCTGCAGCATACGTTACGGTCGCCGCGACCGGATTGTTCGATCCGTCGCGGAGGCTGAACGTGCTGCCGCTGACGGTCGCGGGGTCGATCGCCTCGCTGAACGTGGCGCTCGCGGATGCGAAGATGTCGACGCCGGTCGCGCCGCTCGCGGGCGACCTTCCGGTGACCGTCGGTGCGGTCGCGTCGACCGCATAGGTGGCCGCGTAGCTGCCGCTCGTCGCAGCGAAGGTCGCATACTCGATGCCCTTGATCGACGTCACGGCGAACGCGATGGGAGCGCCTGCGCGCGTGATGCCGCTGATCGCGGCGGCGCCCACGCGGTTCGGCAGCATCGCCTGCAAGCCGATCGCCGTGGGGTCCTGCGCGACATCGAATGCGAGCGTGCTGCCGTTCCAGGTCAGTGACCCGAACGTCGAGTTGTTCCGTGCGTCCAGCCATTTCAAAAGCTGGACCGTCGCAATGATGGGAACGTTGCGCGCTTTTGCGGAGCCGACGACGGCATCGGCCACCGGGTTGTCGACCGAGTCGGTATGCGCGTTGACCGTGTAAGCACCGTAATAGCCTTCCGGACCGAGCGCGCGGTCGAGCAGCGTATCGATCGTGAACGGATACGTCTGATCCGATTCGTCCGTCATTTGCGACGTTGCCTCGTAGACGTCTATCAGCGTGCCGTCCAGGTCCGCGAGGCGCATCGGCATCGCCGATCCGGTGAACAACCCGGGTGTGTTGGCGACCCAGCTCGGGGGCCAGAAGTAGTACGAGACGTCGAGCCGCATTCCATGAGCGAACTGGGTCTTTGCGGCAGTGACCCAATCGCTCCACACGATGCAGTGATGCCGCTGCGTGATCGGCTGCGGAATGCCGGTGAATTGCGCGGTCCAGTCGCTGATCTCCTGAACGTAGGTCGCTTCGAGCGACGCCGGCGTGAAATCGTTGCAGCTCGTATTGATGTGCAGGCCAACCTCGAATCCCTGCGCCGTATAGCTCTGCGCCTGCGCGTTGGTCAGCGGCGTGCCGGGATAGACGTACGAGGTGCCGCGCACGCATTCCCAGTTGGCAACCGAACACCCCGGCGTGCTCGCCGCGATGAACTGGTCGAAGCGTCCCGCGGTGCCGCCGTTCGCATGATCGTCGCCCGTCATGACGACGACGGCTTTGTTCCCGTTCGGGAAGTACCAGAAGCGCGGCAGGGGCTTCCGCGCAACGTTCATCGTCAGGATCAGGTTGGCGAAGAGCCGCTGCTGCTCGTCCGCCTGAGGGATCGCCACCTTGCCCAAGTCGACCCAGTCGCGCTGCGGGTCCCCCGCCGCGTTGCCGAAGTACTTGTCGTCGGGCCGGATCGGGGTGAAACCATCGCGTTCCTGCGTCGCCCACGCCGGGTTGCCCTGGCGCGTGTAGACGACCGACGTCGCGAGGTCGTACGTAAAGGCTGCTGCCTGGCCCGAACCGACCGTCCGCATCGTCACCGCCGGGTTCGTCGTCGCCGACGTGGCGTTCGAATACAGCGTCGCGACGCTCGTTGCGCCATTGAGCTGGTAGCGATCGGCCGTTCCGTGATACTGCATCGTCTGGCCCACGATGCCATTGCCCGCCGCCGTCGACGAGTCGACGAGCAGATAGCCTTCCGACAACTGTGTGCCAAGCGGCGTCAAGCCGAGGAGTCCTGCAAGCTGCGCGTCGGGCGCCATCGCGATCAGTCGGCCGCCGGCACTGACCCAGTTCGTGAGCGCGGTGACCTGCGCGCCGCTCAGCCCCATCTTCGCCAGCACGACGACGTCGTGATTGGCGAGCGCCGCATTGAGATTGGAGACGTCGGCGACGTCGAAGGCGTTGAGCCCTTCCGTGCGCAGGATTTCCGCGTAGTACTTGCCGAACGTGGACGAGCTCGACGTGACGACGACGATGGGACCGCCCGGCCCCTGATCGGGCGGCAGCGCGGCCATCGCGACGCGCAACAGCCATACGGCCGCGATCGCGAGCGGAAGCAGCAGCAGGAGTCCCCGCGCGCGTCCGCGATGCGTGCGTTGCAGTCGTCCCAGCGTCAGCATGACCGTGTGGTCCGCCGCTTCCTCGTCGGTTTCAGCCGCATCGCGTTCACTGCGTACCGGAGCTCAGCTCTTTTTTCGCGCCGGCGACATTCCAGCGCGTGATGCGGCTATCCTCGCCAGCGGAAAGCAACTGGCTGCCGCTGGCGTTGAACACGACGCTGTTGACGAAGCCCGTTACGCCGGGAAGCGTTGCTCGCAACTTCCGCGCAGCCACGTCCCAGATCAGGATCCGCGTGTCCTCGCCGGCGCTCGCGAGCGTCTGACCGTCGCGGCTGAACGCGATTGTCCTGACCGGGCCCTGGTGACCCTGGAGCGCGTAGATCTGCTGTCCGAGCGCCACGTCCCACAACAGCACGCGCGCATCCTCGCCGGCGCTGGCGATGAGCCGCCCGTCCGGACTGAAGACGATCGCGTTGATCTCGCCTGCCTGGCCGAGCAGCGTCTGGACAAGCCGGCCCGTCGCGCTTTCCCAGATCGTGATGCGCGCATCGGGGCCGGCAGCGGCGACCAGCTTGCGGTCCGGACTGAACGCGACCGTGTTGATGAAGTCAGTCTTTCCCATGAGTATTCTGCTCAGCTTGCGGGACGCCACGTCCCACAGCAGAACGCGCGTTTCCTCGCCGGCACTCGCAACGAGCGCGCCGTCCGGGCTGGCAGCCACGGCGCGAATCGGATGTTCATGACCATGGAAAGTCGCCTCCCCGTTACCGCTGGCCGCATTCCAAAGCCGAACGTCGCTGTCCCTGCCGACGCTCGCCACCTTTTTTCCGTCTGCGACGAATGCAACGCCCGTCGCAGCGCCTTTCGAACTGCCTGCCGACGTGATGCGCACCTTGAGATCCGCGAAGTCCCAGATTCGCGTCGTACCGTCCGTACCTGACGTCGCGATCGCGGCACCGTCCGGGCTAAGTGTCAGCCCGGTAAGGCCTTTCCAGTCGTGCACTCCATCGCGTTTCCGCACGAGCGCCTTGGCGGTCGCTGCGGTGGCTTTACTGGCCTGCGGTGTACTTGCGCTTTGCGTGGAGTCGGCGGAGATCGCCGATGCGGGAGCAGGCTGCTCTGCGGGGATCTGGGAAACGCTTGTCCGAGGAGGCGCCGCGGCAACTCCGCCGGCAGAGGCGTTGCGCGTCGGTGACGCATCCGGTTCGCGGAATTGATGCACCGACGATCGCGCCGCTCCCGTGGCAACGTCCCAAACGATCAATTGCCCATCGTCGGCAACGCTGGCGAGTGATTTCGCATCGACCGCAAACGCGACGTCGGCGACCACGTCGTCGTGGCCGACGAGCGTTCGCAGCAGACGACGCGCGGCGACATCCCAGAGCGCGATCCGCGAATCGGTCGTCGACGCGAGCAGACGGCCGTCGGCGCTGAACGTCAGCATGCCGGCTCCCTGGTTCGGATTGGCCGGCAACCGTGAGCTTCGCGCGCCGGATGCCACGTCCCACAGCGTGATCCGGCCCATCTGATCGGCGGCTGCCAGCGTCGTCGAATCCGGGCTGAAAGCGATGGCGTCGAGCGCAGCGGCGCTGGAAAGTACACCGATGGAGGATCTCGCATCGACGTCCCACAGCGTCAGGCGGGAGCTTTCGTCGACGCTGGCGAGCGCTGCGCCGTCCGGACTGAACAGAAGCGCCGAAACATTGCCGCCGGGAACATCCGCGAGAACGCCGATCGACGCTCCCGATGCCGCGTCGACCACGCGAACGCGCCCGCCGATATCTCCCACGGCGATCCGCCGCCCGTCGCTGCTGATTGCAACGGCTGAAATCGCCGCGTCGCCCGGCCGTGCCGCCTGCGCGAATCCCGACGCGACATTCCATACGATGGTCTGCCCATCTCGGCCGCCGCTCGCCAGCGTACGGCTGTCCGCACTGAACGCCATCGCGGTGACGCTGCCGTCGTGGCCCGTCAGGACGCTGCGACGAAAACCGGTCTGTGCGTCCCACACGACGATGCGGCCATTCGGCGTGGCACCTGCGACGACGGCCCCATCCGGACTGAACATCACGCCGGCCAGCGTTTCGCCGCGGTCCCCGAACGCATACCGCGTCGCACCCGAGCCGATATCGCGCAGCATGATGCGATCAGACGCAATGCCCGCGAGCGTCCGGCCATCGGCGCTGAACGCAAAACGATTGGCGGCGAGGGTGATTCGAATCGACTGATTCTGACCCACGGTCGCCCAGGTCGAAGGCAGCGACGGCGGCGTGGCCCGACTGCTGAAAACGAGCAACAGCAGGCCCGCGAAGAGCGCAGTCAGGACGGTGAGTCGCCCAGGCATTCCAGTGACAACCTCGCGGTGGGGGTGATTCGCACCCTCGTGGAAGACAAACTGTTGCGCTCGAGGGCGCGATTCAGTATCTGCGCGAGCCGCGACCGGGATAATTGATCGACCGGTATATTTCCCTATACCGGGCGATATAGAGCCGAAGCGAGGCTGAAAATCGACTTGGAATGCGCGATTCAACGACCCCGCGACGGGATCATGCGATGCAGTAATGCCGGCGTGCGCGCTTCAACCTCACGCAGCAGGTTCGGCAGCCGTGGCGGTGCGGCGAGCCATCCCACGGCCACTCCGCACGCACCCGCCAGCATGTCGAGAACCTCGAAGCTCCGGTAGCCGATCGCTCGCTGCACGAACTCGAGCGCGATGCCCATCGCAACGAACGTCGTGGCCCAGGCGATCCGTCGCCGCAACCGGAGGTCGAGCTGCGCGAACCAGAACATCAGCGTGGCGTAGGCGAGCACGTGCCCACCCTTGTCGCCGTTCGCGCCGGGCAACGTAATCGGATCGGGCGTGAGCGAAAGATAGATGACGAGCGCGACCAGCAACGCGCCGATGGTCTGCCACAGCGAGCGCCAGCGAAGCGAGCCATCGCTTGTTCGGTGCTGCGTCATCGCAGCCTGCGCGCCGGATTGCCGGCGACGGTGCTTCCGGCCGGCACGTCGCGAATCACGTTACTGCCGAGTCCCACCAGCGCTCCCTTGCCGATCTGCAGGCCGTGCATCAGCGATGTTCCGCTGCCGACGTAGCAATTCTCCTCGACGACGGTGCCGCCGGCGATGGTGACGCTCGCACCGATCAGCGACCAGTCGCCCACGACGACATCGTGATGGATGACCGTATTCGGGAGCACGCACACATGGTTGCCGATGCGTGCGTTACTGGTCACGACGACGCCCGCCATCAGCAGCACATTGTGGCCAATGGTTGCCAGCGGAGAGACGCTCGCGCGGGGATGGATGACCCGCGCAAAGCGCTGCTCGGGAATCCGGAGACCCTCGATTGCCTCCCGGCGCCTGCGATACGACAGCGGGCTGCCGGGAACCGCCAGCACGTGCGCATCGGGCAACGCGTCGAGCGCAGTCCTCGGCATGACGCGGTGACCGTGCCGGTCGCTGCCTTGCTTGCCGGGTTCGTCGTCGATGAAACCGGCAAACGCGTACGCGTCACCGAGGCAGTCGAGGGCCTCGAGACCGTTGCCGTTGCAGGGGAAGATCAGCAGCGCGCGCGTCGTAGAACCGGTCACACCGCGACTCGAACGACCTGCCGGTTCACGCGGCCGCACCGGCGGTAACGAGATCCTGGCTCGTCGTGGCGAGCTTGCGCACGGCGCGGCTCACGATCTCGCACTGATCGAAAGCGAGCTCCGGATACATGGGCAGCGACAGCACTTCGTCCGCCGCCTTCTCGGCATGCGGGAAGGAGCCCGCCCGATAACCCAGGTCCGCGAACGCCGGCTGCAGATGAACCGGCACCGGGTAATGGATACCGGTTTGAATGCCCTGCGCAAGCAGCAGCTCCTGCCACGCCTGCCGGCGAGGCGACCGGATTGCATAAACGTGGTACACGTGGCGAGCGTACGACATCTCGTCGGGAAGCTGCACTCCACTTCCGTCGAGCAGACCGCGATACCAGTCGGCCGCCGTTCTGCGCGCGTGTGTCCAGCGGTCGAGATGACGCAGCTTGACGCGCAGCACCGCGCCCTGGATGCCTTCCAGCCGATAGTTGTAGCCCTTCAACACGTGGTGATATTTCCGCTCCGCGCCCCAGTCGCGAAGCATCCTGATCGTTCGCGCGTACTCGGCGTTCCCGGTGACGACCATGCCGCCTTCCCCGTACGCACCGAGGTTCTTGCCCGGGTAGAAGCTGAAGCACGCAAGGTCGCCGAGACTTCCCGTCCGCCGGCCCGCGTACTCGGCACCATGCGCCTGGCAGGCATCCTCGATCACGACCAACCCGTGGCGACGCGCGGTGGCCATGATCGGGGCCATGTCGGCGGGCTGGCCGTAAAGATGGACCGGAATGATCGCCTTCGTCCTGTCCGAGATCGCAGCCTCGATCGCGTTCCCATCGATCGTGAACGACCGCGGATCGATATCGACGAACACCGGCTTGGCACCCGTATAGCAGATGGCCGAAACGGTTGCGACGAACGTAAAGGGCGTCGTGACGACTTCGTCTCCCGGACCCACGCCAGCCGCGAGCAGCGCGAGATGCAATGCGCTCGTCCCGGTGTTGACGCCGATGCCGTGCTCCGCCTGGCAATACGCGGCGAACTCGCGCTCGAACGCCGCAACCTCGCTGCCGAGCGTGAACTCGCAGCTGTCCAGCACCCGCGCGATCGCCTCGCCGACCTCCGTGCGAATCGTCGCGTACTGCGCCTTCAGATCGACGAAGGCAATCATGCGGCCTTCCCGTGGTGCTGCACGTACAGCGTCTCTCCCTTTCCCCGCATGGAGCTGGTCGCCGCCTCGATCAGCTCGACGACGCGCAGCCCGAGGCGCCCATCCGTCTGCGGCACCTTGGCGTTTTCGATGCAATCGATGAAATGCGCTCCCTCCACCTGCAGCGCTTCCGACACGTCGAGCTTCGGCGCCCACATGTCGCCCGTGCGGTACCCGACGCGCATCTGGTAGATCTGCTTCGGATCGTCCGTGAAGCTCACGCCCTTGTCGTAGATCTTGATCTTCTCGCTCGGCTCGAGATCGTCGTACGCGATCATCTTCTTGCTGCCGCCGACGAAGATCTGGCGCACCTTGACGGGCGCGAGCCAGCTCACGTTCGTGTGCGCGATCGTTCCCGAGCCGTAGAAAAGCGTGATGTAGGCGAGGTTCTCGGGCGTGCCGGGGAAATGGTTGATGCCACTCGCCGACACGGCAACCGGGTGCTCGCCGAGCAGGTAATCAAGAATCGAGAAATCGTGAACCGCAAGATCGGAGATTACGCTCACGTCCCGCTGGAACAGGCCGAGATTCACCCGGATGGAATCGTAGTAGTAGAGGTGGCCGAGCTGTCCGGCCTTGATCACCTCCGCCATCTTCCGCACCGAACCGGTGTAGATGAACGTGTGATCGACGAGCAACACCTTCTTGCGCCGCTCCGCCTCGTCGACGAGCTTGCGCGCCTGCAGTGACGTTTCCGCCATCGGCTTTTCGAGCCACAGGTGCTTGCCCGCCCTGAGAACGGCCATGCCGAGCTCGAAATGCGTATGAACCGGCGTCGCGACCGCTATGGCATCGATCGACGTGTCCCCCAGCAGCTCCTGGAAATTCGTCGTCGTCTCGATGGCCGGGTAGCGGCGATGCACGAGCTCGAGCTTCGCAGCGTCGAGGTCGGCCACCTTGCGGACCGTTGCACACTGCAGCTCGGCGAAGTTCCGAACGAGGTTCGGACCCCAGTAACCGTAACCGATGACCCCGATGTTGATCATGTGCGTCACGCACTCGTGCCTGGAGGCGAACGGTCGAAGGCCGCGGTCCCATTGACGCGCGGCCCGGCGACCCCGCCCCTCGTCGGAGCGGAGCCGTGCCGAACGCGCGCATCCCCGATTACCCGGGCGGGCACCCCCGCCACGACGGCAAAATCGGCAACGTCCTTCGTGACCACCGCCCCCGCTCCGACGAGCGCTCCCTCCCCTATCGTTACGCCAGAAATGATCGTGGCGTTGGTCCCAATCGATGCGAATCGCTTGACGTGCGTGGCTTCGACCTTCCAGTCGGCCTCGGTCTGCAGGCGCCCATTGCCTGCAGTCGCGCGCGGGTAGCGATCGTTGGTGAACATCACGCCGTGTCCGACGAAGACGCCTTCGTCGATCACGACACCTTCACACACGAACGTGTGCGAGGAGATCTTGCAGCGGCGGCCGACGACCGCGTTCTTCTGGATCTCGACGAATGCGCCGATCTTCGTTTCGTCGCCGATCGTGCAGCCGTACAAATTTACCAACGATTCGTGAGGAATCGCCACGTTCTCCCCCAGTCGAACCGTCTTCGCGATCGGCATTGCGCGCTTCCGTCGGATATCCAGCGCAGATAATCGTCTGTCATGCCTGCTTCTCACATATACCGGTTGGTATAGGTTGCTATATCGCGCGATAGATACATGCTTGAGGCATTCGCACTCCATACTCGGCGGCAGAGGGAGAGAGCGATTACGCTCCAACAGACGTTGCCATGACCCACGAAATGTCGATCAGACTGCGCGAGCCCGCATCGGCGCGCCAGTCCACCGATCCGCCTCCGCCCAATCTGCTTCATCTCGCGCCGATACCCGAAGGGATTCCTGCGGCCGCTCGGATCTCGCTCAGTGCGTTGCGGGCACCTGCGCCGGATAACACGTCAGCTCACTCGCCTGATGGAGGGCACTCGGATGTTCTCGCGCGGGAAGCGTTTCTGGTGCAGCTCGAGCGCGAAAAGCGGCGCGCCGACCGCTCGAAAGCGAGCCTCTCCGTCGCAACGTTCCGCTTCTCCAAGGAAGCCGACGAGGACGATGCAAATCGGCTCCTGGCGCTTCTTAGTGCCAGGAAACGCGAAACGGACGTCGTCGGACGGCTGAACGACGAGCTCGTCGCGGTGCTTCTCCCTGACACCGGATCCGAGGGTTCGCAGCAGTTCATCCGGAAGATCACAGATGGCGCC
>Ga0157371_10003563_pt1 | contig 14032 bp, 15 predicted proteins | sample C45metaG_FD_113462 | JGI IMG/M metagenome (GOLD analysis project Ga0157371, IMG submission 113462) | Corn rhizosphere microbial communities from Kellogg Biological Station, Michigan, USA - C4-5 metaG | ecosystem: Host-associated > Plants > Roots > Rhizosphere > Soil | place: USA: Michigan...
TCGCAGTGGACACTATGTTCGTTGCACCGGTCACTCTGGGAGACGATGCGTGGACAGCGCCCGGCACGGTCGTAACCGACGACGTCCCGGCGAACGCCCTCGTGGGCTTTGCGCCGCGCCAGGAGGTCAAGGAGGGCCGCGGTGGAAATCGGGACGGTTGAGCAGGCGCTGCCCGGCCTCGAGCAGGTCCCGGTGGAGCCCGCGGTGAAGCCGGGCCACGCGCTGCCGCTGACGCCGAAGAAGCGGCTCATGGTCTTCTCGGGCCGCTCGCACCCCGAGCTCGCGGAGCGGATCGCGGAGCGCCTCGGCGTCGACCTCGCCGAGATCGAGCTGAGCACGTTCCCGAACGACGAGACCTACGTCCGCTACTGCGAGTCGATCCGCGGCGCCGACGTCTTCCTCGTGCAGACGGGGAGCCCCCCGGTCGACCAGCATCTGATCGAGCTGCTGTTCATGATCCAGGCGGCGAAGCTCGCATCCGCGAAGCGCATCACCGCGGTGGTCCCGTGGTTCTCGTATTCCCGGCAGGACCGCAAGGCGAAGCCGCGGGAGCCGATCTCGGGCCGCCTCGTCGCGGACATGCTGCAGCTCGCAGGGGTGGACCGCGTGCTCACGATGGACCTCCACGCGGGCCAGATCCAGGGATTCTTCACGATCCCGGTCGACCACATGACCGCGCAGCAGCTCTTCGCACGGCACTTCCGCGACCTCGGCCTCCACGGCGACGGAGTCGTGTCGGTCGCCCCGGACGCGGGTCGTGCCAAGGTCGCCGTTCGCTTCGCCGAGATGCTCGACGCCGAGTTCGCGGTGATGCACAAGACGCGGCTCGGCCCGGAGCAGGTCTCGGTGACGGAGGTCACCGGCCGCGTCCACGGCAAGGTCTGCATCGTCGGCGACGACGTGACGACGACGGGCGGCACGCTGATCGCGGGCGCGCGCGCGCTGCGTGAGCACGGCGCGCGCGAGGTCTGGGTCTACGTGACGCACGCGCTGCTCTCCCCCGACGGGCTCGCCCGCCTGGCCGGCGCGGAGGACATCAGCGGCATCGTCGTCACGGACACGGTGCCGATCGACCCGAGGGAGCAGCCGGAGAACCTCACCGTGCTCACGGTCGCGCCGCTGCTCGCCGAGACGATCGTCAACGTCTTCAGCGACGACTCCGTCTCCGCGATCTTCGGCGGCGAGAACCAGCTGTTCTAGGCCACGTCTGACGCGAGCGAGACGGTGGCGTCCAAGCACGCGCGACGATCGGCAGGCGCGCTGTTTGGCGGCCGGCGGCTTGGGGCCATACCGAGGTGCTGTGGCTCGGGGGAGACACACGTGGGAATCCGGACAGGCGATCGGCGAGTACGCCGTCGTCATCGCCGGGATCGCCGTCGTGTGCCTCGTCGCCGCTCTGTTCGTCGGCTCGGTGATCGCGAACCGGTTCCGCGATGCCCCGTCCGAGCCGCACACTTCGTTCGAGCCGCCCCGCACCTCGCCACAACTCGTCTGGCCGAGGAACCTCGAAGACTGCGAGAACGGCGGCTGGCGCAACTACGTCCAGTTCGAGAACGAGCGCCAGTGCAAGGACTCCGTCCGCATGGCGTCGTAACGCCACGACGCCGAACCGCCCAGGTTCGCGCCGACTACGACACCGACCCTGTCGGAAGCGAGCTCGCGTAGCGTCACGTCGCGACGCCTCACGCTCGAGCCTGACCTTCCGGCCCGGCTCCGTCACATGGGGATCGGTCCGTGTGTCCAGCGTTCACGCACCCCGCGGCCAGCACACTCCGAGGCGGTCCCGTCTCGTCGTGCGGGGCAAGCCATGGTTGGGTGACGCTCACTCAGCTCGTGAGCGGCTCGGAAACCACGTCGACCAGGCTCGCCCTGAACTCGTGTAGCGCCCCGGGACGTTTTCGCGAGTCGCCGCCGTGGTATCTGCCTGCAACGATGGCACGGGACGTGAGGGACCCATCCGAGGCACGCGCGAGTCGAGAGGGCGTCAACGAAGAGAACGACGGAGACGACGACGGCGGCGACTGGCCACCGCTGTTCGAGCTCGACCTCAAACTGTCGATCCTGATGGGCCGCGTTGCGTCGAACGCAGCCCTGACGACTCTCGCGGACGTTCGGCCTGAGGAGCAACAGCGTTTGCATTTTGGAGAGAGCGGAGTTCAGGAAGAGTTGGATTACTCGACGCTCGCGGCGGGTAGAGCCGGATCGTGACCGATGCTGTCAGTCCGGTTCCAGACACGGAACACTGGTCGTACGGGTCGTTCCAGTTCGACCTCGACAAGGCCCGCCGCACCGTGCCACTCGTACGCGACGACGGGACGGCCGCCACGTTCACCGTTCCCGAATTCGTGAGCGAGCCGCGCGACCTCGCCGAGATCTCACGGATCGTCATCGCAGCGTGTGAGCGGTGGGAGAAACGCCAGGGAGTCGGGGGTTGACGGAAGAGCAGAACACCGCGGACGAGCCGGGGCAGACAGTTCCGCCGCCGCACGTTCGCGGCCAACTGCCCGCAGACCCCCGCGCGGCGGGAGAGGGCGACGACGATGCGGCCGCGGACGCGCGGACGTCGCCGTTCCCGTACGCCGAGAGCTTCGACGAGTGGGTCGCCGACGAAACGGCGGCACCCGATGACCCATACCCGCGCCGCCGGCCGGGCTGAGAAAGAGCTGCACACGTGGCGAACACACCCCAGGAACACACGCAGGAGAAGCTCCAGGAGTACTTGCACTGCTGGACGCTGCCGGGAGGACGCCTCACACCCGATCAGACTCGGGCGCTCCTCGCCTGGGACGGCACACCGGACGCGGAAAGAGCCGGCCTCGAATCCAGCCTCGCGTCCACGCAGCAGCAGGTCCCAGCGCAACCTCTCGCGCCGAATCAGCGCCGCGGCCACGTCAGTTGGCTCGACCGGCTCAAGCGCGTCCTCGGCCACTAGCGTCACCTGCCCTGACGTCCCCGAGCAAGACCGAGGCCGCTTCTGATCCTCGATGCGTGGCGCCTCTCCGCGACAACGCGGGCCTCAAGTCATGATCTCGCTGACAAGAGGCCCGCGACGTGCCAGAGTCCGGGCCGCGACCGAGTAGGAGGTCCCTCGATGACCGGCCACGCTTCCGCCCCCGAAGATCCCACGCCCCTCTCGTGACGAAGGTGCCGAAGGACGCTCCCGCGTGGCTCGTCGAAGCCGCCGGCCCTCACTGGGGAACGACCGAGTGGGGAGCATGGGAGGGCTATCGCGCGGAGCTCACCGCCCTCGGCGTTCCGGCGAGCCACCTCAAGCCGATCGGGTCCCTCAGCCGCCCCACGGAGATCTCGGCCCACATCCCGAGCCTGACTCCCTGGGTCTCGGTCCCGATCGACTGGCAGAGATTCGGAGACAGGGACGCTCTGTTGCACGCATTCGGGGAGCTCGTCACCGAGGTCGCGAAGACGACGACATAAACGGCAGCTCGACTCCGAGCACGACTTTCGCATCGAGCCGCTTGCGCGCGGACGGGGCAGCGCGGACGGGGGAAGGCCGCACGTACCCCGCCCGGCAGTTCGAGCGTGCCGTCCGCCTCGTGGTCGCCCCGTTAAGGGACAGTGCACGTGATGTAGCGTCACGCCACTGTCGGGCGTCGACCACCCACCGCCCCCGTACCTGATCCGCACAGAGCGGCTCGTGCTCCGCTGCTGGGACCCGCGCGATGCACCGCTCCTCGCGGACGCGATCGACTCCAGCCTCGACCACCTCCGTCCCTGGATGCCGTGGGCACACGACGAGCCCCGGTCGCTCGACGAGCGGATCGGGCTCCTGCGGGGCTTTCGGGGACGGTTCGATCTCGGGGAGGATTTCGTCTACGGCATCTTCTCGCGCGACGAACGCGAGGCCGTCGGCGGCTCGGGGCTCCACACGCGCGCCGGCGAGGGAGCGCTCGAGATCGGCTACTGGATCCGCGCCTCGGCGGTCGGTCGCGGCTATGCGCGCGAAGCGACGGCCGCGCTCGCGAGGGTCGCGATCCGCGTCTGCTGCGTCGACCGCGTCGAGATCCGGGTCGATCCCGCCAACGAGGCGAGCCTGCGCATCCCGCGCGCCCTCGGCTTCGCGGAGGAGGCGACGCTGCGCCGCCGGCTTCCCGGTCGCGAGGGCGAAGCACGAGGCGATGCCGTCGTCTTCGCGCTGTTCGCGGACGAGCTCGATCGCACGCCCGTCTCGAGCGCGCCGCTCGAGGCGTTCGACGCCCTTGGCCGCTCGATCCACTCTGAGCTCGAAGAGTCGTCGCGTGACGGTCGGTGCAGTCAGCCTCCGCTACCATGGCACGCCGATGTCGAGCGATCGTGTCACCTTGGAGGTCTCCGAGCGCGGAGTCGAGCAGCTCGGCTCCCGCCGCGTGCGCCGCCTTCGCAAGGAGGGTCTGGTGCCGGGCGTCCTCTACGGGAAGGGTCACACGCGCGCGATCGTCGTGAACGAGCGCAGCCTTCGGACCGCGCTGACCGGCCCGTCGGGGCTCCACGCGATCGTCGACGTCGTGATCGAGGGGCAGACGACGCCCCATCACGCCGTCCTCAAGGACTTCCAGCGCCACCCGATCCGCGGCACGCTCACCCACGTCGACTTCCACGAGGTGCGTCTCGACCGCCCGATCCAGGCCACGGTCAGCCTCGAGCTCGTCGGCGAGTCTCCGGGCTCGAAGCAGGGCGGCATCGTCCAGCTCGTCAGCCGCGAGGTGCAGCTCGAGGCTCTCCCGACCGGCATCCCCGAGCACGTGGAGCTCGACATCTCGGCGCTCGAGGTCGGGATCACGCTGCGCATCGAGGACCTGGCCCCGATCGAGGGCGTCACCTTCCTCGACGATCCGCAACTGGTGCTCGCCACCTGCACGATTCCGCGCGGTCTCACGGAGCTCGAGGAAGGGGCTGTCGAGGGCGAAGGCGAGGAGGGGGCGGAGGGCGCCGAGGGCGAAGCCGCCGAGGCCTCGGACGAGGACGCACCCGCCGCCGAGGACTGATCGGTGCGCCTCTTCCGCAGGGGAGAGGCTGCGACAGCGATGGACTTTCTGGTCGCCGGCCTCGGCAATCCCGGGCCTGAGCATGCCCGTGACCGGCACAACATCGGCTGGATGGTCGTCGACGAGCTCGCGCGGCGGCACGATGGCTCGTTCAGGTCGAAGTTCCGCGGGCGGCTCGGCGACGTCCGTGTCGGCGAGGCCAAGCTCGCGCTGCTGAAGCCCGAGACCTACATGAACGAGTCGGGCGCCTCGATCCAGGCTGCCGCCGCGTTCTACAAGCTTCCGGGCGAGCAGGTGCTCGTCGTGCACGACGACGTCGACCTCGAGACAGGACGCCTCCAGGCCCGGCTCGGCGGCGGCCTCGCCGGCCACAACGGGCTCCGCTCCATCGCCCAGCGTCTCGGATCGCAGGACTTCCTCCGCCTCCGGGTCGGCGTCGGGCGCCCGGGCCGCGGCGATCCACGTCCGGTCGCGGACTACGTCCTTTCCGCCTTCGCGCCCGAGGACGATGCCGAGGCGATCGTCGGCCGCGCCTGCGACGCCGTCGAAGCGCTGGCGGCGGACGGTCTCGAAGAGACGCAACGCCGCTTCAACTAGCGCTGCCCGGCCCCGGCGCGCCTCTGGCCGGGCGTGCGTCTGCCTCACGAAGGTTGGCACACATTCGGCCCGAAGCCGGCGCACTCCGGGCACAGGTTCCCGGGTAGCGTGAAAGCAGGGCACGGGGGTGCCCCTGGGGGCGGTTGGTAAGCCCCTGGGGGTGGTGGGTGAGCGGGGCAGTACGATGGCCCTGCGGGGCGCGATCCCCGCCATCTGCATGGACCAGGCCGCCACCCGCACGTCCACCGTCGCGCCGCTCGCCGCCTTCGTGGAGGAGCTTCGGCGCACCGAGCGCTTCCAGGCGCTCGTCCGCCCGCTGCCGACGCGGGCCCGCGTCTCCGAGCCGGTGCTGCCGCTGGTGCTCGCGGCGCTCCATGCCGAGCTCGGCCGCTCGCTCCTCGTGCTGCTGCCCGAGGACGCCGACGCGCGGGACGCTGCCGACGGCGCCTCGTGGTTCGGGGACGCCGCGCAGGTCGCCTTCCTTCCGAGCAGGGGCGTCACCTACGAGTCGGGGCTCGTCCCTCCGCCGCACCTGGTCGGTGAGCGCTACCGGGCGCTCGACGTCCTCGACGCCGGGGGGCTTGTCTGCGCGTCGGTCGCGGCGCTCTCCGAGGGGCTGCCGCCGCGCGCCGCGCGGCCGGGCTCGCTCGCGCTCCGGGTCGGCGACGAGCCGGGGATCGACGGGCTCGCGGAGCAGCTCGCGCTCGCCGGGTACGAGCGTGTCGAGCGGGTCGACGAGCGCGGCCAGTTCGCCGTACGCGGTGGCATCGTCGACGTGTTCCCGTCCACCGGCCGGGAGCCGCTCCGGATCGAGCTCTTCGGCGACGAGATCGAGCAGGTGCGCGCCTTCTCGCCGTTCACCCAGCGTGCGCTGCACCCGGCCGACAACGCGATCGTCCACCCTGCAGTCGAGCGCCGCGCCGACCTGCTCGACGTCGACCTCGGGCCGGAGGATGACGACGGCGAGGCAGTTGTCGAGATCCCGGCGGATCTCGTCGCTCCGGTCGAGCGCTCGCCCGACCTCGTCTGGCAGCCGGACGACGTGCGTCGCGTCGCCGAGGAGGAGGACCTTGCGCCGATTGTCCTCGACGGCGCCACCCAGCTCGATCCGTTCCCGCAGGCGCAGCCGCACGCATTCGAGGCGCAGCGGCCCGCCATCGCGGCGCGCGGCCTCGCCGAGGCGGAGAACGAGCTCGCCGGGTTCGTCCGCTCGGGGAACCGCGTCGTCGTGGCGTTCGCGCATCGCGGCGAGGCCGAGCGGCAGGCGGCGCTGCTGCGGAAGATCGACGCGCCGATGCTCGCGGAGGGCGAGGCGCTCGCCGCCGGCCCCGCGCTGCGCTTCGCGGTCGCTCCGGCGCGCCGCGGGTTCGTCTGGCGCGAGCTGGGTCTCGTCTTGCTCCCGGACACGCAGGTCTTCCGCAAACGTCCTCCACGGACCGACAGGCGCCTCGGCAGGGCGCTCGCGAGCTTCGCCGACCTGCGGGTCGGCGACCACGTCGTGCACGAGGACCACGGCATCGGCAAGCTGCTCGGCTTCGAGACGAAGGAGGTCGCCGGCGTCACGCGCGATTACCTCCACCTGGCGTTCCGTGGCGAGGACCGGCTGTACGTTCCGCACGAGCAGCTCGGGAAGCTGTCGAAGTACATCGGCGCCGATGCGGCCGCTCCCAGCCTCTCGAAGCTGGGGGGAAAGGCGTGGCAGAACCTCAAGGCGCGCGCCCGGACCGCCGTGCGCGAGCTGGCCGGCGACCTGCTCCAGCTCTACGCGCAGCGCCAGCGGGCCGAAGGCGTTGCGAACGACCTGTCGAGCGACTGGATCGAGCGCCTCGAGGCATCCTTTCCGTACCGCGAGACCGACGACCAGCAGCGCGCGATCGAGGCCGTGAAGGAGGATCTCGAGTCGCCGCGGCCGATGGACAGGCTCGTCTGCGGCGACGTCGGCTTCGGCAAGACCGAGGTCGCGGTGCGCGCGGCGTTCGGTGTCGCCGTCAACGGCCGGCAGGTGTTGGTGCTCTGCCCGACGACGATCCTTGCCGAGCAGCACTGGAACACCTTCCGTGAGCGCTACCGCGACTTCCCCGTGCGCGTCGAGATGGTGTCGCGCTTCCGGAAGCGCGCCGAGGTCAAGGCCACCCTGAAGGAATTCGCCGAGGGGAAGGTCGAGGTGCTCGTCGGCACTCACCGCATCCTCTCGAGGGACGTGATCCCGAAGCAGCTCGGGCTCGTCATCGTCGACGAGGAGCAGCGCTTCGGCGTCGCTCAGAAGGAGCTCCTGCGCGCCCTGCGGCTCGAGGTGGACGTGCTCGCGCTTTCGGCCACGCCGATCCCCCGGACGCTCCACATGTCGCTTTCCGGGCTTCGCGACATCTCGATCATCGAGACGCCTCCCGAGGGCCGGCGCCCGATCCGCACGACGGTAGGCGAGTTCGACGACGAGCTCGTCAGGATCGCGCTGGAGCGCGAGCATGCGCGCGAGGGCCAGTCGTTCTACCTCCACAACCGCGTCGAGACGATCCAGGAGGCAGCCGAGAAGCTGCAGCAGCTCTGTCCGGGGCTTCGCTTCCTCGTTGCCCACGGCCAGATGCCCGAGCGCGAGCTCGAGGAGCGTATGCACGCGTTCCTGGCGGGCGACGCCGACGTCCTCGTCTCGACGACGATCATCGAGTCGGGCATCGACATCCCGCAGGCGAACACCCTGGTCGTCGAGCGGGCCGACACGCTCGGGCTCGCGCAGCTCTACCAGATCCGCGGGCGCGTCGGCCGCTCAGACGTGACCGCGCACGCGTACCTCTTCTATCCAGACGCGACGGAGCTGACACCCGAGGCGCGGGCGCGGCTCGCGACGCTCGCCGACCATACGGAGCTCGGTGCGGGGTTCCAGATCGCGATGCGCGACCTCGAGATCCGCGGCGCCGGGGACCTGCTCGGCGCCGAGCAGTCCGGCCACGTCGCGGCGCTCGGCTTCGAGCTCTATGTCGAGATGCTGAACGAGGCGGTGGCCGAGCTCTCCGGCCAGGCGCGGATGGCCGTGCGGCCGGTGCGGGTGGACGCGCGCGTCGACGCCTACATCCCCGCGACGTACATCCAGGCCGAGGCGCTCAAGATCGATCTCCACCGCCGGATTGCGCTTGCCGAGCACGAGGACGAGCTGCGCGAGCTCCGTGCCGCCACGGAGGACCGGTACGGCCCATTGCCCGAGCCGGTCGAGAACCTCTTCCGCATCCAGGAGGCGAAGCTGTCGCTGGTCCTCGTCGGCGCCGACTATCTCGTCTTCCGCGGGGGCCGCGCGACCGTCGGTCCGGTCGGGCTCGCGGCGACCGAGCTCCGCGCGCTCCGCGCGATCGCCGAGACCGCCGTGTACACGTCGGCCCGGCAGGAAGTCGCGATCCGCGCCGAGGGGCTCGAAGGGGCGCTGGCGCTGGCCGATGCTATCGTTGCCGCCCGCCGGGCCGCCTGAGCGCGCCGCGAACACCGTCCGCTCCCGAGCCCAACCGAACCTTTCCCGCACATGTCGTAACCCCCCCGTAACCGGACGTCGCCTACAAAGAGGACTCGATGAAGCGCTCGCTCGCACTCGCCGCCGCCGCACTGGCCGCTGTCACTCTTGTCGCCGCAGGCTGCGGCGGCGCAGACGAGGTACCGGCCGACGCCGTCGCGGTCGTCGACGGCACCCCGATCACGCGGTCCTCGCTCGACGGGCTGCTGACGCGCGCGAAGAAGTCCTACGCCGCCCAGAAGCGGGACTTCCCGAAGGCCGGGACGTCGGATTACCAGTCGCTGCAGACCCAGGCCGTCGCCTACCTCGTCCAGCGCGAGGAGTACGCGCGGGAGGCCGACAAGCTGGGCATCGACGTGACCGACCAGCAGATCGCGAAGAAGGTCGACGAGGTCAAGAAGCAGTACTTCGGCGACAGTCAGGCGAAGTTCGACAAGGGCCTCGCGGACCAGGGTTACACCAAGGCGACCCTGGAGGATGACATCCGCTCACAGCTCCTCACCGAGGGGATCTACAAGAAGGTGACCACCGACGCGAAGGTCACGGATGCGGACGTCAAGAGCTACTACGAGAAGAACCGCGCGAACTACACGGTTCCCGAATCTCGCTCCGTCCGTCACATCCTCGTGAAGTCGAAGGCCGACGCCGACCGGATCCGCACCGAGCTCGTCAACGGCGGCGACTTCGCCGCGCTCGCCAAGGCGAACTCGATCGACCCCGGCTCGAAGGACGCGGGCGGCAAGCTCACCGTCTCCAAGGGCCAGACCGTCGCCCCGTTCGACAAGGCCGCGTTCTCGCTCGACACCAACGAGCTCTCGCAGCCGGTCAAGACGCAGTTCGGCTACCACCTGATCCAGCCGCTCGCGGCCGTCAAGGCCGGCTCGGTCACCCCGTTCGCCCAGGTGAAGGACCAGATCAAGACGCAGCTCGAGTCCGAGACGAAGAACACCGCGGTCAACAAGTGGGTCTCGGACGTCGAGAAGGAGTACAAGGACAAGGTCCAGTACGCCGCCGGGTTCGAGCCGCCGGACACGTCCACCACGACCGGCGAGACGACGACGACCTCCGGGTAACGTCGGCCGCGTGGGCGCAGACGGCCCGCTCGGCGAGCTCCGTGAGCTGACTCGGCGCCTTCGGGCGGAGTGCCCCTGGGACCGCGAGCAGACGGCTCGCACGATCGTCCCGCACACGGTCGAGGAGGCGTACGAGGTCGCCGACGCCGCGTTCGCGGACGACCCCGCGAAGCTCCTCGACGAGCTCGGTGACCTCCTCTTCCAGGTGTTCTTCCTCTCGCTGCTCCTCGAGGAGCAGGGGGAAGGAGACCTCGACGACGTCACCCGGGCCGTGCACGACAAGCTCGTGCGCCGACATCCGCATGTCTTCGGGGACGCAGAGGCTCGCACGCCGGCGCGGGTGCGAGAGCGCTGGGAGACGATCAAGACCGAGCAGGAGGGACGCGAAGGGGTGTTCCACGACGTCCCGGGCTCGCTGCCGGCGCTCCTGCTCGCGCGAAAGACGCAACGACGAGCCGCGGCCGTCGGCTTCGACTGGCCCGACCTCGACGGTCCACTCGCGAAGCTGCGGGAGGAGCTCGACGAGCTGCTCGTCGAGATCGAGCGTGCCGGTCGGCCCGCCCCCGAGACCGAGCCCGACCTCCGCGTCCAGGACGAGCTCGGTGACCTGCTCTTCTCCGTCGTCAACGTCGCGCGATTCGTGAACGTCGACCCGGAGCTCGCGCTCCGTCGCGCCACGCACCGCTCGCGCGACCGCATCGAGCTCGCCGAGCGTCTCGCGGCCGAGGCGGGCGAGACGTGGACGGAGCTCGACCTCGACGGGCAGGAGCGCTGGTATCAGCGCGCCAAGGCCTCAAAGGGACGAGGCTGAAGCCACGCCCCTCGGGCACCCGTTGCGCGAGCCACGTCTAGTCTTTCCGCCCGAGACCATGGAGATCACGTACGTCCACGGCCGCCAGGTGCTCGACTCGCGGGGGAACCCGACGGTCGAGGTCGAGGTCGGGCTCGAGTCCGGCGCGTTCGGGAGCGCGGCCGTTCCGTCCGGTGCGTCGACCGGCGAGCACGAGGCGGTCGAGCTCCGCGACGGCGGCGACCAGTGGGATGGGAAGGGCGTCACGCGCGCGGTTGCACACGTCGACGGCGAGATCGCGGACGCTCTCGTGGGGCTCGACGCGTCGGACCAGCGCGCGATCGACAGGACGCTCGTCTCTCTCGACGGCACACCGACGAAGGCGCGGCTCGGGGCGAACGCGATCCTCGGCGTGTCGCTCGCGGTCGCGAAGGCTGCGGCCGTCGATGCCGGTCTTCCGCTCTACCGGTGGGTCGGTGGGACGAACGCGCACGTGCTACCCGTGCCGCTCATGAACGTCGTCAACGGCGGCGCACACGCCCAGAACTCGCTCGACTTCCAGGAGTTCATGCTCGTGCCCGGGGGCGCAGGGACATTCTCGGAGGCGCTTCGGATCGGCGCCGAGACGTACCACCAGCTCAAGCGGCTCCTCGCCGAGCGCGGTCTCTCCACCGCGGTCGGCGACGAGGGCGGCTTCGCGCCCGACCTCGGCTCGGCGTACGACGCCTGCGAGGCGATTCTCGAGGCCGCCGAGCGAGCAGGGCATCGCGACAAGGTCGCGCTCGCCCTCGACCCCGCGACGAGCGAGCTCCATCGCGACGGGGCGTACCGGCTCGAGCGGCAGGGCGGCACGCTCGACACGAGCGGGATGATCGACCTCTGGGCCGACCTCTGCGACCGCTTCCCGATCGTCTCGCTCGAGGACGGTCTCGGCGAGTCGGACTGGGCCGGCTGGCAAACGCTCACGGACCGGCTCGGCGGGCGCCTGCAGCTCGTCGGCGACGACCTGTTCGTGACCAACGTCGAGTTCCTCCGGCGCGGGATCGCCGAACGCGTGGCCAACGCGATCCTCGTCAAGGTCAACCAGATCGGGACGCTGACCGAGACGCTCGACGCCGTCGAGCTCGCGCACCGGAACGGCTACCGCGCGGTCGTCTCGCACCGCTCGGGCGAGACCGAGGACGCAACGATCGCCGACCTCGCCGTCGCGACCAACGCCGGCCAGATCAAGACCGGCGCCCCGACCCGCTCCGACCGCGTCGCGAAGTACAACCAGCTCCTGCGGATCGAGGAGGAGCTCGGCGACGAGGCCGAGTACCCCGGTTGGGCCGCGTTTCCCCGTTCTGACGCCTAGGCTGTCGCCGTGACCGGGCACACGCGCCGCACGAAGATCGTGGCCACCATCGGGCCGGCGTCCGCAACCCCGGAGACGCTCGCGGCGCTGATCGGGGCCGGGATGGACGGCGCGCGCCTCAACCTCTCCCACGGGACGCAAGAGGACCACGCGCGGTCGGCGCAGCTCGTCCGCGAGGTGGAGGCCGCGGCCGGACGGCCGATCGCGCTGATCGCCGACCTCCAGGGGCCGAAGCTCCGGGTCGGCGACCTCGACGCCGACGTCACAGTCGCGGACGGCGACTCGGTCGTGATCGCCGGCGAGGATGCCGCCCAGCCCGACGACGTGCCCGTGAGCCCTGCCGTGCTCGGCTCCGTGCTCCAGCCGGGAAACGACGTGCTCGTGGACGACGGCCTCGTCCGGCTCCGCGTCGAGAAGGTGGAGCGTGGCCGCGCGCGCTGCGAGGTCCTCGTCGGCGGCGTGATCAAGGCCCACAAGGGCGTCAACCTGCCCGGCATCCCGCTCCCGATCCCGTCGCTCACACGCAAGGACCTCGACGATCTCGATGCGGCGCTCGAGTTCGGCGTCGACTACGTCGCGCTTTCGTTCGTCCGCTCCGCGTCGGACGTCCTGGCGCTGCGCACGCTGATCGAGGCGCGCGGCTCGCACGCGTGGGTGATCGCGAAGATCGAGAAGGCGGAGGCGGTGGCCGCGCTCGACGACATCCTCACCGAGGCGCACGGCGTCATGGTCGCGCGGGGCGACCTCGGCGTCGAGATCGGCGCGGCCGAGGTGCCGCTCCTCCAGAAGCGGATCATCATGCACGCGCTCGAGCGCGCGAAGCCCGTGATCACGGCGACGCAGATGCTCGAGTCGATGATCTCCTCGCCCGAGCCGACACGCGCCGAGGCGTCGGACATCGCCAACGCGATCCTCGACGGCACGTCGGCGATCATGCTCTCGGGCGAGACGGCGGTGGGCGCCTATCCGGTCGAGGCAGTGGCGGTGATGGACCGCATCGCGCTCGCGGTCGAGCCGCATCTCGGCTATCGCCACGAGACGCCGCAGGCGAGCGACCAGCCGACGATCGACCAGGCGATGTCGAACGCCGCCTGCGACGTGGCCGAAGCGCTCTCCGCGAAGGCGATTCTCGTGCCGACGTTCACCGGCCGGACAGCCTCCGCCGTCGCGCGCCTCCGTCCTCAGCGGGCGATCCTCGCGCTGACGCACAAGATGGAGTCGCTCCGCCACATGGCGCTCGAGTGGGGTGTCACCCCGCTCGACATCTCGGAGACGACCGACGTGGAGGACCTCTGGACGACGTCGATCGCCGCCGCGCGGGAGTCGGGCATCGTCCTCCCGGGCGAGCGGCTCGTGATCACGGCCGGCACCTCCGTCAACATCCCCGGCGGGACGAACGTCATCAAGGTCGACGTCGCGTAGGAAATCGCCCCGCGGACGCCGAACTCCTCGCCATGGCGGGGAAGGGGAAACGGAAGGAACGCAAGCGCCGTCGGCCGAGGGCGCCGCGCTGGCTCCTGCCGCTGATCGTGCTCGGTGTCGTCGGCTTCCTCTACGTCCGGCCGATCACCACCTACCTCGAGACCCGCAACCAGCTCGACGGGCGTCGCGCCGAGGTCGCATCGCTCCGCGCCGAGCGCGCGCGCGTGACCGCGAGGCTCGCCCGGACGACGAGCCTCGACGAGCTCTCGCGCGCCGCCCGCCGCATCGGCTACGTCAAGCCGGGTGAGCACCTCTTCA
>Ga0157371_10003564_pt1 | contig 14032 bp, 11 predicted proteins | sample C45metaG_FD_113462 | JGI IMG/M metagenome (GOLD analysis project Ga0157371, IMG submission 113462) | Corn rhizosphere microbial communities from Kellogg Biological Station, Michigan, USA - C4-5 metaG | ecosystem: Host-associated > Plants > Roots > Rhizosphere > Soil | place: USA: Michigan...
CACCAATGCCGGCGCCGGCACCATCAACGGCCTGGAAATCGAGTACCAGTACCTGCCCAGCCAGCACTGGCTGATCTCCGGCAACCTGGCCTGGCTGGATGCCAAGTATGACGAGTACATGGATCGTGGCGTCAACGTGGCCAAGCAGATGAAGTTCACCAACGCACCGGACTTCTCGGGCGCGTTGAACGTGGAGTACCGCACCCACCTGGCCAATGGCAGCAACCTGTCCGCTCGGGTGAGCTACAGCTACCAGAGCGAAGTGTGGCCAACCACCGACCTGAGCCCGGTGATCCGCCAGGATGGCTACGGGCTGGTCAACGCCGGCGTGATCTGGAAGCTCGACGACGCCTGGACGTTCTCGCTGCAGGGCACCAACCTGGCCGACAAGGAATACCGCACCACCGGTTACAACATTCCGGCGGTCGGCACGCTGATTGGCTTCTATGGGCCGCCGCGCCAATATAGCCTCAGCGTCCGTTACGATTTCTAGGAAGCGTCTGCATGACACCGTCTTACGATGATCTGTACTGGAAAAGTGACGATGGCCTGCGCCTGCATGCGCGCGATCATGCACCGGGCGCGGGACCACCGCCCCGTGGCACGGTGGTCTGCATCCCGGGATTGACCCGCAACGGCGCCGACTTCGATGCCCTTGCGCAGTCCCTGACCGCCGTCGGCTGGCGGGTGATCGCGGTCGACCTGCGCGGACGTGCGGGTTCGGAACGTGCGCCGGACCCGTCCAGCTACAACCCGCGCGCCTATGCCGATGACATGGCGGCGCTGCTGCGGTCACAGAACATCGACAAGGCGGTGTTCGTCGGCACCTCGCTGGGGGTGCTGGTGACCATCACCCTGGCCTCGCGTGCCCCCGGGCTGATCGCCGCGGCGGTGCTGAACGATGCCGGCCCCAAGGTGCCGCGCGAAGCCTTGGCGCGGATCGGCAAGTACGCCGGCAAGCCGGTGCCACCGATGGACCTGGCAGACGCTACGACCTACGTGGAATCCATCGGCAAGGCCGCGTTCCCGCGCTTCACGACGGACGATTGGAGGGCAATGGCCGTGCGCACCTTCCGCCAGCGCAGCGATGGCCTGATGGTGCTGGACTACGACCCGGCGGTGATCCGTACCACGCGGCCGTGGCTGCTGTGGCTGCTGCGACCGGTGCTGTGGCGTGCGGTGCGTGGCCTGACGTCGCGGGTGCCGGTGCTGGTGGTGCGCGGGGCGTTGTCGGACATCCTGCCTGCCGATGTCGCACGGCAGATGGCAGCCACATCGCCCAACGCCCGCCTCGTTGAAGTACCGGAGGTAGGCCATGCGCCGATGCTGTCCGAGCCCGAGGCGCGCGATGCGATTCTGGCATTGCTGGAGCGTGTGCGATGAGTTCCAGCGTTTCGACGGATGAGCTGCCTGCCGTCCTGCAGGCGCTGCGGCACTGGGCAGCAAGCGAACGGCTGAGCGGCAGCACGCGCATCACGCAATCGCGCATCGATGCCTTTGCCGACGCCACTGGCGACCACAACTGGATCCACACCGACCCGGCCCGCGCGCAGACCGGCCTACCGGGTGGGCAGACCATCGCGCATGGTTTCCTTCTGCTCTCGCTCACCGTCGAAGACGACGTGGCGGCCCTGGCCGGCTTTCCCGGCATCGGCCACGTACTCAACTACGGTTTGAACAAAGTTCGCTTCCTGGCGCCGGTGCCCAGCGGTTCCGAGGTGCGGGTGCGCTCGCAGCTGCTGTCACTGGAGGCACGCAGGCCCGGGCAGTGGCTGCTGACCCAGCAGAAGACGGTGGAAGTGATCCCGGCCGGCGAGGTCGCCGTGGTCGCCGAACAGCTGTCGCTGCTCGTGCTCGCCGACTAGCGCTGGGCCGGCTGCCCGCCGGCCACGGTTCTCTCTACACTGGAGCGATGTTGACGCCCTCCATCGTCCTGTTCGCCTGCATCGCGTGGACCGTACTGCTGTTCGGCGTCGCCCTGTGGGGGGAGCGCCAAGGGCATCGGCTGTCGAAGGTCTGGCCGGCCATCTACGCGCTGTCGCTGGGCGTGCACTGCACGGCGTGGACCTATTACGGGGCCGCCTCGCAGGGCGTGCAGTGGGGCTTTCCGATCCCGCCCACACTGGTCGGCATGGCCCTCATTTTTGCCTTCGGCCTGCCGTTCCTGGTGCGCCTGGGGCGACTGGCCAAGCAGCACAACAGTGCCACCATCGCCGACCTGGTGGTGGCGCGCCTGCGTGCCGATCAAGGGCTGGGCATCACCATTACCCTGGTCGCGCTGTTCGGCATCATTCCCTACATCGCGCTGCAGTTGAAAGCGGTCAGCCAGGGGCTGGCCGCACTGCTCGGTGATCAGTTCGCGCCGGTGGGCTGGCAACTGGACATGTCGTTCTGGTTCGCACTGACGATGGCGGCGTTCACCACGTTGTTCGGTGCACGCAAGGCGTCAGCCACTGAACACAATCGCGGAATCGTGGTCGCGCTGGGCCTGGAGTCGCTGTTGAAGCTGACGGCACTGCTGGCCATCGGTCTGTATGCAGCTCTCTCGGTGCACAAGGCAGGCACGCCGCTGCTGGAGAAGATGGCGCACCTGCCGCCGCCGGCAGTGGTGCCGGACTACCTGACCATGGTGGCGCTCGGCGCGATGGCTGCATTCACCCTGCCCCACCAGTTCCACGTGGGCGTGGTCGAACTGCGGCAGTCGTCGGACCTGAAGACGGCGCGCTGGCTGTTCCCGGTGTACCTGCTGTTGATCGGCCTGCCGTCTGTGCCGATGGCGTTGGCCGGTGCCGCACAGTTGCCGTCTTCGGTGTCGCCCGACCTGTATGTACTGGCGCTGCCGCAGGAGCGCGGCCACCATCTTCTGGCACTGCTGGCTTACCTGGGCAGCCTGAGCGCGGCCACCGGCATGATGATTCTGTCCGGGCTGACCCTGTCGATCATGCTCGGCAACCACGGCGTGGGTTCACGCCTGCTGAGCGGGGTGAACGGCTTCAACAGCGGCGCCGATCTGCGGCCGCGCGTGCTGGCCTTCCGTCGCGCCGGCATCCTTGCCGTGTTCCTGATGTCGTGGCTGTACAGCCGCGCGATGAGCGGCACCGAGGCGCTCAGCGATTTCGGCCTGATGTCGTTCACCGCGCTCTCGCAGCTGGCACCGGCCGTGCTGCTGGCGGTGTACCGGCCGCGCACGCCCTCCCCGGCCATCATCGCCGGCATCGTGCTGGGTTCACTAGTCTGGCTGTGGCTGGTACTGCTGCCGATGGTGATCCCCGCCCCGCCGCCGTCGGCCAGCCCCGACGGACTGCACTGGCTGGCGATGTTCTCGCTGCGCATGCAGCCGGGCCATATCGCCATCAGCATGGGGGCGAGCCTGGCGGTCAACCTGGCGACCGTTGTGCTGGTATCGCGTGCGGTGCGTCCCTCGCTGCCACGGCAGCGCGACGCGGTGGCCGCAGCATCGTTGCGCAAGACGGCCGGTCGCTTCCTCGGCCAGGAACGGGCGCGGCAACTGATGGACGGACACGCCGGGCAGATGCTGGATGACGAGCGGGTCACCGCCATCGAGCGCGAGCTGACCGCCGTGGTCGGTGCGGGCATGGCACGCCTGCTGGTGGAGGCGGCCCGCGATGGTGGCGCTGCACCGCTGGACGCCGTTACCCGCGCGGTCGGCGAAGCCACCCAGGTGCTGCGCTTCAACCAGCGCCTGCTGGAAGCCGCCTTGGAAAACATGAGCCAGGGCATCAGCGTGGTCGATGCACAGTTGCAGCTGGTGGCCTGGAACAGCCGCTATGCCGCGCTGTTCAAGTTCCCGCCGGAACTGCTGCAGGTGGGACAGCCGGTGTCGAACCTGACGGCGTGGGCGTTGGGGCAGCTGAAGATCGGTGACAGCCCCGGCGATTCGCGCGACAAGGCGTTGCAGCGGCGGGTGGTACACATGCGGCGCGGCACTCCGCATCTGTCGGAGCGGATCTTCCCGGACAACACCATCGTTGAAATCCGCGGAAACCCGATGCCCGGTGGCGGCTACGTGGCCACCTTCACCGATGTCACCGCTTTCCGGCGTGCAGAAGACGCGCTGAAGCGCAGCAACGAAACCCTGGAGCGCCGCGTGCAGGACCGCACCGCCCGGCTGGAGCAGGCCGTGCACGAAGCCGAGCGGGCCAACGTGGCCAAGACACGCTTCCTCACCGCCGTCGGCCACGACCTGATCCAGCCCCTGCATGCGGCACAGCTGCTGACCGATGCCATGTCGCAGCACATCGAATCGGAGTTCCTGGACAGCTTCCTGCGCCAGATCCGTGGCGCGCTGGACTCCACCGACGATCTGCTGTCGGGTCTGCTTGATATTTCACGACTGGAAGCCGGCGGACTGGTCGCCGATCCCCGCCCGTTCGCGCTGTCGACCGTGCTGGATCCACTTGCGCAGGAGTTTGCCGTGCTGGCGGCGGCGCGTGGCCTGCAGTTCCGCCATGTACGGACCCGCGTGTGGGTGCACAGCGACCCGTTGCTGCTGCGCCGGGTGCTGCAGAACTTCCTGGCCAATGCCATCCGCTACACCCGCCGTGGCGGCGTGCTGCTGGGCGTACGCCGGCATGGACAGACCCTGTCGATCGGCGTGCATGACAGCGGCCCGGGCATCGCCCCGGAGCAACAAGCGGTGGTGTTCGAGGAATTCCATCGTGGCGACCGCAGCAACGGCCAGGGCCTCGGTCTGGGGCTGACCATCGCGAGCCGCATCGCCGACCTGCTGCATGCACCGCTGCAACTGCACAGCGCGCTCGGACGCGGCTCGACCTTCTCCATCACCGTGGCGCGGGCAGTGCCGCCTGCGGCCCCGCGCACTGAACACGCCGCTGGCAACAGCAGCATCAAGGGCATCCGCGTGCTGGTGGTCGATAACGATCCGCAGGCCTTGGAGGCAATGCGACAGATGCTGCTTTCCTGGGGCTGCGATGTCATCGCGGCGCGCGATGTCAATGCGCTGGGTGCTTCAGCACAGGAGGCGGCACTGTGGTTGTTCGACTACCACCTTGATGATGGCGATACCGGTGTCGCGCTGTGGAAGCGCCTTGTCGCCGTCCACGGGACGCGGCCGACGGTGATTCTCAGCGCCGACACCGGCAGCGAAACCCGGGAGGCGGTGCGCAGCGTGGGCCTGTCGCTGCTCAACAAACCGTTCAAACCGCTGGCACTGCGCTGGGCGATCAACCATCTGCTGGCAACGGCCGCTACGGCATCTCCCTGACCAAGGGTCAACTGCCCTGCGTCTCTTCGATCTGCCGCGAGGGATCGCTCAGCCCCATCTCGTGCAGCACACGGATGGCCTGCGCACGATTACGCACCCCCAGCCGGCCCATGATGCGGGTCATGTGCGCCTTGACCGTGCGCAGCTGCACGCCCAGCCGGTCGGCGATCTGCTTGTTGAGCAGCCCTTCGGCCACCAGGCTCAGCACCTTGTACTGATGCGCGGACAGGCTGGACAAGCGCGCGGCAAGATCGGCGTCCTTGTTGAAGGGCGCCACCCGTGCCACCGGCTCGCGCAGCAGCGCCGGAATCCAGCGTTCACCTTCCAGCACGGTCTGCAGCGCGGACTGCAGGTCGGTCAGCCCTGAGCTCTTGGGCAGATAGCCGGCTGCGCCCAGATCGATGGCGCGGCGGATCACGTGGGGCTCTTCATTGGCCGAGACGATGATGATCGCCAGCCCCGGTTGCAGCGCACGGATGGTCGCCAGCCCGGCAAGACCATGGTTGCCCGGCATATGCAGGTCCAGCAGCATCAGGTCGATCTGCTGGCTCTCTATTGCTTCCAGCACGCTGTGCAGCGAATCGGCCTCGCTGATCTGCAGGTCAGCCACTGCCTCCTCGGCCGCGCGATGCAGCGCCGCGCGGAACAAGGGGTGGTCATCGGCGATGAGCAGGGTCGGCATGTCCAGCCGAGGTTAGCAAATAGCCTGCGGTTGGGCACGGGTACCAAGGTACGCTGGCGTGCGCCGCCCGGATCGTTAGGGTGGAGCAATGAACATCCATCGCTCCCTTGCTCCGCTGTGCGCCGCGCTGGCCCTGTTGCCGGGCGGCATCTCCGTCGCCGATGCCGGCACGCCCCGCCCCGCCACCGCTGTTCCGGTGTTCGAGCACTGGCGGGAAACCGCGCATCGCGGCAACGATGAACTGCTGACAGCGGGACTGGGAATCGACGCCCTGCGCTCGGCCACGGCGCCAGCCTTCAGCAACCCGGCCCAGCCCACGGCCGAGGAGGCCCGGCGTCGTGCGATCTGGAGCAGCTGGCGCGGCATCGCCGACCTGACTCCCGGTGGCGGCTTCGGCGATGTCTAAGGCAGCCTGCAGGCGGTGCCCGGCCGAGAATTCTCGGCCTATGCGCGCATTTCTGGCGCGCGCCAGCCCCACCGCGTGCTGGTGCAGGTGCCTGACAGTTTCGACGCCTCGCGACGCTGCCTGGTCGTCGCTGCGTCATCCGGCTCGCGTGGCATCTATGGCGCGATCGCGGTAGCCGGCAGCTGGGGTCTGGCCCACGGCTGCGCCATCGCCTACACCGACAAGGGCGCAGGCAGCGACTACTACGATCTGCACGCCAAGGCCGGCTTCCAGGCAGACGGCACGCCCGCCTCACAAGGCGCGTTGGCTTTCATCCCTGCGGGTGCGGCAGCCACGCAGGGAGTCGCCTTCAAACACGCGCATTCGGGTGACAACCCGGAAGCAGACTGGGGTCGTCATCTGCTGCAGGCGCTGCAGTTCGGCCTGCAGTCACTGGACCGCGCCTACCCGGAATCAAAGCCATTCACGGCGGCCAACACGCGCACGCTGGGCGTGGGTGTATCCAATGGCGGTGGCGCCGTGCTGCGCGCGGCGGAGATCGAAGGCGACTGGTTCGATGCGATGGTGGCCGGCGAACCGAATGTGTCGGTGGCAGGCGCTCCGCCGCTGTACGACTTCGTCACCCAGGCCGCGCTGCTGATGCCCTGTGCCCTGCTGGCAGAGGACGATCTGCCGCAACCGCCGATGCGAGCGCAGGCCGTGCCGGTGTGGACACAGCGATGCGCCACGCTGAAATCCGCCGGGTCGGTGCAAGGCGATGACACTGCGGCACAGGCACGGTCGGCACGGCAGCAGCTGCTCGATGCTGGCTTGAGCGACGATCCACTTCGCGCCGGCGTGTTCTCGACCGGGTTCGATCTGTGGCGCGCCATCGCGGCCACCTATTCGTCGGCCTACGGGCGCTACGGCGCTGGCGAACATCCCTGTGCGTACAGTTTCTCGGCCACTGGGGCAGATGGCAGGCCTGGCGCGGCCGCAGCCGAGGCTCGCGCAACCTGGTGGAGTGAGGGCAGCGGCATTCCGCCGGGCAACGGCGTGGTGCTGGCGGATGGCAATTCAGCCGGGGCGGCAGACAATCCGCTGCATGGCCTGAACTGCCTGCGTGCACTTGGCAATGGCGATAGCGCTGATGCCCGGCGGGTACGCGGCGGCATCGCCGCGGCCACCGCCAAGGCCCCGCGTCGCGGCCTGCCCATCGTAGTGATCCATGGCATCGACGATGGGCTGGTGCCGATCAGCATGACCAGCGATCGCTACGTGCCACTTGCACGCAAGGCGGGGGCACAGATCACCTATTGGCGGGTGAACAACGCACAGCATTTCGACTCGCTGCTGGCCTTCCCGGATTACCGGAAGCGCTACGTGCCGCTGCTGCCCTACATGTTCGCGGCGCTGGACCAGGTATGGGATCACCTTGAGGATCCAGCGCATCCAATGCCGCAGGATGCTCTCATCCAGCCAACGCCACGCGCCGAAGCGCCCTTGCTGCGCGAGCAGCTGTCCATTCCCGCAGCCCAGGCCATCCCAAGCCGCTGACGCGCCGCCACAGGAAACCCCACATGTCACCCGCCACCGCCACAGACGCGCCCGCCTCGGAAGCTCATGCCTATCCCCTGCTGATCAAGCAGTTGCTGCTGACGCCCCTGGCCGTGCGCCCACAGCAGGAAATCGTCTACGGCGACAAGATCCGCTTCGACTACCGCACCCTGCAGGCGCGCATCGGCAAGTTGGCCGGGCTGTTGACCTCGCTGGGGGTCAAGCGCGGCGATACCGTGGCAGTGATGGACTGGGACAGCAACCGCTACCTGGAGAGCTATTTCGCCGTGCCGATGATCGGAGCGGTGCTGATGACGGTGAACATCCGCCTGCCACCCGAGCAGATTGCCTATACGCTCAATCACAGCGGTGCGCGGGTGATCCTGGCCAACCGCGAGTTCCTGCCAGTGCTGGAAGCCATCGACGAACAGTTGCCGGATGTGCGCACACGCGTTCTGCTGGATGATGAGGATGGCCCACTTCCGGCGGGTTTCGTGACCGAGTATGAAGCCGGACTGCGCGAGGCCACGTCCATCACCTGCTTCCCGGACTTCGACGAGAACACCCGCGCCACGACGTTCTATACGACCGGCACCACGGGCCTGCCCAAAGGCGTGTATTTCAGCCATCGGCAACTGGTGCTGCACTCGCTTGCGGCGATGGCCGCACTCGGCAGCGCGTCCAGCCAGGGGCGCCTGCACCGCGACGACGTCTACATGCCGATCACCCCGATGTTCCATGTCCACGCCTGGGGCATGCCGTACGTGGCTACGCTGCTGGGCATCAAGCAGGTCTACCCCGGACGGTATCTACCGGCCAAGCTGCTGGCGCTGATCGCCCGCGAGAAGGTGACGTTCTCGCACTGCGTGCCGACCATCCTGCATATGCTGCTGGGCGATGCCACGGCGGCCGATACCGATCTGCGCAGCTGGAAGGTGATCATCGGCGGTGCGGCACTGCCGCGGGCACTGGCGCAGCAGGCACTGGCCCGTGGCATCGACATCTTCGGCGGCTACGGCATGTCCGAGACCTGCCCCCTGCTCACCATCGCGCAGATCGATGCGCACGCCCTGGACGACCCGGATGAGGAGCTGTCGCTGCGTACCAAGGCCGGCATCCCGGTGCCATTGGTGGATCTGCGCATCGTGGACGAAGACATGAACGACGTTGCCCACGATGGCGTCGCTACCGGCGAAGTGGTGGCACGCACGCCCTGGCTCACCCAGGGTTATCTGCACAACCCGGACGCTTCAACGGCGTTGTGGGCGGGCGGTTACCTGCATACCGGGGACATCGGCAACATCGATGGCGGCGGCTACCTGCGCGTGGCCGACCGCATCAAGGATGTGATCAAGACCGGCGGCGAGTGGATCTCCTCGCTCGCCCTGGAAGACATCATTGCCCTGCATCCTGCCGTCAACGAGGTCGCCGTGATCGGCATCAGCGATGAGAAATGGGGTGAGCGACCGCTGCCGTTGGTGGTCAGGCAGGACGGTAGCGATGTTACCGAGGCTGAGATCATCGAACTGGTCGCAGCACGCAGCCGCTCAGGCGACATCTCCCGCTACGCGATCCCCGACCGCGTCAGCTTCGTTGATTCGCTGGAACGCACCAGCGTGGGCAAGATCAACAAGAAGAAGCTGCGGGGGCTGCATGATCCAGAGGCAGTTGCTGATGACCCGGGCTCACATGAAGCGGACCGTCCCAGCCATCGAGGTACTTCGGCAGCGCATCTGCAACGTCGATGACGCGCTCCCGATAGAACAGGTGCATCGTCGGCGAAAACGCTGCATCCAGCACGCCATCGGTAGCTCGGGCAACCATCGCGTTGGGAACCACGCGCATGCCCAGGCGGTTGGTGCCAAACAACACCTCGCCGCAGTTCAGGCAGAAGGTCTTGGAAAGCTGCTTGGACGGGTGCTGGAACCGCACATTCTTGGCCCGTGAAACGGTCACCGATTCGGCCGCCCATGCGGTGGCCGAGAGCATCGCAACGCCGTAGAACTCCCTGCAGGTTGCGCAGTGGCAGTTCGCCTGCGCAGCGGGAGTGCCGTGCAGTTCCATGGTATTTGCGCCGCACAGGCAGGTGATACGAATGGCCATGGACGTCTCATGAAGGGAATGGCTGGCGATGAGTGTGCTGTCACCGCTCGCCGTTCACAAGAGGCGATGGAAGGCTGAAGCCTCTACTTCCTGCCCGGCTCCACGCCAACGTACTGGTTCCGTCGCAGATAGACCTCACCCGTCTTCATGTCCAGCAGCATGTTGAACTGCCGAAGAATACCCGCGCCGATCGTACCGTCGGCGGTGGAGGCGTCATCGTCGATTGGGAAGGACGCAGCGGGGTTACCGATGACCAACCCCTGGATGCTCGCCGATGGCACGCGCACATCCACTGCACGAATGACATTGCCCGCGCTACCCGTGGATCGGGAGGTCCCCACCTTCTGGGTGAATACCTCCATCAGCCCGTGGCGCGAGCTGTAGGCATAGCTGAGATCGATGCTGCCGTTGCTTCCCGTGTCCAGTGCCAGCCAGGGCTTGACGACGGCGTCACCGTTGCCGAGCGTGACTTCGATTGCGGGCGTGTTGTCGATCCAGCGGGCGTTGGCGCGGGTATAGCCGGTTACATCCGGCAGGCTATGATGGACGAGCAGCTGCTGCCGGTCGTAATCGATTTCGACCGCCTTCCCTTCAAAGAACTTCCATCCTAGAACCGCATCAAAGGGACGGTTCCTGTAGTCGACCACTACCGCGCCCATGCGCGTATGCAGTCCGCCGATCTCCACGTCGTTGCGCGTGCTGTAGTCCATCGTGGTGACGCCGTCTGAACCTGTGTTCTCAGTGCGATCATCGATGACCACCGATGCCTTCGGCACGATGCTACGCGATATGGCCAATCCGTCCGCGCCAGTGTCCACCAGGAATCGCAGAGGTTCGGACCTGTTGACGCTGCCGCGGACGTAGATCCGGTGGTCTTTATCCTGCTCGAACGGAATCTCAACCGGTGTGGCATTGGCACTGCAACTCAGGCCTGAAGTAGCACAGGCGATGACTGCAGCCAGGAGTACATGCGGGGTTCCAGGCACGGGCGACTTCCCTTTTGTTCGGCGATGGTGGCGTGGCACCCGATGGATGCCGCCAGTGCGGGAAAGGTTTAAAGCGCCAGTCCGGCAGACCTTGCCATTGGGATGGGGGACGCAACGCGCATTGCAGAACGCAGGAAGTGCAATCTCAGAGGCAGGCCCAGGCCAGTAATCCGCCCAGTGGCAATAGGGCAAGCAGTGCCAGCACGCCAAGGCAGCCACTGTTGCCGGTGCGGCCCGTGGACATGGAATCACGGCGTGCGTTACCGCTCCCCCGCTCCAACGGCGGCTGTGACTGCAGCCACTGGCGGTGACAGGCCTGGCAGAAGAACCTTGTCTTGCCGTTGCGCCAAGCCTCGCTCGTGCGATCGTTGTGGTGAGCTGCACTCCCGCAACGACCGCATTTGAAGATGCGCGACGGCGGCTGTCGCTTCTGCTTAAGCAAGCCCAGCACTGCCACCAGAGCTACGACTGCTGCAGCCACACCCATCAGCGTTTCCGGCTTCATCCAATGCTCCATGCGTGTCGACTCCGGAAAGCCTAGCCAGCGCGTACCACGCCCGCAACGGCGGCGCGGAACGAGCTCAATGCAAAGGCACCTTCAGCACCGATGGCGCGGACGCGGGCGAACTGAAGGTCACCGCCCCGCCCAGCTGACTGATGCCTGCGTAACGCAGGTCCACCGTATCGACCACCAGCGTCAGGCGACTGCCGGCGGGAATGTTCCAGCTGCTCGCTTCCAACCGAAGATCGAGGGTGGTCGCCTGGCCCGGCGCAACGCCGCGCAGGGTGTACGGCTTGTGGCTGATCAGCTGACCATTGCCCAGCACATCCTCCGCGTACAGATAGGCATACAGCGTGGTGTTGGCGCGGCTGGGGGTGACGGTCACGCGCACTTCCGGCGCACCGTCCAGGCGGCGTGCGTTCCAGTAGATCGGCCCTTGCCAGACAGCGGCTGCGTTGCGCCCGATGAAAGGCACGTATGCACCCGGCGGAAGGTTGATCATCTGCAACGAGCCCGACACCATCGCCACGCCGGAATTGGCGGCGGTAGGCAGGCCGCTGCCGATGCGGTAGTTCCAGCCATTGCTGCGCCCGTTTTCAGCCAGGCCTCCGGTGGGCAGAAGCAGGCCGCCGGGTGCGGTCAACGCATAGCTGACTGCACCGCTGTTGGTAGCCTGCCAGTTCGGGTAGCTGCTCCAGCTTCCCTTCTGTGACTTCAGCTGCACCGCCGGCTCGCGGTCGATGCCGTTGGCCACGCCCTTGAGGTAATGGTCGAACCAGTCGCCCACCGAGTCGTAGACCTCGTTGGGAATGCCCAGAGCGCCCAGGGCCTCGTTGAGGGCGTGGTCGCCGTGGCGCAGCTGCAGCTGCTTGGGGCCCTTCAGCTGGTTGAAGAAATCCACGAGCTGACCCGGAGGGAACAGGCTGTCGTTGAAGGCGTTGGCGAGGAATACGGCCGGCTGGTTGGCGTTGATCTCGTTGATGCTGGCAGCGGGGCTGCGGATCGCAGCCACCGGCAACAGCGATTCCACGGCGCCCTGATAGTTGCCGACCACCACGTTGCGATTGATCGTGGCCAGCTCGGACCCGGGGCGGCCGGTGACCAGGCCGGCGGCCACCAGCAGTGCGATCCCCTGTGCGCTGGGGGTGTCATTGGAGTACAGCGACGCCTGCAGGTCGGCCCATCCGCTGAGGGCGGCCACTGCCTTGATGCGGGGATCGCGTGCCGCCGCCAGCAGGCTGGTGCCGGCGCCGTAGGAGATGCCCGAGACGCCGATCCGTGCCGGGTCGGCCTGGGTGTTGTCCAGCGCCCAGTCGATCAATGCGCTGACATCCTCGACCGTGGCCGGCCCGGCGATGTCGATGGCGCCGCCGGACTCCCAGAAGCCGCGCGAGCTGTAGCTGATGACCACGTAGCCGCGTTTGGCCAGCGACTGTGCGACCCCTACGTACTCTACGCTGGGAACGGCCCAGCTGCTGGGCATCACCAGCAGCGGGTACTTGCCGCTACCCGCGTCCTGGGGCTCGATGACAAAGACCCCGAGGGGTGTTCCGTCCCAGCTGGGAACGGTGCGGTGGGTGGTCTTGACCGTGGCGGCCCAGGCGGTGGGCGCCAGTCCTGTCAGCAGGATCAACAGCAGCAATACCTTGCGCATCGTCGTCTCTCCCCGTTGTTGGTGGTGCAACGGGCTGGACCGTACCAGTGCGAATGGTGGCTGACACCTTGCGCCGCAACATGGGGCGGCGGCCCTGCCACCCCACGCCGCGGGCCTGAATGCGCCTACAGCGTCGCCTGCGCCTGCAGGGTGAACACCCAGCTGTCGGGTCGGCTGGCATAGGCGCCGGGCCGTGCCACGTACTGTACCGCCGGCCGCAGCACCAGCCACGGGGTGACCTGCACACCGTAGTTCAGCTCGACGAACTGCTCGTTGCTCTGCACATCCTTTCCGGTCAGCTGCTGATGGCGAGCGAGCCGATCGGAGATGTCCAGCCGGTTCCAGGCCAGGCTGAGCACATCATCCTCGCGCGACGCGATCACGCCGCGCCAGCTCACGCCCGCTTCCCACGAGTAGCGCATCAGCCCTGTCTTTGCATCGGCACGGGTAGCCACGCCGAACACCGAGATGCCGCGCACCGTATCGCCTTCGGGCTTCCACACCCGCTGCGCGGCCTGCACGTACGAACCGCTGCGATGCGAGGCGCGAGGTGCGGCCGGATTACCAATGTCATCGGCGTTGGAGGTGTCAAGGTAGTAGCCGACCTTGTAGGTGCCGCCATAGTCCACGCCGGACTTGCCATGGCTGTAGCCCACTTCCACGGGCAGGAACAGACCGGTCTTTCCCCTCGTCGAAACACGGAAGCCACTGTTGGCCTGCTTGCGCGTCGGGTTGACGTCGTAGATGCCGGTCTGCGCGTACCAGCCTGAAGGATCGTTCCACTTCACCCGCAGGCCCCATTGGCCTGTCGGATTGTCCAGCCAGCCAGAACTGTAGATCGGGCCCAGCGGATGCCCGCACTGGCCGTTGTTGTTGAAGTTGCAGGTGTAAGGCAAGCCACCGAAGTCGTTGCCCATC
>Ga0157371_10003565_pt1 | contig 14032 bp, 7 predicted proteins | sample C45metaG_FD_113462 | JGI IMG/M metagenome (GOLD analysis project Ga0157371, IMG submission 113462) | Corn rhizosphere microbial communities from Kellogg Biological Station, Michigan, USA - C4-5 metaG | ecosystem: Host-associated > Plants > Roots > Rhizosphere > Soil | place: USA: Michigan...
GCCTTCCCGCTGTCCTTGGTGGTAGACCCTTCGAAATTATGAAACACCAGCGTGAAGCATTACTATCATGGCGTGCCGCCGGGGGGCAGGGCATTCTTGCTTTGGCTACAGGTGCGGGGAAAACAGTAACTGCTATTTACGCGGCCATTCGTACCTTTGAGGTCGCTAAGCGCCTATGTGTAGTGATCGCTGTACCTTACCAAGGCCTCGCCGACCAATGGATTGAAGTTTTACGTACTTTCAGTATAAATGCTTTTGGGTGTTATGGCGGAATTCAACATTGGCATGATGAGGCGGCTCAGGCGGTGCATTTTTTTGAGCATAACGCTTGGCCATTTTTGTGTTTGGTTGTGGTGAATAAAACACTTCAGGGCAATCAATTTCAACAAGTCTTAAACCGGATTCCAGGTGAAAGTTTGTTTTGGATTGGAGATGAGTGTCACCATCATGGCTCAACTGGCCTAAACTCGGTTCTACCTGAGAGTGCTTCCTTGCGAATGGGGCTTTCGGCAACTCCTGAACACTATCTCAATCATGATGCAAACCTACGATTAGAAAATTACTACGGCAGAGTGGAAGCAACGTATGGATTGGAGGAGGCTCTGAAGGACAAGGTTCTTACCCCTTATCGGTACCAGATTGAATTGGTGGATCTCACCGATAGCGAAGCAGAAGAGTATGGTGAAATTAGTGACCGTATTGCCCGTTTAGTAGCTCAGTCGGGCGGTCGATTTGACGAAGGCGATTCGAATCTAGATTATTTACTATTCCAACGAGCTCGTCTCCTCGGGGGCGCAGCCAATAAAATTACTACGCTCGAACGACTTTTGGCTAATACAAAACCCGTGAGTCATACGCTTTATTACTGCAGTGACGCTAGTGTAATAACAGATGACGATGTTCCGCAGCGTCAGGTCGAAGCTGTGTCTATGCTCCTTCATCAGCAAGGGTGGCGTAATTCTCGTTTCACTGCGCGCGAAAGTTCCAGAGAGCGTCGTATGATTCTTGATGGTTTCAGGCTTGGCGATATAGATGCCTTGGTTGCGATTCGATGTCTTGATGAAGGGGTCGATGTCCCCGCGTGTCAACGAGCGTATATTCTCGCAAGTAGCCGTAATCCTCGCCAATTTGTGCAGCGAAGGGGGCGAATACTTCGCCGTTCACCCGGTAAAGATATTGCTCATATTGTTGATTTGATGGTGCGGTTGCCAATGGGAATTGTTCAAAATGAGGCCGCGGAGCGAAAGTTATTGGTCGATGAGTTACAGAGAGTATCCGAGTTCGCGCGGCTGGCACGCAATAATGGGGAGGTGGTGAGTACTTTGATGCCTTTGTTGGAGCAGTATGACCTTGTGCATCATCTAGTTTGATCCATTCCTGAATAATAAAATGTCAATTGTTGGTAGAGGTTGCTGTGCTATCAGCTTATTCTGTGCCGCCATTGGGAGTGATAAGTGATCCTGTAAGTGCTTGGTCCGCTGTGTAAAACGCCGTATTAGGTAGCGCATGTAAACAAAGCAGGTTCCGTCCATCACGTGCCGGACTATTACCCGGGCATCAGGATGAACCAGGACGGTACGTTCGAGGAGATCTACAACGGCCCCGGCCACCTCATCCAGGCACAACTGGCGGGGCGCCCGCCGACCCTCACCGGCCTTGCATGGCGGGATGATGGCTATGCTCAAACGCGTCAATGCAGCCGTGGTGTAGAGCGACCGGATTCCGTGGCGTTAAGAACCTCAGAGGGCATGCGTTACGTCGCAAATGACTAGCAGTCGATCAGTTGGAAGCGATCCACCACATGCCCCGGCGGTCTCCTTCGACCCAGTACCCCCCAACAATCCGTGAGCCTTCAAACCCCTGCAGGGTCACTTCGTCTTTGAACCCAGCAGCCTGCAGGGTGTAGTGCCCGGCACCAAGGGCGCTCCCTCTGTAATGGCAGGTTTCGCCTTGGTCGAGATAGGCTAGTGAATTCCCCGTTCAGGACCACGGAGCAGGGTTGGTCAAAACGTGGCTTTCCCGCAGGCGAGCGGCTATTTACAGTCTGCAGGGGGTGATGAGTTCCTTCGGGGACGAACGATTAACGCGGACGAGCCAGCAGCACCTCAGATCTTTCCAGGCGTCGCTCCCAATCATTACAGATGCGACGCAAAAATGACTGAATTCGGGGCTGCATTGAAAGCCAGGCAGCGTTACCATGATATCAAAATGTCATTGTTCTCAACGAGCATAGTCAGGTACGACGGTTGACGATCCATAGCCAATACACGTGCGCCATTGAGGGCAGCTTGCGTTTACATGTCCCCGTTCGGCTTTATGAGCTAACGCTTAAGCACCACCTACTGGATCAGTTAGGTGGTTTTTCCCATTTGCTCCTTGAAGCGCTCGATACGATGCCCTCTCGTGGGATTGAATGGGTGTTGGAGCTTACGAGACTCAACCCTCAGCAACTGCAACCGATCATTCGTCGACTCGAGGGCCTCGGTCTGATCGAGGGATCAGTTTTGACTTCTCGCGCTAAACCCCTCCTGAAAGCCAAACGGTTGCTTCATGGGCAAACAAAATGTCTCTGGCTCGATGGTCAATATAGACGGCACTCATTTTGCGCTGTGCCGTCACAGCTGACCGTTGAGCTTGAGGACGAAGCCGACTTTGTTATTCGTTCCTGGCACCGCGGGGAGGGAAAACCACGTGACTGGCCAAGTAGTGACTGGGGTGAGGATTGTGAACGGCAGAAAAATCGTATCTGGGCTCTCCCAGAACAGTACCTCCCAATCGCGTTCGAACACTTCAATGAATGCTTTCTGGAGAAGGGTTTTCCCAAATCAGATTGGTCTCTGAACGTTTGGATCGCAGCAGATAGCTCGCGTGATGTGCGTGCAATTGAAGTTAAGTTGAGTCCTGACGCTATACAAAGACAACAGGGAAGCGAGTTCGCCTTTGCAAGCCCCGTAGTGTGCTTGTCCAGTCACTTCAGTCTGCCAGAGGGGGCTCCCGGGCACCTAAGCAGTCTGCTTCCCGCCAACCAATATCGATTTACTACTTTTGTCGTTCAGGAAAATGAGTCAATGCACGAGCTGGACCTTGCGGATGCGCCCAAAACTCCGTGGGTTTGGCCAATCGTCGAACGGTCCATCAAGGATCAAGTGATTGAGCAGCTTTTTCAGGAGTTGGCATTGGCCGAAGAGAGCATTTCATCTGTGTTCAATCGACATCATGCACTTGAAGAGCGCTGGCAGCATTTGGGGTTCAACTGGACAGCTGTCCAGAAGAGTCTCGAGTTGGAAGGTGTGCATCCCATTAAGGATGACCAATGAAAATCGTCGATATCTTTGCGAACATGGCGGAGCAAATGGTCGATGACGCTCAGGTTCGACGCTACGGGACGATTTTGCTCTCGCAAGGTACGAGAGGGCTCACCAAGCTAAATCCCGCCGTGGTTTGGGTTGATGCTGCAATCGCTGTTGTCGAAGCCGCCGGCAGTTACCTACGTTTCTGTGCTGCGCGTGAAGTGACTGCCCAACTGCAGGCGTTCAATCGCTCCCTCGAGATAACACTGACGCAGCAACTGAAAATTGGTGAGAAGCAACTCCACCAGTTACAGCGAGAGCGAACCGGACGCAGAGATCACATCGCGCGCGAATTAAGGCGGTCTAATCAACACAAATTGCTAACACCCCAAAAAATTGGTCAGCAGCTAGATACCTTGAAACGGGTTCACGTGCTGCTTCAGAAGGAACGAGAGGATTTAGGTAATTTCCAGCAGTTGATTGGCCTTCAAGTATGCCTTGATCAGTGCATTGACGCGACGTTGGCACTGCTGCTTACCCCACCGGAGAGTACGAATGAAAGCACCTAAACGTCCAACGGTTCCCAAGCCAACGCCACGTAAACCTACGGCTAAGAAGGGAGGCGGCGGGTTTGATTTCAATCAGGCCATGCAGATGGCTAACACTTCAGTCGACACATTCAAGTCGTACATTGATCTCAAGAAAGAAGAACAAGTAACCCAACGAACCTTGATTGATGGAGAACTTCAAATTCGCCTCGGAGAGCACCAGCTTGAAAAGGCTCATCTCGGCGATCAGCAGCACCTGCGCGAGCATCAAGCGAGGATGCTTGAACTCGACATTCAGGGGCGCCAAGCCGATCAATTGCACGATAGGGCGATGACCGTTCTGGAGTCCAAAGCTGATAAAGAGGATCGAGTACTCAAGCAGCTCGAATCCGGACAGATCACTGCTGAGGAAGCCGCCATGTTACTGGGCAGCGGACAGGAATAAGTCATGGCAGCTCCACTCTTTGTTGGCATCGGTGTAGCAATCTTTGCTGTGGCAAAGGTCGTCAGCTGGCTGGCCAACAGTATGACGGAAGAAGAAGAGCGAAAGCATCAGGAAGAGCACGCAAGGACCGAAGACATTCGTCGCCGTGCAGCTGCCGCGCAGGCACGCCAAGAACAAAAGGCGTGGCAGGAATATCGGGAGATGGCTCTTGAGCACGTTCAACTATTGCGCAGAGTGATTCGCGAGAACCGTGATGCAATCGTTGGGATACCAGAAGAGCTGAATAAACTCGAACAAATGGTCGCCCGGGAGATTATTGACAAGACATCCAGCCCATACCGCAAATCAGCACTTCGTCGAGAATATGCGCGTATAGAAGACGCGGTTGTTCGCATGAAGGAGTATGTGAACTACCTGATCTTTGCCGAAAATGAAGTCGACACTTTGCTCGCAGGTGAAAATTTAGAGCAGTTGCTGGCACTTGATCCTGCTGAAAAGCTTCTGCCTCTGGAGTGGCTCTATCCGGGAAAACTGGTGCTGGTGGCGATGGATGAAATCAATAAGCCACTTCCACGGTTTGGACATCGCATCTCATTCGGTACGGACGATGTGCATCAGAAAGCATTGGCGATACCGTTCAACGATGAAATCCCCGTCCTCATCAAGGCGGCCACCAAGTGGGGAAATGGAACCTTCTACGGATGTGTGGCAAGAGGTTTGCTTTATTACAACCACATCATTCCAGGTGAGCCTGTTCCATTCGTTGTCGATCGCAAGCAAAAACAGTCGATGATTGGGACGTTGTTTGACGGCATGGTACGGGCAACCCTGCCCATCAGCCAGTTGAAACATCCTGGCGTACGGATGCTTTCAGGGCAGAAGGTCCAGGTGCACTTGACTCAGTACGATCTTTGCCTTGTTCGCAACCCGTTCGAGCAAGGACGCGCAAATATCGAAGTAAGTGAATTCAACTATCGCGCTCGGGGCGTCCAGTCCTATCAGCAGCTTTATTTGACCGTAAAAGAAGAGCACTTAAGAGGGATCACTGACCAACAGTTTTTTGAGGACGATGAGCCGTGGACGTTGCTTGGCTACTCAGGCGCAACCGGAATGGTTTCACTCGCCAAGGCGACAGTGAGGGTGGAGTGCCTACCGTCAGATGACTTCAGCTTGCTTGAGGTGGGTCAGGTCGTTCAAACGGGAACTTTGCAGATCGGTCTGGATACTCCTTTCCGTTTTACTCTTCTTGATCGACATCTTGCAGCAACTGCTGGGGTTGGTTGGCGGAGTGGGATCGAAGAGTTCCTGCGCTTTTGCTCTCAGACTGCGATGGATATGAAGGACTCGCCCGAGCGTTTGGCACACAGTCGCTTTTATCAGCGATGGGACCAGGTCATCGCCTATCAGCGTAGCCAAGAGGAGGTTTCCGTTCTGGACTTCCCTCGCGGTGCGCTTCACACCCAGGAAGACGAAGTACTCGTACTTGTACGAGAGGCGCTTCCTGAGTCGGATCAGGTGGCTTTTGAGGCCTTGGTGGAGAAACTTCGCGAGGTCTTATCCGATAAAAACAAGCTCAATCCGGATCACTGTGTTCGGTTGTTATTGTGGGATGTGGACAGGTGTGAATTCGTACCGGTGATTGCTGCCGATCGGAGGCGGCGCCCACTGTTTTTATGCACAAAGAATACGATCAGCATCGAGAGCCCGTTCTCTTTGCCGGAAAGTACAGAGTCAATGCTTCGATTGGTCGTCACGCTCCCGAGTGCAGCACTCAAGCGTCAAGCTCAAGCATTGGAAGATTTCTTTAACGATCAGTTGGTGAATCCTGCTCTCAAAAGTATTTTGCTCGCACCAGAGCATTATCTCGCCCAGCCGGCAGAGCGAAACGGCCAAATTGAATGGTCGGGTCCGCTAGATAATAGCCAAAAGAAGGTCGTTGAGCTGGCGCTGAAGGAGCGAAACATTGCCCTGATACAGGGCCCTCCAGGTGCTGGAAAAACAACTGCTATTGTTGAAATTTTGTATCAGCTTTACCGCCAGCGCTCTGACCTTCGAATACTGGTGGTGTCGCAGCAAAACTCCGCGGTAGACAACGCTCTAGACAAGTTCCTTGTTCAACATGCCGGCGGTTTCGAGCATGCAATTCGGACAATTCGTATCGGAAACCCGGAAAAGATGAGTGAAGCCATCAAGCCGATGGGATTCGATAGCCAGTTTACCGACTATCTTGCTGATCTTGAGGCGCTAGCGGTCGCCGGTGCTGTCAGTCTTCCAGAGCATGAAGCTGGGCTGTGTCACATGTGGTTATCTTCGATCAAGCAAGCCTCTCAGTCGAGGAGCAACCAGGATGAGTTTTTCATAACGCTCTTGGCTGATCGGAATCTGGTAGGTGCCACGTGTGTAGGTCTTGCGACGAACAAGGGGGGCATCGACCAACTCCAGTTTGACGTAGCAATTATCGACGAAGCAGGCAGGGCGACCATCCCAGAAATCCTCATCCCCATCTTGCGATCAAACAAGGTGATTCTCGTCGGTGACCACTATCAGCTTCCCCCTAGCATTGCCCCCTTGTTACGTGAGGATGAGGCAGCAGAAGAGCTCGGGTTCCTCCGTGAAAATTTCCTGGACAACAGCTTCTTTGAATTGATGTTCGAGCGCCTTCCTCCGCAGTGCCGCGAAACGCTCAATCTTCAATATCGTATGGCGCCGGCGATCGGGAATTTGGTGGCCGAGTTGTTCTATATGCGTGAAGGCACGCGTGTGCTTCACAACGGACGGGAGGACGAATATTTCGACGAGCGTTATGTACTTGAAAATACAATCTACTGGGTGGATGTAAAAGGGCGTCAGGCACAACCCAAGGGTTCGAAGAGTCAGGAGAATCGTGAGGAGGCTAAAGAGATCACCCAATTTTTGGCGAATCTAGCTGAAACCACTAAAACACCTCTGTCGGTGGCTGTCATCACACCCTATGGCGCGCAGAAAGAATGTATTCGTGCGGGACTTCGCAAGATGGGATGGGCTGAGGGGTTACTCGCTCATCTGACGATCGCAGTTGATACGGTTGATGCCTTTCAGGGCAGCGAGGCAGATATTGTTTGTTATTCAACCGTCCGCACGGAAGGTAACCTCAATTTTATCCTTGATCGAAAGCGACTGAATGTTGCGTGCTCAAGGGCCAAGCTTCACCTGCTGTTTTTCGGTCATCGAGATTTCCTGCGTCGCTGGCAATATAAAAATGGTGCCGAGGAAAATCTATTTCCGAAGCTGATGCAGCATGCTTGGAATGTGCCGGTAGCTTTTAGGAACCAAGACTCTGAAATACTCGTGCCAATGTAGGGCAACCTAACTCTAGTTTTGATAAACCACTACACGCCAGCGAAGAGTTGTGAACTCCAATACTGCGATCAACCTAACGCGAGGTGCTATGTTTGAAGGATTTATTGGCAGTCGATGAGTCAGAGGCGTCGGAAATCACGACTGATACCAAGACGTCTAACCGACCGACACGTCACAAAGGAAAGGCACGCAACCTTCAACCCTCGGCAGAAGAAGCCGAATACGTACCACCTGACTTCAGCGGGAGCCGGCGAACCAGGATTGGCTCAAGTTTCATTGAGCAGTTTGTTGCAGGACATGATGCAAGTGACGTACTGCGCGAGCTTGTCCAAAACGAATATGACGGCGGCGGAGCTTCACTGACACTCAACTTCGGAGGACATTCGCTTGAGGTAGTCGGTACCGGACGAAATATAGAGCGCAATGGGTGGGAGCGGCTCTCTGTGATTGTCGGTACGGGCAATGTGCTGGGCAGCGGGCAAGAAGAGGTCGTGGCGCCGAAAGCAAATGGTATAGGTTCCAAGAATTTCGGATTACGCTCGTTGTTTCGTTTTGGCGATCAAATACATGTACGATCAAGCGGGCAGGTCGCATTACTTGATCTTCAAACACAGGAAACAGGTCGCGAACGAGACCCCGCGTCGTGCCGGCAGAAGGGTGTTTGCGTTCACGTGCCTTATAGGCTTAAGTCGACAGAGTTGCTTGAGGCGTTCAACGTCGAAAGAGAGGCGCATGCCCTCGATATGATGGCTGCAGGTATGCCGGACACGCTAGTCAAACTAGCACTTACTGGAAAAAAAAGCGGACTGCGTGAGGTCATTATCCGATCGGTCCGCACAGGCCGTGTGCTTTATTGGAAACAGGACGCCAAACGCGAGCGCTCCTCTGCTGCGCGCGTCACTATGACGAAGAGGACAGGTGCACTCGTCGATCAGGATGGCAAGCGAATACAGTTCCAGGAGGAGGAGTTTTTGCGGGCGGTCGAAATTCCTGAAAGGTTTTCAGGACGACCTTTTCCGGCATATTACAGACAACCTGGCGGAAAGTTGTGTATCGCGGTGTCGGTCCCGATCATTCGCCGGCGAATCGATCTCCGACAGTTCGGTCACTTCTATTATCCATTGAAAGCACCCTCGTCCGTCACTGGCTGTGCCGTCAGTATTAGTGCTCCATTTGAACTCAACACGGATCGAAGCGGGATAAACGACCACGTCTGGAATGACTGGCTTATCGATCAAGCTGTCGAGCTGACGATTGATCTTCTCAAAACTGATTGGTTCGACAGATATGGCGCGGACGCATTCAAGGCACTCGTTAGCAACGGCAACCCCAGCTCGACGCGCTTTTCAAATGAAATAGCTCAGCGCCTTGCAACGGACGCTTGCTGGCCTACAGGGGATGCATCCAATCCTCACTTCGCCCTTGCGACAGAGATCGTGCTTCCTACGGATCCCGAGCTGCACGGTTTTCTCAGTGCTAATCGCTATCTGGTCCCTAAGCTTTCGGGCGACGAGGCGTTGTCCAGCTTGGCGGTAGAATGCGGTGCCAAGCGATTCACAATTTCTTCGTTAGTAAGGCTGCGATGTGCAGGTGATGATTTAAAGGGACTTGAGACCAAAATTGGCAACGACGCGAATTACTCCTTCGCGAATTATCTTGGTGCCATGAACGGCATAGACATGCAGAAACGCCAAGCTTTGGCGTTGTCGGCTTACCCGCGACGATTGAGTAAGCTGAATAAGGCCGACTTGGGTAATACCGCTTCGACTTTGAATGCTGTTGGTGAACTCTTACCCGCTGTTCGACTGATGATCGTAAGCCCAGATCTTTGGATTGATTGCCCGGAACCTGAAGCCAACCGGCTCCATCCAGAACTCATTCAATACAAATCAATTTCAAGTCACTGCCGTACATTCGACGAAGAGCAATGGCTGATTGATGCCGCTGGCCGCTCCGCCTTCGCAGTGGGCGATGACCGGGAGCGAGAAACGCTCTACCGGAAGTTACTCACCAGCGAGAAACCGATCAGCCGCCTCGCTCTATCAGCATTACGCAACAATCCAGTTGTCAAGAATCAGCGTGGCCAGTGGGTAGCGCCGTCTACCATGGTGCACCTCAAGAAGCCTCTGGCAATGCAGCTAAATGCGGCGATAGACACCCCGTCGAAGGAGATGCTAAAGGCCTTAGGATTGATCGGGCGCTTGCGGATTCGTAACTCGCTGAATGGCTCGGATCTCGTCCGTTACGCTCGATTGGTTGCCGAGCGTCCTGAGATAGCAGAACGATTTGAAAAGCTGCTTACCGAAAATTTCAATTTGCTTGTTCCTGCAGTCGTAGATGAACTGCAGGTGATCCGCTGTCTCATCTCGCGATCAGGGCAGCCTATGGCTCCTTGCATGCTTCACCTCGACACGAGGGCCAATCGGTTATGTATCGATGACGATCACCGAATTGTCGGAGGGAGTCATGATCTGCTGTATCGTAAGTTGAAACTCCCAGTCGCGCCTGGTTCGGAGATTTTGGTCAATATTCTCAATCGTCGTATGCAAGAGGGCCGCGCTCCTAATCGGCCTGATTTGATATATCCGGCACTTGTGGAGGCCATTAAGCGCGAGCGGCGCAACAGATCCGAATTTCTTAATATGCGTATTTGTTGGGTTCACGACGGCTTCTACCCGCCCTCCGAAATCCTAGTTGGTTCCAAGACAGCAACCCCGCTAGGCGAGGTGTACCCTCTCTACAAACATTCCGACGCAGTCGGAGATGCATATCTTGCGCTTGGCGCTGCGGGTCAGCCTAATGATACGCACTGGTCGCGCTTCTTCCGAAATGTGGGAGCCGCATGGGTAACTGACACACCCTTAACATCGGATAGACGGGCCATCCTACTAGATGCCTACCGCGTTCGTCGGAGCTTTGGCTTACCCTCGGGGCTTGAGGATGTTCGCTGCTTGATCGACGATCGAGCGCGACTCTTCACTCTTAGTGAGTTGCGTTCTGGAAAACTCCTCGAACCAGATTTTCCAGCACTCGAACAAGCACTTCGAAATGCCGACAGCGCCACCGGAGTCGTTGACAGAGCCGAACACGCTCGCTCATTTTTTGCAGGTCTCGGCATTCGTCCTCTGTCAGCAATCGCTGGTACAAGTGAGGCGGTACTCGGCTCTTCGTGTCGACCACCACTTTGGTTCAAGCCTAAACAGGCCGAGCGCGTCATCGCCATTCTGCATAGACCGCTTTTTGCACGCGCACTGTTTGAAGTTGCCTATCGAAATCGGCATGGCCATTCAGGTTTCCAGCCAGCGTCACTTTCGATGATCAAAAGGGACCTCCTCAGTATTCGTGACATTGCTTTTTTTTCGAATATGGAACGTCGCTACAGCGTAGCTGGGACGAGTGTTGTCGTTCCTGCTCAGGTGGCGGTCAGTGCTGGACAGGTTTGTATCATTCCGCCGAAGACCAAAAGCAGATTTCAACTATTGCTTGCTGAAGCGCTTGCCGAAGTCGCTGGCGCTACCAGCGTGGCAACGATGCGCAGCATCGCCAACGCATTTCTTCCACTTCTTCTTTGTGGAACGCTGGAGGACTTAAGAGAATATCTAGAGCAGATGGGGCTTTCCAATAGCTTCCGATCGATCGCGGATGATGATGAGGCCAACGAGCTCGAAGACGATGACGATGACAATGACGAAAGTGATGAGGATTTTGAGGAGCTTGCATTGCGTCAGGTCTTCGACAATCTCAACACCTCTGGCTCCACTAGCAGTGACGCGGTCCAGCCCGTTCATGCCGCTACGCCGCGCATTATTAACGAGCCGTCAACGCTTCCACCTGCGGCACCTACTTTCGCTTTACCAAATCTCGAAGATGTCTTGCTAACGGTTGCGCCGACCCGAGGAGCAGAAATAGAACCACGGGTAGGAGGGGGTGGCGGTGGCGGTGGAACCACGAATGTCTGGCTACCACCCACGGCTGCGGAGAATGAACGGGCTAGTCGCGTGGGACAACGTGGCGAGGAACTGGTCTATCGCATGGAGCTTCAGAAAGTGCGAGATATGGGGTACGCGAATCCTGAGCTGTACGTCGTATGGACATCACAAGACGAGCCGGGCGCCGACCATGACATCCGCTCCATTGACATCAATGGGGAGCCGCGGTGGATTGAAGTGAAATCAACTACAGGTGTGGATGGCAGGTTTGACTGGCCCCGCAGAGAGTTTGAAAAGGCATTGTGTGAACGGGACCGCTACGAGTTGTGGCGCGTTTATCGCGTCGCCGATAAGGAACCCGTGGCTAAGTGCTTCACCAACCCCGCGCGCATGCTTGGGGCGCGACAGATCACGCTTGAGCTCGGCATGTTGCGCGCCAATATCGAGAAGTTGGGTTGAGTCTCTAGGTCAATTGCATCATGTCGCCCCGATGGGGGGCAAAGCAGACGCTGAGCATGTTTACTGAGGACTCTAGTTGGCTGGAATCTGTAAGTAGAGTTTGTAGTCTCTGCTATCGTAAAGTCCCCTAGATACCCTGGCGAGCTGAAACGATTTGGATCTTCGCTATGAGTAATGTAATATTGTTGATGGAAACTTTTTCGGGTGAGTTCTGGGGGCGTTCACTTGTAATAGCGAAGCCCTAGCCGTCGCGAATTCTTAAAAGGTATGGATATATGCAGGGTGACGCACAAAATGACGCTGGTTTTTTTGACTCAGCGGTGATGAAAGTATCAGCAGCGATATTAGGTGTTGCAGTAATTTGTGCCGGAAGTGTCATTGTAGTTTACAAGACGCATTTCTCTGGAGACTATTTGGTTGATCATGCTGCATGGGGCCAGTTTGGTGATTTCTTTGGAGGGACCTTAAACCCGATTCTCGCGATGCTATCTTTGTTTGCGATTTTAGGCGCTTTAATTATCCAGTCCCGAGAGCTTTCTCATTCTACCTCTGCTCTGAAGGAGCAAAGTGCGCATTTAAATGTTCAGGCATTTGAGAATACCTTCTTTTCCATGGTTCTTTTGTATAATGAGAATGTCAAGACTTTGGATTTGGAGGAAACTGAGAAAAAAGAGGCTTATAATCTGGGGCGAGGAGCGTTTCGTATACTGCTGCGCAGACTCCAGACCAATTATGAAAACGTAAAGAAATATCATTCCACTGGCAGGGATGAACGCGAAATAATTGCGCAGGCCTATAAGGTTTTTAGTGCTGATAATGATAGGTTTGTTGGGCATTATATGGGTTCTCTAAAAAGTATTATTGATTTCATAGAGGCTAGGAGCCCTAGCAATTCATTACAATATTACTCGATTGTGAATGCGCAGTTATCTGCAAATGAACGGCTTCTTATTTTTTACCATTCGCTGAACTGTAGTGGCTCGTTAGCTTTAGATAACTTAAATAAATATAACTTTTTTGGAGATGTTTCAAGGCAGTCATATTTTGATGCAGATCTTCATTCTTCTTTGATAGTTAATCCCATTTAGTTGAGTTTGCGAATTATGAATCCAAGTCAGCAGTTGGCCACGAAGTCTACAAGCGTCAGTGAACTTATAAAGTCTACCTATTTTGTGGTGCCTCCTAATCAGCGCGAATACAGATGGGGTTTTGAACAGCTCGAGAAGCTGTGGGATGACTTGATTACTGCTGTTAAGGAGCAAGGGCCCGGTGGTAATGCAATTGGTCACTTTCTAGGTGCGATTGTGGTTATTGGTCAAGAGCAGTCTCACGATAGTGCGAGATGGGAGATAATTGATGGTCAGCAGCGGTTGACTACAATCACAATTCTTTCAGAGTGTTTGCGATCTTATACTTCTGAGATAATGGATCATAAGATTCGATTGAAGCTTGAGCATGTTTTGCTTGATTGTGTTGTGGCGCCAAATGCCGGTTTTGTTCCCCGCCTAAAGTTGAATAGGGAAGATGATTTTTACTGCAATAGTTTGTTTGAGAATCCTTCGGTCGAATCTAAGCGAGAATATTGGGAAAGGGCGGGTGATAAAAAATCTGAGGTTCAGGCAAACATTGTTAGGGCGTTCGACTTTTTCTACAGCTCTATAGAAGAAGAGTTGAAAGGCAAAGATTCAGAGGAGAGGCAATCTCGGATAAGAGATCTGGTAGAAACTTTGACCGAGTTTTTTTATGTTCTGGTGGTTCGTACCGCTAATTTATCATTGGCATATCGCTTGTTTGAGACATTAAACGAGCGGGGGCTAGACTTGTCTCAAGCTGATCTTATTAAAAATGTCTTGTTGGAGCATGCAGTGTCCTCCGGCGGGAATGTAGTGGAAAGTGTTACAAGATTATGGGATGTCTTTATCGATAATTCGGAAAGTCAGCCTGATAATAAGAAGTTAGATTTGCCTCAGTTAATTCAATTTTCTTTTACATATCGCCATGAGCGGGTTAAAAAGGAGATGA
>Ga0157371_10003569_pt1 | contig 14023 bp, 5 predicted proteins | sample C45metaG_FD_113462 | JGI IMG/M metagenome (GOLD analysis project Ga0157371, IMG submission 113462) | Corn rhizosphere microbial communities from Kellogg Biological Station, Michigan, USA - C4-5 metaG | ecosystem: Host-associated > Plants > Roots > Rhizosphere > Soil | place: USA: Michigan...
ATCATATCAATACTATTTCGCCACTTGATACCTCAGTACTTATTCTTGGTGAAAGCGGCACCGGTAAGGAAAGAGTAGCTAAAAGCATCCATTCGCTATCGGCCAGGTCGGGCAAGCCTTTGGTGGTTGTTAATTGCGCGGCACTACCGGCCAACCTTATCGAAAGCGAGCTTTTTGGGCATGAAAAGGGTGCCTTTACCGGTGCTCTTGAAAAACGGACCGGTAAATTTGAAATGGCCAACGGCGGCACAATTTTCCTGGATGAGATAGGCGAACTACCGATAGACCTACAAGTAAAGCTGCTTCGTGTATTGCAGGAACAGGAAATTGAACGTCTTGGCGGTAAGGGGCCTATAAAAATTGATGTTAGGATCATAGCTGCTACTAACCGCGATCTGGAAAAAGAAATGGAAGAAGGGCGTTTTAGGCTCGACTTATATTATCGCCTCTTTGTATTCCCTATCATTATCCCTTCTTTAAGGGAAAGAATTGACGATATACCTGCGCTCACTGATCATTTCATCTCGCACTTTTCAAAAAAATATAAAAGACAAATTAACGGGATCTCTCCCGAAGCGATGGCCCAAATGCTTGATTACGCATGGCCTGGGAATGTCAGGGAACTGGAGCATTTTATTGAAAGAACTATACTATTGTCAAAAACCTCAATTATAGAACAGGTTTTATTGCCCAAGCAGCCAGGTAATAAAACAAGCCTTGAACCCCAGGCAAGCACAAGAATGAAAACTATCGATGAAAATGAAAGGGACTATATCATAACCGTGCTAAAAAATTGCAACGGCCGAATAAGGGGTGCTGGCGGTGCCGCCGCGGTAATGGGACTACCTCCTACTACTCTTCATTCAAAAATGAAACGACTGGGTATTAAGTAGCCCAACTCCTTTTTCATAATATCACCGGAGTTATTACAATCTACAATAATCCGGATATCTATACCGACTACATATCGGACGGTGCTCTAAGTCCCGTCCGATATATCGCCTGCTTTGCATTCCAAACAAAAGACAAACAATTGACTTTCAAAACCTTATCCAGATGGCACAATCTTTCGTTTCCTGTATTTCATCTTAAGAGATGAGATGCCGGAAACTGAAACTATAATTAACTGATCCGCACCGGTATTAACACCCTTTTGAATAGCTATAACTCAAAAAAACTTTAGTTAAACCACATATCACGACGATGAAAAGGCTTGCCATTTGCATTTTTTTGATAAGCTACGCCTTCGTCGCCGGTGCCCAAAATGTAGTAAAACTGCTCGAAAAGCTTAATAAAACGAGGAAGGACACCAACCGTATCAACATGCAGCTTCAATTAGCCCGGCATTATTTGTACAAACCAGGCAGACCGCATACAGACATGGACAGCGCCGTATATTATATAACCCAGGCCGAAATGCTTAGTAAAACTATCCATGCCACAGCGTACCTGGATAGCGTGGTTTTTATTAAAGGAGAACTCGCTATAGAACAGAACAATTTGAGCCTGGCAAATCAAATTTTTACAGAAGCTGCTAACCATTATCAAACACATCGTCAACCATTAAAAGAAGCTAATGTATGGCGTTATTTTGCAAACCACATGCCTGCGTCAGATAAGGCTAAAACTGATAATAAACTAAAAATCCATAATAAGGCTTACGAAATTTATTTAAAAAACGGGTTCAAACTTCAGGCGGCTGATGAACAGTTCGATATCGCGTTAACTTATCAAAACGCCAATCAATTTGATAAGGCTGAGCAATATTATATTCTGGTAATCAAACAATTTGAGCTGTTAAAAAGCCCCCGAATTGCCGAGGCTTATTATAACCTTGCCGATACCTATTACAGAAAAGGCGATATGCCGAAAGAATTACTTGCCCGCATAAACTGCGTAAACGCTTATGAGGCCAACTCCAAACACGATACTTATTGGGGGCAGTATTATTATTTTACTTTAGGCGTTGCTTACTATAATAAACGGCAGTTTGGGCAAGCGCTCGTTTATCATCAAAAGTGCGTAGACATTGCAGCAAAGCTAAATGCTCATGAGATATATAACCTTGGTGTTCATGAAATACTTACCTGTTATATTAACTTAAAAAAATATCAAACAGCCATTGTCTATCTCAAAAAGACTTATCAAAAATTCCCTCAAAAAACAGTGATTGAGGAAAGCATGTTTCTTTCGGCCGAGATGAAGCTGTACAATCATACGAAGAACAACGCAAGTGCCGAAAAAATGATCCCAAGATTTAAAAAAATCCTTTTGCTGGTTCGTGACGGTATACCCGAGGAGAGCAAGAAAAATTATTACGCCATGGATAATTTTATTGCTACTTATGATCCGCTACCAAAGCATTACCTGCTAACCAGGCAATGGTTTAAACTGGCTAATGAGTTAACGATGCTGGAAGCGCTGCCCACCGGTAAGATGTCGGTGCTCTCAAAAATGACCATATATCAGCATAGGTTCAAGGTCGATTCGGCTAAAGGCGAATTTCTTGCAGCGCTAAAGGGCTTTCAGCGGATCAAAATTATAAAAGACTCCCTTACCAATATTGCAACGAGCAAGCAAATCAGTGAGCTTGAAACGAAATATTTATCAGTACAAAAGGATAAAAAGATCCAGGAACTCAACAACCAGTCAGCAATTCAAAAAAACAACCTTGAAAAAATTCACCAACAGCGAAATATCACTTTAGCGGGTGTATTGATAGGCTTTTTATTGGCCGGAATATTATACTTCGCTTACCGAAGCAAGCAACGAAGCAACTTTAAGCTAAAAAACAAACAAAAAGAGATCAATATCCAAAACACTTCGCTCTCTTTCCTTCTGAACGAAAAAGAAAAACTGCTTCAGGATAAAGACAATTTATTAGGGCGTCAACAGGATTTGCTTACTGAAAAAGAATGGTTGCTCCGCGAGGTTCATCACCGGGTTAAAAATAACCTGCAAATTGTGATGAGCTTACTGTATACACAGTCGGCATATTTGCAAAACACCGACGCCAGAGATGCCATAAGGGACAGCCAAAACCGGGTGCAGGCTATTTCTATCATCCACCAAAAGCTTTATAGTAAAAGCAATGTGGCAACTATTGTAATGGCTGATTATATCACCGATTTAATTAGATATCTCTACACCTGCTATGATTGCGGACATCGCAAAATCAGATTTAAAGAAAACCTTGATCAAGTGAATCTTGATATATCACAGGCCGTACCTATGGGCCTTATATTGAATGAGGCTATCACCAACAGCATTAAATATGCATTTGATAAAACCGGAGGCGAGATACTTATTAATGCGAAGCTGTCGGCACCGGAAACCATCGCCTTGCTTATTAGTGACAATGGCAAAGGGCTTCCTTCGAATTTTGACTTAACAGAGACATCATCCTTAGGAATGGAGATGATGAAAGCACTTAGCAAACAACTGGGCGGAACCTTTGAGATTAAAAATGGGCCTGGAGTAAACGTGCTTGTAATTTTTAAAGTTGAAAGACAAATGAGGATAGTGTCTTGATAATATGCCGATCAATTTTTTTAACGCAAATTCATTTCATCCAAAAGCGTCAAAAGTGGAATAAGGGGTTCGATTGAGATCCCTCCGGCAACTTAAGGAGGTGAACAGAATTATCTGTCTCCTTTTTTATTAAATACAAACTACTGATAATAAATGAATTACATACACAATTTAAGTCTCAAAACAGGTTCTACGTTTCCACTAAAAATCCAAATCTTTAGACCAATAATGAAAAAACTCTACTAAAGTAACTGCGAGGTTGATAAAAAATTCGAATTCCCATCAAGGTTACTTTCTATAGAATCTCTTTGAGTTGCTTCGTTACTGCAAGGTCTGGCAATAAGATAAAGAAAATCTAATATTACTATTGCATCCTCATCCTGTACATTGATGCCATTAGCTTTTTAAATTTTTATTGCTTAGCTAGTCGAGACTTTTCTAATCGAGAAATTCTTTGGTGCTTTATATGTTATGGTTTCCATTTGCAAATCGATAATGTGTTCATCATAAAGTCGTCTATTCCTCCGTCTGCTGCCAAATTACAGATCTGCCGTATTAAATCAATGACCGATTATTTGCGGCCCTCCATTTTGCAGCGTGATATCAAACTCCAAACCAAGTTCAAATAAGCCTAACCAATTGATTCCAAACCACTATCATTAACAAAAGGCTATTTACCACTTTAATAACTTATTAATCGGTCATGGATTTAAAGGTTATTTTTTCAATATTATCAGGTTTGCCTTTTAGGGCGGGAGAGATAGAACCAATTAATTTCCCATTCTTTTTAATGGCAGTAATCTTGCGGAATGAATAGTTGCCTTTTTCGTAATCAAATGTTTCACCGTCATCATCATATAATGAATAAACACCGGGCTTGTTGCCATAATACCTGATCTCGAGATCTACCTTCTGTCCTGCTTTTGGCGCATGCAGCATTGCAGGCATCATAGGTATAATTCCACCATCCTTAACATACACAGGAATTTTATCCAGGCCCGGCTCAACGCTAATCACTTCACCTCCGCCTGCATATTTCCCGGTATAAAAGTCATACCATTTGCCTTTGGGTAGTATTACCTTTCGGCTGGTTTCACCCGCAAATACGGGCGCTACCAATAAATATTCGCCGGCCATATACTGATCTTTAACTTCTTTGGTTATGGCTTCTTCATATGGGTTCTCTTCCAGGTTTATCTGTTTCTTTTCAGTTTTGGCCTCTGAAACTCCAAAGCCGTCTTCCATATACATAGCCCTGAAAGGCGGGATCCCTGCAAAATGATATTTAGCAAATTCGCTGTACCAGTATGGTATCATTTGCATCCGCAGATTCGCCATAGCTTTTACCTGCTCAGCAACTTCAGGAAACGACCACGGTTTAGTACCACTTGCCCATGCATTGATCATGGCCATCGGCGAAAACACGTTTGATTGGAACCTGCGCAGCCACTCCTCTCCTGTTTTGGATGATCGTACTTCTGGCGTCCATAATACACCGGCAAAACCGCTGTTTACCAGCGCTGTGATAAAATCGCGGTGATCATAGTAATCATTATAGATAACATAAGGGAATGATGCACCGCCACCGTTTGATGCACGCACCAGGCCGAATGTACGCTGGTTGCGCTGATGATAAATCTCGTTTGTATAACGCTGCATCATTAACCCATAGGTTTGGCGCATTTGCTCTGCAGCATGACCGGACGGGAAAACAGCTACATCGGGCCATAAGTAATTGTCGCCCCCGTCAACCTCATCCATTTTATACCCGCTGACGCCTATATCTATTTTTCCTTTTTCCAGTTCGCCGAAGAAGATTTTACGCGCTTCGGGCATACTGATGTCTGGTACGATGCCGTTCCAAACGGTATGTGAACCGCTATAGGGTAAAATACTTTTATAAAGGGGTGCTTGTGGCGACACATAGGGATTAGTCCACAAATTAAGCCTGATATTCTTTTTCAGCATATTCTGAACCAAAGCTTTTGGGTCAGGGAACCGGCTTTGATCCCATTCAAAAGTGCAAGGGTACGATTTACTTTGCCAACCAGGTTCAAGCCCTATAAAATCAAGCGGGTACCCCTTTTCTTCAAATGCCTTTGCTTCTTCTTCAACTCCGTGCGCGTCGGTTAAACGCTGCATGCGTTGAGTAAAGCCCAGCCCCCAACGCGGTAGCAAGCAGCCTCCGCCATTTAGTAAATTATAGCGCCTCACGGCATCCAGCATGGTTGGCCCGGCAAATACATAAATCTCGGTACCGGCAGCAGGTACCAGTATTTCAACCCCATCTGAATACGGGTGCGAGCTCCATGATTTATCCAGGTTACGGTCTTTCACTTCAGGCGGAGTTTTGCTGTCGCGATTCACAGCTGTGCCCGCGTATACGTTGAGATACCTTGCTGAATTAATAAACACGCCATAACCTTTTGATGATACGTAAAATGGCGTCGGCGCATGTGTACGACCATTATCCTTACCTGCATAATTATCAACATGAAGGGTAAGCACCTTTCCCCGTTGAAATACGGTTTGAAAATTTAAACCGAACCCGAACAGCTGTTCCTTCTTTTCGAGAGGAAACCTAAGGTAAGTTTTACCATCCTTTACCTGGCCGGTAATTTCCTCCTGCGGTAAGGGAAAACCGGCCGCAGGCATTTGCTGTAAGCCGGCATGATAAGGTGCTGCGCCTGAAGCTTTCAACAGGTCAAACTCCTCGGGCTTGCCGATTATACCTTCCCAAATGCCTGGTTCTATCTCCGTCCAACTTATTGATTGCGCATGGAGTGATGCAGCAAAACTTAAAAACAAAACAAACAGCAAACAGTATTTTAAATTTTTCATGGTATTACCGGGGAATAACAGTGTAGGTTTTGCCTTTTTCAGTGGCAAAATCAATTAAGTAGCCTTTATTAAATGTAATGTCAGGAAGTTGAGTATCATTCACTTTTTGATAAACCGGCATCGCTGGCGGAGTATTTAGTATATTACTATTTATACCAACAGCAGTCTTACTGCCTGTCTCCACAATTTTTACGGGAATCGGTGTACGCAGCCTGCAAATGCCTCCCATGTTTGATTTAATGGTTGCTTTGCTCAGTTTTCCCTTTTTCCAGTCGATAGTCACCTCAAAATTTCCGCGGGCTTTGATGCCTTTGATGCTGCCATCGGCCCAGGCATCGGGCAGGGCTGGTAACAATTCAATTTCACCATCCTGACTTTGCAGCAGCATTTCGGTCATGCCGGCTGTTCCGCCAAAATTTCCGTCAATCTGAAAAGGCGGGTGCGCGTCAAACAAATTGGGATAGGTACCCCCACCGCTCATTTGGGCTTTTTGCTGTAAAGGGTCCATATAATTAAATGCGGCGGCCAGTATTTTATAAGCATGATTACCATCGTGCATCCGGGCCCACCAGTTCACCTTCCAGGCCATCGACCAGCCTGTACTTACATCGCCTCGGTAAATCATGGATTGCTTTGCCGCCGCCGCTAACTCCGGCGTATTAAATACTGAGATCTGCCGTCCCGGAAACAAGCTGAACAAGTGTGAAATATGCCGGTGGGTATCCGCTGTATCATCCCAATCTTTAAACCATTCCTGTAATTGCCCGTGCCGGCCAATATGAAACGGATAAAGTTTATTATACGCCTCCTTTACCTCGGAGACAAACGCTTTATCAGTACTCAGGATTTGAGCACTGCCGATACAATCCTGAAATAATTCGCGGATGATTGACATATCCATGGTAGAGGCCACGCTTACAAGGTATTCTTTACCATTGATCTTAACTGTGTTTTCGGGTGATGTTGAAGGGTTTGTTACCAGATAGCCTGTGTTGGGATCAGTAACCAGCCAGTGCAGCATAAACTGCGCAGCACCTTTCATAACAGGATAAGCGGTTTTGCTTAAAAAAGCCTTATCACCGGTAAAAAGATAATGATCATACAAATGAAGGCTCATCCAGGCGCCCCCCATTGGCCATGCCGACCACCTTACCGAGCTTTTAGGATCCTGATCATAATTACCAACAGTTGATGTTTTAGCCCAAATATCGGTATTATGATGCTCAACCCAGCCTTCATTGATATTATAATTTACTTTAGCAGTGACTTTACCATTTACCCCAAGCTCTTTCAAAAAATCGAACAATGGCTGATGGCACTCAGAGAGATTGGTATTCTCGGCCAGCCAGTAATTCATTTCGGTATTAATATTGGTGGTATAATTGCTGCCCCAGGGTGGTATTACCTGGTCATTCCAGATCCCCTGTAAATTGGCAGGAGCACTTCCCGGCCTCGAACTGGCAATGAGCAAATAGCGCCCAAATTGATAATACAGCGTTTGCAACTGCTTATCGGGTTTCGCTATATTGAAGTTTTTAAGCCGTTCATCTATCGGCTGTTTTATCATTTCAGCATCAGCGCCTAAATTAAAATCTACACGTTTAAATAAATGCTGATAATCGGCAATATGCCTTTGCTTAAGCAGGTCATATGTTTTTTGTTCGGCAGCCGAAAGGCTCCTATCAGCCTCGATAGCAGGGGCTTTACCCTGTAATCCGGGCGATTTATCAAAGCCATTAAAGCTGGTAGCTTCAGTCAGATATAGGATAACCTCATTTGCACCGCTAACCTGCAGCGCATTGTTAACAGCACTTACTTTCCCCCCAATATTCTTTATTTTAAGGTTGATGCGGAAATTCATACCCTCGCCTTTGGGCTCGTCATAAATCACCTGCCTGGGTTCGTAATCACGGTTAGCAACATAAGTTGGCGCTTTGCCATTCAAAACCAATTTATTGCTACCGGCTGCCGAAACAGTAAAGCGTAGTTTACTTTGCAGGTTGGCCTTGAAATTTACTGCCCCCTTTTTATCGGCAGTAATACGCACTACCATCACCTTGTCGGGGTAACTTATGAAGGTTTCTCGCGAAAAATTAGCTCCATTAACCTTATACCTCACCGTAGATACGGCATTATTTAAATCCAGCTCGCGGCGATAATCACTACAGGTGCTATCAGTCAGGTTAAAATCAAGCAACAAATCGCCTAAAGGAAGATATCGGGCAGTGTAAGGTCCCTGCAGATATTTTTTCCATATTGCTGCTGCTTTGTCAAAATCCCCGGCAAAAACAGCGGCGCGCACTTCGGGCAGATGGGCAGGCCCCTGCGGATTGTTTCCCGGTTCAGGATAACCGGACCAAAGATTATGATCATTCAACTGAAAACGTTCATGATTAACACCGCCAAACACCATAGCTCCGGTAGTAGCATTACCCAGGGGCAGCGCCTCTTCCCAGGCAACCGCGGGTTTTGTATACCAAAGCTTTAAAGCCGCATTATTACTTTTGGTTTGCGCAACAGCAAGTTTGGCACTTATCAAACCCACAAAAACTAAATACTTTTTAAGCTGATGCATATTAAAGATTTATAAATACAGTTTGTAATCCCGGCGATTGCACGCCTACTACACTTTTATCGTTTTGGGTTTGTACTTTTATAGTAGCGCGACCATTATAAGCCTGCACTTTTCTTGATCCGCCTGATGTACCTAAATCATCCTGCAATATGCCATCCCCGCTTAGCGAAAAACTGAGCCAGTTTATAGCATCGAGGCACTGGATACCGTTTTTATCTAAAACTTTAACCTGTACTGTGGCAAAACCATTTTCTTCTGCTATTTTCTCAACTATCAGTTTAGCCGGCCTATCCCATTTATCTGTTTGATAAATCTGGTTAATCTCATCGGTTACGGTAGCTTTTCCCTTTTGAGCCACTACGCGGATATTGTTGCTGCCTTTCTTAAACGTTACCACCCAGCGCAAACCGGCAGCAGGAAAATCCTGGCTGTTCCGTTTTTTTATACCGCAGCTCTTTCCATTCAGAAATAACTCGGCGGTTTCACAGTTCGAATAAACTTTAATCACCTTCTGTTCTCCCTCGCTTCCCCATCTTACAGGCCAGGTATGCCCGTAAATATGTGCCATTGGTTTGGTTGTCCAATACGATTGAAAAACGTAATATGATTCCTTTTTGGTCATGTCCCGTTCCACCACACCCTTTTGGTTCATATAAGGGATCGGATTGTCCGGCCGTAACGGTGTCGAAAAATCTTTGAATACCCAAAAGGCCGATCCTGTTAACCAGGGCATTGTCTCCTGCTCTTTTAAATGCCAGTCGAAAAGATTGCAGATATAGCTTTCGCTCCAGTCGCCATCCTTTGAAACCCTTGCATCTCCGCCGGAGAGCGACGCGTCGCCAGCGCGTTCATCGGCGCCACCTCCCTTCTTAATATTAACAAAGGCCTTATCAGGATCTTCAGAATGACGCAACGCATGGCTGTCCCCGCCCCATTCTGTATGAAAAAAGTGATTTACTTTATTAAACTCATCAAGGGTTGTTTGCTTATACTCGTTATAAGTGCCGCGATACCAACCAGCCCATATAGAGGGCGAATACACATCAACAATATCCTTGCAAAAGTCACAACGACGAATAGTGGTTTTTCGGGATGGATCAAGCCGGTGGGCAAGATCATTTTGCTCACTCATGAAGGCCCTAATCTTTGTCTTATCAAACTCCGGAAAATCTCCCTCCCAATCATTCTCATTTCCTAATCCCCACAAAATTATAGCGGGATGATTATAATGCTGCTCAATCATGTTGGTAAGCATTTGCCGGGCCTGGTTTTTATAAATCTTCCCTCCTAAACCACCGCGGCACCAGGGCTCTTCTTCCCAGGCCAAAATTCCCAGGCTATCGCACAGATTGAGTGCAATACGCGATTGCTGGTAATGGCCAAGGCGAATAAAGTTTACGCCCATATCTTTCATGAGCTGCATTTCCTGCCTGATCATACCTTCGGTCATGGCGGCTGCAACACCTGCCTCGTCCTCATGACGATGGGTACCCCTTAACAATAAACGTCTACCGTTAAGCATGAAAGGGCCATGATCCACAAATTCAAAATTCCGGAACCCTACCTTTTCCCTTTGGGTAAAAGTACTGCCATTGGCACGCGCACTAACCTCAACAGTATATAACACCGGATGATCTGGCGACCATAATTGCGGCTTTTTAACCGTAAATGAACCAACCGGTATTTCTCCCGCAGTAGAAGATAAATTATATTTTGATTGCTGGATAATTTTACCCTGCGGATCAATGATCTTAATATCACCCTCAACTGCATTTATTTTTTCAGGATCATAGACACGAAGACCAATATTTAACTTCCCTTGCTTACCATCTTTATCAACCTCTGCCTTGGCAAAAACCTTATCCAACGAAACAACAGGTACGTATACTAAAATGAGATACCGGTAAAGTCCGCCATACACTGTAAAGTCCGATAAACGTGACGGAATACTTTCAAGGTCGCGCGAGTTATCACACCTTATTTCGACAGGGATATTTCCTTTAAATTGAGTTTGGCAGATCTCTGTTTTCTTAAAGTCATTAACAGCCTTTGTTATATCTACCGTCCATTCATCGTAGCCGCCCAAATGCGAACCTACTTTGGTGTTATATACATAAACGTCAGTCTTTTGCCCGGCACCTTCAAAATGCAATAGTGTACGCCCTCTTTGATATGGGTTATTGATGCTTACCTGGGTACGGTACCATCCCGGCCCCTGGTAGTAGTTCACATCGGGATCTACCGCGTCACGCGCGTTAAAACAATGCGGAAGCACTACCTGCTGCCAGTGCGGAACATCATGCGGAATGCCTTTATCTTCCGGACGGATGGCTTCCCAAATCCCACCTAAATCTTGTTTTATAAACTGCCAGCCCGTATCTAAACGGGTACTTTGCTGCGCGAATAAAGACTTAGTACTCAAAACAAATATCAATATTAAATACAGTCCCAGATTTTTCAACTGCATATTAATGGGTAGTTAATTTATAAGCTACTACCTTTTTTCCAAAAAACGTTGGCACATACAAAATGTGATTAATGGTGTCGTAACCTAAATCGGCCGTATTCATCTTTTGTGCCTCCGAATCAAGCAGGGTTTCTATTTTACCATCGGCTGTTATGTAAAATATGTGCCCCGACCAGCAGGTAATCAAAAAGTCGCCATTACCTACCGGCTCTAAACCATCACCTCCACAGCTTAGCGTGGCAATTTGTGTTAAATTACCCTTGCTATCCGCCTTCATGAACTTCGGTCCGCCGAGGATATATAGATCATCGTTGATGGCTTTAAGCCCGTTTACACCATTTACGTTGGTTAAAAAAGTTGTTACCTGGCCCTTTTCAATCCGGTGGATCTTTTTGGTTTTACTGTCTGAAACGTAAACTATCCCTTTGCTATCTACGGTAATGTCATTTAACATTTTTGCGCTGTCGACAGGTATCTTATTGATCACTTTGCCTGTTTTAATATCAATGACTACCACTTCCGACAAATCGGCTGCATACAATTGATCCTCAACCCGCCCAAGGCCTTTAGGTGAATTTAATCCGGTTGTAAAGTTCAGGTCGATAATCTTTCCATCCAGTCCGATCTTTGCAACCCCACCTTTACCATCAACTGCGCTGGGATTTCCTTCAATTTCTGATACATATAAGATTTTCTTTTTAAAATCCGGTAAAACCGATTCGGGGATCCGTACTACTGTATCAGTTTCCCAAAGCTTTTCCAATTGGTGTGTTTGTGCAAAAGCGCCCTGTACTATAAATGCCATTAAAGCAGGCAATGTTGATTTTAATATCTTTTTCATAGCGGTTTGTTTTATATATCAAGATACAGTTTATAACACAACAGCCTGTGTACCACCGTCAGTTATTCTGTATTTAATTACTTTACTACCCTCAGTAATGGAGATAAGCAGTTTCCCTTTGTTTAGCCGTGAAACCTGAAGGTTAAAAACATGGCCGAATGCATGAATATTATTCAGGGCCATCTCATTCCATCCGTTTGGTAAACGGGGAGTACAATCAAAATTGCTGAAACCTGTTGGCCTGATGCCGAATAAGCCTTCGGTAAAAATCCGGCAGTAAAGCCCGCTTTCAGCCGATAAATGCCTTTGGTTACCTTCAGGATAAGCTTCCACCGGGTAAGGCACATGCTCGCCTAACAATCTTCTGCGCGAATAATATTGCAGATATTCCATTGCCTTTTCGGTTTTACCTGCCTGCAATACGCCGCGAAGCGCATACAGGGTTGAACGGTCCCAAAATGTTTCTTTGCCCGCCTGTGTTGCTAATCCATCAGCAGTCCATAAGCTTGGCGAAAACAGGGCATTGATTGTTCCTTCGCTCCTGTCTAAAATACCCATGGTAAGCGGCAGGCAAATCCAGGCACGCAATACATCATTAGTTTCATAGTATTTATAGGTTTCAAAACCCTCAAGAGTTGCCCCAAAGTATTTTTCGATATTGATTTTAAGCGCCGCGGCCTGCTTTAAATATTCGTCTGTTTGTGTTTTGGGCTGATGCAATTGTTTGCCAAGATATGCGGCGGAGATCAGGGCATCATAATAAAGGCTATTGGTTGAAAGGTTGGCTTTGCCCGATGGAAAGCGCCCTTCCAGTTCGTCATGATCAGATGTAACAACCCCCTGGTCGTTCAGTTTCCGGTGACTATATTCAAGGCACCAGGTAATGAGCGGCCACAGTTTTTTGGCAGAGTCGGGTTTGCCATAAGCTAATGCATACCTTGACGCCCCGTAAGCGATCATCGCCTGATCTCCCCTGTCACCAGCTCCTTTCCATACTGCATCGCCTTCAGCCACTATCGAGCTGGGAATTGGTTTATATTCCAGGTTCATATATTTTGCAAACAGCCTGTAACAGTTCATGGCCGACAGGTTACCGATACTATCTCCTGAAAAAGCGAAAAAGGGGCTAATATATTCGGCCTGATCATTAGCCCAGATAGCTGCATAATACGCAAGCCCACCGGGGCCGTGCAGGTAGCCTACCTTGGTTTTGTAAATACTCTCCGTGCCCCTGATTTTGGCAAAGGCGAAGGCGGTATTTAATAAGGTATCGGGTGTTTTTAATTGCAGGGGCGATAAAATTGTATTTATACGATCTTCACGAGCCTTTTCTTCCGCATTAGCATCAATTTTAACAGGCTGGGCCGGAAAATCTGTAGCGAGGTAATAAATCGAAAAGGTAGTATTTGATCCCGGCTGAACTACCCTGCTGCCAGGATCAACAGCGCCATTGATAACCGAATGGGGCCTTACCTTACTTTTAGCACTATCCGTCTTAACCTCACGCCGCAGATATTCCATAGCAATGGTAACTGGCTTATCGGTTATATTGGTAAACACAAACTTTTCAATTACCATTGGCTTATCTACCGATGGGAAGATGCTCCGATCGATTTTCACCAGCGCCGGATTACCTGCCGTAGCAGCTATCCTCATGATCCCTTTATGGCTGATACTGGTGATATTATATGAAAGATCGCCTGATTTTTTACCATTGGCCAGGTCTGTCTTTAGCTTACGGTTGTTGACAAAAAAGCGCGGCAATTCG
>Ga0157371_10003570_pt1 | contig 14023 bp, 13 predicted proteins | sample C45metaG_FD_113462 | JGI IMG/M metagenome (GOLD analysis project Ga0157371, IMG submission 113462) | Corn rhizosphere microbial communities from Kellogg Biological Station, Michigan, USA - C4-5 metaG | ecosystem: Host-associated > Plants > Roots > Rhizosphere > Soil | place: USA: Michigan...
ATGAGTACTATTGGGTTTTTTCAGATGGATGGGGGATGTTCGGCAAAGCCCATTTATGAAATTGGTAGTCCCCGATATCCGCGTACAATAATTTTATTCAATAATAAATACAACAGAGGGGTCAAATTTACAATTGAAGCGAACCATGCTTCAAAAGAAAATAAATATATTCAATCTGCAAAGTTAAATGGGAAGACGATACAGGATTTCAAGATCTTGCAAAGTGAAGTTTTCAAAGGAGGAGTACTCGAGCTGGAAATGAGTAATAAGCCAAATTTAGAATGGGGTATAATGAAATGAAAAGTTTAACGATGGCTATTCAAAGAATTTCTTAGGAGAGATAAGTATCGATAAAAAATAGGACGGATTCATTATATTGCATCATTAAGAAAGAAATCATGTATATGAATCTCCTCGTTTTAACCATAAGCTATATACTGACTGCAGGTTTCAGTTCCGGATTGACCACTCATGTAAGCCAGCAAAACAGTAAAGCATTAAAGGTTGAAATTAAGAAAACAGGGTCGGGTTATATGTTCATCAGAAACGGACAACCTTATTTTGTAAAAGGGGCAGGTGGGACTTCAGAAACCGAAGCCATAAAAATCGCAGGGGGAAATTCTTTCCGTACCTGGGATACCAGAGACGGAGCGGCAAATCTGGAACGGGCAGAAAAACTTGGACTAACCGTTACGATGGGGCTGAATGTAGCGCGTGAGCGTCATGGTTTTGATTACAATGACGCTGTTGCGGTAAAAAAACAACTGGATCACCTGCGTAAAGAAGTGCAGAAGTATAAGGACCATCCGGCTTTGCTCGCTTGGGGCGTCGGAAACGAACTGAATCTGGACTATAAAAATCCAAATGTCTGGAATGCGGTGAATGAAATTGCAAAAATGATCCATCAGGAAGATCCGAACCACCCTGTCACTACCATGCTTGCAGGAATCAATCAACAAGAAATAGACCACATCAAAGCTAAATGCCCGGACCTTGATTTCCTTTCTGTACAGGTATATGGCGGATTGGCTAAAGTCCCTGATCAGCTCCGGGCAACGGGCTGGGATGGTCCTTACCTGGTCACTGAGTGGGGACCCACAGGGCATTGGGAATGTCCTAAAACATCGTGGGGAGCCCCGGTTGAAGAGACCAGCACTGAAAAAGCTGAAGTCTACAAAACACGATACGAAGCATCCATCCTGAAAGATAAGAATTGTCTGGGCTCTTACGTATTTCTCTGGGGACAGAAACAGGAACGTACACCTACATGGTATGGTCTGTTTACAGAAGCAGGAGAAACGTCAGAAGTATTTGACGTCATGCAATATGAATGGAGTGGTAAATGGCCTCAAAACCGGGCGCCCAATATCAGTTCATTTACTGTAGACGGCAAAAGTGCACGAAGTTCTATTCATCTCAATCCCGAGGAGAAATATTTAGTGATGATCTCTGTTTCAGATCCGGACAAAGACAAACTAACGATCAGATGGGAATTGCTGCCTGAAGCAACTGATCTTGGACAGGGTGGTGACAGGGAAAGTAGGCCAGTAGCGATCCCCAATATGGTGACTTCGAATTCCCTGACAAATGCATTGCTCAGCGTACCTACAAAACTTGGAGCTTACCGTTTGTTTGTCTATGTGAGTGACGGTCATAATCATGTGGCTACTGCAAATATTCCTTTTATGGTACATTAAGCCAATTAAGCTTTGCTCTATATTATCCTGTTTAGTGATCTTTAAATACCAGCTGGCTAAAATGATAGAGATCATTCTTCCATACCTTGAAATCATGTCCTCCCGGTTCTTTCAGGAAAACATGGGGAATTTTGTTTTCCTTCAGATAATCCACCGTACGGGAAGTAATTGGCATCAAATTGTCTTCTGTACCACAAGAGATCCATAATAATTTAAGTTGTTTATGTGTTGTTTTTGGATTTGGGATGAGTTCTGTTGGTTGTTTGGTATTGGGAGCAGAAGAAAAACCACCTATCCAGGCAAAAATTTTCAAATTACCCAGACCGAAGTTCAATGACTGACCACCACCCATAGATAGCCCTGCAATTGCACGGTGCTCACGGTCTTTATAAGTAGCATAATGTTGCTGAACATATGGTATCAGATCTTTTATCAGGTCATCTTCAAAACGTGCAAATGCCTGCACTTTATCTGGCGCCATGATGTTGCCCATAGCCCGGTCATTCTCCATAGCTCTTCCATTGGGTAAAACAATGATCATCGGTTCAGCTTTTTTGTTCGCGTAAAGATTATCCATAATGACTTCAGGATGGCCATTGCGCAGCCATTCAAATTCATCACCTCCAATCCCGTGTAAGAGATATAATACAGGATATTTTTTCGTTTTCAAATACCCTGGCGGGGTGTAAATGAGCGCAGTTCGGGTGTTTCCTACGGTCTTAGACTCATAATGGATGGTGTCTATTTTACCGCGTTCGATTCCCGCCTGAGGTTGGTCGAAACCTTCGGGGGCAGGGCCGGGCTGGTATTGCGCATTTGTAAACAGGCAGGCTAGTAGTAAAACAAAAAATAGAAAGAAGGATCTGTGTGTCATGTGAGATAATTAATAGTTGGTTGATTAAAATTTGACTACGTTCCAATAGGCTTTTTTTGGTTTAAATTGTGTGTCGAATAAAAGCGGGTAATTTTTACGACCTCGTACAGGGAAATTGTCCAGCCAGCTGTACTTATCAGATAGGTTCCAAAATGTCACCCCGCTGATGTTTTTTTTATAGTTCCTAAAAACCTTGAAAATCATCGAGTACTGTTCAGCTTGTTGCAGCTCCCGCTCTGCTGTTAATATGGAAGCAGGAACAGTTTTATCCTGCAGATTCCCATCCGCATATATAGAAACATCAAGTTCGGTAATCTGGATCTTCAGCCCAAGCGATGCAAACAGTTTAATAGTGCTTTCAAGTCGTTCCTGTGAGGGGTCATTGAACGACCAATGTGCTTGTAGGCCTATTGCATGCACTGGGACACCATTATCCCGCATCTTTTTTAGTAGTTTATAAATGCGCTGCCTCTTATCGGGGTTTTCGGTATTGTAATCATTATAAAACAAAATAGCTTTTGGATCTGCTTCATGCGCATATTGAAAGGCTTTATAAATAAAATCTTCACCGCAGATCTGATACCAAAGCGAATTGCGTAGTAGCTGGTCGGGTTCATCTGATACTGCTTCATTTACGACATCCCAAGCATATATCTGACCTTTATATCTTCCCACAACCGCATAAATATGATCTTTTAGCCTTTGAAGCAAGACTTCCTTACTAACCTGTTTTCCAAATTCGTCGTAGAACATCCATTTAGGCGTCTGGTTATGCCAACACAGGTTATGCCCGCGAACTTTTAGGTTATGTTTTTGTGCGAATGCCACAATTGCATCGGCGTCTTTCCAGAAAAACAACTCCTCTTTCGGATGGATGGGACCCATTTTCATAGCATTCTCGGCTGTGAGGCTGTTGAAATGTGTTAAAATGAAATTCTGCTGAACAGAATCTGCTAGTTGTTTGGCAGTAACAGCCACGCCCATCGGAAAGTAATCCTGGTAATAATCCTTTAAGCCTCTTTGATCTCCAGAGGTTTGTGCAAAAACATAAATTGGGAATAACAATACTGCTATGGCAAAAAGGGTATGAGTTACAGCTTTATAAAGTAAATTCATAATTGATCAATGGTGGTACAATATAATAATTAAGACAATCGATTGCATAATATTTTGTTAGATACTTGATGGAAGACCCAGTCCATTGTTATTTTGTGTAGTATTTGAATATTAACCTGATTATTGCTAATAATCCAGATGGAATAAAAATAATTCTTGAATGATAAACATTCAAGATATTTAATATATTTGTTAGGCAATCGATTGTTTTATTGCTGAATGACCAAATAACCTTTAAAGTATGAACATTTGTAAACGATTTATATGCTGTGTCGCATTTTTTACATGCTATGCTACTTATACCTGGGGCCAAGCCTCCAGCCCGTATATCCTGAATGCAGGAAGTAAGCCTTACTTATTACGAAGCTACCTTATGTTTGAAGGAAAGAAACGTACTCACGTAATTTCCGTAGGGACTCCAGAGAAAGTGAATTACTCTTATGATCTGAAACAGGGGGCCTTATTACAGCTATGGCGTGGACAGTTTTTAGACGTTACTGAAATGTGGAAGGATAGAGGGGAGCCTCAGTTGGCAAAGCCTTTAGGCGCGGTCCTGCCTCTTACTGCGGCACCGGCTATTGCGGCATTGGCAGACAAGCAGACAGCATGGCCTGATTCTATTGCTTTTGATGATTTACAAAACAAAGGCTATGTATTGGATAAAAACAAGATGCTTACATTTTCATATTCCTCAAATGGAGCTGATGTAAATGATAAAATAGTGGTGCAAAGCGATGGTGCGGCAATAAACCGTACCATAAGCGTAAGTAATAGTAAGGGACCTTTGTATTGCAGAATTGCTGTGGGGACCTCTATAGAAGCATTGAAAAACAATGCCTATAGCATAGGAAATAAAGTTTATACTGTAAAGTTGGCCGCTGAAACCAAGGCTTTTATCAGGAAAACAAAAAATGGTGAGGAACTGCTTGCTCCCTTAGCTACGGGAGCTGATTCATTAACTTATTCGCTAATCTGGTAAATCAAAGGATGAAAAACTCAAAATATTTACTGTCTCTTTTATTGTTTGCCGCTGGTATAGCAAAGACAACTGCTCAAACAGAAAATCAAATATTTCCAATCGTTACTGTTCCAATTCCTAAAGAAATAGCACTTGAAGTTGGAGGAATGACCGTTTTACCCAATGATGAGCTGGCTGTGGCTACCCGACGGGGAGAAGTATGGATCATTACAAATCCATATATGAAGGATGGGCAGCAACCAAAATACCGCCTATTTGCTCATGGTATGCATGAAATATTGGGCTTAAATTATATTAAGGGGGATGTATACCTGACTCAGCGTGCCGAGCTTACCCGTATTAGGGATCTGGATGGTGATGGAGAGGCTGATGAGTATAAAACAATGTATTCGTGGCCATTATCAGGCAATTATCATGAGTACGCTTATGGCCCTATGCTTGATAAGGAAGGCAACATGGTGGTTACATTAAATTTAGGGTGGATAGGCTTTGGAGAAAGTATGTCTAAATGGCACGGATGGATGCTTAAATTTTCTCCGGATTTTACCATGAAACCTTTTGCTACAGGTTTCCGCTCTCCGGCGGCTTTTGCGCTGAATGGTAGCGGTGATATATTTTATGCGGAAAACCAGGGCGACTGGGTAGGCTCAGGCAGTATTACGCATGTAGAGGAAGGTGATTTTGTTGGGAATCCGGCAGGTTTGATCTGGGCTGATCAACCTGGCTCTCCGGTAAAACTTCGTAAAAAGGATATTCCTGATACGGGCGAGCCAAAATATGATGTAGCCAAAAGAGTTTCCGGGTTAAAAACCCCATCTGTATGGATTCCTCATTCTATTATGGGTAATTCGACATCCGGAATTCTGGATTATTCAGATAGCGGAAATATGGGGCCATTTAAAGGACAATTATTCGTGGGTGACCAGGCGCAGAGTAAGATCAGCAGGGTATTTCTGGAAAAGGTTAAGGGGGTATATCAAGGGGCCGTATTCCCTTTTCGGGAAGGGTTTTCTTCAGGTGTATTGAGAATGAATTGGGGTTCTGATGGTAGTATGTTTGTAGGTATGACTTCAAGAGGGTGGTCATCAACCGGAAAAGAAGAATATGGATTACAGCGTTTGACCTGGTCTGGTATTATGCCTTTTGAAATACAGACCATAAAGGCACAGCCTGATGGTTTTGAACTTGAATTTACAATGCCGGTAGATGAGAAAACTGCACGTAATGCTGGTTCATATAAACTGTCGACTTTTACTTATAAGTATCACCATATTTACGGAAGCCCGGTGATAAATCAATCTTCCCGCAATATTAAAGCTATCGAGATTTCTCCTGATCACAAACGTGTACGTTTAGTGCTTGACAGTTTAAAAGAGGGGTATATTCATGAGATCAGAACGGAAGGAATACGCTCGGAAAGTGGCAATACACCTTTGCTTCACAATTATGCATATTATACTTTGAATCAGATCCCAAATGGAGAAAAGATAGTAGCTACGGCCGAAAATAAACCGTTGGGTGCTATGCAGGCTGATAACACGAAGCAAGGCATGGATCATCATCACATGGGGAATATGACCACTGTTACTGGTAAAGTTACCGGCAATACTGCTGCAGAAAAGCACATAACTAAACAGCCGGCAAGCTGGAAGAATGGGCCGGACAAAACAATTTTACTGGGAACTAAACCGGGGTTGAAATTTGACATTACAAATTTGACTTTAAAAGCAGGTGCTAAAGTGAAACTCACTTTTGCAAATACTGACGATATGTTGCACAATTTTGTGCTGACTATGCCCGGATCGGGCAATATTGTGGGTGAAATGGTGATGAAGATGGGACTGGACGGTGAAAAGTATGATTTTGTTCCAAATAGTGCTAAGGTATTGGTTCATACTGTTTTATTGCAGCCAGGTAAATCCGATACGGTTTATTTTACTGTACCAAAAACTCCAGGGATATATCCTTTTATCTGTTCATATCCAGGTCATTATACAGTAATGAAGGGGCAGATTAAAGTGCTGAAATAATTTTTTCATAATATTGCTTTCTGGTATTGTATAGAGTTTCAATACGCAGAACTTAGTTTATAAAATAAATATTATGACCGAAACAGAGTATTTGGAGTTTTGTAAAAAGCAAATTACAGGCCCGTTAAAAGAGGAAGATATCATTACCATGCTAACTGCCTGGGGTGCCATTAATTACTCACTTGGCTATAAGAATGCACTAATTGATCATGATATTGAAGCTAAAGAGTAGTTCTGCTGGACTAGATTTCGAATAAGAGCATATTATGTGTTAATATTGTATATGGGATTTTACGATTTAAATAAAGAGGAGCGTTTAAATCTTGTAGCCGAAATTAACAAAAACATACTTGCTGAGCTGGTTACTTCGGATTATAAAGAAACGATTCGCTATTTTGCAGATGAAGATACCTATATTAGGAAATCAGCTTATTTGTCCATTGGTAAGATATACTACACTAAAGAAGCCTTTAGGCTTGAAATAATTAGTTGCTTAGAAAGGCTTTTTCTGGAATCGGATTTTAAAATCAGGCAAACTGCGATCAATGCTGCGGGCGAGATAGGTAAAATAGATTTTGAAAGTATCCGGCATTTTTTTGATAAGGGTTTATTTGATGAACATCATTCTCCTCGTAATGCTGTAATTGGATCTATCAAAAAAATGGGGGAAGTAAACCCGGTTCCGGTGCTGAAATGGGCGAAGCTTTATCTGCATCATGAAGATAAGGAAATCAGAAGAGAGATATGTCATGGTATAGAGCTTAGGGGGCGTAAATATCCGCAGGATATTTTACCTTTATTAAAGGAGCTGCAGTATGACCAAACTACAAGGGTTAGAAATACTCTTGTTCATGTTATAGGGCAAATTTCATATAAAAAGGGCTGTATACAAACTGTAGTATCAAACCTTAAATTATGGGAGAACAAACAGCTTGTTGAGCAAGCGCTTGAAGAGATTATAGATGTTCATGATCGCTATAAAGATTTTGCTGTTTTAACACAGGAGCAAGCCAGACGGTATATTGAAGATCATATTAGCTGAAAAATATATCAATTGTTATTAGAAATGAATATGGTAGGTAAAATGATTCGTTTAATTTGTGTTTTTACAATTTTTGGAAGTGTAAATGTATGGGCACAAAAGGAAAGTCCTGCATCAAGCTATGCAAAAGAAGGATATAAATTGGTATGGGCAGATGAATTCAATAATAGCGGAAAACCAGATACTGCTAACTGGAAATATGAGCAAGGTTTTGTGCGTAACGAAGAATTGCAGTGGTACCAAACAGATAATGCATGGTGCGAAAATGGTGTGCTTGTTATTGAGGGGCGAAAAGAAACCAAGCCCAGCCCGAGTTTTAAAAGGGATTCAGGAGATTGGAGGAATAACAAGGAAAATATTCATTATACTTCTTCAAGTATAAATACCGCCGGTAAGCATTCCTGGCAATATGGACGTTTTGTAATGCGAGGCAAGATAGATGTAAGTTCTGGTCTTTGGCCAGCCTGGTGGACACTTGGCGTATCAGGAGAATGGCCTTCTAATGGAGAAATAGACATGATGGAATATTACAGGGGCAAGATACTGGCAAATATTGCGGTTGGCACCCAAAAGAAATACACTGCCGAATGGCATAGTAATACAAAATCTATCGTAGAATTAGGTGGATCCGAATGGGTTTCAAAATTCCACATCTGGCGAATGGATTGGACAGAAAAAGATATTTCTTTATTTCTCGATGATCAGTTGCTCATTAAAGTGGATATGGATAAGTTGTACAACAAGGATGACACCGGCACTCACCCTTTTAAGCAGCCTCATTACATGTTGCTAAACCTTGCAATGGGTGGTATGAATGGAGGCAGTCTTGTAAATACTAAATTCCCAAACCGCTTTGAAGTTGATTACGTACGTGTTTACCAGAAATAATCTCTGATTATATGGTCAATTTTCTAAGCTCTTTTTTCTGTTAATTTTCTCGATTAAAAACCTATTTTTATGCCTTGAAAGAAAACAGTTTTTTACAGATCAACCAATGACCAATCTATAGGGGTGCTGTACTCGATATTATTCTATCATAATTCGTTTATCACTGTTTCAGGGCATAAGTAATTTTTAATGATGATTGCAAAAAGAATGGAGGGGGTTAGTGAATACTATTTCTCCCAAAAACTTAGAGAAATAGAGCTCTTGAATAAAGAGGGTAAAAACATTATTAACTTAGGGATCGGAAGTCCCGATCTTCCTCCTCATCCGGATGTGATAAGGGCGTTGCAGGAAGAGGCTGCAAAGCCCGGAGTACATGGTTATCAAGGTTACAAGGGCATTCCTGCATTGCGACAGGCTTTTGCTGATTGGTATCAGCAATGGTACAACGTAGTTCTTGACCCTGATACTGAAATTTTGCCGTTAATTGGTTCTAAAGAAGGCATCATGCACATTTGTATGACCTATCTGAATGAGGGTGACGAAGCATTGATTCCTGATCCTGGTTATCCTACCTATGCCAGTGCAGTTAAGCTGGCAGGTGGTAAGTCCAGAACTTACCTTTTGCAGGAAGAACGAAACTGGTATCCTGATCTTGAAGCGTTGGCAGCTTCGGATCTGAGCAAGGTAAAGCTAATGTTTGTGAACTATCCGCATATGCCAACCGGCCAGCAGGTAGAAACCGGGATGTTTGAAAATCTGGTTCGCTTTGCGAAAGAAAATAATCTATTACTTATACATGATAATCCATACAGTTTTATTCTTAATGATAACCCTGTAAGTCTTTTGAAGGTGCCAGGTGCTAAAGAAGTAGTATTGGAGCTGAACTCTTTAAGCAAATCTCATAATATGGCTGGATGGCGTATAGGTATGCTTTGCGGATCAAAAGAACGGATTGAAGAGGTGTTAAGATTTAAGAGCAATATGGATAGTGGTATGTTTCAGCCTCTGCAAATGGCAGCTGCAAAGGCATTATCCCTTGGTAAGGAATGGTATAGCTACATTAATAACATTTATGCAGAAAGGAGAGATGAAGTATATCGCATACTTGATATTCTGGGTTGCCACTACGAACTTAAGCAGGTAGGTTTATTTGTTTGGGCCAAAATTCCAGATCAGTATAAAGACGCCTATGCCCTTAGCGATGAAGTTCTTTATGGAGCTAATGTTTTTCTGACACCAGGGGGCATATTTGGAAGTCAGGGCAATCGATACATCAGAATTAGTCTCTGCGGTGATCTTTCCAGATTTGAGCAGGCTATAATCCGGATTAGTAAATTATATAAATAGCTTTTTTGCTAATAAAAAGAAAATAAATAAACAGATGAAAATAGCAGTAGTAGGCCTTGGACTTATCGGTGGTTCGATGACGATGAGGTTAAAGCAAAAAGGCTTTGCTTCAAAAGTACTGGGAGTAGATAATGATGAAACACATTCAAAGAAGGCTCTGGAACTTGGAATTGTTGATGAAATAACTGATTTGAATACTGCTGTAGCAGATAGCGATCTTATTATACTTAGTGCTCCGGTAAGCGTTTGTACTACATTATTACCGGGTATTTTAGATCAGGTAAAACAACAGGTGGTATTAGATACAGGTTCAACTAAAATGTCGCTGCTAGAAGCAGTAAAAGGCCATTTAAACAGAGGGAGGTATATTGCTACCCACCCTATGTGGGGTACAGAGTTCAGTGGGCCTGAAGCTGCAACATTGGATGCGTTTGATGGTAGGGCAAATGTAATTTGTGATGCGTCGGAAAGTGATAAGGATGCGCTTGCAACGGTTGAACAATTATATACCTTGCTTGGTATGTATAATGTATATATGGGGGGGAAAGATCATGATGTACACGTGGCGTATGTTAGTCATATTTCGCACATCACCTCATTTGCATTAGCTAATACAGTTCTTGAAAAAGAAAGAGAGGAAAATGCCATATTTGAATTGGCCAGTGCTGGTTTTGAAAGTACAGTAAGGCTCGCAAAAAGTAGTCCTGCTATGTGGATGCCCATATTTAAACAAAATAAGGAAAACGTACTGGATGTGTTAAACGAGCACATCACACAATTGAGAAAATTCAAATCCTGTATAGAGAAAGAGAATTGGGCCTATCTCACCGAGTTAATGGAACATGCGAACAAAATCAAGGATGTCCTTGATAGGAAGCAATAGAATGTAAAAGGGCCTGCATCATTATTAATGAGCAGGCCCTTTTAGGTGAATTATAAAACTAATTATTTTTTAATTGAATCTTTCACTGTTGTATCGATAGCAGCTGTATCAGTTGCTGTAGTATCCATTGTAGTTACAGAAGTATCAGTCATTGTAGAATCTGTAGCATCAGCGCTTTTTTCTGATGAATTACAAGCTACAACTGATAAAGATATTGTTAAAGCTAAAAAGCCAAATTTGAATAGGTTTTTCATAATGATTTTGTTTTTAGATACATGTTTTGTTCATTTCTTAATACCCTGAATTTAAAAAGGTAACCCTTTCGAAAGTTAAGGGGCTATAATTGTGAAAAGATAAACCATAAATATTACCATCAGTACCACACCCTGCAATATGTTGGTGCGACCTGTAGCAAGCGAAAGCATAATTGTAAATTGAGCAAGAAGGAGCAATACGGTTGCCTTCATATCAATTCCCAAAGTAACAGTCATTCCCGTTATAATAGATACGATTGCTACTGCTGGAATAGTTAGGCCAATACTAGCTAAAGCTGATCCTAATGCAAGGTTTAGACTGGTTTGCAGACGGTTTTTCCTGGCGGCACGGTATGCAGCTAATCCCTCCGGAAGTAATACTACTGAGGCAATTATAACTCCAACCAACGATTTTGGTGCACCAAAGTTGATTACCGCATTTTCGATGTCTGGGGCCAGAGCTTTTGCCAGCAGCACAACAATGCCCAGGCATAGGAGCAATAAAAAAGTACTCAACAAAGCAATCTTATTGGTAGGTGGTTCGGCATGCACCTCTTCATTACCATCAGCATCCGGAGGTAAAAAGAAATCACGGTGCCTGATAGTCTGAACCATTACAAAAGCACCATATAATACAAGGCAAACCACAGCAACAAAGATGAGCTGAGTAGGGGTGTATTCAGGCCCTGCTTTGCTGGTAGTATAATTTGGAAGGATCAGCGTAAGTACTAATATTGCTGTAAGGGTTACCAGTGCGGCACTTACTCCTGGAAGGCTAAACACCTGTTCTTTAAATTTGGCTCCGCCTACAAGTAAACATAAACCGATAATTCCGGTTAAAATAATCATCACGGCAGCAAGAACGGTATCCCGGGCAAGCGCTGCGGTATCAGGACCACCTGTTAGCATTAATGAAACAATCAACGCTACTTCAATTACAGTAATTGCAAGTGCGAGCAGCAAGGTTCCAAAAGGCTCTCCAACACGGTGAGCTACAACTTCCGCATGATGTACAGCAGCAAGCACAGCTGCAATAAGCACAGCCGCAAGAAAAAAGGTATAGAAAATCCCCAGATTCATTGAACTGCCAAAATAGGCTAGCCAGGCAACGATTGGGGATAGGATGGTCCATAAAGGAAGTGCTGGTTTTTTGCTCATAAATCTGGAATTAAATCAAAAATTAAAAAATATTTATTCGTTGATGTCCTATTTCGGAAATCTCAATTGTAATAGGGGTATAAAACAAATATTGAATCACAATTTAGATAAAAAAGAAATGGAACAAAGAATCAATTTTTTCGCAAAAGGACAAAACGCTATGAAAGCAATGTATGGTTTAGGAAGTTATCTTGCTAAATCTCCGGTTGAAAAAAAACTTTTAAACTTAATTTATTTCAGGGTATCACAAATTAATGGGTGTGCATTCTGTTTAGATATGCATTCAAAAGATTTACGTGCAGAGGGTGAAACTGAGCAACGGTTATACGTATTGAATGCATGGCGAGAAGCCCCACTATATACCGAACGTGAGTGTGCTGCATTGGCATGGGCTGAAGCAGTAACAAAAATAACTGGGGGAGACGTTTCTGATGAGGTATATAATAAGGCTATAAAGCAGTTTACTGAAGAGGAACTGATTGATTTAACAATAGCAGTTAATACAATTAACAGTTACAATCGCCTTAATATTGCTTTTCGTACTCCGGCAGGAGATTACCAACCAGGTGCGTTTGCTGTAAAAGGGTAATGATTTGTATTTTCTAACTAGACAGGCAATCCTCAGTTGATAAAGGATTGCCTGTTGTTGTCAAATTTCACTAATTATTTCGCGGTTAATTGTTTCAAAAATACCACGATCACCTTAGATTGCTGATGGTATAAACTTTTTTGTACACATAACACTGGCTAATTTTGATTAAACTGGAATGCCCTTAGCTTCTGCTGGTTAATTCCAATCAGTAGTGTGTTGTTTATGGTAAGGGCACTTCTTACATCGCCTTTTAGATTAAGACCACTTTGCTGTTCAGGAACATATTTAAATATGCCTTTTCCATTGCCTTTTAGCACCACACCGTGGTTGGCATCATATTTTCCAAAGCGGATGCGGGACTGGTTGATATTGCCACATAAAAGCAAGTCTTTATTCCCGTCCCCGTCGTAGTCTAAGCAGGTGATGGTATAGACCGGGGCGAACTGTGCCTGTAGGGGCAACTGTTTCTCTTTGAATTTTCCATCACTGGTGTTTTCAAAATATGCCGTTTTGAGGTAATTGGCTTTTAAAATCTTGGAACCCTTGAGCTCTTCGGCAGTAAAAACTTCATTTAGACCTGCATCCGCATAGCTTTTATAATCAGGGAAACGTGTGCGCAAAATGCTCATTTGATCGAGAATCTCGTCTCGGGTCAGGTAAGGATAACTTTTGCCCATAATGTAGAAGCATAGGATCGGATCCAGGGCCCCGTTATCGTCAAAATCTTTGTAGACCATCTCCGCTGGTTCCTGGTCGCTTACCCGGCATTGGCTGTTAAGTCCAAGATTGCCAACTATAAGGTCCGGTCTGCCATCGCCATTTAGATCTTCAATCTTCAGGGTGTTCCACCAACCGCTGTATTGTTTGTCAAAATATTTATCTGTCCTGTTCTTTAGTTTACCATTATCATTGATGAATGCGGTAACTGGCATCCAGTCGCCCACGACTATAAGGTCTTGTTTCCTATCGTTATTTAGGTCCAGGACACCAGCATCGGTAACCATACCAATATACTCCAAATCAGGTGCAATTTTTCTAATCTCATTAGAAAAATGACCTTTTCCATCGTTGATCAGCAAAAAGCTCCTTGGGGTTTCAGGATACCTGGAAGTCGTGCTACGGCCGCCCACAAACAGATCCGGCCTGCCATCACCATTAAAATC
>Ga0157371_10003572_pt1 | contig 14022 bp, 9 predicted proteins | sample C45metaG_FD_113462 | JGI IMG/M metagenome (GOLD analysis project Ga0157371, IMG submission 113462) | Corn rhizosphere microbial communities from Kellogg Biological Station, Michigan, USA - C4-5 metaG | ecosystem: Host-associated > Plants > Roots > Rhizosphere > Soil | place: USA: Michigan...
GGCATTCAGCTTCATGGTACATGAGCCTAAAGCAATCATCGATTGTGTAAGCGAAAGATCTTTATTCTCCAATGTTTTTAAATAACGCATCATTTCTGTTTCGCTGTGATACTTTTTAAAAACGGGATTTTGTAAAAAATCAGAAGTTCTGAGAAGTGAATCAGGAATATTATTCAAATCAGCTTCATTATCAAAAGTGACTGCTGATGTATCAATATCAGATGCAGAATCAAAGACACTCAAAATATCGAGCACATCATTTTTTGTAGTGGTTTCATCCAAAGAAATCGTAACGAGATCGTCAGAAGAAAAATGAAAATTCATTTCATGTGCCTGTGAAATTTCGGTGAGTTTTTCACGATTATTTATTTTGAAAGTAATGGTATCAAAATAATTTTGGTTCGCCAATTCATAACCACTTTCCTCCAGATGTTCTGCAAGGGTTTGGGTTAATAAAGTAACTCTTTCAGCAATTTCTTTTAATCCTTGCGGCCCGTGATATACGGCATACATAGCGGCCATATTTGCGAGCAAAGCCTGGGCGGTACATATGTTTGAAGTGGCTTTTTCCCTGCGGATGTGTTGCTCCCTTGTTTGCAAAGCCATCCGAAGCGCACGGTTATTTTGCGCATCGATACTTACACCGATGATCCTTCCGGGAATGTTTCTTTTAAATTCTTCTTTTGTAGAAAAAAACGCCGCGTGAGGTCCGCCAAATCCCATCGGTACGCCGAAACGCTGAGAAGAACCGATTGCTACGTCCGCGCCTAATTCCCCCGGCGGAGTTAATAAAGTCAATGCAAGTAAATCAGTTGCCATCACCACCTGCGCATTCACTGAATGAACTTTTTCTATGAAGTTGCGGTAATCTTCGATGCTTCCATGACTGTTGGGATATTGTACGATTGCACCGAAATATTTTTCATCTGGTTCTGTGGTTTTATAATCTCCAAAAACCAATTCAATTCCAACTGGTGTTGCTCTTGTGCTTAAAATCTCTTTGGTTTGTTCAAATATTTTTTCATCCACAAAAAACTTTCCTGCAGTAATGTGATCGTGATCTTTATTTTTATGATTGAAAAGCATTGCCATCGCTTCGGCAGCTGCGGTTCCTTCATCGAGCAAACTGGCATTGGCAATTGGCAAAGCCGTTAAATCACTCACCATTGTTTGAAAATTCAACAAGCTTTCCAAACGACCCTGCGCAATTTCTGCCTGGTAAGGGGTGTATTGCGTGTACCATCCGGGATTCTCAAAAAGATTTCTTAAAATAACCGAAGGCGTAATCGTGTCATAATATCCCTGGCCAATGTATGATTTAAAGACCTTGTTTTTATTCGCAATTTTTTTTAATTCAGTCAGGTATTCAAATTCACTGATTGGTTCAGCGATGTCCAGTTTTTTTTGTAACCGGATTCCCGAGGGAACCGTTTTATCAATCAATTCATCGAGAGAAGCAACGCCTATAGTGGCAAGCATTTCGTTAGTTTCGGTATCATCAGGGCCAATGTGTCTTGACACAAATTCTGAGGATTGTTTTTCAAAAAGATTCATAAAAAGTTTGATTTTTATTTCCACAGTAAACCGACAAATAATGTGATTTTTATTTTTAGTGAAAATGACGGCGCGAAGTTACAATTAGATATGTTATTCTGCTTTCTGTTAAATGGGATAATAGTCAAATTTATCAATATCTTAATTACCTGTTTCGATCAGCTCGTACAGGTAACATCAAAAAAAGTTCAGGCTTGCAGCAGTCGTTTTTCTGCAAACATCCAGTTCTTTTGAAAAGTCCCGGTATTTTGAAAAGAGAGCTCTTATCAAATGAGTCCTTTTTAGGATGCGAGTTATTCGAAGAGAAAATAATTATTGTTCTTCTGCCTTTCTCTTTTCGTTTTGCCACCATTTATAACCTACAACGCCAATCGCAACATAAGGAATAAACATGAGGTAAAGTATTCCCGTATTAAACCCTTCTGCAGGTTTAGAACCCATTTGTGCTACGGTTTTGGCGCAGATGGAACATTGGGCAAAAACACCTGTGGTAAATAACGAAAAACAAACTGCTAAAAATAATATAAAGAGTGGTTTTTTCATTTTTCAGTCGTGCAAAGATACATTCAAAAAGGGAAGCCTGGGAGAAGTTTATTTTTTTTTCAATTAACTTCATGCGATTTTTTTATGGAATTCCCGTTATTTTCTTCTAATTTATTTTAAATATTATGGATCATCACTCATCGCTCAGTCTGCAAAATTTTAAAAATTATGTTGGAATAAAATTTCAATTATATAACAGCCTTTTTACGTCTTTGCCTTTTTATAAAATTGAAAAAACGGGCATGCTTTTATCCTTGTTTTTAAATATTTGCGAAGAAGGTTATAAAAAGAAACTGAGTCCTGCGCAAATTATTGAAGAGTTCTTTTCCAAAGACACTTCCTATAAAACTGAATCGGAAAAACTTGATTTGCTTTTCAGGTTTATTCAATTTGTAGAACGGCAGGTAGTGCTGTTTGATGCGCTGGAAGATGCGGCTTTTAAATACGTACATGATACAACCGGTGCTGGTACTTTGAAACAACTGGAAGTAGAAGTGGTTCAAAACAAGAAAGAAAAAGAACTGGATAAAAAACTGGAAGATTTTTCAGTGGAAATAGTGCTGACAGCGCATCCTACACAATTTTATCCGGGTTCTGTTTTAGGCATCATTAATGATCTTTCGAAATCATTATCCGAAAATAATACCACCCGTATAAACATGTACCTGCAGCAATTGGGAAAAACACCTTTTTTCAAAAAAGAAAAACCAACGCCTTATGATGAAGCATTGAGTTTAATTTGGTATTTGGAAAATGTTTTTTTTGCTGCGGCAGGAAGAATTTTTTCTTTTTTAAAAAATCAATTTCCGGCAGCCGATTATAAAAATAATCCGGTCATTAAAATGGGCTTTTGGCCCGGCGGAGATCGTGATGGGAATCCTTATGTAGATACAGAAACTACTTTTAAAGTAGCGGATGGCTTGCGTGGCGGAATTATAAAATGTTACTATCTTGAAATTAGAAGACTTAGGCGCAGATTAACTTTTAAAGGCGTGGATGTTCTTTTAGCCGATCTCGAAAAACAATTGTACAATAATATTTTTATTCCCGGAGGCCGTACAGATATCAGTAAAGAAAGCATTCTTCAAATATTAAAGGAGATACGTGAAATTATCATTTACCAGCACAACGGATTATTCCTTTACCTGGTCGATGATCTTATAAATAAAGTGCACATTTTCGGATTGTATTTTGCTTCGCTGGATATCAGGCAGGATAGTTCCATACATAAAAAAGTGTTTGAAGCTCTTGCAGAATCCGGTGTGGATTTTCCTTCAGATTATGAAAAATTAAGCAAGGATAAAAAGATTGAATTTCTCACAAAAAATACGAAAGAAATTCCTCAGAAAGATTATGGTGATCCGATTATTAATGACACTTTTGCGAGCATAAAAGCGATCAAATTAATTCAGCAGTTTAATGGAGAGCAGGGATGCAACCGCTATATTATCAGTCATGCTGAAACTGCATTGAACGTTTTGGAAATTTATGGTTTGTTTATTATGTGTGGGTGGAGAAAAGAGGAAATGAAAGTGGATATAGTACCGCTTATAGAAATGGTAGAAGATTTGAAAAATGCCGCTGATACCCTTACTACTTTGTTTCAGAATGAAGAATACCGCGCGCATTTGAAACGAAGAAATAATACCCAAACCATCATGCTTGGATTTTCGGACGGAACAAAGGACGGCGGTTATCTCATGGGAAACTGGTCTATTTATAAAGCAAAAGAACAACTTACTTCCGTTTCCCGCGAGTTTGGAATTGATGTAATTTTCTTTGACGGACGCGGCGGCCCGCCAGCCCGAGGCGGTGGAAAGACTCATAAATTTTATGCATCAATGGGAAAAAATATTGCCAATAAAGAAATTCAATTGACGATCCAGGGGCAAACAGTAAGTTCTAATTTTGGAACAATTGAATCAGCACAATATAACATGGAGCAACTGCTTCATGCCGGGATCTCTAATGATATTTTTTCCAACCGTCATATTACTTTGGAAAAAGAAGAAGAAAAATTATTGCAAGAGTTGGCAGACGCAAGCTTTGTGAGTTACAGCGCTTTGAAAAACCATCCTGAATTCATGAATTATTTAGTGCAGATCAGCCCTTTAAAATTTTATAGCGATACAAATATCGGCAGCCGGCCTACAAAAAGAAAGAAAGGAAAAATGAACATGGAAGATCTGCGCGCTATTCCCTTTTCCGGTTCCTGGAGCCAGATCAAACAAAATGTTCCGGGTTATTATGGCGTCGGTACTGCTTTGCAGAAAATTGAAGAGGAAGGAAAGTTGCCAGAGATGAAAAAGCTTTATCAAAATTCTTTGTTTTTCAAAACTTTGATTGACAATTGCGAAATGGCGATGAAGAAATGTTTTTTTCCATTGACCGAATACCTGGCCCATGATGAGCAATTTGGTGAAATATGGAACATGATGTTTGAAGAATTTGAAAAAACTAAAAGATACCTTTTCAAACTTACCGGGAATAATGAGTTGATGGCTGATTATCCCGTCGAACAGCTTTCGGTAAGCATGCGGGAAAAAATGATTTTGCCTTTAGTAACGATCCAGCAATATGCAATGATGAATATACGCGAAATCGAACAGGAGCAAACGAAAGATTCATTAAAAGGAACGTATGAAAAACTGGTAATGCGCTGCTCATTTGGAATTATCAATGCCGGAAGAAATTCCGCATAAATAATTTTTATGGTAGACAGTAAATGAAGAAATAATGAGGATTTTGTTTTTATAAAAGATAGAAGATTGCAGTGATAACTTGAGTTTCTTAAAACACAAATTCCGGAGTTTGAGACCGCCGTTACGGATTCAATTTTACACAGTTTTTTCTAATGGCTTCTAAAACGAGGCCAACCCTGCTTTGCACTTTAAATTTGTGAAAAAGATTTTCGCGGTAGCCATCAATGGTTCGTTCGCTGAGATGCATTTCAATGCCAATTTGTTTATATGTCAGATCACTGCACGCAAGTTGTAAAAATTGTTTTTCATTCTCTGTCATGTTTAACGGATCATTTTGCTCCTGCAACAACCGCCTGTAATTAATGTTGATTACATCAGAATTATAATAACCTTTTGTATAAATTTCGTGTAAGGCTTTTTCCAGTTCGTTTGGATGCGTATCTTTTAGTAAATACGCACAACATCCGGCTTTGATCATTTCAATAATCGTTCTGTCAGAGTCATTCATCGATAGCGCTACTAACTTTATGAAAGGATAATTTTGAGTTAACCATTTTGCGGTATCAATGCCATCCATCACCGGCATACTTACATCAATTAAAATAATATCGGGAGGCTCGGTGGATGAAATTCTTTCCTGCAATTCTTTTCCATTCATCGCCATGACGGCCACTTTACATTCTTCAAAATTTTCAATCATCAGGCCGAGAGATTTTAAAAACAACTGGTGATCATCTACCAGCCCTACGGAGATTTTCATTGTTCGTTTTCTTTAAAAGGTAATTCGATCTTTACTGACGTTCCAGCGTTAATTGAGTTCCAGGTAATTGAGCCTCCGAGCAGTTTGGTGCGGTGCTTCATGTTCCTCATCCCCAGGCCATCGGAGTGCAATGAATTATTAAATCCGATTCCATCATCCACCACGTCGACTCTTACAATTTCTGAAGTTTTACTTAAATTGATCTGAATGTTTTTTGCCTGCGCATGTTTAATTGCGTTCTGAATGGCTTCCTGCACAATGCGGAAAAGAATGATCTGCTCATCGGCTTTCAAAAATAATTTCTCAGGATGTGAAAATGATATTTGTAAATATCTTGCCTCATTGATCCGTTCAGCTTCCGCTTTTAGATTTTGAATAAAATCAAATTGTTCGAGCCAATCTTTATCCAGTGATTTTGAAAGAGCACGCAATTCATTGATGGCTTTGCCTAAGGTTTCTTCAGCGATATTTAGTGTTTCCGGAGGTTTGGGAAGATTGCGTTGCGTTATTCCCAAAAACATCTTTGTGCTGGAAAGCAACTGCCCGATATTATCGTGCAATTCTTTGCCGATGCCAGCCAATGTTGCTTCCTGTACTTCTATTTGTGATTGAAGCAAAGTTTTTTCAAAAAACTTTTTCATCGCTTCTTTTTCTTTAATGTAAGCGTTGTTTTTGAAACGGTACCTGATAAAAAAGAATAATAAAAATGCTACGAGCAGTAAAAGAACAATTGTCGTAAAAACAATAGTGAATATCAGGTCCTTTTTTTCCATGACTGATTGCTTAAAAAACCAATTGAAAAAAAACAGTACAAAAGTAGGTTTAAGGTAATTATGATAACCTCATAAATATTTCCACCGCTGTCGAGGTTATTTTCCAGGATATAATTGAGAAAACTGAGGTAGAGAAAATTACCAACAAAGAAAAAAAGGATTCCCGTAGCAATCCAGAACATAGGAATTTTGAAATAGTTTATAAATCCATCGGCATTAAACAACGCTCCAAAATACAACAGGCAAAATAGTATAGTGAGCACACTTCCAATCGTAAAGGCCAGGGAATTGAACGTATGAAATTCGTCGAGGAAAATAAAACTGATAAGCAAATAAATTAAAAAACAAATGCTGACAAACAGCGTAAAGGTTTTTAATTTCTTTGTCTGAAAAGTTTTATAAAAAATGCCAAAATAGAAAAGAAACTGAACGAGTAAATATATATTTAAAATGAAATGGTTTCCTCTCTTTAAATAAAAAGAATAAAAATAACCGGTTATAGAAATAAGCATGCTGAAGAGCAGGAACCAGGTGAAAAGCCGCAACCACGATGGCTTCAGCCTTTTATAAAATATGATACTTATCAAAAGGCTTATTAAAACAGGGATTAAACCTATAATAAAAGAGGTTACTCGCATAAAGAGTTATTTAGGACAGAGCGGCGGACAAAGCGGAAACATATCAGCGCGTGCTCCGGCGTAATTTTGAACAGATGTATTGGCTTCGCCGGGTTTTAGTTCTTCTTCGTTTAACTGGTCTTTGCTGTTTTCAAACGTTGGGTTTTCCGGATCTACATCATCTTTTGTCGCTACCAGAATAATATTATGAAGTCCGTTGTAATCTTTTGCCGGATCGCTATTGGTGCTTTCATGATGGCATCCGTAATATATTCTCAGCCCGTTTGCGTCGTTATCATTCAAAAGTTTTTCTAATTCTTTGCGGCTTACCCACGCAGAAGCCGCATCTTGAATCTGTGGTTTATCAGGAAATTTCTTTTTAAGATTTTCTGTAGAGGATTTACGAATCGAGGTATCATATTCGCTCGTCATTTTTTTCAGTGCATTTTTAGAAACTGGCTGCATAGAATAACTGTTCTTTCTTACAAAAATTGTTACTTTAAAAGTGCAACGTTTATATTTTAATAAGAATGGGGAAATTCCCATTCAAAAAGGGGAAATTTCCCGGTTGCCTTTATTTTTATTTGTTGGTTATTTGTATCGCTAAAGAAGATATACAGCTTGTTGATTGAATAAATTAAACGGAATTGCGACTATCCGGGAAAGGCGATTTTTAAAGTTCCCGGATTCCTTACATCTTACCTGCTTCCATCAGAGCAATAAAATCCAAGAAAATTCCTGTAGTGAATATTTATAAAAGATATAATTATGAGCTATCAGTTGTTAAAGCATGATGTATTATTCTATCAGAGATTTTTAAAGGTTGCAGGTTATTATAATGCTCTTTTAGACGGCCAATGGGGCCCAATTACTAATACAGCTGATGCTGAATTTGTAGAACAAAGTAAATTGATTGCACAACAATATGGAACATTTGATGCAGCAAGTGAATCTAATATTATTACCTTATTACCGGTAGCGCAAATTGAAGCGCGAAAGTTTTTAATAATAGCTAAAGATAATAATCAGGATATACGAATCTTATCAGGCACGCGAACTTATGACGAGCAGGATTTGTTATATCAACATGGAAGAAATGGCGACAGCCGGCCAATCATTACCAACGCCCGTGGAGGGCAAAGCAATCACAATTTTGGCATCGCATGGGATATTGGCGTATTTGCAAATGGCAGTTACGTTGAAAACGATATTCCATACAAATCTTTTGCGGCCATTGCTCTTCCACTGATGAAAACAATTGAGTGGGGTGGCAACTGGATTTCATTCAAAGATTATCCTCATTACCAGTTAAAGCCTGTGAGCGAAAGTGAATCGGTAATTCGGGGACTTTTTGAAGCAGGAAATGTATATGTGTAAAATAATAAAGCCTGGTGTGCTTGATTGATTAATAGTACTGAAAAAATGAAAATCAGTACTCTTTATTGGTTTACTGAATAGTTCTGAATCTGTGTATCGAATTGATCAATTAAAATGAGTTTTTTGAACTTTTTAAAAAAACAAAAATGCCAAGTTCAGTCGAATTAATTCCACAAGACAAATCAAATGCGTGCTGGCTGGCAAGTTCATCGATGATGGAAACCTGGAGAACAGGAACGCATTATTCACTCTCAGATACATTAAAAGTACTGGATGCTTCAGGCACCAGTTTTTCAACCATTTATAACAATGACCAGGGATTGTCCTTTGCAAATTATAACATCATCACTCAAACGTTAGGACTTACACAACTGCCGGCCGCCAGCTATACGATTGAGTACCTTACCAGCATTCTAAATAACGGTCCGATAATGGCCGTAATCATGTATTCGTCTTCGTCGAATATTGCGCACATGATTGTCATTACCGGGATATCAGGCGATGGAACCCCCGAAGGCACTTCTTTGCAAATAAACGATCCTCTTCCTTTGAATGCTGGTAAGACTTATTCCATTGCTTTCAATGATTTCCTCAGCAAGTTTGAGCAGGTTGTTGCGTATGAAAACAATTGGCCAAATACTGATTTGACTTCGCAACTGTTCTATTTTGCTGAAAATACTAGTTCAACAGATTCAGATAATTCAAATGTATTTACGGGAAATTCAGAAAATAGTGGTGGACAGCAGGAAAATGTCAGTGAATCCTCAAACACCTCTACTGATAATTCTGACAGCGATTCCTCAAGCAAGGATACAAATGGGAATGAAGATGAAGGTTCTAGTGTGAGCAATGATGATACTGATAATGTTTCTTCAGCAAATGGCTGAAAAGAGACACGAAACTGCTTTTGAAATAATAAAAATAAAACATCAAAAATATGACAACACAAACTGTTCAACCACTCGGCCCGCTCTTTGGCCCTGATTTTATCACGATCCAGGTTAACGATGAAACCGGATCGACTTTTGCGCTTGAAGTTTTTCCAGATGCCAACAATCCCGCTCTCAAAAATAATCACCTTCCCACCCATTTTTATTATTTACCAAAACAAATAAATGTTGCAAAGAGATCTGATTCTCCCCAGGATTATGATTTCAGTGTCACTCTTTTCAAAGGGCTGATGACTGCCGAAGATACCTTAGGCATTTCAGGGGTTCCGAGTACTGGCGGCGAGGTAGATGCGGGGGGTGCTTTTATGACTTTTTCAACAACTATGGCTGTACCTGACAGTGTGATCAAGGGAGCCATAGCTCAACTTAAGTCGAAAAGTAATCCTCCCGCTCCGCCACGGATTGCCAACTTCTTTTTAAGGGATACTTCTGATCCAGACCCGGTGCTCGGCATTGTTCCGATTGTTGATAATAATGTTACAATAGAAATTCCTCAACTGGCCGGAAGCGATGCAAAATCTCCCTTTTTTATAAGTGCCCAAGGAATGGGCCATGGAAGTATCGATTTTGCAGGCGTCAGCACGTTTTTGGTTACCTGTAATCAAATGGCTGCCGGAGCCATTGTTGGCGCTTTAAAAGACGGCCGCTCCCCGTTTACCATTCATTACAATCTTAAAATGTTATTTTATATCAACGCCTGCGATATTACAATGGATGTAGATGTTGATAAAACCTTCACACAGTTCTCCGGTGCTGCTCAGGCAAAATATGGCTTTGTAGCTGCTGATCTGTCTGCAAACTATCAGGCCTGTATTACCAGTGGCGCGATTACTACTGTCATCCAGATGAATGGTACCGATGTGGATCCTGATGTGAAGCAATTGATCGATAAGGAGGTTTCTGACATGCAGGATAAGGCATGGAACCTCGTAAAATCAGAAATTTTTGACTGGCAACCAAAACCTGATGACCCGGCAAAGGCAAGTGCAGGTGCCTGTGGAGGGGTGGCAGTTTCGCTTAAATTCAATTATCAAAAGCATGGAGTTCATTTTAATGATCATTTTATATTGAACGAAACGATTACAAAGCTTGATACGGTAAGTGGCACATTGAACGCGCTTGAGCCAGCGATAAAGAAAGACCTAAATAAATATCTTTCTATTGTTGATATCGGGGAATACTTTAAAAAAATCCAGGTATGTGCATCTCCCAACATTGATTTTGAAAATGATCCTATCCAAGAAGCTCTTATCCAGGTTAGCTATCCTGATTTTGACAATCCAAAGGGGCCGGATGGGAAAGTCTCGCTGACCCAGACAAGGGTAGAAGGATTTCATTATACGCCGCTTAAAAATGATCAGACCGCGCCGGTTACGCTGGCCCGTTGGACACGGGATAATCCAACAGACATTATTGATATAGCTTTTTTAAAATTGGATAATGATCTGGCAGACTGGCCACGCAACCAGGTGAAGATTACTCGAAAGTTGGTGTATAAGCCGGATGACGCACGGGTTGATCTTGCCAATGGTGGAGTGTCAATCACGGCTGATGAAATATCAACAGATCATTCGCCGGTGGTCGGGCCAGAATCGGTAGGTTATATTTTTATCCGTTTTATACTTGACAGACCTGTTAAAACTCCAAATGTTACTGTAAGCTTAACAGTGCAAATAGGAGATCGCTCTGATACAATACAGTTGAGCAGCACAGATGCAACTACTCAAAAGCCATTCGCAGATTTACAAATCTGGTCTGATAAGTATTTTAATGAGACGGTAGCAAAGGTCAAAATTGATGTAGAGGTAGCCCCGCCACCCAGCGATTTTGCGGGTAATGCGGTTTCATGGGGCGGCGTGCAGGCTGTGCCCCTCAATCTGGGGCGAATTAAACGGATAGTGCCTTATACTATTAAAGTTCCCGAACTCACAGATCAAACACAAAACCAATTGGTGCAGAAATACATTCTCGCAACAATGACGGAAATGAGCCAGGTAAAAGTGGGTTGATGTAACAATTATAAAGGAAGATTACAGGTTTAAGTCTATGCCATGATACCGTTCAAAAAGATAACCGAAGCAAAATCAGGGAATGGGTTAATGACCCATAGCGCGCAACCGACTGTGATAAAGTCGTCGAATTCAGCACACGCAGTTACCCTGGATAAAGGGTTGGCCCAAAAGCTTTTTACACCGACAATACCTATAATTATTAATCATCCGATTCCGGATGTATCAACGAGAAATGGAAACGTTTTTAATGACCGTTTTGACAAGAATACACTTTGGTACCTGCCAGTATTTAATTTAATTGGCACGACAGACAGCAATTTCAGCTTTCTTGCCACTCAGTCGGCTTTGCCAAATCAGTCGGGAGATGCTTTTTATGTTGCAGACTTAAAGTTTACTGTACACTCAGATGTTCCGGCAGATGCGACTGCCGCAAAAACAGCGAATCCGGCTTTAAATCTGAAAGAAATCACGCTTCAAATGTTGAGCGTGAGCCTGTCGATTGCCTACTCAGATTCACAGGGAAAGGAAGCTCATACAAGCTATCAGGGATCAGTACAGGCTGCGGATAATGGAAATTACACCGTAGATTTTCCTGCAGTGATCGGTAACCACGTGGTCATTCTTTTTGAAAATTTAAAAGTAACCGGAAGTGCACAAATTTCCTTCTCTGCAACTTATCCTGCATGGCGACCAGCTGGCACCTCAAGGATGTTTTTCTTTAAATCCGATCTGGCGACACGCAATTTGAAACCGATGATAGCTTCCCGTGTTGCAGAAACAAGGGCAATGCGTTTTGAAACTTTGCAGCCGCTTCATCCTTCAGTTCCAACTAACGGATTTAACGAGAATCAAACTTTTTATCAAACACTTGACCTTGATAAAAAGTATAACGAAAATGAATACCAGCTTAGCTATAAAATAAAAACCGATGCTGGTACCCGCCCTATTATTGACGTGTCCGATTTGAAAAATTTAGAGGGCAGCCTTACGGAATTTTCTGAGTTAAAAACTATTGATTTAAGCAAATATCCTTCTATAAGTTCTCTTTATATTGGCGTAATAAGCAGGGTAATAATTGTTGTGCCGCGATCATATGTGATTGTCAGAAATTCGCTCGCATGTTCTGCTGCCTGCATCGCTTCTGTAGATACGACTCCAGGTTCCGCAGAAAGCTGTATGTTTCAGTTTCAGTTTGAATTAACCCCTGCTGCAGACCCTATTGATTTCATTAGCTTGTTGAAAGAGATCCAACAGAATAATGACTTACAATCCTATACCTTAAAATTTGCAGAAAATCTGAGTGAAAAATCCGCTTCTGATATCAATTCCGTCTTCACAACTGATACGAGTTATAACCCGGCTGCTACCCCTCAAAATTTCTTTTTAACAACCACCATTATCGACAAGCCCGGACAATCTGCAATTGTCAATGCAAATCTTTTTATTCAGCAATTGTGCAATATAGCACCGGCGTGCGGTCTCGGTACCATCAGTTTAAAACTTGATGATAACTTCCCACGAGCAGTACCAGCAACCGTCACTCTCAGCCTTCCCGTAGCAAAAAGTGACGACGGAATAAGCTGGTCCATAGATACAAATGCGAAAGCCGTAGTGCTGAGCAATTCCACATCTTTCGATTTTTTGCTACAGCGCTATGTTTTTTGTTCAGATGCAGGAATCGGAGATATCGTGGAAGCAAATATTCCAATAGCTACAGGCGCATCAACAAACATTCCATTGCCCGAAAACCTGCAAAACCTGGGTGTCATATTAGATTATGCAGAGCAGAGAAACGGGCCGGTGGACAGAACGAATATCGCGCGTTATATGGAAATAAAAACACAGGATGCACAAAATGTGCAATATTTCATCGGCGTAAATTCTTCCCAGGTGAATTATGTAGCACGGAATATAAAGCAAATAGACATTCAAACGCGTCTCACCATCCATCCCGAGATAAATGTGCCTCAATTTTCGTTAATGAATCAAAATACTGCAGCCGGGACAAAAATAATGCTGCCTTTACAATTTGCTGTTACAAGTCTTGATGCAACGCTATCTTTTTCAATAAGTTTTTCTGATCCAACAACGCCAGCGGTATCCATTAGCAAAGAGAACGATTTTATAACCAATCCCATTTTTGATCTGTTAGACACAGATTTACCAACTTGATTACGATTACCATCAATAATAACCGATATAATCATCACAGAAAAATAAAGAACGATGAAACATTTGATTTATATCCGATTTGATTGTTTTGGATCAGAACCCATGGGATGGACTTTTAATGTGTCTACCGATAGCGATCTACCGATAGCGATGCATTTATCGTCGCCTGGCAACTATTCGCTTCATGGATTCCGGGAGATCCGGCAAACGGATAAATAAGCCGTTTTCTTAATCACCGGCACGTATAAGCAAAATAATAAATTGAAAATCGGTTTATGCAAGAAAAAGATTTTATAGAATGTTCATTCGCTAATGATATAACTCATTACGTTGGCGAAATAACACATGTGGATTCCAATTCATTTGACTGCCGTTTTCTAAATACCGGTGAATCATACACTTTTGATTCAGAAACAATGAAGGTTACCAATTTTAGCGGAACAATACCAATCGGCACTCAGATTGCCAACTATACCATATTTTCCGCAGACGCTACCCAAAACTTTCAGTCGGCAGGTTATGTGGTAGTATCTTTTGCAGATGGCACCAGGCTTCTTGGACA
>Ga0157371_10003573_pt1 | contig 14020 bp, 13 predicted proteins | sample C45metaG_FD_113462 | JGI IMG/M metagenome (GOLD analysis project Ga0157371, IMG submission 113462) | Corn rhizosphere microbial communities from Kellogg Biological Station, Michigan, USA - C4-5 metaG | ecosystem: Host-associated > Plants > Roots > Rhizosphere > Soil | place: USA: Michigan...
AACGCTCTGGAAGCGCAGCGGCATCAACACGATCAGCGAGATTGCCTGAAAACTGGTGAAGAAAATCGTGCACCAGCACAGCAGGGCATTGCGGTTGGCGAACAGGTGCATCGGCAGCAACGGCTCGCGTGCCCGGCGCTCATGCCAGACGAACAACGCCAGTACGATCACGGCGCAGGCGAGCAGGCCGAGCACTTCGCTGCTGCGCCATGAATGGCCCTGGCCGACTTCGGTGATGCCGAGCAGCAACGCAGTCAGACCGATGATCATCAGCACCGTGCCGAGGTAATCGATCACCGGTTTGCGCTGCGGAATCGGCAAGCCGCGCAGGTTGCGCCGCGCCACCCACCACGCGCCGAGGCCCAGCGGCAGGTTGATCAGAAACACCCAGCGCCACGACAGGTATTCGGTCATGTAGCCGCCGAGCACCGGCCCGGCGACGCTGGCCACGGCGTACATGCTGCTGAAGTAACCCTGATAGCGCCCGCGCTCACGCGGTGGGACGATGTCACCGATGATCGCCTGACTCACCGAGATCATGCCGCCAGCGCCGATGCCCTGAAGAATGCGCGCCAGCACCAGCTGCTCCATGCTTTGCGCCATGCCGCAGAACAACGAGGCGAGGGTGAACAGGCCCATGCCGAACAGCATCAGTTTGCGTCGCCCGTACAGGTCGCCGAGCTTGCCGTAGATCGGCACCGCGACGGTCATCGCCACCATGTAACCGGAAATCACCCACGCCAGCAGGCTGACGTCCTTGAACTGCGCGGAGATCGCCGGCATCGACACGGCGACGATGGTCTGGTCCAGCGCACCAAGAAAGATCGCCATCATCAAGGCGACCAGCACGCTGCGAATGGCCGGTTTGGGCGTTTCAGGCTGATTGAGAGTGGTCACGGAAAACCTGCGGGCAGTGATTGACCCGCTCGGAGCAAGGCGAGCGGGTAAGTGCTCGCCAGTGTAAGTCGATAGCAGGCTATTCGATAGCCTCGTACGGGAGCCCGACGTAATTTTCTGCAATGGTTTTCTGCCCGGCTTCCGAGCTGACGAAGTAGTCCAGTTCCGAAGCGCTGATGCGCTGGCTGAATTCATCGTGCTCGTCGAAGCGATGCAGCATCGACGTCATCCACCAGGAAAACCGCTCGGCTTTCCACACCCGACGCAGGCAAATCTCTGAATATTTTTCCAGCAGATCGCTACGACCTTCTCGATAGACCTTCAGCAGAATATTGAACAGCGTACTGACATCGCTGGCCGCCAGATTCAAGCCTTTGGCACCGGTGGGCGGGACGATGTGCGCGGCGTCGCCGACCAGGAACATCCGGCCGTACTGCATCGGTTCAACGACAAAGCTGCGCAGCGGCGCGATGCTTTTTTCGATCGAAGGGCCGGTCACCAGTTTTTCCGCGAGGGCCACCGGCAGGCGGTTTTTCAACTCATCCCAGAAACGCTGATCGCTCCAGTCATCGACGTTTTCATCCGCTGGCACTTGCAGGTAATAACGCGTGCGGGTGGCCGAACGCATGCTGCACAAGGCGAAGCCGCGCTCGTGACGGGCATAGACCAGTTCATCGTGAACAGGTGGTGTGTCGGCAAGAATGCCCAGCCAGCCGAACGGATAAACCCGCTCGAAGATCTTCAGGCAATCGGCAGGAATCGACTGCCGCGCGACGCCGTGGAAGCCATCGCAACCGGCGATGTAATCGCAGTCGACGCGCCACGATTCACCGTCCTTTTCGAAGGTGACAAAAGCTTCGTCGCTTTTCATGTCGTGGGGAACGACATTGCTCGCCTGATAAATAGTCGGCGCGCCGGCCTCCCGACGAGCGGCCATCAGGTCGCGGGTGACCTCGGTCTGGCCGTAGACCATTACGGTTTTGCCACCGGTCAACGCGTGCAGGTCGATATGCACCTGACGACCGTCCAGCGCCAGATCGAATCCGCCATGAATCAGGCCCTCGGCATCCATTCGCTGACCGACCCCGGCCTGACGCAGCAGCTCTACCATGCCTTGTTCAAGCACACCGGCACGGATGCGCCCGAGAATGTAATCAGGGGTCTGGCGTTCGAGGATCAGGGTGTCGATGCCAGCGTTGTGCAGCAACTGGCCGAGGAGCAGTCCGGAAGGACCGGCGCCGATAATCGCGACTTGGGTTTTCAGGGTTTTCATTGTTTTTATGACTCGCAAGCTTCACGCAGCAATAGCCGGTGAATGATTTTATGGATCGAGTGCTTGCATTTTTCCCTTGCGGGTCTGTCAATTGAAGGTGAAAACTGAGCCGATACCTGTACATTCTGCCAATCGGTGCGATTATCGCCCATAAACCCGAGGCCTGGATTGAAGTGATGAACAAGCCTGCCCTGCCTTCGATTCCGGTGTTCAAGCTCTATGGTGAAAGCCTGGACTGGCCGACCCCGGACTTGCTGCACTGTGAAACCATTTCCTCGCGCAGTCGCGAACATCAATGGGAAATCAAACCTCACCGCCACGCGGATCTGTGCCAGCTGCTATTCGTTTTCAAAGGTCAGGCAGAGCTTGAAATCGAAGGCCAGCGCACGCAACTCGAGACGCCTGCGATACAGGTGCTGCCACCGTTGTCGGTGCACGGTTTTCGCTTTTCCGAGGACGTCGAGGGCTTCATCGTCACCCTGGCGACGCCCCTGATCAACCATTTGCAGGCGCAACTGGGCGACTCGGTACACGCCCTGGCCCGGGCGGAAAACTACCCGGCCGGCGAGGACGGCGATTACCTCAACAGTCTGTTTGCAGCGTTGCAGGCCGAGTACAACGGCCATCAACCAGCGCGGGAAATGCTCATGCATTCGCTGGTCAGCGTGATCATGGTCTGGGTCAGCCGACAGGCGATCGTCCGCCACAAGGCCAGTCAGCGCCCACAACGTCAGCGCGAGTATCTCAACGGTTTCATTCAGTTGGTGGAAGAGACTTACCGCCAGCACGTCAAAGTGGAAGACCTCGCCCATCGCCTGGGCATTTCCGTATCGCACCTCAACGGCACCTGCCGTGAACTGGCCGGGCAACCGGCGTTGCAGATCATGCACGAGCGCCAGTTGCTGGAAGCCAAGCGCCTGCTGACCTACACCAGCATGACCATTTACGAGATGTCGGAGTTGTTGGGCTTTTCCGACCCGACCAACTTTACGCGGCTGTTCCGCCGCCGGGTGGGGATTTCGCCAAAGGCATTCCGCGACCGCTTGAAGGCCGAGCAGCAATCCTGAGAACACCGCGACCCCCTGTGGGAGCGAGCCTGCTCGCGAATACGGCCTCTCATTCAGCAACGATGCTGGCTGACACAGCGCATTCGCGAGCAGGCTCGCTCCCACAGGGATTGCATTCCAGCCCAGGTCAATCAGCGCAATGCATTCAGCGTGGCATTGTGCGGAATACACCGCTCATAGTTGCAGCTCGCATACTCGCGCGGCAGCTGGCGTAACTGCTCGACCCGCCAGGCAGCGGCGCCATACAACGCCAGCGTGGCGGCGCAGGTGATGAAAATCGCGGCGTACCTTTTTGTTTTGATGTTCATGGCGTAGACCTCTGAACGTCTACCTTGCGGTATTACTTTGAGCATAGGTCAGCGGTGCACACTTGCCAGCGAGTGCGCTTGAGGATTTACATGGCCATTCAGCACACTGATGAGCCACTGTAGGAGTGAGCCTGCTCGCGATAGCGGTGTGTCAGTCACCACTGTGCCGACAGAAATACCGCTATCGCGAGCAGGCTCACTCCTACAAGGGATTGCTTTACAGGCCGGCATCCCACGCGGGATTCTCGGGAAAGCGCTGCACCAGAAAATCGAGCAGGCTGCGCAGTGCTGCGGGCATGTGTTTGCGTGAGGCGTACACCGCGTAGATGTTCATCTGTCGCGGTTCGGCATGTGGCAGCAAACGCAGCAGTTCGCCGTTGTGAATGTGCACCCCGGCTTGGTAGGTCGGCAGCATCGCCACACCCGCGCCGGCCAGGGTGGCGCGCAAGAGGGTGCTGGCCTCGTTGGCGCTGATATTGCCCTGCACCGGTACAGAAACCGGTTGGCCATCCTCTTCGAAATGCCACAGGCTCTTGCCGAAGTAGGAATGGGTCAGGCAATTGTGTCGGCTCAGATCTTCAACTGTCCGCGGCGCCGGATGCTCTCGCAGGTAAGCCGGCGCTGCGCAGACCACCGAACGACAAACGGTCAGGCGTCGGGCGATCAGATTCGGATCGAGATCGTTGCTGGTGCGAATCGCCAGATCGATGCGTTCATCGACCAGATTCACCGTGCGGTCGAGCATTTGCAGATCGATGCTCACGCCTGGGTAAAGCTTGACGTATGCCGCCATGGCATCGGCCAGTTGCGCCTGGCCGAACGAGGTGCTGACGCTGATCCGCAGCAGTCCGCGCGGGGCGTCATCGGGTTCCCTGACGGCGGCCTGCATGTCGTGCGACAGGTCGATCATCTGCCGACAACGCGGGAGGATTTCACTGCCGGCGGCGGTCAGGCTCAGTTTGCGCGTGGTGCGGTGCATCAGCCGCGCGCCGACCCAGTCTTCCAGCTCCGCCAGATAGCGCGAGACCACCGGTCGCGACAGGTCGAGGTGGTCGGCAGCCGCTGACTGGCTGCCCAGATCCACCACCGTGACGAATACGCGCATTGCTTGAAGCCGATCCATGATTTGCCCGCTTTTAGAAACAAACTATGTTCAAGCATCGCATTTTTTGTACTGAGTCTGGCAACTAAGCTCTGTTGCATCGCCAACCTGGCATTCGAAACTCGGAGCAACAGATGATCGGTTTCACCCAGTTCAAACGCGTGCTGCTCGCCTCAGCATTTTTCGCTTTTGCCGCCCATGCGTCCGCTGCCGAGCTGAGCCTCGATATCTACAACCCGGGCACCCAGGCGATTTTCCCGGTCAGCTCGGTGCTGGTCAGTGGCGAGAAAGAGGCGATTCTGGTCGACGCGCAATTCGGCAAATCCCAAGCCGAGCAGGTGGTGGAAAAAATCCGCGCCAGCGGCAAGCAATTGACCACCATCTACATCAGCCACGGCGATCCGGATTACTACTTCGGTCTCGACACCCTGACCCAAGCATTTCCACAGGCGAAAGTGCTGGCCTCGCAGCCGACCGTTGATCACATCAAGCACACCGTCGATGGCAAACTGGCCTACTGGGGCCCGAAAATGGGCGCCGATGTGCCAGCGAAAACCATCGTCCCGGACGTGCTCAAGGGCGACAGCCTGACCCTCGAAGGGCAGAAGTTGCAGGTGATCGGCCTCGACGGCAAACAGCCGGATCGCAGCTTCGTGTGGATTCCGTCGCTGAAGGCGGTGGTCGGCGGCGTGGTGGTCGCCGAGAACATTCATGTGTGGATGGCCGACACCCAGACTGCGCAATCCCACGCCGACTGGCTGCACACCTTGCACACCATCGAAAGCCTGAAACCGCAAACCGTGGTGCCCGGCCATTACCTGGGTGACAGCAGCCGCTCGCTGGACAGCGTGAAATTCACCGCTGATTACATCAAGGCCTTCGATGCCGAAACCGCCAAGGCCAAAGATTCTGCTGCGTTGATCGCGGCGATGAAAAAGCGCTACCCGCAACTTGGCGAGGAAAGCTCGCTGGAACTCAGCGCGAAAGTCGCCAAGGGTGAGATGCAGTGGTAAGCCGAACCTGAACACGCAGCCTTTTCAAGCCAACTGGAGAATCTCATGAGCAAGATTGCAATCATCGGCGCCACCGGACGTGCCGGTAGCCAACTGCTGGAAGAAGCCCTGCGTCGCGGTCACAGCGTCACGGCCATTGCCCGCGATACTTCGAAGATCGGTAATCGCGCCGGTGTCGTCAGCAAAAATCTCGACGTGCTGGAGGCGGCGGCGCTGCAGGCGGCGGTAGCCGGTCACGACGTGGTGATCAGCGCAGCGCATTTCGCCACCGTGCCGGCCTCGGCGATTGTCGGGCCGGTCAAGCAGGCGGGCGTGAAACGCTTGCTGGTGGTGGGCGGCGCCGGTTCGCTGTTGCTGCCGGATGACACGCGGGTGATCGACAGTGCCGGGTTCCCGGCCGAGTACAAAACCGAGGCGAGTGCGGGGGCGGCGTTTCTTGAAGCGTTGCGTCAGGAACAGGAACTGGACTGGACTTTCCTGTCGCCGTCGGCGGAGTTTGTCGAAGGTGAGCGCAGTGGCACCTTCCGTGTCGGCAAGGATCATCTGTTGGTCAGTGCGCAAGGGCGTAGCTGGATCACGTTTGCCGATTACGCGATTGCGCTGATCGACGAAGTGGAAACGCCGAAGCATTCGCGCCAACGTTATACGGTCGGATATTGAGTCAAGACTTTTCCCCTCACCCCAGCCCTCTCCCGGGGGGAGAGGGACCCGACCGAGTTGTCTTGGATCACGCATTGACCTGAACGACCTTGTCGATTATGGATTCGGCGCGGCTGTGTCAGGGCGATGAATGTCTTGAGCATCCCCCAATCAGTTCCCTCTCCCTGGGGAGAGGGCTAGGGTGAGGGGAGAAGCTTCAGCGCAAATGTGCCTGCTCAACCAGCCAAAGCATCAACTCTTCCAACTGCGGCGAGGGCTTGGCTGCAGCAGGCACCACCACGTAATACGCCAACCCCGTCTTCACCTTCAACGCAAACGGCATCACCAGCCGCCCGGCGTTCAGATCATCACCAATCAGCGACCAGTCCCCGATCGCCACGCCTGTGCCATGGGAGGCCATCGACATCGCCTGATCCAGCGTTTCGAAATGCTGCCCGCTACCCAGGTTACTCAGTTGCAAACCCGCCGCATCGAGCCACACCGACCAGTCCTGAAGGTCGTGGGTCGGGTGCAACAACAGATGCGCCTGCAGATCATCCGGTGAATTCAGCGCGGGCGAGCCCTTGAGCAATTGCGGCGAGCAGACCGGTGTCAGTTGCTCGTCGAACAGATGCAGCGCGCCTGGCGAATTATCCGGTGGCGGGCCGTAGATCACGGCGGCGTCGAATTGCTCGCGCTGAAAATCCACACCGTGTTGCAGCGAGGCCGTCAGTTTTACCGGCACGTCCGGGCGCTCCTTCTGCCATTGCAGCAGACGCGGCAGCAGCCAGCGCATCACGCAGCTCGGGGCCTTGAGTTGCAAAGTCTGATGTTTGAGCCCGATCTGCTCGGCCGCTTCGCCGATCAGTCCGAAGACCTTTTCCACCTGCGGCAGCCATTCGCGGCCTTCGGCCGTTAACGCCAGACCGCGGGCCAGACGAATGAACAACGGATAACCGAGCTGTTCCTCCAGCCCGGCGATCTGCCGGCTCACCGCGCCCTGAGTGATGTGCAACTGCTCGGCGGCGCGGGTGAAGTTGCAACATTGCGCGGTGATCCAGAACGTATGCAGCGCGGGCAGGGGAGGCAGGCGTTTCATGGCAATCCGAGGTATGACGGGAGGACATGGCTAGTATGACTTTTAATCGATTGTTGCTGCCAGTTGTGCACCGTTCCAATGAACGCATTCCACGGCTTTTCTGTAGGAGTGAGCCTGCTCGCGATAGCGGTGAGTCAGTCACCGCAATGTTGAATTTCATGACGCTATCGCGAGCAGGCTCACTCCTGCACAAGCTGTGTTTCAGCGAACGAGAAAGGGCAATCAACATGGCAACGTGCGGCGAAGTACTGGTCAGGCTGTTGGAGAATTACGGGGTCGAGCAGGTGTTCGGCATTCCCGGTGTGCACACCGTTGAGCTGTACCGAGGCCTCGCCCGTTCGAGCATCAACCACGTCACGCCTCGCCATGAGCAGGGTGCCGGCTTCATGGCCGACGGCTATGCGCGCACCAGCGGCAAACCCGGTGTGTGTTTCATCATCACCGGCCCGGGCATGACCAATATCACCACCGCCATGGGCCAGGCTTACGCCGATTCGATTCCGATGCTGGTGATCTCCAGCGTGCAGTCGCGCCATCAGTTGGGCGGTGGCCGCGGCAAGTTGCATGAGCTGCCGAACCAGAGCGCACTGGTCGGCGGCGTTGCAGCGTTCTCGCACACGCTGATGTCTGCCGCCGAGTTGCCGGTGGTGCTGGCCCGTGCGTTTGCCTTGTTCCAGGCCGGGCGACCGCGTCCGGTGCACATCGAAATTCCCTTGGACGTGTTGGTGGAGGAGGCCGATGAATTGCTCGCCAGCATGCCGGTGAACATCGACCGTGCCGGCGCCGCACCGGCTGCCGTGAGTCGCATGAGCGAACTGCTCGCCAGCGCGCAACGGCCACTGATTCTCGCCGGCGGCGGTGCCATCGATGCCGCCCCGGAGTTGAGGCGAATCGCTGAGTTGCTCGATGCGCCGGTAGCGCTGACCATCAACGCCAAGGGCATGCTGCCGACGGGCCATGCGCTGTTGATCGGTTCGACGCAAAGCCTGGTCGCCACCCGCGCACTGGTTGCCGAAGCCGACGTGGTGCTGGCGATCGGCACCGAGCTGGCCGAGACCGATTACGACGTGACCTTCGCCGGCGGCTTCGAGATTCCCGGCAAGCTGCTGCGCATCGACATCGATGCCGATCAGACCGTGCGCAACTTCCCGCCGCACGTCGCACTGGTCGCTGATTCGCGCAACGCCGCGCAGGCATTGCTCAGCACGCTGACGCAAAAACCGCTGGCCGAGCGCCGCGATGATTGGGGCCACGCTCGGGCTGCGCGCTTGCGCGATGAGCTGGCGGCGAGCTGGGATGCGCCGACGCTGGCGCAAACCCGCTTCCTTGAAACGGTGTTGCATGAATTGCCCGACGCGGTGTTCGTCGGCGATTCCACGCAACCCGTGTACACCGGCAACCTCACTTTCAACCCCGAGCGTCCCCGCCGCTGGTTCAACGCCTCCACTGGTTACGGCACCCTCGGCTATGCGTTGCCTGCGGCGATCGGTGCGTGGCTCGGTGGACAACTCGACAACGGCGCCCGTCCGCCAGTGGTGTGCCTGATCGGCGACGGCGGCTTGCAATTCACTTTGCCGGAACTGGCCAGCGCCGTCGAAGCGCGAGTGCCGGTGATCGTGCTGCTGTGGAATAACCAGGGTTACGAGGAGATCAAAAAGTACATGGTCAACCGCGCCATCGAACCGGTCGGCGTGGACATCTACACCCCGGACTTCGTCGCCGTGGCCAAGGGCCTCGGTTGCGCCGCGCAAGCCATCAGCAGCGTCGACGAACTGCGCGCAGCGCTGCGCAAAGCGACGGACCGGCAAGGCCCGACGCTGATTGAAATCGACCAGAACCAATGGATGCAGGCGGTGGCCCCATGAGCAATTTTCCAACCACACTCGATGGCCTCTACATCAACGGCCAATGGTCGTCGGGCCGTGAACACCTGCGGGTGATCAACCCCGCTACGGAGGCGCTGCTGACCACGGTCAATGGCGGTGACGAACAGACCGTCGATCAAGCGATCAGCGCCGCGTGCCAAGCGTTCAAACACTGGTCGCAGACCACCGGCGCCGAGCGCGCGGCGATCCTGCGCAACATTGCCAATGGCGTGCGCAAGGGTCGCGAGCATTTGATGAACCTGCAATCGAGCAACAACGGCAAACCGCAGTTCGAAGCGGCGATCGATGTCGATGACGTGATCGCCACGTTCGAGTATTACGCCGAACTCGCCGAAGGCCTCGACGCAAAACAGGACAGCCACGTGCCGCTGCCCAGCGCGGATTTCAGCGCGCGCCTGCGTCGTGAGCCGTGCGGCGTGGTCGGGCTGATCGTGCCGTGGAATTTCCCCATGGTCACCACCGCATGGAAACTCGCACCAGCGCTGGCCGCCGGTTGCTGCGTGGTGCTGAAGCCGTCCGAGGTAACGCCGCTGCCGGAGCTGGAACTGGCGGCGATCATCGCTGAATCCGGTTTGCCCGACGGCGTGTTCAATCTGGTCTGCGGTACTGGTCTGGCGGTGGGTGCGCCGTTGTCGGCGGATCCACGTATTGCCAAAATCTCCTTCACCGGCAGCAACGCAGTTGGCGTGCAGGTGATGCAACGCGCTGCCGAAACCGTGAAGGGAGTCAGCCTGGAGCTCGGTGGCAAATCGTCGTTGCTGGTGCTGGCGGATGCCGATGTTGATCTGGCGGTGGAACTGGCGTGTGGCGGTGCGTTCTTCAACGCCGGGCAGATGTGTTCGGCCACCAGTCGGGTGCTGGTCGCCGAGCAATTGATGGATGAATTCCTTCAGCGTCTGCAAAAACGCGCGCAGGCGATTCGAGTCGCCGATCCGTTCGACCCGGACGTGGAGATGGGCGCGCTGGTCAATCAGGCGCAATACCAAAGGGTGCTCGGACATATTGATCGTGGCTTGAGTGCGGGGGCGCGTTTGCTCTGTGGCGGCAATCGCCCGGCAGATTTGCCGCGGGGCTATTTTCTGCAACCGACGGTGTTCACCGACGTGCCGCTGGACAGCGCGTTATGGCGAGAGGAGATTTTCGGGCCGGTGGTGTGTGTGCGCAGTTTCGGCAGCGAGGCCGAAGCGATTGCCTTGGCCAACGACACCCGGTTCGGCCTGGTGGCGAGTGTGGTGACGCGCGATGCCGCCGCAGCAGATCGCGTGGCCAATGGGTTGCAGGCGGGGCTGGTGTGGATCAATGCACCGCAGGTGATCTTCCCGCAGACGGCGTGGGGCGGATACAAGCAGAGCAGTATTGGCCGCGAACTGGGGCCTTGGGGGTTGGCGGCGTTTCAGGAGATCAAGCATGTGATTCGAGCGGTGTAAAAGCCTACCCTCACCCCAGCCCTCTCCCGGAGGGAGAGGGAGCCGACCGAGGTGTCTGGTGTTCTCCGTCGACCTGAAAGACCGAGTCGATTATGGATTTGAAGGTCATCAACCCAACGCCGGGTTGGCCTGGCTTGGCTGATTCCGGATTCAGCACCGATATCGCAAGTCGGTGAACCTCTGCAATATTCCCCAATCTGTCCCCTCTCCCTCTGGGAGAGGGCTAGGGTGAGGGGCTTTTAACGGTCAGACCGACAGCCGCAGCCGCGCCAGATCCCGCAACGGCGGTGCGCCAAACAGCCGGCTGTACTCGCGGCTGAACTGCGACGGGCTTTCATAGCCCACGCGATATCCCGCCGCTGACGCTTCCAGTCCTTCGGTCAACATCAGTCGCCGCGCCTCTTGCAGGCGCAGCTGCTTCTGATACTGCAACGGACTCATCGCCGTCATCGCCTTGAAGCGGTGATGCAGCGTCGACACGCTGAGGTTCACTTCCCGCGCCAGATCATCGATGCGCAACGGCTGCTCGAAATTGCCGTTGAGCCATTTGATCGCCTGGCTGATGCGATGGCTCTGGCTGTTGGCAATCGCAATCTCATACAAGCGATGACCCTGCGGGCTGCGCAGCAGGCGATAGAGAATCTCCCGGCGAATCAGTGGCGCGAGCATGGCGATGTCTTTCGGCGCGTCGAGCAATCGCGCCAGACGCAACACCGCGTCGAGCATGGCGCTGTCGATTTTTTCCACGTACAGACCACGGCCGGTCGGGCGCGTCGGCACGCCCATCGGGCCGGCGTCGGCGATCAGCGCGGTGATTTCCGTCGGGTCGATGTCGAGGCGCACGGCGAGGATCGGTTCTTCGGGGGAGACGTTGACCACCCGCCCGCTGAGCGGCATCGAAACCGACACCACCAGATAATTCAGCGGGTCGTAATTGAAGAACTCGTCAGCCAGTCGGACCTCTTTACGCCCCTGCGCCATGATGCACAGCGCCGGCTGCGCGAGCACCGGGGCGAAGTCATGGGACTTGGTGTGGCGCGACATGACCAGCGAGCCGATGGCGGTCTGGTAGCTGCCATCATCGCTGGTGTTGCGGCGGATGATCGCCGCCAGCTCCGCTCGCTGCTTTTCCATGTCGGCGTTGGGTTCGGCTTGAAAACGATCGAATGACGTCATGCACGGCATCCTCGGCAAGTGAGGGGGAATGCAACAGAGCATATGTTTGTGCAAGCAGCGGTGGTAGACACATTCTGTCAAATGCTTGCCTGATTCTGCCCTGAGGTGCGCACATGTCTCCCGCCATACGATCCTGTAGGAGCTGCCGAAGGCTGCGATCCGTTGATCTTCAAGGCAAAATCAAAAGATCGCAGCCTTCGGCAGCTCCTACACAAAACGCGTATGACCCACGTGTTGCGCAGGTTTACAGGTTGTTACAGGTCGTCTGCACAGTCTCGCAGGATTGTGCAACGCGAAGGCAGGAATCGACTAACGGCGCTGCCGGCCCGGCCTTTAATCTTTGCTTCAGTCGCAGCCCGTCCCCCGGCTGCCACGCGATTTCATGGAGGGTTGATCATGTCCAAGCAGATGCCTGTCAGTCATATGGCCTTCGTTCGTGCCCAGGCCGGGCGCTCGGCGGAACTCGGTGTGCGCCTGAGCGCTTTGATCGAGGTCTCGCGCGCTGCGCCCGGTTGCCTGAGCTTTTCCTTGCAACAATCGCAGTGCGACGCCGACCTGTGGCTGGTCAGCGGCTACTGGAGCAGCCAGCAGATGATGACTGCATACTTCAACAGTCCGTCGATGGAAGTCTTCGCCGAGCTGGTCCAGGACCTGGTGGTCAACAGCCTCGACTTCCACACCTTCAGGGACGTTTCCGCCGCGCAAGCCCTCGGTCAATGTTCGGCGCCGATACACAAACTCGCCGGTTGAGGGTTTAATGTCCGGCTTAATTGATTGAGCCAGGATCCGCGACATGGCACGTAAAGAGTTTGAACGCTTCGAAGCAGTCTCCGCAGTCGTCCCCGTCGAGCTGGGCGGCAACAAGGGTTATTACGCGGCCATCGCGGTCAAGGCCCTGATCGATGGCGGCGCACCGCGCTTTCACAAATTGCTGAACGATCAGGTGTTTCCCGGCGCCATCGCAGCCGATGAAGCGGCGATCAACGAGCTGGATAAACTCCAGGGCGTCACTGATGACGCCGAGCTGATCTGGTAGTTATTTCTGCGCCCCCGGGCGCCACATCTTGAACAATGCTTCAGGCCCCAGCTGGAAATAATCCGCCGGCCCGCCGCCACGCAGAATCGGTTGTGCGGCGGCGGTGTCGTAGACGCCATCTTTCAGCAGCCATTTGGCAATGTGCACGGCGACCACTTCGCCGAGAATCAGCCAGCTCGGCACGGTTGCGCCATCGGCGCGTTGCAGCTGAATGATCTGCGTGACCTTGCACTCAAAGGACACCGGGCTTTCGGCGACCCGTGGGACGGAAATCACCTTCGACGCCACGGTCGTCAGCCCCGCCAGGTCAAACTCGTTGACCTCCGGCGCGACCATCGCGCAGCTCTGGTTCATCTGCTCGGCCAACGGGCGGGTGGCGAGGTTCCAGACGAACTCACCGGTCTGCTCGATGTTGTTCAGGCTGTCTTTGCGCCCGATGCTGGAAAAACCAATGATCGGCGGAATGTAGTTGAAGGCGTTGAAGAAACTGTACGGCGCCAGATTGAGCCGGCCTTCGGCATCCTGCGAAGAGATCCAGCCGATGGGGCGCGGGCCGACGATGGCGTTGAACGGATCGTGAGGCAGGCCGTGGCCATTGGCAGGTTCGTAGAAGTGGATGTCATCGGGCATGGGGAGCGGATTCCTGAGCTGCATTCGGATGCAGCCATAGTGCAAGGAGCCAGTGCATATTTCCACCCGGACACAAACCTTGTAGGAGTGAGCCTGCTCGCGATGGCGGTGTGTCAGATATCAGTGATGGCGACTGATACACCGCTATCGCGAGCAGGCTCACTCCTACAGTGGATTTGTGTTGATCAAAAGCACGGTCAGTCAGTCACGATCCGCGAATGCTTCTGGGTGTCTTTCATGGTGATGTACACCAGCAGCGACACGGCAATGCATGCGGTGACGTACCAGTAGTAACCGGTTTCCATGCCGATGCTCTTGAACCACAGCGCGATGTATTCAGCGGTGCCGCCGAAGATCGATACGGTCAGTGCATACGGCAGGCCGACGCCCAGGGCGCGGATTTCAGTGGGGAACAATTCGGCTTTGACCACCGCGTTGATCGAGGTGTAGCCGCTGACGATGATCAG
>Ga0157371_10003574_pt1 | contig 14019 bp, 8 predicted proteins | sample C45metaG_FD_113462 | JGI IMG/M metagenome (GOLD analysis project Ga0157371, IMG submission 113462) | Corn rhizosphere microbial communities from Kellogg Biological Station, Michigan, USA - C4-5 metaG | ecosystem: Host-associated > Plants > Roots > Rhizosphere > Soil | place: USA: Michigan...
AAGGCATGAGCCGATGCTAGCCAGCCCTTCCCATGACGTAAAATGGTATTACTTCACCAATCCATGAGTGAGATTCATCGTCATGTTGGAGCGGATCCATCTCAGCATCGTGCAGCAGGTCGAGCAGCAGGGGTCACTCACTGCCGCTGCCGGCGTGCTCAACCTGACCCAGTCTGCCCTGAGCCACAGCATGAAGAAGCTGGAGCTGCAGCTCGGCACCGATGTCTGGCTGCGCGAAGGCCGCAGCCTGCGGCTGACCCAGGCCGGGCAATACCTGCTTGCGGTCGCCAACCGGGTGCTGCCGCAGCTGGACCTGGCCGAGGAGCGGCTGGGCCAGTTCGCACAGGGCGAGCGCGGCGCGTTGCGCATCGGCATGGAATGTCATCCCTGCTATCAGTGGCTGCTGAAGATCGTCTCGCCCTATCTGGCCAGCTGGCCAGACGTCGATGTGGACGTCAAACAGAAGTTCCAGTTCGGTGGTATCGGCGCGCTGTTCGGCTACGAGATCGACCTGCTGGTCACGCCCGACCCGCTGCTGAAGCCCGGCCTGAAGTTCGTCCCCGTGTTCGACTACGAGCAGGTGCTGGTGGTGGCCAAGGGCCACGCGCTGGCCAAGGTGGACTACGTAAAGCCGCGTCAGCTCAGCCAGGAAGTGCTGATCAGCTACCCGGTGCCGTTCGAGCGGCTGGACATCTACAACCAGTTCCTGCTGCCGGCCGGGATCACGCCCAGGCGCCACAAGACCATCGAAACCACCGACATCATGATGCAGATGGTGGCCAGTGGCCGTGGCGTGGCGGCCATGCCGCGCTGGCTGGTGGAGGAGTACGCCGCCCGCATGGACGTGGTGCCGGTACGGCTGGGCGCCAAAGGCATTCCCAAGCAGATCTATCTAGGTGCGCGCGAGGCGGATACCGGCATCGATTACCTGCAGGCGTTTGTCGAGCTGGCACGGCACAGCTCCACCAGCGCCGGCAACCTGCGCGGAGCCGGCTGATGTCAGGTGGCATCGGCCGTTTGGGGCAGCCTTCGAACGGGCCTGCTGACCGCGCGCAGCGGGCGCAGGCCTTCATCGGCGCCGCCTCCCTGGAAGTCAGCGCCAAGGCCATGCCTGCCCTGCGCGCAGAGGCGGCCCGCATCGCACCGGGGACGACGATCTCCATTCCCTACCTGCCCAGCGAGGACGACACTGCCCGACTGGCCGCAGTACGCGCGGTGCGCGAACTGGGTTTCGAGCCGATGCCACACCTTTCGGCACGCCGCATCGTCTCGCGCGCGGCGCTTGAGCACTTCATCGACCGTGCCGTCATCGACGCCGGTGTCGAGCGCTGTCTGTTGATCGCGGGTGATCTTTCCACCCCTGCCGGGCCGTTTGCCGACAGTGCGTCGATCATCGAGAGCGGTGTGCTCGACCGCGCCGGCATCAAGGTTGTCGCTGTGGGCGGGCATCCGCAAGGTCATCCGGTGATGACCAGCGCCGATCGCTGGCGCGTGCTGGAACGCAAGTGCCAGCTTATTGAAGCGCGGAGCATGAAGCCGCTGATCATCACTCAGTTCGCATTCGATGCCGATAGCGTGCTGACCTGGTTGAATGAACTCCGCGGCCGCGGCATCACCCCTCCGGTGCTGGTCGGCGTGCCCGGTCCTGCCAGCATCGCGCGACTTGCGCGCTATGCGGCGATGTGCGGCGTGGCTGCAAGCACCTCGATGCTGTCCCGCTACGGCATCTCGATCGGACGCCTGCTGGGAACGGCCGGGCCGGATGTGTTCGTGGATCGCCTGGTGGATGGGTTGACCGAAGCCCATGGCCAGGTCAGCCCGCACCTGTTTCCCTTCGGGGGTATCGCACAGTCCATGGAATGGGTGGAGCACTGCCGGATGCGTGCGGGTGAGCTCATGACCCAGGACGGGCACTGTCCTCCACATCCTCCATCCCAGGGCTGACCCTGCGGCCGATGTCCTTCAGCCGGGCCAGCTGGTCGACCATCGACGGTGCATCGTCGAGGCTGCCGACAAAGGTCCACAGGTAGGTCATCACCGCATAGACGTGGCCCGGGGTGACGCCATCGGTGGTGGCGAGGCGGCCGATGGTCAAGGCAAACAGCACCGCCGCCGCAACGCCCACCACCACGAAGGCGCCAGCCTCGCGATCGGACAGCAGGATGCGCAAGCGTGACAGCGTGGTGTAGTGGCGGTGTAGCACCGATGGGCTGACCCGGTCCACCAGACGGATTTCATGCTCCAACCGGTTGTTCAAACGGCCATGCAGCTGTTCGTTGCGTCGCGCGAACGACGGCAGCAACAGCAGCGCTCCGAGCAGGGCAATGAGGCTCGCCGCGCCAACCAGGGGTTCGATTGCCAGCAGCATTGCCGCCGCACCGAACATGGAAACCAGCGCCGTGGCGATGATCGGCACGTGCTTCTCGAAGAAGTCTACGAACTCGCGGGCCAGCACCACCCGCGCCGCCGACGTGGAGGTGGCCTGGCCCAGCCGTCGCTGCGCCTGGACCACGTTCACCGCCAGATCGGCATAGATGCGGGTGAACGTGCGCGTATCCACCGCACGCCGGGCCGCGCCCATCAGCCAGAACAGCAGCACCACGCCGGCGTAGGAAATGGCATGGCCGACGTTGCCGCGGATGATTGCGTCCACCGCGAAGCCGGCGAACAGCGGATAGGCCAGCAGCAGCGCGTTCTCCAGCGCCACCAGCGAGAAGGTCCCGGTGAGCTGCCAGGGGTAGGTGCGCAGGATGACCTTCAATGTAGCGGCCGCATTCTGTTGGCCGATGCTGCTGGCTGCGGTGGCCGGATCGTGCGGGTGTTTCATGGGAACCTGGGTGGATCGGGGGTGGGGCAGGGGCGGATGCCTGGCATCTCCCTGGTGGTTGCCAGTATCTGCAGCCCTTTGGAGGGGGCATGGAGGAACGATGGAGATCGCGTGGAGATGCCGGCAGCGTTCAGCTACCAGAGCAAACCGGCCAGTGGATTTCGATCTCGAACAGGGGCCGGCATCCATCGGGCGCCGTCCATCGGCTATCGTGGGAGCCCTTTTCCGCCTCCCTTCAAGCGCATACGCATGAAAGCGACTTCGATGACCGTTCGAGACAGGCGATGGTTCAGCAGCCTGGTAGTGTCCGCTGTGCTGTTGGCCACAGGCTGCGCCAGCGAGAAGGTCGCAACGAAGGATCTGGGTGCGGAGATCGACGACGTTGCCGCGTCGCTGATCCAGCAGCCCTTGCTTCATTCGGCCTCGATAGGCGTGGTGTACCGGGGGGAGGAATTCGTCCGTCATCGCGGCGACATGCAAACCGGGACGCCAGGCCCGCCAACCGATGCGACGCTCTACGAGATCGGTTCGTTGAGCAAGACCCTGGCCGGCACCCTGATGGCCAGTGCTGTGCTGGAACACAAGGTGAGTCTGGACGAGGATGTTCGACAGTACCTGCAGGGGGACTACCCGAACCTGCAGTACAAGGGCGAGCCCATCCGCATCCGCCACCTGCTGTCGCACACCAGCGGCCTGCCGAACATGTTGCCGGAACGCGCGAACACGGTGCTGGCAGACTTCACCGATCATCGTACGCCCGGCGAACTCAACGCCATCTACGCGCACTACGGCAAGGCTGATTTCTTCAAGGATCTGCACGCCGTCGAGATCGGCCAGGCGCCCGGCAAGGATTACGCGTATTCCAGTGCCGGAACGGAGCTGACGGCGCATATCCTGGAAACCGTCTACAACAGTGACTACGAGTCACTGTTGCAACGATTCCTCGGCGATTCCGCGGCAATGACCAGCGTCAGGATCCAGCTGGGCGAGGCCGAAGCGCCGCGGCTTGCAGTCGGCTATCACAGCGACAACCCGTTACCGACCACGCCAATGCCGCAGTTGCCGTGGGGCGCTTCCGGGAACGTAAAGGCGACTGTCCCGGAGATGGTGAAGTACCTCAGATTCCAGCTGGCGAACGGGCCGGTAGTAAAGGAATCGCATCGCCCCTTGGTCAAATTCGATTCCGAGTTCAGCATCGGCTACTTCTGGAACATTGTCGCCGGCGATCGCCTGAAGGGCGTCTACTATGCCCATCATGGTGGCGTACCACGTTCGCAGTGCTACATCTACATCGTGCCCAAGTATGATCTTGGCATCTTCGTCATCACCAACCAGAGCGGCGACCAGACGGCACGCGCCATGGAGACGGCGATCGATACGCTGGTCGGGAAGATTGCTGAGCGGGAGGCTGCCGCGGGTGCTGAAGCTTACTGATAGCGGCGGTGCTTTCCGTCTGTCCGGTGTACTGCCGAACGATCTTTACACATGCCCAGGCAGGAGCATTTCGCGTTGATCACCCGTACGTTGAACAAGGTTCTGTTGCTCGCAGGCCTGGGACTTGCCATGGCGTCCACCGCGCCAGCAGCAGAATCGATCCGCAAGACCGCTCCCAAACAGGAAGACATCGATCGAGCATTGGCGCTTGTGTCGTGCAAGGCCGATCGCACCGCATTCCGGACCTTGGCCAATCAGGTGGGTGGCATCGCAACCAGCGGAAGGTCATCGGCTGGCTGGCAACCAATCCCCGGCAAAGGTGGGGAATACAGCAACGCACTGGGTGACATGCCCGGTGTTGTCGCGGAGATGCAGCTTCCAGCACCGGTTCTTGTCTTCGGTCATCCATCCACACGGTTGATACTGTCGCGGAGTTCCGTGGTGGCTGTCTTCGATGGAGCCATTATTGCGGACCTCAGCAAGACCCTGTCCCTGGACGCAGCAGGGTCACATGGCGCGCCCGCAGGAATGCGGGTGGTGCAATCGGCACCGGAAACCCAGGGCGATGGCATCGACGTGATGGCACTGGTGGCCCAGCGGATCGATGCCGATCCGACGCCGATCACCGTAGCCGGTTGCCTGTACTTCACACGGTGAAGTCCGGAGTCCTATCGGAGCCGATCAAGTAACCGGCGAAGGGCAGTGCAGATCCACGCGCAGCGACATGTCAGAGTGCGCGCGAGCCGGTGTCTGGTGCGCTCATCGGGGAGCCATTCTCAGACCTTTTTCACCCTGTCTGCCCCAAGGGTTCAACAAGACGCGGGCGTGGCGTTCAAGCGCTTCTGGGCTTCAGTCGTCGTTTCCATCCTTTCATCAGTCCCCACCGGGTCTGGTCGCACATCCATCGCCAGTGTTGATGCGTTCGGCTAGGCTTGCGCAGATGACCACAAGGATGAACGATGAACCGCTGGCTCTTTCTGCTGTTTGCCGCACTCCCGCTCGCCGCCGGGGCGGTCGTCATCCGTGATGATGTTGACGATGCCAGGTATCAGATCGAAGGATCCGCGTTTCCGGCACTGGCGGACATGCCCGGCGAGGGTCATGGCGTGCTCATCGATCCACGCTGGGTGGTGACCGCAGCGCATGCCGCGCCGATGGAGGGGATGGGTGCATTGGTCACCATCAATGGGAGCGCGTACGGCGTCGAGCGCGTGTACCTGCATCCCGGCTACAGGAGCATGCCTGAGGCCTTGGGTAAGGAGGCGCTGGCAACGGGAAATCCCGCCAGGATCCACGCGTTCCTGGCCGAAACGGATGACATCGCGCTGATCAGGCTTGGCGCGCCCGTGAATGATGTACAGCCCGTGCCGCTCTATCGAGGCACCGCTGAGGTCACACAGATCGCAGCGCTGATTGGGAAGGGCGCCACCGGCAATGGCGCCGTTGGGCTGGTGCCGGGCGGGCCGCATCGCACGACGCTGCGGCGTGCGTACAACGCCATTACTGGCGGTAATGATCGGTATCTCTGGTACCGTTTCGATGCTCCTCCGCATGGCCTGCCGCTTGAAGGCGTGCTGGGTAACGGCGACAGCGGCGGCCCACTGATCATCAATAATCACGGAATCTTGCAACTGGTGGGCCTCGGTTCCTGGATCACTGCCGTTCCCGAGCACGCGCTTGAAGCGGGCTTCTATGGCCAGGTTGTCTACAACGTACGTGTATCGCGTTACATCGACTGGATAGAGAGCGTAATGCGCACCAGCGATGATGCGTCACGCTGATCCTCCGTTCGCCTCGATCTTTGGCGGGTAGTCGCGGTGGGACGCTCAGCGCATCGCGCATGTTGTCGAGGTGGACTGCGGGGCGGGAACCCGCCAGACCTGTTCACCCTCCTCGTCATCGCCGACGTAGAACGCGATGCGCCCATCTTCCTCGTAGCGGAGAGCAGGGCTGAAGGTAATGGTGTCGATTTCGCCGCCCTTGCCGATGAAGCGCATCTCACCGCCGCAGACAAAGTTCGAACCGGGCTCCTCCCCCAGCGCGCCACAGTTCAGTGGCGAGGATTCGGCACGGACCAGCTGCTTTACCCGAGGCTGGATGCGCCCCTGGTCTGCCAGCTCGCAGAAATGGTCGGCGATGGTGTTGCGCATCTCGGCTTGCGACGGCATCCACGCGGGGCAGCGGGATGCATCGCCTTCGCAGCTGCTTGCTGGGGCGGTGGAAGCAGGCCGCGGGGGCGATGCCGCGATTGCCATGGAGAGCGGCAGCTGGGACGCCGCTATGGCAAGCAACAGGCGCGCGGAGACGAGCATGCATATGCCTGGTCGGTTGAGCCCGGCAGCGTGACGATGGCACCAACCTTCACTCCTCTGGCTTACGCGATGGCACGCTGTCGTCACGTTCGTGCCAGCGCGGCAGCTCGAGCGCGTGGCGCTTCAGCATGGCCTGGATGCACGCGTGTGCGTGGCCCCTTTCCGCGTGCTCACATTGGTCCAGAATTTCTGCAGCCAGCGTTTCAAACTGCGGCCAGAACTGCGCCGGATGCCGCACCTGCGCCAACCAGTGCACCAGCATCTCGGCCAGCGCATCAAGCTGCACCTGTATTTCGGGGCGGACGTTCATCCCGGAGGCGCACCCAGATCAAGTGCAACACGGTAGTGATGCCCGTCATCCCGAAGCAGGACGGTAAGGTCCGGCTGCAGCATGCCATCCACATGCAACGTTGGCTGGTCCTGCGCAGTGCGGGTCACCACGAACTCGTAGAAGCTGCGACCGAAGCGGTAGCTCAGTTCGAATGATGGCCAGTGATCGGGCAGGCAAGGCGCAAGCGACAGACGATCACCTTCCCGACGTATGCCGAGCAGGGATTCCACCAGCAGGCGATACATCCAGCCGGCCGAGCCGGTGTACCACGTCCAGCCGCCGCGGCCGACGTGCGGAGACACGGCGTATACATCCGCTGCCAACACATACGGTTCGACGCGGTAGGTCTGCACCGCTTCCGGGTCCAGCGCGTGATTGAGCGGATTGATCATGCCGGCCAGCTCCCAGGCACGCACCGCGTCTCCCTGCTGTGCGAATGCCATCGCCGCCCACACCGCCGCGTGGGTGTACTGGCCGCCATTCTCGCGCACGCCCGGTACGTAGCCACGAATGTAGCCGGGGTCCTCCGTGGTCTGGTCGAACGGCGGATCGAGCAGCTGGATCAGCTGGGCATCCTTTCGCACCAGATGCGTGTACAGCGAATCCAGCGCCTGCGTGGCACGCTCAGGCGCGGCAACGCCTGACAGCACCGACCAGCTCTGGGAGATCGAATCGATGCGACATTCCTGGTTCTGTGACGAGCCCAACGGGGTGCCGTTGTCGAACCAGGCGCGGCGATACCATTCCCCATCCCAAGCGTGCTGTTCCAGATTCTGGCGCAGGTTTTCGGCCTGCTGTTGGCACCACTGCACACGGGAGGCATCGCCACGCGCGTTGGCCACCCTGATGAAGCGGTGCAGCGTGTCATGCAGGAAGAAGCCGAGCCAGACACTTTCACCGCGCTGCTGGTCGCCGACGCGGTTCATGCCATCGTTCCAATCACCACTGCCCATCAACGGCAGGCCGCGCTCGCCGAGCAGCCGGCAACCGCGCTCCAGCGCGAGGACGCAATGCGCATACAGGGTGTCGCGCTGCGTCGAGGGGGTAGGCGTGTCGTAGTACCCTTCCTCCTCCGCGGTCACCGCGCGCCCCTCGATGAAGCCGACCGTCTCGTCCAGCACGCTGGCATCGCCGGTGACCTCCAGGTAACGGCAGGCGCCATGGGGCAGCCACAGATAGTCGTCGGAGCAGCGCGTGCGCACCCCGCGACCCTGCGGCGGGTGCCACCAGTGCATCACATCGCCGTCGGTGAACTGGTGTGCAGCGCACAGCAGCAGGTGTTCGCGGGTCAGCTCCGGGCGAGCGTGCACGAGAGCGAGCGCGTCCTGCAGCTGGTCGCGGAAGCCGAACGCTCCGCCTGACTGATAGTAGCCACTGCGCGCCAGGTAGCGGCAGCCCAGGGTCTGGTAGACCAGCCAGCCATTGGCCAGTGCGTCCAGCGCCGGGTCCGGCGTACGCACCTGCACCGTGGCCAGCACATTGCGCCAGTGGATGCGCACCGCGTCAAGCGCGTCGATGGCCTCCTGGGCGCCCTGGCGGCTTCGTGCCAGTGCCAGCGTTTCCTCGCGGTCGCGCCCCGCGCCGAGGCGGAACGTGGTTTCACTACGGTCGCCCGGCGCCAGCTCCAGTGGCACCTGGATCGCCGCACAGGGATCCAGGCCCGCACCCATCCGTCCATCCAGCCGTTCGCGCCGCAGCGCCGCCGGTGCCTGCAGGCTGCCGTTGCGGCCGATGAACTCCAGGCGATCACAGGTCCAGCCGCAGCCGTCGGCATCGGTGTCGAAGAAAGCCATCCGGCCGCCGAAGTCGGTGCTGTAGGTATTGCGCGCCAACAGCGCGCCGGTCTGTGGGTCGCGCTCGGTGACCACGTGCATGCGCGACTTCGCGCGCAGGTCACCCATCACCCACTCGACGTAGCCGATGGCCGACAGCCGCCGCGTCCTGCCCGACAGGTTGTGCAGGCGCAGGACCGAGAACTTCAGCGGCGCGGCGACGTCGACGAAGACCCACAGCTCACTGGCGATGCCGTCCTCGACATGCTCGTACACCGTGTAGCCGAATCCATGGCGCGTACGGTAGGCCCCGGTGCCCCTGCGCGGCAGCGGCATCGGCGACCAGACACGACCGGTGTCCTCGTCGCGCAGGTAGAACGCCTCGCCGCCCGTGTCCGAGACCGGGTCATTGAGCCAGGGCGTCAAGCGGAACTCGTGCGCATTCTCGAACCACGTGTAGCCCGGCGCACTTTCGCTGACGACCGTGCCCAGGCGGGCGTTCGCGATCACGTTGGCCCATGGCGCCGGCGTCGGCGCGTCTTCGCGCACCACCACGACATACTCGCGGCCGTCCTCACTGAAACAGCCGGTGCCGTTGTCGAACTGGCCGGCGCCGCGGTAGGGAAGGAACGGCCACGGGTCATCCATCTCCGCGTCGTGCCCGGCGCCCGGGGGCAAGCCGGCGTCGGGGCCCGCGTCGGCGACGATAGGCAGCCCCGGCGTCGCCTCCGGCGACAGTGCCAGTTCCTGCTGCACTGCCTGCGGCACCAGGGGCGGGATCCGTCGCGGAGGCAGCGGTTGGCGGCCGACCTGTGCGGCGAGGGTTCCGTCCTCGTCGCTGATCACCGCCCGTGCCACCGCCTGCAACAGGACGCGATCCTCGTGGGTCATGTTCTGCACGGGCCGCACGAAAATGCCGCCGGGGCGATCAAGCAGGCCCGTCTCCGAACTGGCGGCCACCATTCCCAGAATCTGGTCCTGCAGTTCCTGCCGATAGCCGGCCTTGCTGTCGTTCCAGATCACCAGGTCAGTGTTGAGTCCCTTCTGGCGCCAATAGGCGTGCGCCTGCACGAGTTGCCTGACCAGTTCCACGTTGTCCGCATCGGTGACCTTGAGCAGCACGATGGGCAGGTCGCCGGAGATGGCATGGCTCCACAGCCCGGATTGTCCGCGCTGGTTCTGCAGGAGGACACCGGCACCCGCACGCAGCAGAGAACCGGCATACAGCACATGAGCAGCCAAGCGCTCGTACAGCGCCGCCTCGGCCTGGCTGGCGTTGATCTGCCGGCGCACCACCTGGCTGTGCGTCCACGCCAGGTCGAAGACGCGGTCGGCCAGGCGGCGGTCACGGTATTTGTCTACCAGCATCTCGCAACCAGGGCGGTCGGTGCCGACGCCATACACCATGTCCAGCTGTACGGTCTGCTCGGGCTCAAGCACCACATGAACACGGATCGCCACGATCGGGTCGAGCACCGAACCGTCCGTGCCGGAAAGATCGGCATCGGAGGTCAACGCCTGCGGCGTCCGCGGCGTATTGCCACGGCCGAGGAAGCGCGCACGATCGGTTTCGTAGGAGATCGCCACCACCTCGGCGTCATGGACCGCAACCAGATGGAACATCCACGGCGGCACCTCATCGTGCGAACGGGGCCGACGCGTACACAGCACGGCCTGCTTGGCAGCGAGGATCTCGCTCTGCACGAAGAGATTGCTGAAGGCCGGATGCGCATCGTCGGCCGCGGCGGGTGCCAGCACCACTTCGGCATAGGTGGTGATCTCCACCGTACGCGGGCGACGGCTGCGGTTGGTCAGGCGCAGGCGCCTGAGCTCGATGTCGTCCTCGGCGGAGATCGCCACCTGCAGATGGCTCTCGCACCCGCGGCGCGTACCACGGAACTCCGCCTTGGCATCAGAGAAGATCGCTTCGTAATTGTCCATCGCTACGCAGGTGGGCTGATACGCGGCAGACCAGAACTCGCCGCTGTCCACATCGCGCAGATAGCAGAACGACCCCCAGGCATCGGTGGTGCCGTCCTCGCGCCAGCGGGTGAGCGACAGGTCGCCGTGGCGGCTGTAGCCGCCGCCGGCATGGGTCAGCATGCCGTGGTAGCGTCCGTTGGAGAGCAGCTGCACTTCCGGGCGCGGGCCGCCCGGGTCCCGCAGTACGCGCAGCGCCGTCTCGTCCTCGGCCGTAGCCGAGTGCTCGCCCAGCGCTTCCACCTCATGCGGGTGGAAGACGCCGATGCGCGGGATGCGTTCCTGCAGCAACAGCAAGGTGGCCTGGAACTCGACATCGGCAAGGAAGCGGCGCTGCATCGGCTGGTCGCGCAACAGGTAATCCAGCGACAGCAGGCCCATGCCCTGGTGGTGGGCCATGAACGAACGCAACAGCACGTGATCCTGCCCCGGCGGTAGCCGGGCAGGGGTGTAGTCGATCGCCTCGTACATGCCAAAGCGCCCGGCAAACCCCAATCCCTCCAGCACCTGCAGGTTCTGGCAGGCCGCTTCCGGCGCCACCATCAGCGCCATCATGCTGGCATAGGGCGCGATGACCCGATCCTGGCCCAGGCCGCGCTTCAGCCCCAACCCCGGCACGCCGAATGCCCGGTACTGGTAGTTCAGGCGGGCATCGACGGCGTTGTAGCCGGACTCTGACACCCCCCACGGCAGGTTGAGGGTCCGCCCGTAGACGATCTGCGCCTCGACCGCATGCCGTGTGGTCTGGTCCAGCAGCGTGTCCGGGTAGCTGGGCATCACCAGCTGCGGCATGAGGTACTCGAACATCGAGCCACTCCATGACAGCAGCGTCGGCGTGCCGTTGACCTCGGTGAGCATCCGGCCGAGCGCGAACCAGCTCTCCTGCGCCAGCTGGCCCTGGGCGATGGCGACGAAGGCGCACAGCCGTGCTTCGGAGGCCAGCAGATCGTAGAAGCTGTTGTCGAGGCGATGGTCGTCGACGTTGTAGCCGATCGAGAGCAGGTTGCGGGTGCGGTAGAACAGGAACCCGTATTCCATCAGCGAGAACTGCCCGGCGCGGTGCGCCAGGGCCTGCAACTGCTGGATGCGCGCACGCGCATCCGCACCGGCGGTGCCGCGCAGCGCGGCCAGCTGGCGCAGGCTGGGCACCGGCGCCTCGTCGTCCGCGTTGGCATCGGCAGGGAGGTTGGCAAGCGACGCGTGGGCGGCATGGCATTCGGCGGCGAACAGGGTTGGCCAGTGCAGCTCACCTTCCTCGGGCGACAGCGGCGCGGGCCACTGCGCCAGCACGACGTCGGCCAGGCCGACCAGTTCCTGCAGGCGGGCGAGAATCTCCGCCGTTCCGACAGGGCGGTCGACACGCGTTGAGGCCAGACACTGGCGCAGGTTGTTGAGCGCCTCGACCAGCGCTGCATCGTCGCGGCGATGCCGCTGCCGTTCCTCTTCCAGCACGCCGAGCGTATCGGCCAGGCCATCGAAGGTGTGCGGCGCCAGCACCGGCGCATCCACCAGCGCGAGCAGGCCCTGGCGCAGCGTCAGCAGATGCCCGGCAAGATTGCCGCTGTCCACGGTGGAAACGTAGCGCGGCGGCAGCGGCGCCAGGGTTTCAGTGTCGTACCAGTTCAGGAAGTGACCGCGATGGCGCGGCAGCTGGTCCAGCGTGTCGAAGGTGAGGGCCGTACGTTCAGCGACCGCGCCCAGCTGCAGATAGCCGAAATCCCATGCCGACAGATTGGCCAGCAGAGACAGGCCGATGTTGGTTGGCGAGGTGCGGCGTGCCACCACCAGCGACGGATGCTCCTGGATGTTGTCCGGTGGCAACCAATGGTCCTGCTCGCGCACCCAGGCCTGGAAGAAGGACCAGGTGCGCCGCGCCAGCCGGCCCAGGAACGCCCGCTGCGTTACGGAAAGCTCCGCCACGCTCGCGGTCGGCGGCCGGCCCAGCCACGCCATCAACGCGGGGGCAAAGACCCAGGCCAACAGCAAGGGCAGGGCGAACGGCAACGCCTGCGGACGCAGGCTGGCCACCACAACCACCAAAGCGATCGCCAGCAGTGAGGCCGGCGCCATCACCCGCCATTCCGCGCCGCGGTCGCTGCCGAGACGGCGCTCGACTTCGCTTGAAGGGTTCCACTGCAGCAGGTGGCGGCGCGTGACGGCCATGCGCCAGAGCGTGCGCAGCACTGCGTCGCTCGCCAGCAATGCCTCGAAGGGCAGGCATGCGACCTGGGTGGACGCGCGCAGCAACGATTGCAGCGTACCGCGCCCGACCTTGATGTAATGCGCTTCCAGCGGCGTGTCGTCCGGAACGCTCAGGGCATCGCGCAGCATGCCTATCAGCGGCGGTGCGAACCACAGCGCCAGCACCCACGCGGTCCATGCAACAGGGTTTGCGGCATACAACCAGCCCACCACCAGCAAGGCCAGCGCAGCGATCGGCACCAGGCTGCGGCGCAGGTTGTCCAGCAACTTGCCGCGTGACAGCAGACTCAGCCGGTTGCGTTCCCATCCCGGGCCCGGGCGCGGCGTCCACGGCATCAACCACGGCAACAGCTGCCAGTCACCGCGGATCCAGCGTGCACGGCGCTTGGCGTCGGCGGCGTAGCGCTCGGGATAGTCCTCGTACAGGCGCACATCGCTGACCAGGCCGGCACGTGCATAGCAACCTTCCAGCAGGTCGTGGCTGAGGATGCGGTTCTCGGGCAGGCGACCCTCGAGTGCATGCTCGAAGGCCTCGACGTCATAGATGCCCTTGCCGACGAATGAGCCTTCGTCGAACAGGTCCTGGTAGACGTCCGAGACCATGCGCGTATACGGATCGATGCCGGGCTCGCTGCCGAACATCCGGGCAAACCGCGAGGTACGGCGCCGGCCCAGGCTGGTGCCGACGCTGGGCTGCAGGATGCCGTAACCCTCCACCACGCGTTGCAGCGTCGGATCGAAGCGCGGGCGGTTGAGCGGGTGCGCCAGGGTGGCGACGAACGCGCGTGCCGCGTCGCGCGGAAGTTGTGTATCCGAATCCAGCGTGATGACGTAGCGGACGCCGATCAGCGCAGCCGCGTCACCGACGATGCGCATGAACGCGGCCGCATCGCCCAGACGGAGCAGGGCATTGAGTGCCGCCAGCTTGCCGCGCTTGCGCTCGTGTCCCATCCACACGCCTTCACCCGGGTTCCATTGCCTGGGGCGGTGCAGCAGGTAGAAACGATCGCCGCGCTCGGGCGCGTAGCGCCTGTTCAATTCCTCGATCCGTGCCGTGGCGTGCGCAAGCAGGGTGTCGTCCGTCGCCGCCGTGGCCTCCGCCGCGTCGAGAAAGTCCGTCAGCAGCACGAAGCGCAGCTGAGGATCACGATTGGCCAGGAA
>Ga0157371_10003576_pt1 | contig 14016 bp, 12 predicted proteins | sample C45metaG_FD_113462 | JGI IMG/M metagenome (GOLD analysis project Ga0157371, IMG submission 113462) | Corn rhizosphere microbial communities from Kellogg Biological Station, Michigan, USA - C4-5 metaG | ecosystem: Host-associated > Plants > Roots > Rhizosphere > Soil | place: USA: Michigan...
CCGACGATGTTCATGGTGTATTCGATGGCTTCGGCGTAGTCGTCGATGGTCGAATCGATGCCTTTGGCCAGGAACGGCGCAAACATGGTCACACCGACGAAGCCGCCGTGATCGGCGATGAACTTCAGTTCTTCATCGGATTTGTTGCGCGGGTGGATTTTCAGACCCGACGGCAGGCAGTGGGAGTAGCACACCGGCTTCTTGGATTCGAGGATGACTTCTTCGGAAGTTTTCGAACCCACGTGGGACAGGTCGCACATGACGCCGACGCGGTTCATCTCGGCAACGATCTCGCGACCGAAGCCCGACAGGCCGCCATCGCGCTCGTAGCAGCCGGTGCCGACCAGGTTCTGGGTGTTGTAGCACATCTGCACGATACCGACGCCCAGCTGTTTGAACACCTCGACGTAGCCGATCTGGTCTTCAAACGCGTGAGCATTCTGGAAGCCGAAAAGAATGCCGGTCTTGCCCTGCTCCTTGGCCTTGCGGATATCGGCGGTGGTGCGCACCGGAATCACCAGGTCGCTGTTCTCGCGGATCAGTTTCTGGCTGGCGGCGATGTTGTTGACGGTGGCCTGGAAGCCCTCCCACACCGACACGGTGCAGTTGGCCGCAGTCAGACCGCCTTTGCGCATGTCTTCGAACAGCTCGCGGTTCCACTTGGCAATAATCAGACCGTCGATAACGATGCTGTCGGCGTGTAATTCGGCTGGGCTCATCAGGCTGTCCCCTATTAGCGATTCATGCGCCGAATCGTGTGCCGGCGCTTTGGGGCCAGCATATGCCTGAGGGACGGGGCAGCCGGGTGCAAAAACGACAGGGGGTTTGCCGAAAGCGTCAATCCGCGACAAAGGGTCGTCGCCGGGCGTGATCACGCACCTGTTCAAGGGCCTGCGCATGGGCCAGAATTCGCCGCATCACTGAATATGCATTGGAAAAAGGGGCGGCGGCGCAATGAAATCGATCTTCCTGGCTTTGGCACTGATAGCGACCGGCGTACAGGCGGCTGAAGAGTCCGACATCAACCCGTGCGATGCGGTCGAAAACGACGTCCAGACCCTGGAATGCTCGGCCTACAGCAGAACCACCGCGGAAGACCTGCTGAAAGACAACTACAAAAGCCTGAACGAACGCATGCAAACGACCTACAGCAAGAACCCGGCGCAACTGGCCGACATCACCGCCAAGCTCAAGACCGCCCAACAGCAGTGGCTCAAGACTCGAGACGCGGACTGCGCAGTGGAAGCGTTCCCGGCGACCAGCGGTAGCAAGGCGTTTACCATCGCGCAAAATGATTGCGTGGCGCGGATGAGTGATGAGCGGTCGGAGTTTTTGGAGTCGATTGGGCAGGAGTGAGGCGTTAAAGCGCTTTCCACACCGACTCAAGAACCGTCAGCAGCTTTTGACTCTTTGATTTGTCGATCTCCAGCTCGGCGCAACATGCGCTCCACTCGGAAAAGGCATCCAGTGTCTGCGCGATGTAACGTTCTGGCTCAAGAAAGCTGAATGATTTGCACACTTCAATCATCGCTTTGCGGGACGGCTTGCCTCTACCTGCGAAGGCGGTGGTGTGTTCATTGCCATGCCCGCCCGTACTGGAAAATGTCAGGTCATAAGACGGCGTCATTCTCCAGCCATCGCGGCCGCCAAAAAACGAGAAGTTCTTCGCGTGATCGTCGCGGTTATGGGCAATAGCATTGAAGACCATTAATCTGGCCATTTTCTCGACTTCGGTGGCATCCCGAGTCATCGCCCAGGTTGCTCGCAATAAATCACTGTAATCGAGGCTTGGCGCACGAAAGTCAGCGTACAAAATCGCTGCAGCACTGAGCATGTGGCGCTTGGCGCCTGCTTCGCGGTCAAAACGTTTCGTGGCGAAAAACTGCTCAATTCCCTTGGATGTTTCCACCTGAAACAGTTTTGACTCCGAAATATCGATACCCGCCTTGCGAGCCATCATGGCGTAAACCTGTTCGATCGCACCGCTCTCACGAGGATCGCCTTCACTGCGGAACTTGATCAACCAATGCTCAAAACCTGCTGGCATGTCACCAAATGACGAGACGGCGCGTTGCTTGTCTGGGGACAATCCGATAACCGCCTTGGGCCGTGCCCCACCGGGAGATCCACCTGCCAACCGCAAAGAAGTGATGACCTCGTCGGTACTGCCTGAAAGTATCGTTTGCGACGCCTCATAGAGGGCGGCCAGATCAAGCTCTTCGTCTGTTACAACGGTTTCGAACGTTGGCACATATTCAAGCGCCCCCATGCTTCGGTTGCCCATATAAGCCAGACGATCCAACGGGCCTATCGAGTGGCGCTCGACACCCAATTGGCTTCGAAAGAATCGATCCATCAGCAACAATCCCCAGCCGTCGGGCAACGAATCGCTAAAGACACCGTGCAAGCCGTCAAACAACACCGGATCAACTGCCCTCTGGGGCTTAACCGAAAACTCCATATGAAACGGCGCAAGGTTAAACCCTTTCGCCAGCCAGCCTGGGTCATAAGAAAAAAACACGCCCTGACGAGGAATCGCGACCATCTCGCCGACGCGTGATCCTTGGAGCATGACGCTGATTGCGTTGACGGATTTCATTGTCGGCCACGAGCCCTTCCGTAGTTTTTCAGTTCCTGAAGCGTCAGCGATTGAGCCGATGCGAACAAATTTGTCAGGGGTTCTTCTGCTCCGAGGCAGATAGCAATCAGTAACAGGCCATCCAAAGAGATTTTGCCGGTGGTTTCAAAGCGCTTGATATTCGACTCGGGGACACCTGACTTTTGCGCCAGCGTGCGCCGAGAAAGGTTTTTACTAAGCCTCAGCCGTTTGGCATTTCCTGCGATCTGTAAAGCGATTTCGCCAGGGGAGTAAAGGATATGGGTAAGGGCCATGAGTTGACCTCAAGAAGGATGTGAGGAAGTGTAGCAGCGCGACAGATAAATAGGATTTAACAGATTACATTTGATCTTTTATATAGATAAACGCCTTATAACAGATAATATATTAACCATTAAACAACTACGATAATTACCTTCTGGATATTTTGTGTACACGCTACATTTGTCATTTGAGCTATAAGCTCCGCGTCTACCTACCGGGAAACTCATAAATGAAAATCTGCGGCATCGAAATCAAAGGCAGCGAAGCGATCATCGCCGTGGCCTCCCTCGACGGTCAGGCACTGAGCCACGTCGCCTTGGCTACCAAGAAAATCGCCCTCGACGATGATGACGAAGCCGCTAACGTGAAAGTGTTTGCCGCTCAGGTGGCGTCGTTTGTGCGTGAGAATTCCATTGATCGGATTGCGATCAAGAAGCGCAGCAAGAAAGGCGAGTTCGCCGGTGGGCCGACCACGTTCAAGATCGAGGGCATTTTCCAGTTGCTGGAGAGTTGCGAGGTGACGCTGCTGTCGCCGCAGACGATCAATGCGCAGGCAAAAAAACACAATGTCGAAATGCCGGCGACGCTGAACAAGTATCAGCATGAAGCCTACAAGGCAGCCTGCTCGGCCTTGATGAAGAAGTAACGCCCAAAGCAAATCAAAACTGTGGGAGCGAGCCTGCTCGCGATAGAGGTGGATCAGTCGACATCAGCTTGTATGACAGACCGCCATCGCGAGCAGGCTCGCTCCCACAGGTTTTTTGTGTTGTGGAAACTGGTGTTCAGACCAACTCCCGCCCATCCCCCAGCCGTCGGCGGTCTTCTCGCGGGCACCGCGAATACTTCGCCCGATAACTGCGGGTGAAATACGACGGCGATTCAAACCCGCACGCAATACTCACTTCCAGCACGCTCATGTCGGTCTGGCGCAGCAACTGCCTCGCTTTCTCCAACCTCAACCGCAGATAGAAATTGCTCGGCGTGTCGTTCAAGTGCAGCCGAAACAGGCGCTCCAGTTGCCGACGCGTCACCTTGATCGATTCGGCCAGCTCAAGCGTGCTCAACGGCGGTTCGCTGTGCTGTTCCATCTCGCCAATCACATGCACCAGCTTCTTGTTGCTGATGCCATAGCGCGTGGCGACTTCCATGCGCTGGTGGTCTTTGCGCGGGCGGATGCGCCCGAGTACGAATTGTTCGCTGACCTGGATCGCCAGTTGCGGGCCATGGGCCTGGGCGATGAGGTCGAGCATCAGGTCGATGGACGCGGTGCCGCCCGCCGAGGTGATGCGCCGGCGATCGATCTCGAACAGCTCCTGGGTGACGCTGAGCTGTGGATAGGATTCCTTGAAGGCGTCGATGGCTTCCCAGTGCAGGGTCAGGCGATGGCCTTCGAGCAGGCCTGCTTCGGCAAGGATGAAACTGCCAGTGTCGATGGCGCCAAGCGTCACGCCTTCGTTGTCCAGCCGACGCAACCAGTGCTCCAGCGCCGGGGTGGCGAACTTCAAGGGTTCAAAACCGGCGACCACCAAAAGTGTCGCACCTTTCTTCAGCGGTTCCAGCGCCGCGTCGGCGTTGACCGACATACCGTTGCTGGCCAGCACCGCCCCGCCGTCCGCGCTCAATACATGCCAGCGATACAGCTCGCCGCGAAAGCGATTGGCGACCCGCAGCGGCTCGATGGCCGAGATAAATCCAATCGCCGAGAAACCCGGCATCAACAAGAAGTAGAAATCCTGGGACATGGAGCGCACTCGATAGGCGGGTAATGTCAGGGCGGGTAGCGTGTTGACGTTGATACGCCACTTGCAAGCGGCAATCAAGAGCACAGGTCGCTGCAGTGCAAGAGCTGGTCGCCGCAGTGCGCTTTAGCGGGCCTTAAGCTGCGTAACTTGGCATCACCGGCGCACAAAGACGACCGGACCCACAATAACGAACTGCCGAGGAAACCTGAGATGAAACGACTGATCAGCAGCTGTGTTCTTGCACTCAGCGGTACCGCTTTCCTGAGCGCCAGTGTCATGGCGGCCGAACCTGCTTCATGCCAGAACGTGCGCATGGGCGTCGTAAACTGGACCGATGTAATCGCCACCAGCGCCATGACCCAGGTATTGCTCGACGGCCTCGGCTACAACACCAAACAAACCAGCGCCTCCCAGCAAATCATCTTCGCCGGGATCCGCGACCAGCGCCTGGATCTGTTCCTGGGCTACTGGAACCCGCTGATGACCCAGACCATCTCCCCGTTCGTCGATGGCAAGCAGGTCAAAGTGCTTGAAGCACCTAGCCTCAAAGACGCTCGCGCCACCCTCGCCGTTCCGACTTACCTTGCCGACAAGGGCCTGAAAACCTTCGCCGACATCGCCAAGTTCGAAAAAGAACTGGGCGGCAAGATCTACGGCATCGAGCCAGGTTCGGGTGCCAACACCCAGATCAAGGAAATGATCGCCAAGAACCAGTTCGGCCTCGGCAAATTCCAACTCGTCGAATCCAGTGAAGCCGGGATGCTTTCGGCGGTTACCCGCGCCACCAAACGCAACGAAGCCATTGTGTTCTTCGGCTGGGCGCCGCACCCGATGAACGTCAACGTGAAGATGACTTACCTCACCGGCAGCGAAGATGCCCTGGGCCCGAACGAAGGCATGGCCACGGTCTGGACCGTCACCTCGCCGAACTACGCGCAACAATGCCCGAACATCGGCAAGTTGCTGAGCAACCTGACCTACACCGCCGAAGACGAGAGCCGGATGATGCAGCCGCTGCTGGATCACAAGGACGCCTTCGAATCGGCCAAGCAATGGCTCAAGGATCACCCGCAAGACAAGCAACGCTGGCTGGAAGGTGTAACCACCTTCGATGGCAAACCGGCGGCTGAAAACCTGCAACTGACCAGTAAATAAACCGAACCGAACCACCGATTCGCAGCCCGACCGGGCTGCGAACGGGACCATCACGCCTGCAAGGAACCATCAAATGAACCACGACGTCATCATCACCTGCGCACTCACCGGTGCTGGCGACACGACCAGCAAGAGCCCACACGTGCCGGTCACTCCGAAACAAATCGCCGCTGCCGCCGTTGAGGCGGCCAAGGCCGGCGCCACGGTGGTCCACTGCCACGTACGCAACCCCGAAACCGGCAAATTCAGCCGTGACGTGGCGCTGTACCGTGAAGTGATGGAGCGTATCCGCGAGGCGGACGTCGACATCATCGTCAACCTCACCGCCGGCATGGGCGGCGACCTGGAAATCGGCGCTGGCGAGAACCCGATGGAGTTCGGCCCGAACACCGACCTGGTCGGCCCGCTGACCCGCCTGGCGCACGTAGAAGAATTGCTGCCGGAAATCTGCACCCTCGACTGCGGCACCCTGAACTTCGGCGACGGCGACACCATCTACGTGTCCACCCCTGCCCAGCTGCGTGCTGGCGCCAAACGCATTCAAGAGCTGGGCGTAAAAGCCGAGCTGGAAATTTTCGACACCGGTCACCTGTGGTTCGCCAAACAGTTGATCAAGGAAGGCCTGCTCGACGACCCGCTGTTCCAGCTCTGCCTGGGCATCCCGTGGGGCGCGCCGGCCGACACTACCACCATGAAAGCCATGGTCGACAACCTGCCTGCCAACGCGGTGTGGGCCGGCTTCGGCATCGGGCGCATGCAGATGCCGATGGCGGCGCAAGCCGTGCTGCTCGGTGGCAACGTGCGAGTCGGGCTGGAAGACAACATCTGGCTGGACAAGGGCGTACTGGCGACCAACGGCCAACTGGTCGAGCGTGCCTCGGAAATCCTCAGCCGCCTCGGCGCCCGGGTTCTGACACCGGCTGAAGGCCGAGCAAAAATGGGCCTGACCAAGCGCGGTTAAACCAAACCTTTTCCCCCTGTGGGAGCGAGCCTGCTCCGGGCGGCGCTCCGACGATGACATCGGTACATCCGACGCATCATCTGCGGCAGTCACCCCGCCATCGCGAGTCGGTTCGCTCCCACAGTTTTTTTTGAACAAAATTCAGGACGTCGCCATGACCTTCATCACCGAAATCAAAACCTTCGCCGCCCTGGGCAGCGGTGTCATCGGCAGCGGCTGGGTATCCCGCGCCCTCGCCCACGGCCTTGACGTGGTGGCCTGGGACCCGGCGCCCGGTGCCGAAGCCGCACTGCGCAAACGCGTCGCCAATGCGTGGGGCGCGCTGGAGAAACAAGGCCTGGCACCGGGTGCCTCGCAGGACCGTCTGCGCTTTGTCGCGACCATCGAAGAGTGTGTTCGCGATGCCGATTTCATTCAGGAAAGCGCCCCCGAGCGTCTGGACCTGAAACTGGAACTGCACAGCAAAATCAGCGCGGCGGCCAAGCCCAATGCCCTGATCGGTTCGAGTACTTCGGGCCTGTTGCCGAGCGAGTTTTACGAGAGCGCCACGCACCCGGAACGCTGCGTGGTCGGCCACCCGTTCAACCCGGTTTACCTGCTGCCGCTGGTGGAAGTGGTCGGCGGAAAAAACACTGCGCCGGAAGCCGTTCAAGCGGCGATGAAAGTGTATGAATCCCTAGGCATGCGTCCACTGCATGTACGCAAGGAAGTGCCCGGCTTTATCGCCGACCGCTTGCTCGAAGCGCTCTGGCGCGAGGCGCTGCACCTGGTCAACGACGGTGTAGCGACCACCGGTGAAATCGACGATGCGATCCGCTTTGGCGCGGGCCTGCGCTGGTCGTTCATGGGTACTTTCCTGACCTACACTCTGGCCGGCGGCGATGCGGGCATGCGCCACTTCATGGCTCAGTTCGGTCCGGCTTTGCAGTTGCCGTGGACGTATCTGCCAGCACCGGAACTGACGGACAAGCTGATTGATGATGTGGTCGACGGCACCAGCGATCAGCTGGGCAGACACAGCATTTCGGCGCTGGAGCGCTATCGTGATGATTGCTTGCTGGCGGTGCTCGAAGCGGTGAAGACCACCAAAGAGAAGCATGGGATGGCTTTCAGCGAGTAAACCCTTCGCACTGATCGTTCCCACGCTTTGCGTGGGAATGCAGCCCGGGACGCTCCGCGTCCCAAGAACGGACGCAGAGCGTCCATTGAGGCATTCCCACGCGGAGCGTGGGAACGATCATTTATCGCGGGCAAGCTCGCGATAGCGGCTGTCCAGTCACCACACATGCGGGATCACTCACAATGCCCACCCTCACCACCTACAAAACCAAAATCATCCCCGACTGGGTCGACTACAACGGCCACCTGCGCGACGCCTTCTACCTGCTGATTTTCAGCTACGCCACCGATGCCCTGATGGATCGGCTGGGCATGGACAGCAACAATCGCGAAGCCAGCGGCAACTCGCTGTTCACCCTCGAACTGCACCTCAACTATCTGCACGAAGTGAAGCTCGATGCCGACGTCGAAGTGCGAACCCAGATCATCGGCCACGACAGCAAACGCCTGCACCTCTATCACAGCCTGCATCTGGCTGGAGATGACAAGGAACTGGCCGGCAACGAGCAAATGCTGCTCCACGTTGATCTCGCCGGCCCGCGTTCTGCACCGTTCAGCGAAGCGACATTAACCAAGCTGCAAGCCATCGTCGCCGAGCAAACCGACCTTCCCGCCCCCGACTACATTGGCCGAGTGATCGCGTTACCGCCTAAAAAATAACAAGGAGATCGCCATTGAACACCGCCGCCGCTTTTGCCGACTTCCGTACTTACCCGTTGATCAGCGCGTTGACCGCCGTGCAAACCCTGGCGGACCGTATTCACGTGCAATGGGCTGACGGTCGTCTCAGCCCTTTCCATCACCAATGGTTGCGCGACAACTGCCCGTGCTCGCTGTGCGTCTACACCGTGACGCGCGAACAGGTGCTGGAAATCGTCGATGTCGCGCAAGACCTGACGCCGTCAAAGGCACACGTCGATGCCGAAGGTTGCCTCAACGTCGAGTGGCAAGACGGCCACCTCAGCCGCTTCGATCCCGGCTGGTTACGCGCCCACGCCTATGACGACGAGTCCCGCGCCGAACGTCGCGCCGCCAAGCCCAAAAGCCAGCTATGGAACAGCAACCTCAAGCTGCCGGTATTCGACTACCAGGCGCTGATGAACGACAACGACGCCTTGCTGCAATGGCTGTTGGCGGTGCGCGACATTGGCCTGACTCAAGTGCGTGGCGTGCCCACCGAACCAGGCTCGTTGAAGTTGATCGCCCAGCGGATTTCCTTCATCCGCGAGAGCAATTTCGGTGTGCTGTTCAACGTGCAATCCAAGGCCGATGCCGACAGCAACGCCTACACCGCTTTCAACCTGCCGCTGCACAGCGACTTGCCGACCCGGGAGTTGCAACCGGGGCTGCAATTTCTGCATTGCCTGGTCAACGATGCCGAGGGCGGCGAGAGTATTTTCGTCGACGGTTTCGCCATTGCCCACGCCTTGCGCGAGGAAGATCCCGAGTCGTTCAAAGCCTTGTGTGAAATCCCCGTGGAGTTTCGCAACAAGGACCGCCACAGCGACTATCGCTGCCTGGCGCCGATCATCGCCCTGGATGCGTTGGGACAGGTTTCGGAGATCCGCATGGCGAACTTTTTGCGCGGACCGTTTGATGCGTCGATGGAAGACATGCCCAAGCTCTACCGCGCTTATCGGCGCTTTATTGCCATGACCCGCGAAGCGCGGTTCCGGGTGATGACGCGGCTCAACCCCGGCGAATTGTGGTGCTTCGATAACCGCCGCACGCTGCACGCCCGCAACGCCTTCGACCCCGCCACCGGTGCCCGGCATTTCCAGGGTTGCTACATCGATCGTGATGAGTTGTTGTCGCGGATATTGGTGTTGCAACGCTAGACCGCGTCACCGTTCATCGCGAGCAAGCTCGCTCCCACAGGGATTTGCATCGGACACAGTATTTGTGCACGAAAAAGTTCCAATGTGGGAGCGAGCTTGCTCGCGATGGCGTTAGTCCATACACCATATCTTCCTGATTCACAGGCAAAAAAAACCCCGATCAAGCCGTGACAAGATCGGAGCTGAGGAGGGTACTGTTGAGGAGCCGTTGCGCGAGGGTGACCAAACCTTCGTGTAGCCAGCTGAATCCAGTGTGCCCACTCCCTTGAATCACAAGTTAGCCGAAAACGACCTGTTCATAGGTATTGCGGCCATTGCGACAAATCGTCCTTGCCGCCACTTCGCACCCCTATGAGAATCGAACCAAGACACCGTTCCCTAAAGAAGGATTGCGTCATGATGCACGCCGATTTGATAGACCAGGAAGACCTGTTGGGCCAGCTGAAGTCATTGGGTTTTCAAGTGCCGAGCGGGGCCACGGCCGAGCAGGCTTGCGAGTGCGCAGTGCGAGGCTTGAACGATGAACGGGCAATGACACTGCGTACGATGGTCAAGCAGATGTACACCAGCAGCGCGACCATCCTGCCCGCCGTGCGCCAGGCAATCGACAAGCAATTGCTGCCAGCGTTGGCGGCCTATCAGCAGAGCCGTAGCGCCTGACAGTGATCGTTCCCACGCTCTGCGTGGGAATGCAGCCCGGGACGCTCCGCGTCCCTGCCGAAGCGGACGCAGAGCGTCCATTGAGGCATTCCCACGCAGAGCGTGGGAACGATCAGAATTAGAGTCTTACGCTGGCGAACGTCGACTCATTGCGCGCCTGACTCAACGCCGACAACGGCCCGGACAACGGCGACAGCACCAAGGCTTGCGGCAGCGGCATCATCGCCACCTGTTGCGTGGTGTTCGAACCTACGCGCTCGTCACGTGGCGGAATGCCGAAGTATTCGCGGTAGCACTTGGAGAAGTGCGGCGTGGACACGAAGCCACAGACCGACGCCACTTCGATGATCGACATCGGCGTTTGCTTGAGCAGTTGCCGAGCCCGGATCAGGCGCAGTTTCAGGTAGTAGCGCGATGGCGAGCAGTGCAGGTATTTCTGGAACAGACGCTCCAGCTGACGACGCGAAACAGCGACATACACCGCCAGTTCATCGAGGTCGATCGGCTCTTCCAGATTGGCTTCCATCAGCGCGACGATTTCCTGCAATTTTGGCTGATTGGTGCCCAGCATGTGCTTGAGCGGCACGCGCTGATGATCCTGCTCGTTGCGGATGCGCTCGTAGACGAACATTTCCGAGATCGCGGCGGACAGTTCACGACCGTGATCGCGGCTGATCAGGTGCAGCATCATGTCCAGTGGCGCGGTGCCGCCGGAACTGGTGAAACGGTTACGGTCGAGGGTGAACAAGCGGGTGCTCATGGCCACACGGGGGAAGGCTTCCTGCATCGAGGCCAGGCATTCCCAGTGCACGCTGCAATCGAAGCCGTCCAGCAGACCGGCACACGCCAGCGCCCAGCTGCCGGTGCAGACCGCACCAAGACGGCGCGACTGGCGAGCCTGGCTTTGCAGCCATGACACGTGTTCGCGGGTCACGGTGCGCTGAATGCCGATACCGCCGCAGACAATGATGGTGTCCAGGGGTGGCGCTTTGTGCATGGAACAATCGGGGGTGATCTGCAGACCGTCACTGGCCCAGACCTGACCGCCATCGACGGTGAGCGTCGACCAGCGATACAACTCGCGACCGGACAATTGGTTGGCCATGCGCAGTGGTTCTACTGCGGAGGCCAAAGAAATAAGCGTGAAATTGTCCAGCAGCAGAAAGCCGATGGATTGAGGCGCACGGTTCTGGGGTTGGGCCCCCGAGTTGAACGTCGTCATCGCAGTATCTCCTCACACAAAGCGGGTGATGGCCTCAGGCGGAGGCTCTTGTTATTGCCATCGTTCTCGCGTGGGAGACGGGCTTTGTAATGACAGAGCAATTGCCATGCCTAAAATTGAATGGCCATTCAATAACTCCTGAAAACGACGTCGCAGCCTGTCTATATAAGCCGTGCGCAGAATGGGGGTTATAAGTGCCATTATCGGCGGGAGGCGCTCTGCCCCGTTGGGCTTGAGCAAATCGGTAGCACTTGTGGGAACAGGGCTACAGCGACCTGAAGGAGAGTGTCACCGCAGGCACAGTCGACAGGCGGTAATGGCCAACTTGGATCCCTGGCCGCGGGTCAGTCACTTATCTGTAAGCGACGCGCCAAAACGTGGCGCGTTTTAAATCGGGTGTTCACTTAGTGCGCAGTTTTGACTGGTCTGGCGCTATCGCGGGCAAGTCCGCTCCCACAAGGATTTTTGGTGTGCCTTAGTTCTCGGCCACACAACAAATCCTGTGGGAGCGGGCTTGCCCGCGATGGGGTCAACTCAATCTCAACACTCAACCGCGCTGACCGCCAACCCGCCGCGCGATGTCTCTTTGTATTTGTCATGCATGTCCGCACCGGTATCACGCATGGTCCGGATCACCCGATCCAGCGAGATAAAGTGCTGACCATCACCACGCAACGCCATCTGCGCCGCGTTGATCGCTTTTACGGCTGCAATCGCATTGCGCTCGATGCACGGCACCTGGACCAGCCCGCCCACCGGATCGCAGGTCAGACCGAGGTTATGTTCCAGGCCGATCTCCGCCGCGTTGCACAGTTGCTCCGGCGTGGCACCGAGAATTTCCGCCAGCCCCGCCGCCGCCATCGCACACGCCGAACCGACTTCACCCTGGCAACCGACTTCGGCACCGGAGATCGAAGCGTTTTTCTTGCACAGAATCCCCACCGCAGCGGCGCTGAGGAAGTAGTCGACTACGTTGGCGTCTGTCACTGCTTCGCTGAACTTCATGAAGTAATGCAGCACCGCCGGAATGATCCCCGCCGCGCCATTGGTCGGCGCTGTCACCATGCGCCCGCCAGCGGCGTTTTCTTCGTTGACCGCCAGGGCGAACAGGTTGACCCACTCCATGGCACTTAAGGTCGAACCGATGACATTGGGTTTACCCAACTCTTGAAGGCTGCGATGCAATTTGGCCGCACGACGACGCACATTCAGTCCGCCGGGCAGGATGCCTTCGTGCTTGAGGCCCTGGTCGACGCAATCTTGCATAGCGCGCCAGAGTTTCATCAGGCCGCTGCGGATTTCTTCTTCGCTGCGCCAAACCTTTTCGTTGGCCATCATCAATTCAGCCACGCGCAGGTTGTGCTGCTTGCACAGGCTGAGCAGTTCGGCAGCGCTGGAGAAATCGTACGGCAACACCGTGCTGTCCAGATCGACCACGCCGCTGGACGCCTGCGCTTCATCGACGACAAAACCGCCACCGATGGAATAGTAGGTGTCGCGATGCAGCTCGCCTTCATCACCCTCGACAATCAGGGTCATCGCGTTGGGATGGAATGGCAGGTTTTCGTCGATCAGGCGCATGTCCCGCGCCCAGATGAACGGGACCGACAAGCGACCGTCGAGCAACAAGGTGTGGGTTTCGCGCAGGGTTTCGATACGAATGCCGATTTGCGACGGATCGATCGCATCCGGCCACTCGCCCATCAGGCCCATGATCACCGCGTTGTCGCTGCCGTGACCGATGCCGGTGGCCGACAACGACCCGTAAAGCTGAACCTCGACGCGCCGTACTTGCTCCAAAAGACCCTGTTCACGCAAACCTTGCACGAACAGCGCGGCGGCCCGCATAGGCCCCACGGTGTGCGAACTGGATGGGCCGATGCCGATTTTGAACAGGTCGAAAACGCTGATAGCCATTACTGCCGAACTCCTGGATGTGCCGACTCCAGACGCAAAGGCGCCCAGTGGCGGAGCTGCTACGCTCAAGCTGCAATCCGCCGAGATGGCCGCATCATCAGGCTTTTGTCATGTCGTTCGACGTCTCACACCGACGCACTCATGCTCACCAACGCCGCGAGGCGGCGACGCAATGTTTTCGCCGTTTTTCAGCGGATCAGAGGGGGAAAAAGGGCTGAAAAAAGCTGTAAACGACGTCACCGACACTGGATGCGACCATCCCTGTACTGGTACGACGCCCCCTGTAGGCGTCAGATTTTCACTGGTACATGATCGTATCGACTCGATTGCAAGGCGCCGTGGTAGAGCTGTCTCCAAAACGCCATCCAACCGCAACCTATAAGTGCGGTGGTCCAGTCGGAACACTGCCAAAAAAAACACCAAGGGGTCCATCCATGAAAGGTGCCCCGTCGTTGTTGGTGGCCGCCATGCGGAGTCTGCCGTTTCTGGCTCAAGCCGCCGAACCGGCTCAATGCAGCACC
>Ga0157371_10003578_pt1 | contig 14003 bp, 12 predicted proteins | sample C45metaG_FD_113462 | JGI IMG/M metagenome (GOLD analysis project Ga0157371, IMG submission 113462) | Corn rhizosphere microbial communities from Kellogg Biological Station, Michigan, USA - C4-5 metaG | ecosystem: Host-associated > Plants > Roots > Rhizosphere > Soil | place: USA: Michigan...
GTGGTATTGGGCTGTTTATTATTGGGAAGCCGTAATGATTGGCATAAAAAGCATTGCGAGCTACGTTCCTGTAGCCGGCGTGGACAATTACGCACAAGGTGCAAAATTCGAAAAGGATGAAGAGTTCATCTTGGGCAAAATCGGTTCGGCCTTCCTGCCGCGCAAAGACGCCGGGCAGGAAACCTCCGACCTGTGTGTCGAAGCAGCCAATGCGCTGTTTGCCAACAATCCTGATCTGAAACGCGACGCCATCGACGTGCTGATCGTCGTCACCCAGAACGGCGACGAAGAAGGCCTGCCGCACACCGCTGCCATCGTTCAGGATAAACTCGGTCTGCCGACCACTGTTGCCGCGTTCGATATTTCCCTGGGCTGTTCCGGCTACGTCTACGGCATCTACGCGATCAAGGGCTTCATGGAAGCCGCCGGCTTGAAGAATGGCCTGCTGATCACCGCCGATCCGTACTCCAAGATCGTCGACCCGGAAGACCGCAACACCACCATGCTGTTTGGTGACGCCGCCACCGCGACGTGGATGGGTGAAAACGCTCCATGGCAGTTGGGCAAAGCCAAGTTCGGCACCGACGGCTCCGGCGCGCCGCACCTGAAAGTGACCGATGGCGTGTTCTTCATGAACGGTCGCCAGGTGTTCAACTTTGCGTTGCTCAAAGTCCCGGCGCACTTGCATGAGTTGCTGGCTGACTCGCAACTGACGCCTGCCGATATCGATGCCTTCTGCATCCATCAGGGCAGTGCGGCAATTGTCGATGCGGTGGCGCGACGCTTTGAAGGCGATCCTGAGAAGTTCATCAAGGACATGGTCGAGACTGGCAACACGGTGTCGTCGAGCATTCCTTTGCTACTTGAGAAGCACGTGCTGGATTCAGACTGGAAGCGCGTTGCACTGAGTGGTTTTGGTGTGGGGCTGTCGTGGGGCTCGGCGATCATCTATCGTCCTTGATCCACCGCCCACCCAATACAAAAAATAGCGTTCAAGGTGTACATTTTGAACGCTATTTTTTTGCCTGCGAAAACAGTGAGGCAGCATGAGCGAAAGCTTTGACGACAATGCTCGGGTGATAGAACGGCGCTGGCCGATGCTTTACGCCAGGCTGATGCTGGAAGACAGTACGGCGATCCAGGCTGAATTGTCCGAAGGGTTGGGGTCGACGCTGAGCATCGATGGCATTCAACTCACCAGTCGTCATGATCGCGCCCACGAAGCCCGGGTTCAGGCAGCCAGCCTGCCGACCGGCAAGCCACAGTTGCACGTCTACGGTACGGGGCTGGGCGATTTGCCGACGGTCCTGCTGGAGCGCGACGAGCTTGAGCGGCTGTACGTGCATATCCTCAACGGTGCCCTGTTTGCCTTGGCGCTGCAGTTGCTCGATCAGCGCCAATGGCTCGACGATCCTCGGGTAGAACTGTTGTATGCCGGTGATCAAGCGGATATCTACACGCCATTTTTTGCACTGCCTTCCGAGATGGTGCTGGCGGATGACTTCAACGCGAAAATTCGCGATCGCCTGGTCAGCGAAGTCCACCTGAGTTTCAACAATCGCGAATTCGATCCGCAATCCCCGATTATTCTCCAGCGCTTGCATGACAGCCTCGACCTGCTGCTCGCCGACGATGATGTTGCGCAGTTGTTCAATACATTCGCCGGCCAGGAAGTCTATGTGATCGCCACCGGGCCAAGCCTTGAAAGCCATTTCGAGCATCTGGCGGCGATACGTGAGCAGGCGCAACGGCCTTTTTTCATTTGCGTCGATACCGCCTACCGACCGTTGCGAGAGCACGGGATCAAGCCTGATCTGGTGGTGAGCATTGACCAGCGCATCAGCTTTCTGCACTTGCCCTTCGAGGACTCCGACGGCATTCCGCTGGTGTACCTGCCGATGAGCGATCCTGAAGTGTTGAAAGCGTGGAAGGGCAAGCGCTATGGCGGTTATTCCGCCAGCCCGATCTATGCCACCTTGCGTCGCCAGCACCCCAGGGCGGAACTGTACGTGGGCGGCAGCGTGATTCATCCGGCCGTGGACCTGGCGGTCAAAATGGGCGCCGGGTGCGTTACGTTGTTTGGTGCCGACTTCGCCTTTCCGATGAACAAGACTCATGCCGGCTGGCGCGACGGGGATTTGGGACCCGGGGTGAATCTGGCCCGGCACTGGGTGCGCGACGGGTATGGCGAAAGGGTCCGCACGCAGCTGAATTTCCGCAGCTACCTGTGCGAGCTGGAGCGATACATTGCCGGGCACCCCAAGGTGCGTTTCCTTAACAGCAGTCGGGCGGGCGCGATGATTGCCGGCACACAGTTCAATCGGGAGTTCGTGCAGTGAGCGCGCTTTCGCAATGCATCATCGACTGCCGTCAATGCGCAGGGTTATTTCGCCTGGGGCGGGATGTCGAAGCGGCGTTGACCATGGTTGATCTGTTCGACGAGGCGCAGCGGCTTTTGCTTGCGGCGCCCCAGGACGTGCAACTGAAGTGGACGCAGGTGCTCACGCAAATGCTGGCCTGTCAGGAGCGTCAGGATTGGCTCGGGCTTGCTGATTTCATGGAGTACGAATTGGTGAATTTGCTGGACAGTGTTCAGGTTTAAAGGCCGGGCGACGGCTCTGGTTGGTATGTTTGGGTGTCGGAATTTTTTATGGCGTCATTTTTCGGTTGGTGAGGGGCGGCTAAGCCCTTGTTTTTTAGGCGATGGCAGTGTGATGGCAATTTTTTTTCAAAAAGCCCTCAAGCAACCTGCAATCCCGACGATAACTATTACGAAGGTTCTCTAGGCCATACCCGGCGGTTGCCAGGGCCGGAAGCCGCAGTACCCAACCAACGAGGAATTCGTCATGGCTTTAACAGTAAACACCAACACCACGTCGTTGAACGTTCAGAAAAACCTGAACCGTGCCGCCGACGCTCTGTCGACTTCGATGTCTCGTCTTTCTTCCGGCCTGAAAATCAACAGCGCTAAAGACGATGCTGCTGGCCTGCAGATCTCCAACCGTATGTCCAGCCAGATTCGCGGCCAGAACGTTGCGGTTAAAAACGCCAACGACGGTATCTCGATGGCTCAGACCGCTGAAGGCGCTCTGCAAGAATCGACCAACATTCTGCAACGTATGCGTGAACTGGCTGTACAAGCTCGCAACGGCACCAACGGTACTGCTGACCAAACCGCAACCAACGCCGAATTCGGTCAGATGTCTGACGAATTGACTCGTATCGCGGCTTCGACCAACCTGAACGGCAAGCAACTGCTGGACGGTTCGGCTGGCACCATGACCCTGCAAGTGGGTTCCAACACCGGTTCTGCCAACCACATCGACCTGGTTCTGAGCTCCAAGTTCGACGCCGTCAGCCTGTCCGTAGGTAGCGGTACTGTTGTTCTGACCGGTGCTACCAGCGCTGCTGCCGCTTCGAACATCGACAACGCGATCACCGCGATCGACGCTGCAATCGCTGCCATCGGTGCAACCCGTGCAAACCTGGGTGCTTCGCAAAACCGTCTGACCAGCACCATCTCCAACCTGCAAAACATCACTGAAAACGTTACTGCTGCACAAGGTCGCGTACAAGATACCGACTTCGCCGCAGAAACCGCTAACCTGACCAAACAGCAAACTCTGCAACAAGCTTCCACCGCTGTTCTGGCCCAGGCTAACCAGCTGCCATCCGCTGTACTGAAACTGCTTCAGTAATATCGGATTGAGTTTTAGCGGGGGAGTGCGCTTGCGTGCTCTCTCGCTTTTTCCGTTTAAGAGGTGATGGTCATGGACATGAGCGTTAAGCTGAACTTGTCTTACCCAGCCGTGAAGTCGGCGGTCAGCACTACTGATAAGCCGGCCGAAAAGCCTAGCGCTGAAAGCACCCAGCCTGTTGCTGCAACGGGTAAAGGCTCAGATTCGGACAACTCGGATAAGTTGAAAATGGCCGTTCAGGAGATCGAAAAGTTCGTTCAGTCGGTCAAGCGAAACCTTGAGTTTTCCATCGATGAGTCGACGGGCAAGGTCATCGTCAAAGTGATTGCCAGCGAATCCGGTGAAGTCATCCGACAGATTCCATCTGCCGAAGCCATGAAACTGGCTGAAAGCCTGCACAACGCCAGAAACGTATTGTTCGATGCCAAAGCCTGACACTGGCATGAAACGTGTTTGCACGATCGTTGACCGCGGCTAGTGGTCAATAGACCGGCAACGCATAGATAAGGAGATGCACATGGCAAGTCCAATTCTACCGGGTTCGGGTCTAGGGTCCGGTCTCGACATCGGTGCGATCGTGACCGCGCTGGTCAACTCCGACAAATCGGCCAAGCAGACGCTGATCACCAAACAGACGTCTATCAACACGGCCAAGATTTCTGCTACCGGTTCGTTGAAGTCGGCTCTCGCAGCGTTCCAGACGGCCATGACCAACCTCGGTAAGAAAGACGCGCCTGCGTTTTCCGGTTTTACCGCGACGTCGGGTACGCCGACCACATTGACCGTCACGTCTGATAACACGGCGGTAAATGGTAGCTATAGCGTTGTAGTGAACAACCTGGCGACCGGCTCCAAAGTGGCAAGCGCGGCGTTTGCCGGCGGTGCCAGCAGTGCCATTCCGACTGGTACATTGAAAATCAGTCAAAATGGTATTGATTACCCGGTGACCATCGCGAGCGGCGCGACGTTGCAGTCGACCCGTGACGCGATCAACACCACGCTTCAAGGCAAAGGCATCAGCGCCAACATCGTGACCGACGGCAATGGTTCGCGATTGGTCATTGGTTCGACGGTGACCGGCGCAGGCTCCGATCTTACGGTCAGCGGTATTGCCGGTCTGGAAATCGACGGAACCAATAGCCTGGGGACCACTCCGGCTGCCGGCGCTTCTGGCAACATTGGTGGTTTGGCTTCGGATGCGTCGGTTACGATCGATGGCCTAACCGTCACCAGTAAAAGCAACACGATCAGCCAGGCGGTGGGTGGCATCAACATGACCTTGCTGGCGAAAAGTACGACGCCGGTCACAGTCACTGTCGGCACTAACACCGATGGCCTGAAGACCTCGCTGCAGTCGTTCGTCGATGCCTATAACAACGTCATCAACACCCTGACTGCTCTGACCAAGCCAAGCCTGGATGACGCTGGCAAGCCGACCATCGGCGCGGCAATGACCGGTGACTCCTTGCCGCGTAACTTGATCACTGCCGTGCGCAATGAGCTGGTAGCGCCTGGAGCGGGCGGTCAATTGTCGGTACTGTCGCAGTTGGGTATTCAGACCGATCAGAAGACCGGTACGCTGACCATCGACCCGACCAAGTACGCCAAGGCCATGGCAACCCCAGGCATGAGCAGTTCGGTGCAGAGTCTGTTCACGGGGACTGATGCAAAAAATGGCTTGTTGGCGCGCATGTCGGCAGCGATTACGCCTTACTCCCAGACTGGCGGGATTCTGGATCAGCGAAGCAGCAACCTCGGCAAGGTCCAGAAGGATCTGAGCAGCCAGCAGACGGCGCTGGATATACGAGTGACCAACCTCACCGCATCCCTGACTGCCAAGTACAACGCGATGGATCTGTTGGTCGGTCAAATGAAGGCCACTGCCAGCAACATCACGGGCTTCTTCCAGACGTTGAACGCTCAGCAGTCCAGCAAGTAGATATGGGCTGACGACAAAAACCCGGCTACGCTTTTCGGCGTGTGCCGGGTTTTTGTCTTCTGGTCTAAAGTTTTCAGTCTCGAAGACGATACACTGATCATACGAGTCATTGAGTGGCAGTGAGGTAGAACATGAATCCGCGGTTAGCCCTTCGGCAATATCAGAAGGTCGGGGCTCAGGCCCAGACGTCAGAAGCCAGTCCGCATCGCTTGGTGCAAATGCTGATGGAAGGTGGTCTGGATCGCATCGCTCAGGCCAAAGGCGCGATGGAGCGCAACGACATTCCCGGCAAGGGCGTGTCTATCAGCAAGGCTATCGGGATCATTGGTGGCTTGCGTGAAGGCCTGGATCTTGAAAAGGCTGCAGAAACTGTCGGCGAGCTCGACCGCCTCTACGCTTACATGATGAAGCGCCTCGCCGAGGCGAACATCAAGAGCGACCCGCGTATTCTCGATGAAGTCGCTGGTTTGCTACGCACGGTCAAAGAAGGCTGGGACGCCATCGCCGCGCCAGGTCCGCAGTTTTAAGGAGATCATCATGAGTCTTGTATTGCAGCGAATCGAACACACCCGAGAAGCGTTGGTCGGTGCATTGGCCGAGCGCAACTGGGAAGCTATCGGTCAATTGGACCTTGATTGCCGTTCCTGCATGGAAGACGTCTTGAATGAAGATTCTCTGGATGAGGTGGCATTGCGTGCCAACCTGGAGGAGTTGCTGGGGGTCTACAAGGAACTTCTCGAGGTGGCGATGGGGGAAAGGCAGGCGATTGTCGACGAGATGTCCCAGATCCACCAAGCACAGAACGCAGCAAAGGTTTACCATCTGTTTGGTTAATCCGCAGTTAATCCAAACATAGTGCGCCATAAATTTGACTGTGCACGGTTTTTTGACTTAACTAGTGGCTGGTTCCAGATTTCAGGCGTCTACAGGCATAACGTGTCTGCAAGCGTCTAGCTTGCCCCCTCATTTCGGGCATTGAGTTGACTAGGGAAGTTGCTATTGCATGTGGCGTGAAACCAAAATTCTGCTGATTGATGACGATAGCGTCCGTCGCCGCGACCTGGCGGTGATTTTAAATTTTCTCGGTGAAGAAAATTTACCCTGCGGGAGCCATGACTGGCAGCAGGCTGTCGGCTCTTTGTCATCAAGTCGTGAAGTAATCTGTGTCCTGATCGGGACGGTCAATGCTCCTGGCGCACTTCCGGGCCTGTTAAAGACACTCGCAACCTGGGATGAGTTCCTTCCGGTTTTGCTGATGGGCGATAATTCTTCCGTTGACTTGCCGGAAGACCAGCGTCGCCGGGTGCTTTCGACCCTCGAGATGCCACCCAGCTACAGCAAATTGCTCGACTCGCTGCATCGTGCCCAGGTCTATCGCGAGATGTATGACCAGGCCCGCGAGCGCGGTCGTCACCGCGAACCCAATCTTTTCCGTAGCCTTGTCGGCACCAGCCGGGCGATTCAACACGTCCGTCAGATGATGCAGCAAGTGGCCGACACCGACGCCAGCGTGCTGATCCTCGGCGAGTCCGGGACCGGCAAGGAAGTGGTCGCGCGTAACCTGCACTATCACTCCAAGCGTCGTGATGCGCCGTTCGTGCCGGTCAACTGCGGGGCGATTCCGGCCGAGTTGCTGGAAAGCGAACTGTTCGGTCACGAGAAGGGTGCCTTCACCGGCGCAATCACCAGCCGCGCCGGGCGTTTCGAACTGGCCAATGGCGGCACCCTGTTCCTCGACGAAATCGGCGACATGCCGCTGCCGATGCAGGTCAAGTTGCTGCGCGTGTTGCAGGAGCGCACCTTCGAGCGCGTGGGCAGTAACAAGACTCAGAGCGTCGACGTGCGCATCATTGCGGCGACCCACAAGAATCTCGAAAGCATGATCGAGATCGGCACCTTCCGCGAAGACTTGTACTATCGCCTGAACGTGTTCCCGATCGAGATGGCGCCACTGCGCGAGCGTGTCGAAGACATTCCGCTGCTGATGAACGAATTGATCTCGCGCATGGAGCACGAGAAGCGCGGTTCTATCCGTTTCAACTCGGCGGCGATCATGTCGCTGTGTCGCCACGGCTGGCCGGGCAACGTTCGCGAGCTGGCCAACCTGGTGGAGCGCATGGCGATCATGCATCCGTACGGGGTGATCGGCGTGGTCGAGTTGCCGAAGAAGTTCCGTTACGTCGATGACGAAGACGAGCAGATGGTCGACAGCCTGCGCAGCGATCTGGAAGAGCGGGTGGCCATCAACGGGCATACCCCGGACTTCACCGCCAATGCCATGCTGCCGCCTGAAGGCCTGGACCTGAAAGACTACCTCGGTGGTCTGGAGCAGGGTCTGATTCAGCAGGCGCTGGATGATGCCAATGGTATCGTCGCCCGTGCCGCTGAGCGTCTGCGCATTCGCCGCACCACGCTGGTGGAGAAGATGCGCAAGTACGGCATGAGCCGTCGCGATGGAGATGAACAGGCGGATGATTGACGCCTGTTTTGCAAGTCGTTCATTTATGGGCGGTTTTTTTTAGGCACGGGTATTGCTACATCCCTCGCAACGTTCCGTTTAACTGACGGTCAGCCAAGCGAGAGAGCACGATGCCCCAAGCCGCCCAGATGTCTCCTGTCCCTGACACTTCGGGGCTACCGTCGTCCGTAGAGCAGGCAAGCCGGCTTGGCCTTGAGCAGGCGTTCGCGCTGTTCAACCAGATGTCGAGCCAGTTGACCGATTCCTACAGCATGCTCGAAGCCCGGGTCACCGAGCTCAAGGGTGAGCTGGCGGTGGTCAGTGCTCAGCGCATGCAGGAGCTGGCGGAAAAAGAGCGCCTGGCCAACCGCCTGCAAAACCTCCTCGATCTGTTGCCCGGCGGCGTTATCGTCATCGACGCCCAAGGCATCGTGCGCGAAGCCAACCCGGCGGCATGCGAGCTGCTGGGGCTACCCCTCGAAGGCGAACTCTGGCGCCATGTCATTGCCCGCTGCTTCGCGCCGCGCGAAGACGACGGTCACGAAATCTCTCTCAAGGACGGTCGGCGTCTGTCGATTGCCACCCGCTCGCTGGATGCCGAGCCGGGTCAGTTGGTGTTGCTCAATGACCTGACTGAAACCCGTCAATTGCAAGGTCAACTGGCTCGTCATGAGCGCCTGTCGTCTCTCGGCCGGATGGTCGCGTCCTTGGCTCATCAGATTCGTACACCATTGTCGGCCGCTTTGCTCTATGCCAGTCACTTGACCGAGCAGGAACTGCCGGTGGCCACGCAGCAGCGATTTGCCGGACGTCTGAAAGAGCGTTTGCATGAGCTCGAGCATCAGGTGCGCGACATGCTGGTGTTCGCTCGCGGCGAGTTGCCGCTGACGGACCGCATCACGCCCAAGGTGTTGATGCAGTCGCTGCAATCGGCGGCGCTGACTCATGTTCAGGAATTACCGATCCGTTGGCAGTGCGACAGTCATGCCGGCGAATTGCTGTGCAATCGCGACACCTTGATCGGGGCGATCCTCAACCTGATCGAGAACGCGATTCAGGCCAGTGCCGGCAATGTGCGTCTGAAGGTTCATCTCTATACCCGTGAAAACACCCTGCGCGTGTGTGTCAGTGACAGCGGCAGTGGTATCGAGGCGAGCGTCCTGGCGCGTCTGGGCGAGCCGTTTTTTACCACCAAGACTACCGGCACTGGCCTGGGGCTGACCGTGGTCAAGGCGGTGGCTCGTGCTCATCAAGGAGAATTGCAGTTACGTTCGCGGCCGGGTCGCGGTACGTGTGCGCAGGTCATCCTGCCGCTTTTTTCGGGTGAACAAACCAGCGTTCAGGGAGCCGAGTGAAGGACATGGCAATCAAGGTTTTACTGGTCGAGGACGACCGCGCGCTACGCGAAGCACTGGCCGATACGTTGCTGCTCGCGGGGCACGATTACACGGCGGTCGGTTCGGCCGAGGAGGCGCTAGCGACGGTGGGCGTCGAGGCGTTCAGCCTGGTCATCAGTGACGTCAATATGCCGGGCATGGACGGGCATCAATTGCTCGGTCTGCTGCGAGCGCGACAGCCACAGTTGCCGGTGTTGTTAATGACCGCTCACGGCGCTGTCGAGCGTGCGGTCGATGCGATGCGTCAAGGTGCGGCGGATTATCTGGTCAAGCCGTTCGAGCCCAAGGCCTTGCTGGATCTGGTGGCGCGACACGCGCTGGGTAATCTTGGTGCGGGCGAAAGCGAAGGGCCGATTGCGTTCGAGCCGGCCAGTGCGCAACTGCTGGAGTTGGCGGCGCGGGTCGCGCGCAGTGATTCCACCGTGTTGATCTCCGGCGAGTCCGGTACCGGCAAAGAGGTGCTGGCGCGCTATATCCACCAGCATTCTCATCGCGCCACTCAGCCATTCATTGCGATCAATTGCGCCGCGATCCCGGACAACATGCTCGAAGCCACATTGTTCGGTCATGAGAAAGGTTCGTTCACTGGCGCCATAGCAGCGCAGGCCGGCAAATTCGAACAGGCCGATGGCGGCACCATCCTGCTCGACGAAATTTCTGAGATGCCCCTCGGCCTGCAGGCCAAGTTGCTGCGCGTCTTGCAAGAGCGCGAAGTCGAGCGTGTCGGCGCGCGCAAACCGATCACCCTGGATATTCGAGTCGTGGCCACCACCAACCGCGACCTGGCCGGTGAAGTGGTGGCGGGGCGGTTTCGTGAAGACCTTTATTATCGGCTGTCGGTGTTCCCCCTGGCCTGGCGTCCGTTGCGCGAGCGTACCGCCGACATCCTGCCGCTGGCCGAGCGCCTGTTGGCCAAACACGTCAATAAAATGAAGCATGCGGCGGCAACACTCTCGCCCGAGGCGCAAGCGTGCCTGATTGCTTATCGGTGGCCGGGCAACGTGCGCGAGCTGGATAACGCTATCCAGCGCGCGCTGATTCTGCAGCAGGGCGGTTTGATCCAGCCGCAGGATTTTTGCCTGTCCGGGCCAGTGGCCTGCGCGCCTTTGCCGGTGTTGGCGGCGGCACCCGTGCGTGCTGTCGAGGTTGAAACCGAGTCGGCCGGAGCGCTTGGCGATGATCTGCGACGTCGTGAATTTCAGATGATCATCGACACCTTGCGTGCCGAACGTGGTCGTCGCAAGGAAGCGGCCGAGCGGCTGGGCATCAGCCCGCGCACCTTGCGCTACAAGCTGGCGCAGATGCGCGACGCCGGAATGGACGTCGAAGCCTACTTGTTCGCCACCTGATTCGTCAGGGACAACGCTCGGGAAGGGCTTTTGTTCAGAACGGCCACGGAGCTGGCACCGTTGTTGCTAACACCTCACTACCCGCCGAGTGAGTGTCAAAAAATTGCGGGTCGCCAACGACGTAAGCTCGTCAAAGAGAGAAGCCATGAGCCAAGGTATTGAATTCAATCGGTTGATGCTGGACATGCGTTCCATGCAAATGGATGCGATGTCTGCGCCGAAATCGACTGCCGCCGTTCCAGAATTGGGTGGCAGCAGCTTTTCCGACATGCTCGGCCAGGCTGTCAATAAAGTGAACGACACGCAGCAAGCATCCAATCAGTTGGCCAGCGCCTTCGAGATCGGCAAGAGCGGCGTCGACCTGACGGACGTGATGATTTCCTCGCAGAAGGCCAGCGTGTCTTTCCAGGCGTTGACCCAAGTGCGCAACAAGTTGGTTCAGGCCTATCAAGACATCATGCAGATGCCGGTTTAAGGACGTATTGAGTCATGGCAGAAGCAATCGCCGATAACGTTCCGGCCAAGGCCACTCCGGTAGACGGCAAACCGCCGCTGTTCGGGTTGTCTTTCCTGGAAAACCTCTCCGAGATGACCATGTTGCGTCAGGTGGGCCTGTTGGTCGGCTTGGCTGCGAGCGTGGCGATTGGCTTTGCCGTGGTGTTGTGGTCCCAGCAGCCGGATTACCGGCCTCTGTACGGCAGTCTTGCCGGCTTGGATGCCAAGCAGGTCATGGAAACCCTGGCCGCTGCCGACATTCCCTACACCGTTGAACCCAATTCCGGTGCCTTGCTGGTCAAGGCCGATGACCTGTCCCGTGCGCGGCTCAAGCTCGCGGCTGCTGGTGTCACTCCCAGCGACGGCAACATCGGCTTTGAAATCCTCGACAAGGACCAGGGCCTGGGGACCAGCCAGTTCATGGAAGCGACTCGTTATCGTCGTGGCCTGGAAGGCGAACTGGCGCGCACCATTTCCAGCCTGAATAACGTCAAGGGTGCCCGTGTGCACCTGGCGATTCCGAAAAGTTCGGTGTTCGTGCGTGACGAGCGCAAGCCAAGCGCGTCGATCCTGGTTGAACTGTATTCCGGCCGCTCGCTGGAGCCGGGTCAGGTACTGGCGATCATCAACCTGGTGGCAACCAGTGTTCCTGAGCTGAGCAAATCGCAGATCACCGTGGTCGACCAGAAGGGCAATCTGCTGTCGGATCAGGCGGAAAACTCTGAACTGACCATGGCCGGCAAGCAATTCGATTACAGCCGTCGCATGGAGAGCATGCTGACCCAGCGCGTGCACAACATCCTGCAACCGGTGCTGGGTAACGATCGCTATAAAGCCGAAGTCTCGGCCGATGTGGACTTCAGCGCCGTCGAGTCGACCTCCGAGCAGTTCAACCCCGATCAACCGGCGTTGCGCAGCGAGCAGTCGGTCAACGAACAACGCACCGCGAGCAACGGCCCGCAAGGTGTGCCGGGTGCCTTGAGCAACCAGCCGCCGTCGCCGGCCTCTGCGCCGCAAACCACTGGTGGCAGCACCGCAGCGGCCGGCATGGTTCAGCCAGGCCAGCCATTGATCGATGCCAACGGTCAGCAAATCATGGACCCGGCCACCGGTCAGCCGATGCTGGCGCCGTACCCGGCGGACAAGCGTCAACAGTCAACCAAGAACTTCGAGCTCGACCGTTCCATCAGCCACACCAAGCAGCAGCAGGGGCGTTTGAATCGCCTGTCGGTGTCGGTGGTGGTGGACGATCAGGTCAAGGTCAACGCAGCCAATGGCGAAACTACCCGTGCACCTTGGAGCGCCGATGAATTGGCGCGCTTCACTCGCCTGGTCCAGGACGCCGTCGGTTTCGACGCCAGCCGTGGCGACAGCGTGAGCGTGATCAACATGCCGTTCTCCGCCGAGCGCGGTGAAGTGATTGCCGATATTCCGTTCTACTCCCAGCCGTGGTTCTGGGACATCGTCAAGCAAGTGCTGGGTGTCTTGTTCATCCTGGTGCTGGTGTTTGGCGTGCTGCGCCCGGTGCTCAACAACATCACCGGTGGCGGCAAAGGCAAGCAACTTGCAGGTCTGGGCAGCGACGTTGAACTCGGTGGCATGGGCGGCCTGGACGGCGAACTGGCCAACGACCGCGTCAGCCTCGGCGGCCCGACCAGCATCCTGCTGCCGAGCCCGAGCGAAGGCTATGACGCACAGTTGAACGCAATCAAGAGTTTGGTGGCAGAAGATCCGGGCCGTGTGGCTCAGGTCGTGAAAGAGTGGATTAACGCAGATGAGTGATAACCGAGCCGTTGCCGCCAAACTGACCAAGGTCGACAAAGCCGCGATTCTGCTGCTGTCCCTCGGTTCCACCGATGCTGCACAAGTGCTGCGCCACATGGGGCCCAAGGAGGTCCAGCGTGTGGGCGTGGCGATGGCCCAGATGGGCAACGTGCACCGCGAACAGGTCGAGCAGGTCATGAGCGAGTTCGTCGACATCGTCGGCGACCAGACCAGCCTGGGCGTCGGTTCCGATGACTACGTGCGCAAGATGCTCACCCAGGCACTGGGCGAGGATAAGGCCAACGGCCTGATCGACCGCATCCTGCTGGGCGGCAACACCAGTGGCCTCGACAGCCTGAAGTGGATGGAGCCGCGCGCGGTCGCCGACGTGATCCGTTACGAGCACCCACAGATCCAGGCGATCGTCGTGGCGTACCTCGACCCGGACCAGGCCGGTGAAGTGCTGGGCAACTTCGACCACAAGGTGCGCCTGGACATCATTCTGCGGGTGTCCTCGTTGAACACGGTGCAGCCGGCGGCCCTGAAAGAACTCAACCAGATTCTCGAGAAGCAGTTCTCCGGCAACTCGAATGCCTCGCGCACCACCCTGGGCGGCATCAAGCGCGCGGCCGATATCATGAACTTCCTCGACAGCTCGATCGAGGGCCAGTTGATGGACTCGATTCGCGAAGTCGACGAAGACCTGTCCGGTCAGATCGAAGACCTCATGTTCGTGTTCAACAACCTGTCCGATGTCGACGACCGCGGGATTCAGGCATTGCTGCGCGAAGTGTCCTCCGACGTGCTGGTGCTGGCCCTCAAGGGTTCGGACGAAGGCGTCAAGGAGAAGATCTTCAAGAACATGTCCAAGCGTGCGGCCGAACTGTTGCGCGACGACCTCGA